>Ga0315336_1005561_pt1 | contig 13663 bp, 10 predicted proteins | sample ASW5metaG_FD_204512 | JGI IMG/M metagenome (GOLD analysis project Ga0315336, IMG submission 204512) | Ammonia-oxidizing marine archaeal communities from Monterey Bay, California, United States - ASW #5 | ecosystem: Environmental > Aquatic > Marine > Intertidal zone | place: USA: California...
CACAACCCGAGAAAGTACGAGGAAGTCGTCGCGGGGCACGATATTCTCGAGGACATCAAACACGGGCGTTTCCGTTCCGTTCCCGAGCTCGGTAAGGGACTCAACATCATCTCGTGTCCGAGTTGTTCGCGTGTCGAGAACGAGGCCTTTGTCGACCTGGCTGAGCAGGTGCGCGATTTGACTCAATACGCCAAGAAGTATGACATCACCATTGCCGTCATGGGCTGTCGCGTGAACGGTCCGGGCGAGACCGACGACGCCGATCTGGGCCTCTGGTGTGGCTCACGCGTTGTTAACTTGAAGAAGAAAGCCGAGTCTGTGGGTGCGTTTGGCTACGACGTGGTGCTAGGGAAGCTCCGAGAAGAGCTGGATACGCTCATTGCGGCCCGCGTGGGCGCATAGGTAATCCGGTAGGAGTACGATCCGCTCACGATTATGAGAGGCCAATTTTCAGTACTGGTTGTCCAGGACCACAAGGAAAACCGTAAGAAGTGCACCCTGACGCCGCTGGTTGGTCGCCCCGGGGTTTCGTTTGTGCGGCAGAGTCGTTCTCCGCGAGGGCCTCGAAGGGTGCCGGTCAGCCCGGGGGTACTCCTTCTGCTCGACGCCCCTTACCTTTCCAACGAGGACGCTCGGTTTCTCGAGGGTGACGGGTCTCTCATCATTGTGGACGCTACCTGGGCTCGCGTGCCTCGGGTCCTCGACCGGATGACCGTGACGGACGGTTTGCGCCTTGTTACGCGATCCCTGCCTCCGGGAATCGCCACGGCGTATCCTCGTACGTCGAAGCTGTACAAGGATCCGCCGGCGGGCCTTGCAAGTATCGAGGCACTGTTCGCAGCGAGCGTCATTCTCGGTGCTCCGCGCCCCGATTGGCTAAGCGAGTACAGGTGGGCCGGCGAATTTCTCCGCCGGAATGACTGGGCGCGCCGAGATGGACCGGGAGACGGTGACCGGAGCGCCCGAATCCAGAAAGTAGTGGATTTCCACGGAGACGATTGGTACGGTTCCGACTCGGGAGGGTGCCGTGTTCGACGATGAAATGCTGAGGATTGAGGACGTTGCAGCCTATCTGAAGCTCAAGCCTCAAACGATCTACAAGTGGGCCCAGAAAGGCAGGATCCCTGGGGCGAAGTTCGGCAAAGAGTGGCGCTTCAAGCGATCTGCGATCGAGCGCTGGATTGACAGCTACCTCGAAGGCTCCGGGAATAAGGACGGGGCCGTTCTGAGGAAGCAAGGGCCCGCGAAGCAAGGGAAGTCCGTCGCTGCGGCTCGTCGAACCAAGCCGAAGAAGACGCGAACCCGCGCGAAGAAGAAGAAGGCCCGCGGTCCGGGCAGAAACTAGGCCTTCAGGAGAGTGTTCTGGCCCAACTTCTTACCGGATCAGCCTTACCGGATAAATTGCCTCGCGTAGCTGCGCACCGGCTTGCCGTTCAGGACGTGAAAGCGCCGGAGTTTCTCCAGGGTGGAACGGCTGAAGCTGGATAGTGGGAGGTAGATGACCTGCTTTCCTCGGCGCAGGGCATATTCCTTCACCCGGCGGGTGGGTGGACTCGCGCTCACGCAGGCCACGAAGCGCTCTGGTGAGAGGGCCGCCGCGGCAAACTGCAGGCGCTCGGCGTCGTCACGTGCCTCATCAAACTGAGGATCGTGCCAGACGTCGCGGATGATCCTGTGTGGGCGCAAAAAGAGCTGACCGCCGTAAGTCGAGCGCGCGACGCCTGGGCCGACGAGTTCGGCCCTGAAGTCAGTGGCGTAGAAGGCGAGCACGCTTTCCCACTCGAACTCGGGCAGCCACGTCAGCTTCCACGGGAACTTCTTTTCATGGGGTGGCTCGTAGATGATAACCACTGCGCCGACCTGCCCGTGGACCGGTGGAGTCTCCCGGACAATGATTTTTCCCAGGTGGAGATTTCTGATGGTCTCCCTGAGGTGGATTCCGTCCTTCAGCGAGGTGCTGAACTCCTCCAAGTGCTCCTGAGCGATTCCACTCTCGAGGAGCGCCCGCCCACGGACGTGGCCCGCGAAATTCTCGATGAGGATGTCTTCTGGAGTCCAGGAGCAGGTGTCATGCGGGTTCCACGCCGTCTGCCACCGCTTGACTTGATTCGGAGGAGGAGGCGCCTCGAGCTTGAGCTTTTTCCATACCTTGGCCTCGTCAACGTATCGCTTCTTTGCTGGATAAATATCCTCGCCGAACTTCATCGCCTCCTCGGTCATGTCGACCGGATGCGTGTCTTCCCTATCGTCGAGGGAAGGATAGTCCTTGGCCGTTTCGACTACCGCTATCGCAAACTCACTGCCGACCACCCCTCGGGCTGCAATGGCCATCTCGTAGAGAGTGGGCGTGAGCCTTTTTTGCAGCAGACAGAGGTTGCGAATCAGCTGCAGCATGTTCTGAAAGGATGCGAGCGAGATCCGCTCGTACTCCTGGGTATGCTTCTCGTGGTAACGCTCCCTGGCTCGAAGAAGCAGCTCCTTCATCTTGTCCACCGCCTCGAACTCCTCGAGGGTGATGCTGCGGCGTTCTTCCTCATATAGATGGGTGGTGTAAGGCAGTTCACCGAGTATGTGATACAGCGACCCGGAGGAGATCGGGTCGAGAGCAACGTCGAAAGGAGGGAGCCCCTGCGGGTCGGTCCCGTCGAACGCGGCCTCACCGGAGGCCTCGGCTTTCTCGAGATAGCTAACGACGCCGCGAAGGTGTGCCATCCCGAGAACGCAGAGGACTGGCAGGTGTCGGCGGCCGCGCTTGAGAATTTTCCATAGCTTGTGAGCCATCCATAGCTCCCGCATATCGTCCTGCGAGCCGGGGGGAGGTGTCGGCAGGACCGGGGCAACGGTAGAATAAAAATCGGGAAGCCCGATCGAATTTACAGCGTAGGAATCCGGAAGAACCATTTCCAGACGCTGAAACTCCTCGACATCGAAATCGATGAACTCCAGGTCGCAATTCTCCCCGATACCCAGCCGGAGTGCCTCGACCACGGAGTCGCATGGATCCAGAGGAAAAAAGCAGCGCGAGCCGTTTCCTTCTTCGTAGGAAACGGTATGGATGACCGGAAGGTGTTCGATGCCCTCGAGAGTTCGCTCTGCTAATGATTCAGGTAATTCCACCGCGACGGTGGGGTAGCGCCCAGCAAGAAAGACGCGCCGCACCTCACGGGCGAACGCTACTCGGCCATGAATCGAAGGGATGAATGCGATGTCCTTCCACTGGAGCACCCCATCTTCTTGGTGAAGGCTAACCATGGCTGACACCCGTACACGTCTTTGCCGGAAATGAATAGTGAACAGTGAACCGAGAATGTGAATTTGAATGATTCACCTATTCACCATTCATTCTACTTCTCTGTTCCGCTTCTCCATTCACTATTCCTTGGTGCCTAACCCTCCCTGGTAGGGTCTTCGGACTCCCCGGAGACCTCGTCATCCGCTTCTCCGAGATCCTCCTCTCCGAGCCCATCAACGCTGGCGAAGAATTCGCGCAGGTCGAAGTAGCTGGGAGGCTCCTTTTTCAAGGTGAGTTTCTCGAAGTCCATCGCGTCGGCGCCGAGGATCTGCCGCACTGCGCGTTGGAACAGTTCTTTGGCCGCCTTGCTGTCTTTGCCAGCAGGACGCGTCGCTTTCTTTCCTGAGGTCTGGTGCTTGCCACCTGGGGTCTTCTGGTTCTGGCGGTGGGTCATTTTACAGACGTAGCGGATGATGTTGATCCCGTCGCGCGTCGAGTAGCCGAGTCCGTGCTGGTGTCCTTCCTGAAGAAAGTCCACCGTTAGCTCTAGAATATCCTCAGGTGCAAAAGGGAGGTGGTACTTGAGGATGCGGAACTCCTCGTCGCGTTCGGGGAAAACCACTTCGACCGCGGGCTGTATGCGCGACAGCATGTAATCAGGGATTTCGTAGGTCGAGGCGTCTTCGTTCATCGTAATGCAGGCTCGAAAGTCCGGGTTGGCAGGAATGCGGATCCCGGCTGCTATGCTTTCCACGTAGCGTCGGTGGTCGAGAAGCGGCGCCAATGACGCCCAAGATTTCTCGCTCATGCGATTGGCCTCATCAAGTATGACCACCGCTCCGCGGATCATCGCCGAGACCAGAGCACTCGCGTGGTAGGAGATCTTGCCTTGCTGGGAGAGCACCGGTGTTACCAGCAGATCTTCAGGACGTGTGTCCACCGTGCACTGGTGGATGTAGGCCGGCAGCCCGAGCGAGCGCGCCGCGAAATACGCAAGCGTCGTCTTGCCCACGCCGGGCTTGCCAATGAGTCGCGGACAGAGGGGAAGGTCCTTCTCCCCGACCACCAGCCAAGAAGCGAGGATCTGCTCGACCAGGTCTTCCTGGCCGATCCACTGGAGTTCCTGCTCCACGGGCTCCGCAAGCACGAGCTCAACGTCGTCAATGATGTGTTTCTTCATGTTACCGATCCACTGTCAGTCTATTTAATCCTTGCACGACAGTGGAGAGAAGAAGAATCTCATGACGTGAGTCTCCTTCTCGCCACCGCGAGCTGATTTTGCAAGAACTTGCTCTGTAGATACTTCTCGGGCGGGCTGTTAGACTCTTTTTAGCTTGGAGTAGCCATGGCGATTTATCTCGGTTTTGATTCCAGTACGCAGAGTCTGAGCGTGGTGGCCATCGAGGTGGCGGGCTCGCGTCGGAGCGTCATCTATGAGCACGCTATCAATTTTGACGAGAGTTTTCCTGCTTACAAGACCGAGAATGGAGTTCTGCCGCACGACGATCCTCTGGTAGCGCGGTCATCGCCACTCCTCTGGGCCGAAGCCCTGGACCGCTTGATGGGCATCATCGTGAAGGAGAGCGGCATTCCGGTCGAGAAGACCCGGGCAATTTCGGGTTCCGGCCAGCAGCACGGCAGCGTCTACCTGAACAAGGACGCGTCGAGCGTACTCGGTAGCCTCGACCCGGCGAAACCTGTCGGCGAGCAGATCCCGCCCATGTTTGCACGAGAGAACTCGCCGATCTGGATGGACTCGAGTACCACAGAAGAGTGCGCCGAGATTACCGAAGCAGTCGGGGGGAAAGGCGTGCTCGCCCTTCTGACCGGCTCGAGGGCTTTTGAGCGCTTCACCGGCCCGCAAATCCGCAAGTATTTCAAGCAGGATCCCGATGGTTACGAGCGCACGGACAAGATCCACCTCGTCAGCTCCTACATGGCTTCTCTCCTTGCGGGAAGGCACGCGCCGATCGATCCCGGCGACGGTGCTGGAATGAACCTCATGGACCTCGCGGGAAAGCGGTGGGCCGCGACCGCCGTTCAGGCGACGGCTCCGGAGCTCGAGTCGAAGCTTCCGGAGCTGGCGGAGTCCTCGTCGGTGGTGGGTCGACTCTCCCCTTACTGGGTGAAGCGTTACAATTTCCCGAAGGCGACCAAGGTGATCACCTGGTCGGGTGACAACCCCTGCACGCTCATTGGCGTCGGGCTCGTAAGGCAGGGCGACGTCGGGGTTTCGCTTGGGACGAGCACAACGCTCTTTGGCTTCATGTCGAAGCCGCAGGTGGATTCCACCGGGAACGCCCATGTCTTCGGCTGCCCCACGGGCGACTTCATGAGCTTGATCTGCTTCAAGAACGGCTCCCTGGCGCGGGACCAGATCCGTGAGCAGCATGGGCTCGACTGGGAGGGTTTTTCCGAGGCCCTGCGCTCGACCCAGCCCGGGAACAAGGGGGGAATCCTCCTTCCTTGGTTCAGGCCGGAGATTACGCCCACCGTGCACGACTCCGGACCAAGACGATACGGCCTGGATCCGCAGGACGGCCCAGCGAATGTTCGCGCCGTCGTCGAGGGTCAGATAATGGCGCTGTCGATTCATTCGCAATGGATGGGGGTTCCCATCACCACGGTCCACGCGACCGGCGGAGCGGCCCGGAATCGCGAAGTCCTGCAGGTCATGGCCGACGTTCTCAACGCAGAAGTTTACCAGTTCGTGGTCTCGCAAACAGCCAGTCTTGGAGCGGCGCTTCGTGCGTATCACGCGGATCAACTCGCCGATGGTAAGGAAGTAACGTGGGAAGAGATCGTCGCCGGCTTTGCCGAGCCGATCAAGGAAAGCAAGATCGTGCCGGACTCCAAAAACGTCGAGATTTACACCGAGCTGAAGAAGATCTATTCCGCTTGCGAGGCGCACGCGCTGCGAGGCGGCGATGATCCCTCCCCCCTGATTGTTGCCTTCAGCAAGAGAAAAATCCCGCAAGCTTGATGAGTCCATGAAGTATCCCGTGCGGCTCACCATCAACGGCCAGGAATATCGTAAGGACGTCGAGGCGCGGACCTTGCTCGCCCACTTCTTGCGGGACGAGGCGAGACTCACCGGCACGCACATCGGTTGCGAGACGTCCCTTTGCGGCGCCTGCACGGTGCTCCTCGATGGCAAGACGGTCAAATCCTGCACGCGCCTCGCGGTCCAGTCTGACGGTGCCTCCGTCGTGACTATCGAGGGGCTTTCGGCCGAGGCTCGCGCGAGCGGCATCGCCACTGAAAGTGGCCTGCACCCGGTCCAGGAAGGGTTCTGTCAGTGTCATGGCCTGCAGTGCGGCTTCTGCACTCCAGGCATGATTCTCGTCGGGAAAGAGCTCCTCGAGAGGAACCGGGACCCCTCGGAGGAAGAGATTCGCTCTGGCATTGATGGCAATCTTTGTCGCTGCACGGGTTACCAGCACATCATCGAAGCGCTTCGCTTCGCTGCCGGGACCCTCGGACACGCAGGCGCTGAGAAGGAAACGGCGAAATAGAAAGCGACACCGCTCGAGCACGCCATGCAGAGATTCGTCGGACAGTGTATCAAGCGCAAGGAGGACCCGCGCCTCGTCACCGGTAGCGGTCACTACGTCGATGATCTGCGCTTCGCGGACCTACTCCACGTGGAGATCCTACGAAGCATGTACGCGCATGCCCGCGTGCGTTCGGTCGACCCCGCTCGAGCCCGCGCCGCGCCGGGTGTCGTGGCCGTTTACACCCATGAGGACCTTCGTGACCTTTGCGGCGTCTTCCCCATCGTCGAGGCCGGGGTGAAGGGGGTAAAGATACCGCCACGCTACCCTCTTGCTGACGGAGAAGTTTGCTTCGTCGGGCAGCCGATAGCCGTCGTCGTGGCAGAAAACCGCTACGCGGGGCGCGATGCAGCCGACAGGATCGAGGTGGACTATGAACCTCTCCCTGTCGTGACGGACCCGGAGAGGGCCCTCGAGGCGAACTCCCCGCGAGCGCATACCTCGCTTCCGGACAACGTCGCCTTTCGCTGGGAAGTGAAGGGTGGAGACCTTGATGCGGAATTCGCCAAGGCGGATCGCGTGATTCGCCAGCGCATCGTCAACCAGCGCGTCGTCCCGTGCGCCATGGAGCCCCGCGGTGTCGTGGCGTCCTGGCTTCCCGGAGAAGAAGAGCTGACCGTCTGGACCTCGACCCAGATTCCGCACGTCCTTCGCGCGCAGCTTGCGCTTGCCCTGAAGCTTTCTGAAACCGCCGTTCGAGTCGTCGCGCCAGAGGTAGGAGGAGGTTTCGGCTCGAAACGCGACGCCTACGTGGAGGAGGCGCTGCTGAGCATCATCGCACGGCTTCTCGCTCCGCGTCCCGTGAAATGGATCGAAACTCGCCGGGAAAACTTCGTGGGCACGGTCCATGGGCGAGGCCAGGTAGGGAACGTCGAGGTTGCGGTGCGGAACGACGGACGGCTTCTTGGAATCCGCTACGATGTGCTCGCAGACCTGGGAGCGTACCACCAGCTTTTTACGCCCACCGTACCGACCCTTACAGGCACAATGCTCTGCGGTGCCTATCAATTTCCGGCGGCGCGGATGTCGCTAACGGGTGTCTTCACGAACAAGATGTCTACGGGTTCCTACCGAGGAGCCGGGCGCCCGGAGGCTACGTTCATCGTCGAGCGAGCCCTCGACCTGGTGGCCGCAGAGCTGGAGCTCGATCCGGTCGAGGTGCGGCGTGTCAACTTCCCTCGCAGCTTTCCCCTGGTGACGCCCACGGGCGGCGCGTATGAGACGGGCGAGTACGGCAAGGCTCTGGATGCTCTTCTCGAGCTGTCCGACATCACTACGTTACGCGCAGAGCGGCTAAAGCGGCGGCGGCAGGGGGAACTCGTTGGCATCGGCTTTTCGACTTACGTCGAAATCTGCGGGATGGGGCCGTCCAAGGCGATGGCTGCGAGCGGCTGGGAGTCGGCGAAGGTGCGGGTGAGTGCCACCGGGAAAGTGGATGTCTACACCGGGACCTGCTCGAGTGGCCAGGGCCAGGAAACGAGCTTCGCACAGATTGTCGCTGACAAGCTTGGTGTTACGCCGGCTGATGTCCGCGTGCGCCGAGGCGACACAGCGCAGATCTCTGACGGCGCCGGAACTTTCGGTAGCCGCGCCACCGCCGTGGGTGGAGCAGCGGTTCTCGAGGCCGCCTCCAGGGTCCAACAGAAGATGAAGCGTGTTGCCGCGGGGGTCCTCGGCGTCCCGGATGAGTACGTAGAGCAGGTCGGTGATCGGTTTGTCGCGGGGGACAACTGGCTTACTCACGCGGAAGTCTGCTTTCACTCCCATCGCGCCGCGGCCCTTCCCGAGGACATTTCTCCAGGCCTCGAGGAGACTGTTTTTTTTGAGCCGAAGAACTTTACTTTCCCGTTCGGGGCGCATGTGTGTTTCGCCTCCGTGGATCGGGAGACGGGCGAGACGAGGGTAGAGCAGTATTACGCCGTCGACGACTGCGGCAAGGTCATCAATCCATTACTCGTCGCCGGCCAGATCCACGGCGGCATAGCCCAAGGGTTGGGTCAGGCGCTCGTGGAAGGTGTGATCTATGACGACGCCGGGCAACTCCTCACCGGGACCTTCATGGACTACGCAATCCCGAAAGCGACTCAGCTTCCTTGGTTCCACTGTGAGCGAACGGAGACGCCCACCGACGTCAACCCGCTGGGTGTCAAAGGTGTGGGCGAGGCCGGAACTGTCGGTTCCACGCCGGCCATCGTCAACGCGGTCGTGGACGCACTCAGCGAGCTCGGGGTGAAGCACATCGACATGCCACTCACCCCGGAGAGGGTTTGGCGACTGATACGAGGCTCGGAGAGTCGACTCGAAATCGGGAGGGACTCGTGATTCCCACTGCCTTCGAGTACCGCTCTCCAGAGACGATCGAGGAGGCTCTGGCACTGCTCGATAAGTACCGCGAAGATGCCAAGGTGCTTTCCGGAGGGCACAGTCTCATTCCGGCGCTCAAACTGCGCCTCTCGACGCCCGCGGTAGTCGTGGACCTACGCCGGATTCCGGGACTCTCGTCGATTGAAGCCTTGGCGCCTGGGGAGGGGGATGGGTTTCGCATTGGAGCTCTCGTGACGCACCACGACGTCGAGGCGTCGTCGCTCGTCAAGGCCCGCAGCCCCCTCCTTTCGGAGGTGGCGGGGATGATAGGCGATGTTCAGGTAAGGAACTTCGGGACTCTCGTAGGATCGATTTGCAACGCCGACCCCGCGGCCGACTACCCTGCGGCCCTCCTCGCGCTCGGGGCCCGAGTCGTGATCGTGAGTCCGCGTGGCGAGAGGGCCGTTCCTGTCGGGGACTTCCTCCAAGGTTGCCTGGAGACCGCGCTGGAGCCTGAAGAGTTTGTGCGCTCCGTCGTTTTTCCCAGGTCCTCGCCGGCCACGGCTGCCTATTTAAAGATGCGGCAGAGCGCATCGGGCTTCGCAATCGTCGGGGTTGCAGTACAGCTGAGGATGAAGGGTGCCGTCGCGAGTGAGGTTGATGTGGGTGTTACGGGTATTGCCGAGCGAGCCTTTATTGCGACACCGCTGGAGGATCTGCTCCAGGGGAGCGAGATCACACCGGAGGCGGTCGAGGAGGCTGTACAGGGAATAGCGTCCGGCAGGGAGCTGTTGAGCGATCTTCATGCCTCGGCCGAGTACCGCGCACACCTGGCAGAGGTCTACGCGAAGAGAGCAATTCTTCTGGGCGCCTCGAGGGCTGTTGAGTGATAAAGAGGGCGATACAACCATGATCAAGATTTCCGGCCAGAGAATCCTCAATCGCCCTCCCCACGAGCTCTGGGGTCTCCTCATGGACCCGGCAGTCATGCGCCGGTGCATTCCCGGGTGCAAGAGGTTCGAGGTGCTGGAGCCCGGACGCTACCAGATCGCTCTCCAGGTGAGTTTCGGGCTGCTCAAGGGGGCCTTCCAGGGTGAAGCGCAGCTCAAAGACGTGGTGAATCTCGAGCGGTACCGCCTCGAAATGGACACCAGAGGGAAGACTGGCTGTATCCAGGGAGCTACCGACGTGCGCCTCCACACGCTCGACGGGGGAGAGCAGACGGAGATTGTTTACCAGAGTGACGCGAAGGTGAGTGGTGTGCTCGCCTCCGTGGGCGCCCGGCTTTTTCAGGGAGCCGCGCGCTCTTTCGCCGATCGGTTTTTCGACGAGCTCGTCGAGCTGTGATGGCGTACGGAATGCGCAGTGGGGCCGCTCATTCTCCGTTCACTATTCCGCTTCTCTATTCTCTATTCTTCTTGTGTGCGCCTCTGCTTTGTGCACAAGACGCGGACGGGTGGATAGACTTCCCCTCCGGATTCGGCCTGGCCAGCGGCCGCATTCGCATGGCGCTGGAAGGGAGGCCCTTGCCCCTCGAGTTTTCTGCCCAGCCCTCGTGGTCCGACGATGGCGCCTACAAAGTCGAAGCGGCGCCCGACCTCTACCTCCACTTCCAGAAGCCGATATCCGACGAAAACGTATCCGGCTCTGTCACCGTCCTTTCCCTGATCGAGGAGGGACTCCTGGAGGCGGAAGTGGAAGCGACCCTCGAGGGCTTTTCGTCACCGGCCCTGGTCCGTCTCAAGCAGTCGGGATCGAGCGACGTGGTTTTCCTCAGTATCGATGGTAGTGGCGAGCAAGTCGCCTCGGCGTTTTACGACCCGGCGAGGGATCGTAGCGTGGACTTCGGCGGGGTTTATGAGGGGCTGCCGATTTCCCACGAAGCAGCCTCGCGAGGAAGCCAGCGGGTGCGTTTTCAAGGAGCGCTACCCCGGGGACGGCAGGTGGCGCTCTTCTCGTGGAATGTTCACGACTCCGTCTTCCATCGGGCTCTTGCCAGGGGGCTGCCCCACGGAGAACTCGTGGCGAGGCGGGCAGGGCTTGCCGGGTGGAGTGTTCCGGGGGGGGAGACCCTCGGGCAGCACGTGCAGAGGGTCCTCGGGCAGAGCCCCATTCCGTCCGGAGTCTACATAGAAGTGAGTGACGGCTGGCAGGGGAAAACGAAGGGGGCGTTTAGCCAGCCGAATCGGAACTGGCTCCCCCGCCTGGCCCCGGGGGAAGAATCCGAGCAAGACTCCGAGCAAGAATCCGCGAGCCGGCCGCCCGAGATCGAGCTCCAGCTCCAGGCACTCGACGATCGGGGGTTTTTCCCCGCGCTGTGGATCGTTCCGCTCGGACAGAGCGAGGGGGAGGTCTTTCGCAAAAACCCGGAGGCCTTCGTGTGCAGCAAGACAGGGAAGCCCATCTCCGGCCGCTTCCTCGGCCGATATGTGGTCGACGGGTCGAGCCCTGCGGGAGTTGCCTACCTTGAGGACCTTTTCGGACAGTGGCGCCAGTGCGGTTGTGTCAGCTTCCGCGTCGGTGGGTTACGGCAAGCCTTGGAGTTTTACGAGCGCGAGCGCTCGAAGCTCGCCCAGCCGGACATGGAGGCAATGGACGTCCTCGAGGCGACGCTCCGGGCGATGCGCGAAGGCGCTGGCGAGGACGCTATTCTCGCAGGAGACTGGGATACGCCGGCGGAGCTCGCGGGTTTGCTGGACGCAACTCGCCCCAGCCTTCAACCCAGCGATGGGGTCGAGCCTCTCCGCCGGGAAGGGCTGGCCGCTCAACGCGGATACTTCCGCCACCGGGGGGCCTGCTGGGTCGAATGCTGTCCGGTGCTCCGGTGGGCGGAGAGCGACTTCGAGCAGAAGCGCGACGCTCTCGACAGGAGCAGGATCCTCTTTGCAGCTCTTACCGGAAGGGGGCTCGTCATTGATAGTAGCGCCCTGCCACTTCCTGCGAAGACCCGGGAATTCCTGCGGAGCGCCTGGCCTCCGGCGCCTGTCCGGCCGATGGATCTCTTTTCCGCCGAAGGCCTTCCGCGGATATGGGACCTGAAAATCAGAGACCCATCCGTGCGCGCACCTTCCCGGAGTCCACCCATCTCCGCGAAGGGAAGCGACCTTGTGGGACTTTTTAACTGGGACACCTTGAGCTCGACGACGGTAACTGTTTCGCCTCACGACCTCGGTCTGCGCTTGAAAGCGGGGGAGCGAAACTTGTTTTTCGACGTTCTCGAGGAGACTTTTGTAGGCGCAGGGGCCGGGGCAAGGGACTTCTTGCTCCTGCCGGGACGCGCGAGGCTCCTCTCGATCCATCGGGACCTCAGCTGGCCCCAGGTGATAGCAGTCACGGGAAAATGGCTTGCGAGCGCCGTCAGCCTCGCGGATCTGTCCTGGGATGAGAGGCGCCGCGTGCTTGCAGGCAACCTGCTTTTTTCCGCGAGCGCTGAGGACGCGGACGAGCTTCGGGTCCACATCGACTGCGGCCCGCGCTACCAGGTTGCACAGGCCGAAGTTGGGGGAAAATCGCGGGAACGCTCTGTAGCCTACCGTTTGACGGGGGAGCACCTGGTGCTCCCGGTGAGTTCTTCGGGAGAGAAGAGGGTCCCCTTCCGGGTGAGCTTTAAGAGAATCCCCATTCGCGAAATCTCCTCGCGGGGAGACCTCCTCAGCTCTCCGCCCGAGCCGCTGCCGCCTCCCGGCAATTTGCGCGTGAGCTTTCAGGAGAGCGAACGCAAACCCCTGATAGAATGGACGGGAGGAAACGGTGGACTCGGGTGGTGGCGGCGGGCCGGGGATTTCATCGTCCGCAGGAACGGTACGGACCTCGGACAGACGAGCGACGTTGCCTTTCTCGATACGACCGCCCCCCGGGGGATTGCTTTGGAGTACTCGGTGGTCGCGCTCGACGCAGCAACCGGAGCCGACGGGGAAGACGCACAGCGGGGCGAGGAATCTCTTCCGGTATCCTTCAGTTTTCCCAAGGCTGCCGACGCTTTCCTCGACGACTGGACAGTTGGCGAGAGCGATGTAAGTCTCCACGGCCAGCTGGCGATGCGGCGTTCCCTCCTGGGCGTACCACTTTCTGTCGGCGGCAAGAAATTTACCCGAGGGATCAGCACGCGCGCCCCAGCGCGGCTCGACTACCGTCTCGATGGAATGTACGAATTTTTCGAGGCCGAGGTCGGAGTCGACGACGCCACCCTCTTCCAGGGCAGTGTGGTTTTCGTGGTGAAGGTGGACCTCGTCGAGCGTTACAGGAGCCCGACCGTACGAGGGGGCGCAGCCGACCCGCAGACGGTGCGTGTGCCCGTCGCCGGGGGGCAGGTCCTGAGCTTGATCGTCGAGGATGCAGGCGATGGCGCAGAAACGGACCTGGCGGTTTGGGGGGGAGCGAGGGTGGTTGTCACGGAATCGAATAGTGAATAGAAGCGCTTCGGGCAACTTGAGCTGCCTTAGTGAAGCAACACGTTCGCGCTTCGCGCGCTGTTACTCTTGCTTCGGCCTCGGGCCGAAGAAGGGGCGACACTTCTTGCAGGCCCCCGCCAGTGTCGCCCCTACGGCCGCTTCGCGACCTACCCCACCGCGGC
>Ga0315336_1005562_pt1 | contig 13656 bp, 17 predicted proteins | sample ASW5metaG_FD_204512 | JGI IMG/M metagenome (GOLD analysis project Ga0315336, IMG submission 204512) | Ammonia-oxidizing marine archaeal communities from Monterey Bay, California, United States - ASW #5 | ecosystem: Environmental > Aquatic > Marine > Intertidal zone | place: USA: California...
TATAACAAGCGCATGTTGCGGTCTCGCACGACTGGCTGAGACGGTTGGAAACGATTACTTTCTGGTAGGTGAGTGAACTGCTCGCCGCAAATCCGCCAGCCGTTATACATCTTCGTTCATGATTGAAATGGGCTCGAAAGAACAAAAGAGAATCAAGCACGCTCAGTGGACTTTTCTGTTCTTCCTCGTCGTGATAGGATATTTCACTATTGATTTCGTCTTGGATCCAGATTCGAAAGGGAAAGACGTTGGACCAATTATGATGTTGGCTCTACCAGCCGTCGTTGCATTTTTCCGGTACAGGAAAATCAAACGTCAACGTGGATTGGAAATGATTGGGGATGATTCTGTTCTGAAAGATCTTTAGCTCGATGTATAACAAGCGCATGTTGCGGACTCGCTGGAGCGCGTTGTGCTTTTAGGAATATCGAAATACTCGATCCTCAGGTAGAAGTACAGGATTATGCATGTACGACGTGAGAACACTCAACACTTTCCCTCGGATCGACTACATTTCTGTTAGTGCGGTGAATCGCTCGCCGCAAATCCGCCAGCCGTTAGTCCGACTTGCTCAAGCGATTATATTATTTGCATAAATAGTGCGCTACTTATCCATAAGTGTAGTAACTTTTATGCATGCCTAGCCCATCAGACAATAAGATTAGAGAAGCTATTCAACTGTTTGAAAAAAACAGTGGGGTGCTGAGAACCGCCCAAGCCACGTCCGCAGGAGTTCAGCCGCGAACGCTCTATTGGATGAGAGATAATGGGGTGATTGATCGGCTGAGTAGAGGGGTATTTCACCTTCGCTCTTTTCCGCTGCCGTCAAACCCGGATGCAACAGCGGTGATGAAAAGAATACCCAAAGCGGTGCTCTGTCTTGTCAGTGCGCTAGAATACTTTGAAATAGGTACTCAAATCCCATCGGCAGTCCAGATAGCACTCCCCAAAGGGATGCAAACTCCCAAAATTGATAGGCCTCGAATAAAAGTATTTCGAATGAGTGACAAATCGTTTACTGAAGGCGTGATGTACATCAATGTATCTGGGGCCGAAATCGCGGTTTTCAATCTCGCCAAAACAGTTGCAGATTGCTTCAAGTTCAGGAACAGAATTGGTCTAGATATAGCTGTAGAAGCTCTTCAGGAAGTGATTAGAAAGGGTAAAGCTTCGCCAAGCGAAATAATGCGGTATGCAAAGGTTAACCGGGTCGATTCCGTAATACGTCCATACATAGAAGCACTTCTGTGAGCGCACAATCGATTCGACAACGTCTGAAAAACCGCGCAGATGAGCTCGGTCTGGAATTTCAACAAGCTCTCCAGTATTACGCAATCGAACGGTTTCTCTATCGTCTTTCGACGACAGAATGGTCGGATCAAATGATAGTAAAAGGTGCAACGATGCTCAGAGTATGGGATGGGGCGATCGCAAGACCAACAAGGGATATTGACTTTCTCAGTCGTTTAAAAAATCCTGAAGAGATGATCAAAAAGGTTGTGGCCGATTGTATTAGTGCAGATGTACCAGACGATGGCTTGCGTCTAGAACTTCAAGATTTTGACGAACTAATAGCTGTCGAAGGCCGCTACCCAGGGATGAGTGTCAAGATCAGGGGAGATCTGAGTGGAGCACGGTTTGTGATAAAAATCGACGTGGGAATTGGCGATGCCACTGAACCAAACCCTGGCTGGGTCGAATACCCTGTTCTTCTAGATAGCCCTATTCCCAAAATTCTATCCTACTCTCCCGAAACGGCGATTGCAGAAAAGTTTGAGGTGATTGTCAACCTCGGTCTCGTCAACAGTCGCTTGAAAGACTATTTTGACATTTGGATGATGTCGAATTCTGTCCACATGTCTCCGCAGATTTTAATTGATGCCGTTCAGGCAACCTTCGGCCGACGAGGAACGGAAATCCCGAACCGGCCGCCGGCCGGTTTAACGAGTGAATTCTCGAATCAGCCGAGTTCTCAACGTATGTGGAAGACTTTCACGGATAGGTTAGCCACATCGGGAATCGATGCTCCCGAACACCTTCAGGACGTGATCGATTCGATCAATCAACTATTAAGTCCAGTCTATCATTCTTCAGGAGAAGGTTTTAATCGGTAGAGACTATCAGTCAAAAAAGGAGCAAGCGGACTAACAAGCGCATGTTGCGGGCTCGCACAACTGGCTGAGCTGGTTTGAAACGATTACTTTCTTTTAGGTGGGTGAACTGCTCGCCGCAAATCCGCCAACCGTTATCTGGACCATATTCTATCTCTTCTATGTCAGATTCTATTACTATCCCGGACACTATCAGCTCATGGCAAACACATCTAGACGGTGAAACCGCCCTGTACAGCAAGCGAGAAAGCATTCTTTTTTCAAGTGCTTCAAGCGCGTCTGAGCGATATGGTATTCGCAAAGCACTCCAAGGAGAGCTAGCACTCATAGAGAACGTATGCGAATCGCTTAAAAAGTTCGAATTGGATTTGCAAACTTGCGAAGTCCCAAAACTTAGAGCAGCTCTAGAATCCTCGATTGCGGAGTACGCTCACAATTCATTGGTCATTTCTAATCGCCATGAATCTGATTCTGACTTTGAAAAAGCGATTGCTGATTTCTTGCCCATGATTGAACTGCTCAACACTTCGATAACTACCGTATCCAACTCTATTGTTGAAGGAGCTGGAATTTTAAAAGGTCTTTATGAAAAACGTAATCGGCCAAACATCGACATTGATTACGATATAATTCCAGCCCACCTTGCCTCGATTCTTGAAGATGGAAATGAAATGTTAAGTCACTCACATGGATTTTTTATTAAGCTTAGCGAAGTAGAGGTCACTGTTGCGGAAATGCACCAAAAAATGATTGACCAAGTATTACTACCCATGCTGGACGAAATGAAGTCTGGAAATGCAGCAAAAATTGCGCGTCGATATAATGTCCTCATCCAGATTTCACTTCACGGTCCCGTAGCTGCCTCGGTCGGATTAAACATGCTAGGTCAAAACATCCTAGCAGCCATATTGGCGGCCAGCGGACCAACCCTAGGTGGTAGGATCAAAAGCTTTTTTGTGGACAAACGGGAGTCGCGTATCGAGTGGGACCAAAGAAAGACTGTACGTTCTTTGAAATATTCCATCCCAGTTTTTGCCATAATGTTTGGAAACCTAGCACTTATATCCGGAAAGCAGCATCTTTCTATCTCAAAGTTTCCGGCGTAGTCATTATTGGTCCAGATAACAAGCGCATGTTGCGGGCTCGCACGACTGGCTGACTTGGTCCGAAACGATTACTTTCTGTCAGGTGAGTGAACTGCTCGCCGCAAATCCGCCAGCCGTTATATCGCACGGCGTTTAGCAATTCGTGACTTTCACTCTATTGAAAGCAGGCCGGCATTGGTTAGCATACATTCGCACTGAACTCGATGTGAAGAAATGCGATTGCTCATCATCATAGTGTTTGCCATTTGGCTTTCTGGATGTGATTCCTCGATGGAATCGTTTGAAGTGGCAACATCGGTAGAAGAAAGCGACTCTGAAGTTCAAAAAATTATTCCAGATTCGTATGTAATCACTTCCTCCGGTGGTTTTGGAAGTTACACGAGGACGGAAATTACCTCGTTGGGCTGGTTGCGGGACTGGCCGGGCGGTGTCGAGCCGGTCATTTCTTCTCACCTCTCCTCCGTAGTTCACGATTCACTATTAAGCTTTTTTCAGGGTTTGAGCTTTCTACCAGTTGAGGAAGAAATCAATTGTGCAGATGGTCGAGTCTACACTTTTGAACGTCGTAGCATCTATCATTCTCACGTTATTTCTAGACCTTTTGAAGTTTGTGGAATCGACGAAAATGATTCTTTGGCAGTCACGTTTCGTGAGGGAATCCGAATGATGTGGCTACTGATAGGGCAGCTTCACGAACAAAACGACCCATGGTTAGGCTTGTCGACCCAAATAGAAATTGGGAATCAGGTTGGCAACATCGCCGACAGCCTTCATGTTGACCTGTTAGTCTCAAACCCAACTTCTGAAGAGAGGCAGATTTATTTCCGCAACAACGGAATGGTCAGAATTGAAGCAGGTGGGTTAAATCTGAAAAATGATAGATGGGGAGGGATATGGTGTGAAAATCAAAACGCACCCTGTGAGATTCGTTTTGAGTCGGTACCTCCCTTGGCCACGGTGACGCTGACAGAGCGAGTGCCGCTGTCTTTTTTCGTTAAGAAGAATGACAATTTTCCCAAATCTCTGAGTCTCGAAATAAGGCCAAACGCTCTCGAGTTTTACGATCCTGAATTAACTATTGAGCTAGAAATTGGAAATTGAATGCAAGTCATGGAGCCGCGCGGTCTAACAAGCGCATGTTGCGGGCTCGCACGACCTGACATGCTGGTTTGAAACAGTTATGTTCTGACAGGTGGGCGTGGATGCTCGCCGCAAATCCGCCAGCCGTTATACAGCGCCTAATAAACGAAGTCAGGCATCAAGCAATTGGAACACACATCGGATACTGAATTCGAGATTCGCTTTGTCGATGCCGGCGATATCACGATAGCTCGCGACCTATTGGCATTGTTTGCAAGTGTGTTCGATGAACCAGAAACGTATTCTGCTTCACCGCCGACGGATGACTATCTAGTCCAACAGCTATCTAGTGGCGCCTTCATCATGGTCGTCGCTCTTGTCGACTCCACGGTAGTGGGTGGATTTGGTGGCTATGTGCTCACGAAGTTCGAACAAGAGCGCAGCGAGGTATTCATTTATGACCTTGCTGTCGTCTCTGAATTTCGGCGCAGAGGAATTGCGACCGCCCTTATTGAAAAGGCCAAAGAATTGGCCCGCCAACGTGGGGCACACTTGGTCTGGATTCAATCTGAATCGGACGACCTACCTTCTTCGCGCACGTATCAGCAGTACGTTGACCCACTGAAAGCGAATCACTATGAATTCAGCCCTGAAACGAAAAAGCGCGATGTATAACAAGCGCATGTTACGGACACGCTCGACAGACTGAAACGGTCGCAAACGAATACTTTCTGGCAGGCGAGTGAACTGCTCGCTGCAAATCCGCCACCTGTTCATTCCAGAGTGCAACAAGATGAGCATTATTCCCGTTCAGCGATGAAAAACAGTGCCGAAGTGATGGGAGTCATGCCAATTCAAATAGGTGTGATGTCCGACTCGACGTGCAAACAAGATCAGGCCCAATGTGATGTACTTCGCAGTGAAACTTTCGTCTGGTCGGACTCTTCTTTTTCAAAAAACTGAGTCACCCCATCGAGCGTGTAAAGTGCACATTTTGCGCGCAATGTATTCATGAACTGAACCAACCGCGCAATGAAAACGAATCTCATTGTCCTATTACTCTCTCTGTTCATTACTCTTCCGAGCTGGGCGCAGCAAGATCCTCGTCCGGGTGATGTGGACACCGTCGAAAATCTTGTGACAGCACTTTACGACGCATACGGCACCCAGAACGGCAGCGATTTCGATTGGAACCGGATTCGAACCCTGTTCCATCCGAACGCGATTCTGATGCCGAATATCGAACAGCGCCAGGGCTCTTTGGACGCACTCACACTGGACGAATTCCAAGAGTGGATCGACTCGGCTACGACCCAACTCAGGGAAGGCGGTGGTTCATTCCTGGAAATCGGTTACCACACTCAGGTTGACCGATATGGCAACATCGCCAACGTCATGAGTTCCTATAAGAAATACCTCAATGGTGAGCTTATACCTCAATTCGGTATCAACTCCATTCAGATGGTGTTCAATCAGGATCGTTGGTGGATTACAGGCATTGCATGGGATGAAACATATTCTGGCGGCCCCATTCCGGACAAGTATGGCGGAACACCGGACAGCTGACTACACAGACATTTCAATACATTATTAGCTTACACTCAAGCCTAGTCTGCAAATCAAAAGCCCCACCCGGCACATGCCGGGAAGGGCTTTTTGGCAGTGGGTAGTGGGTCCGATGAGGTGCGCTGTATAACAAGCGCATGTTGCGGGCTCGCACGACTGGCTGGGGTGGTTTGAAACGATTACTTTCTTTCAGGCGGGTGAACTGCCCGCCGCAAATCCGCCAGCCGTTATGTGGTACCCAGGACATTTTACTCAATCAATCATCATGCATTCAGCATTTGCTGCTGAGTTGTGTGTTAAATGCACGGATCATTTCGTGTTAGCCAATGATAAACTCCGATGAGATTTCTCCCTTTCGAAGAAGATTAGAGACCTTTGCAGCTATTGGAGATTCTCCAGAAGATGGCGACGAACAGCTTTCTGCTCACCACTTTCTCGTCTATATGGGATTGCTGATGAGTGGGGGAGGATTGATTTGGGGAGGCATCAGCGTTCTATCTGGCTTGTATTTTCAGTCGCTCATTCCCTTCGGCTACGTAGTCTTAACCTCTTTTAATTTTGTTTACTTCCGCAGATTTAAAAACTTCGAAGCAGCACGTTTTGTCCAGGTACTTTTAAGCATGCTTCTTCCGTTCATTTTCCAGTGGAGCCTGGGCGGTTTTGTTGCAAGTGGGGCGGTGATGCTGTGGTCGTTAATAGCCCTGGCTGGTTCTCTTACCTTCCAAGCGGCGCGGTTGGGTAAGCGGTGGCTTGTTGCTTTTCTAGCCTTGACAGCTCTATCAGGCATCATTGATGGACGATTGGGAAGTTTCGGAATTCAGGTCCCCGATCAAATTACGACGCTATTTTTCGTCTTAAACTTTTCAATAATTGCCAGCATTGTATTCGTGCTAAACGCATACCTCCTAGCAAAACGTGACGAGGCAAAAGTAAAGCTAGCTGAGATGTCTTCGGTTCTCAAACAGATGTTTGGACGGTATTTGTCTACGGAAGTGATGAAAAGTCTCATGGAAAACCCGTCCGAGCTTGAACTTGGAGGTCAGCGAAAAAGAGTCACAATAATGATGACGGATCTCCGAGGATTCACCGCTCTCTCAGAGCGTCTCGAGCCAGAACAAGTAGTACAGATGCTGAATGATTATTTCGAGGTTATGGTCGATCTTGTTTTAAAGCACAACGGTACGATAAATGAATTCATCGGAGACTCTTTGTTGGTAATCTTTGGCGCGCCGCGGCCAATGGAAGATCAGTCTGAACGATCGGTAGCTTGCGCGATCGACATGCAAAACGCAATGACGGCGGTCAATGAGCGAAACCGAGCAAATGGCCTGCCTGAACTTGGAATGGGTATCGGCCTAAATGAAGCGGAGGTAGTGGTTGGCAATATTGGCTCTACCAAGAGAAGTAAATATGCTGTTGTTGGAAACGGGGTAAACATGGCTAGCCGAATTGAGTCGTATACCGTCGCCGGGCAAATTCTCGCTTCTCGATCAGTCGTAGAACAATCTAGGGATACTCTACTCATTGACTCTGAACGGGAGGTTTTCCCGAAAGGAGCCGAATCGTCACTGCGTTTGTACAGCGTAACAGGTATCTCAGGGCGGTTTCATTTGACGGTGGTAAAGGAGCAGCAGGATTTAATTGAATTGGATCAGCATGTCTCAGTATCGTTCTCTCGCCTCAAAGAGAAAGACGTTTCAATAAACAAGGGGGTGGGAACGATCTTAAAGCTTGCTGTCGGAGGCGCTGAGATCAACCTGCCGGATTCCATGGAGTTGTGGAGTAACATCCAGATCAGATTGGAAGGTGTTGATGATCCTCTATCAGAGAAATATTTCTATGGAAAATTGGTCGAGAAAACTTCCGTTCATGAACACAACTACTGGGTGGCATTCACTTCTATGCCCCCAGACATTTCAGCTTATCTTCAGGCATGCAGACGTTTTGCCTCCGGCGACTAAAAAGAAGAATCTTCAATTGTCCAAGGTGCCACATAACAAGCGCATGTTGCGGGCTCGCCCGACTGGTTGAGGCGGTTGGAATCGATTACTTTCCGAAAGGTGAGCGAATGCTCGCTGCAAATCCCCCAGCCGTTATACAGTCCGAAATAAGCAATGCCTACCACCAAAGTTAGACAACCATCTCTCTGGAAGAGAACGGTTGTCGAAGGACTCACTATCGTCTTAAGTATCCTCTTGGCCTTTTCGATTGATGCAATGTGGGCTAATCGGATTCAGAAGCAGGAACTCTCGGCATCGTTGGCTGCTTTACAGACTGATTTTCAGGCGATTGTCGTCGAATTAGACCGGGCCCTGAGCGCGCACTCCTCAAGACTTGAAGCGGCGAACACTTTAGCGCAGGCCAATGAGTCAACTCTTGAAGCAATGTCTTCCGACTCAGTGACCACGTTGTTACGAAGGACATTGTATACGACAACGATTGATGCTCAAACAGCGACTCTTTACGGAATGATTTCCGGCGGTCAACTGGCAAACATCTCGGATTTCAATCTCAGAAATGATCTTGCGAGATGGGAGCAATTGTTCAGAGATCACGTGACCACTCAAGAGATGTTGGCGAACGTGATTGTCAACGACTACGGGCCTTGGCTTAACTCGAAAACATATTTGAATCGAATTCAAGAGTCTCCTCCTCGCTTCGAGCCGGCTCTTTTTCTTCTGTTTGCGGACTTCGAATTTCATAATCGCGTGGAGACGGTTGCAGGAAGAACAGGTAGGGGGATTAACGAAATAATCGAGTTGAGAGAGCGAGCCGTACAACTAATTGTGGATATTTCCGACGAGTTGGGGGGGACTGTATAACAAGCGCATGTTGCGGGCTGGCCCGACTGGCTGAGTCGGTCTGAAACGATTACTTTCTGGAAGGTGAGTGAATGCTCGCCGCAAATCCGCCAGCCGTTATGTCTTTCCGATTTTATGAGAACAAACTTCACCTCTGCTTGCCTAGTTGTTTCAATGTGGCTGGTTTTTTGCTCCCAAATGGCAATGGCTCAGGAGTTGGCCGTTCCAGCTGGAAGTATGGTTTTGAGTAATGGGTTTTTCTTGACAACTGAATGGGCGGATGCCAACAGACTCGAAGTCTCGGATAGTTTGGAGGTTTTTGCTAAGCAGGACGATCGATACCTTTATCTGGGAATCCGTACGCCGCGCTCCTCACACACTGGTATTGATCTTTTTATCGCTTCAACTCAGAACTCCAGACATCATCTCCATGTGTCATCAGCACTTTCCGAAGCCATTTACTCGAATTCGAACTGGTCTGATTCGAAGTGGGAGGAGAACACGTGGTGGGTAGCCAACAAGATTGGATTGTACCAAGATGACAGCGGCCGAAGAACCTCTGAACCGGAGGGATTCGAATTTCAGATCAGCCTTGATAAGCTGAAGTCGAACGATGTGGCGCTTGCATTACATTTGAAGCGACCGGACTTAAAGTATCCTGCTGACTTAGAAGACTCTAGCATATCCAACTGGCTCCGACTGATTTTGAATAATTAAGATCGGAAGACATGACAAGCGCATGTTGCGGGCTCGCACGACTGGCTGAGGCGGTTGGAATCGATTACTTTCTGGAAGGGGAGCGAATGCTCGCCGCAAATCCGCCAGCCGTTATACAGACGACGACTCAATCTGAACCGAAGTGGCATATCTTCCCAGCATAATCGTTCTCGGGATTGCCATTCTTTTAGCTTTGAGGTTTGCGTCAACCCAAGACTTTAGCAACGCCGAAGTCTCTACTCGTGATTCAGCTTCCTTGTGGCTGTCGGTAGCCACATTCGTTCAAGCCATTCATTTTGTGGAAGAGTGGCAAACTGGATTCACAGAATCGCTCAGTGAAGTCTTTAACGTACCACCAATGCCCGACTGGTTTTTCATCTCCTTCAATCTAGCATGGATCGTTGCGTGGGGTTTGTCAATAAGGGGCCTTCGACGAGGATATCGGGCTGCTCTGTTTGCTTCGTGGTTTCTGGCAATAGCTGGTGTTGCAAACGGTGTTTTGCATCCCATGTTGTCTGTATTGACCAGTGGATACTTTCCTGGACTGATAACAGCACCTGCCGTCGGCCTGATCTGTCTTGTTCTGATTCGACGACTAAGAGCACTCGCGGTAGGCTAGTACTTTTATAGTCTGTATAACAAGCGCATGTTGCGGGCTCGCACGACTGGCTGAGTTGGTTGGAATCGATTACTTTCTGAAAGGTGGGTGAATTGCTCGCCGCAAATCCGCCAGCCGTTATACGGTCCTGTAAATGGAAGCATTGTTGGTCATAGACACTCTTGAAGACTTTTTCGTAGATGGCCTCCTGAAGGACCGTCGCCAGACACTGGTAAATTCGACCAACAAACTGATAGAATGGGCAAGAAGTCGGAGTGTCCAAGTTATTTGGGTTCGTCAGGAATTTGCTCAAGACCTGTCGGATGCTTTCCTCGTGATGCGAAAGCGCAATATTCGAATCACCATGAAGGGAACGCCCGGTGCCGAAGTGCTTGGTGAGCTTGATCGTCGCGATGAAGACCTAGAGGTGATTAAAAAACGGTATAGCGCATTTTTTCGTACTGAACTAGACGAGCTACTGAGGCGGCATGCAATCACTCATTTGTACCTAGCCGGTGTGAATACGCATGCCTGCATACGAACCGCTGCTATTGATGCCTATCAACGGGATTTAAACGTCACTATAGTTGAGAACTGTGTCAGTTCACAGGATGATGAACACCACGAAGTAACACTACGTTATCTGGGCAAGGAAATAGCCTCGGTCGTTTCACTAGATTGTGTGATTAATAAGGACGGGACCGCATAGCAGGCGCATGTTGCGGGCTCGCACGGCAGGTTGAGACGGTCCGCAACGATTACTTTCTGAGAGGAGAGTAAAATGCTCGCCGCAAATCCGCCAGCCGTTATGCGGTAGCGAGTCCTCTGCTGATTCCGAATAGTGAATACCGGTTATTCTCAGAATTACGGTCGTATCTGGAAAGGCTGTTTCCCCTTTCTGCGTCTCGCTGACATTCAGGTCTCAGGTCTCAGGTCTCCAGGAGGAGTCTGAGGCCTTTTAGATTTACGGGTATGACCCAAACGTAACTTATATAGTGTGCAGTAGTATATGTAGTGTATATGCTATATATTGTATAGCAAATAATGACATTCATATACGGTTTTGCCCTATATGTCGCAGATCAACATAGAACTACAGACACATTGAAACAGACTGATAGATATTTCAAGCGACTGGACGAGCGTTTCTTGAACACCAGATTGTCCGAAAAACTAAAAAAGCAGAGCTTCAGAAGACGAATTGCGTTTCTGTCCGCACTGATGTTGATGACCACAGGATTTCTGCTTGGCTTTGCAGTCTGGTCATTTATCGCTCCCAATCCGGTGACACCTTTCGAAAAGCTATTGCGTGCTCTTTTCTGGGTGTCGTTGGTACTGGCGATGCAGGTAGAGCCTCTGCTTACGTTTTCTATCCGCTCCGCCATTGAGTGGCCAGGCCAGTTGTACGATGAGCGACAGAAACAGCTGAACATGGAGGCTCGGAGTAGCACCCGATCCTTCGTGCTGACACTCTTCGGGGTGACGATTCTACTTGGGCTCGGTATGCTGATCGTGATAGCAGCTGAAGGCCTTTCATTTTCTCATCCTCATTACGGAGGCATTCCCATTTTCTCCGGCATCGCCATAACGTTTTTCATGCTGGCCAAAAATGCAGATCACCTTCTTCTTGCCTGGCAATTGCCAGACGAACCTGCTGATGATGAGGGTTTTTAAATGACTGACAAAGCGGTTCTCTTCCACAACAGATTGAAAATGCTTCGTGTCGAGCGCGACATGTCACGCAAAGAGCTGGCTACCCTTACCGGCATTCACCCACAAACAATTGGCTACATAGAACGGAGTCAGTTTAACCCCACGATCGAGCTCGCGCTCCGCCTTTCGAAGGTGTTAGGCGTAGGTCTCGACGCGATTTTTTCGGCGGATCCTTTTGACCTTCTTGCTGACGATGTATTGCGCCAAGACTAAGTAACTATCCCCAGGAAATCCCCCATAAACTGAACGAAATCATGAAGCATTCTGTACTCCTGTTGGCGCTACTTCTGGGCGCTGGCCCTCTCTATCCCCAAGATCACTTCCTTGCCACCTCATCGTATGAGGTCTCGTCCGGTCGAGATGCGACACTAGGCGGCCTTTCATTCACCGAGGAAAACTTGTCGTTCTCGAATGGTGATGTCAGCTTGGCGGGAACACTCGCAATTCCAGACAATGACGGCCCTCACCCAGCAGTAGTCTTGCTTTCTATGGGCGGATCCCAGACACGAGATTCGGAATCTGGGGATTTCAAGTTGTTCAAGGTCCTCTCAGATCATCTTGTACTATCCGGGATCGCAGTTTTGCGCTTCGATGATCGAGGCGTCGGCAAGTCCACAGGGAATCTTGATGAGTCAACTTTGTCGGATCTCGCAGCCGATGCGCTCGCGGCTGTTTCCGCGCTGAAGCAACGGCCCGATATCATGCCGCGTGAAATTGGGGTACTGGGACACAGCCAGGGCGGAATAGTGGCTCCCCTGGCCGCGTCGCGATCCAATGATATTGCGTTTGTTGTGCTGATGGGTGCCCCCATGCTATCAGCTGCACAAATGATGGCCGAGGCCCAAAACCGAATTCTTCTTTCGCGAAATGTATCGGCTGAACAACTCAATCGTGCACGCACACTTCAAGAATCACTATTTGCCGCCATGCGTGGTGTTAGCAAGTGGGAGGAGGTGGAACAATCAATTGCCACCCAAATCAGGGCGGCATTGAAACAAGTATCTCCCGAGCAGATGGCACAAATAGGAGACGTTGATGCTTTTGTCAAAAGGCGCACAAACGAACAAACTGCACCCTTGAAAACAGCTCTGCTGGGGTCGCTATTGGACCATTCCCCGGCCGATATTCTTGCGTCACTTTCGGTACCGGTCTTGACGATTTCAGGTGGATTAGATACACAGGTTCCATTGTCTGTCCACGGACCGGCTACACAGAAAGCCTTAGCAGAAGCTGGTGTTGAAAGCACTACTCAATTCTTTCCGTCTGCCAACCACCAGTTTCAAACAGCCATCACAGGGGACCCAACAGAATATCCATCTCTGGAAAACCTTTTTGTACCTGGATTTCTCGAATTGAATGCACATTGGATCAACTATCAAACAGCGAGCGGATCAACGTCATCTCGATAGTCGGTTTCGCGATTAAAGCATGCTGCTGATTCGTCTTCCGCATCCCGGGGCTTCTAGGCTCATCAATCGCCGCATAACGGGCGCATGTTGCTGGCTCGCCCGACTGGCTGAGACGGTCTGAAACGATTACTTTCTGGAAGGCGTGCGAATGCTCACCAAAAATCCGCCAGCCGTTATACACACCCAATGATCGTGCATCTTGGTCGTATTGGCACCGTAGACGTTTTTTTCTCGGATAATAAGAGACTAATCATCCATGAAAACGATTGGAATCGTGGTCCATAGTGCTGAAGGAGGTGCGCTGTGTTTCCAGACTGTGTGTCGTGAAGGGATCCAACGTCTTGGAGACCATATGCATCCTCGAACTCTTGTGAGCGCCATTCCCATGGGACTCAGTATGCCAGGATGGGAGACGGACCAGTTCGACGAGGTAGCACAATTCCTTACAGCAGGGATCGAGGATGTGGCTAAAGCTGGAGCCGACTTCTTTATATGCCCAGACAACACGGCTCATATCGTACTCGAACAAATTGAGGATAGGTTTCCCATTCCTGG
>Ga0315336_1005563_pt1 | contig 13656 bp, 10 predicted proteins | sample ASW5metaG_FD_204512 | JGI IMG/M metagenome (GOLD analysis project Ga0315336, IMG submission 204512) | Ammonia-oxidizing marine archaeal communities from Monterey Bay, California, United States - ASW #5 | ecosystem: Environmental > Aquatic > Marine > Intertidal zone | place: USA: California...
AGGCCGGTTGTGAAAAACGGTGCCATGGCTATCGCAACCATCATGACCTGCACCATGTCGTGCGATCACCGGGTGGTGGACGGCGCCACCGGCGCCCGGTTCCTCGAAGCGTTCAAGGGATACATTGACGATCCCTTGGTCATGTTGTTGTAGGAGCCGCACCGATGACCGATACACAGTTTGATCTGGTGGTGGTAGGTGGCGGCCCGGGCGGATATGTAACTGCTATTCGCGGTGCGCAACTGGGCATGAAAGCCGCAGTAGTCGAGGCTGCGCACCTGGGCGGCATTTGCCTCAACTGGGGGTGTATACCAACCAAGGCGCTGTTGCGTTCATCGGAAATTTACCACCACCTCAATAACCTTGACGAACACGGCATTTCTGCAGGCGAAGTTACTTTCGACTTGGCCAAGGTGGTCGCGCGCAGCCGCAAGGTGGCGAAGCGCCTGTCGGATGGTGTCAAACATTTGTTGAAAAAGAACAAGGTGACGGTGGTGGAAGGCTACGGCGTTCTTGATGGGGCAGGGGGTGTCACCGTCGAGCGAGACGGCAAGGCAGCTATGACCCTGAAGGCACCGCACATTGTCCTGGCAACTGGTGCACGGGCGCGGTCGCTGCCCGGCTTCGAGGATGACGGCAAACTGATCTGGACTTATCGGGAAGCCTTGGTGCCGGACACGATGCCGAAATCCATGTTGGTGGTTGGCTCGGGCGCCATCGGTATGGAGTTTGCGAGCTTCTACCACGACATGGGCGCAGACGTAACGGTGGTCGAAGTCCTGGACCGCATCCTGCCCCAGGAAGACGAAGAGATTTCTGCCCTGGCCCGCAAGGCGTTCGAGAAGCAGGGTATGGCTATTCACACCGGGGCCAAAGTGAGCGGCGTTGATAAAGGTAGTGATAACGTCACGGTAAAAATTGAAACCGCTGACGGTAAAGCCGAAGCTTTGACGGTTGATCGCGTCGTACTCGCGGTCGGGATCACCGGTAATGTGGAAGGCATCGGTCTTGAAGAGGCCGGTGTCAAAGTGGATCGCGGCCATGTGGTAATCAATCAATGGGGTGAGACCGGGGTTGCCGGTGTCTATGCCATCGGTGATTTAACTGGGCCGCCGTGGTTGGCGCATAAAGCAAGTCATGAAGGTGTTATCTGCGTCGAGAAAATTATGGGCGTCGACGGGGTTCACCCGCTTGATACGTCACGTATTCCCGGGTGCACGTACTGCCGACCCCAAGTGGCAAGTGTGGGCATGACTGAAACCGCGGCAAAAGAAGCTGGATATGAAGTAAAAGTCGGCCGCTTTCCCTATATGGGTAACGGTAAGGCTGTTGCGCTTGGCGAGCCTGAGGGATTGGTCAAAACAGTGTTTGATGCACCAACGGGCGAATTGCTGGGGGCGCACATGATCGGCGCCGAAGTGACCGAAATGATTCAAGGGTATACACTTGCGCGCACACTAGAGGCGACCGAGGCAGATTTGATGCACACTGTATTTCCCCACCCGACTTTGTCTGAAATGATGCATGAGTCGGTGCTTGACGCCTTCGACCGGGCGATCCATTTCTAAGAAAAGAGAAAAGCGGAATTTAGCCATGTCTAAGGTTGAAAATCTGAACGCGGGCGCTCCCCGGAAACCAAAGCCCCCGTGGCTGCGGGTAAAAGCGCCTACGTCGCCAGAGTACGCCGAAACCGCCAAAATGATGCGCAAGCTAAACCTCAATACCGTGTGTGAGGAAGCGGCGTGCCCGAATATTGGCGAGTGCTGGCAGAAAAAGCATGCCACCTTGATGATCCTGGGTGACATCTGCACGCGGGCGTGCGCGTTTTGTAATGTGAAAACCGGCAAGCCGGGCGCGGTTGATATGCTCGAACCCGACAATGTGGCAATCGCGGTCGGCAAGATGGATCTCAATCACGTGGTGATCACCTCGGTTGATCGGGACGATTTGCCGGATGGTGGTGCGGGTCACTTCGCGCGCGTGATCGAGCGTCTGCGTGAGACGGCGCCTGACACGACTATCGAAGTATTGACGCCGGATTTTATGCGCAAAGACGGCGCCCTGGATCGAGTGATTACAGCGAAGCCCGACGTGTTTAATCACAATCTGGAAACTGTACCGCGGCTTTACCCGTCGATCCGACCGGGTGCGCGCTATTTCAATTCCCTGCGCATACTTGATCAGGCAAAGGTGCTGGACCCCACGATGTTTACCAAGTCGGGGATTATGGTTGGACTTGGCGAAGAGAAATCTGAAATTCAGCAGGTGATGGACGACCTGCGTGCGGCCGACGTTGATTTCATCACAATCGGCCAGTATTTACAGCCCACGCCACGCCATGCGGCGATAGATCGTTTTGTCACGCCCGAAGAGTTCAAGAACCTTGAAGACATTGCCTATGGCAAAGGCTTTTTGATGGTGGCGTCGTCGCCTTTGACACGGTCGTCTCACCATGCGGGCGAGGACTTTGCCAAACTGAAGGCCGCTCGCCAGCGCAAGCAAGGCAAAGCGTAAGAAGATGCCAAGTCACGCCGAACGCCGCCCTCTGCCCTTTGCTCCCGAAATACTGTTCGATCTGGTGGCGGACGTAAACAGTTACCCTGAGTTTCTTCCCTGGTGTGTGGCAACCCGGGTCCGGCGAAAAACTGAAGACGGGTTCGATGCCGACATGACCATCGGTTTCAAAGTGTTTCGCGAAAGTTTCACATCGCGCATAAAAGTGAATAGGCCCCAACAGATCGATGTTACCTACGTTTATGGACCGTTTAAGTATTTGACCAATTGCTGGGTGTTCGAGCCCGCCGGTGAGGATTCGTGCGTCGTCGACTTCCACGTGGATTTCGAATTCAAGAGTCACATGTTGGAGCGTTTGATCGGTACCGTGTTTACCGAGGCGGTCCACCGTATGGTGGCTGCGTTTGAAACCCGCGCGTATCAGCTTTATGGCCGCCGGGCAGGGGACCGCAAAGGCATCGCCCGCAAATCGTCTAAAACTTGCTCACCCGCCAAGCCGCAATTGCCTGAGTAAAAGGTCGAGGGCGTTTTCGACTGTCAATCTGCGCACCTCGCTACGGCCCACATTGCCAAACCGACATTCTTTGTGAAGCGTTTCGGCACCCTCCCGCGCGCTGGCGATATGCACAAGACCCACGGGCTTTTCCGCACTGCCACCAGTTGGTCCAGCGATGCCGGTTACGGCAACGCTTGCATGGGCCGGCGTAATTCTGATCGCACCTTCGGCCATGGCGCGGGCTACGGGTTCGCTTACGGCGCCTAAGGTCGCAAGGATCTCTTCGTCAACCCCTAGCATTTCATGCTTCGATTGATTGGTGTACGTGACGAACCCACGCTCGACCACGTCAGAACAACCCGCAACTTCGGTAAGGCACCCCATAATCAAGCCGCCGGTGCAGCTTTCGGCAGCGGTGAGTTGCACATCTGCGGCGCGGGCGGCGTCGAGCACGGTTGCGGCTTGATTGACAAGATTTTCTGGCAACATAATCGGCCTTTGAGTTTAGAGCGATACGAGGATGGTTGCTGTGGCTTGAGCCGCGATGCCTTCACCCCGACCGGTAAAACCAAGGCGTTCGGTGGTGGTTGCTTTGATACTCACGCGGCCCACGTCGATTTTCAAAATTTCTGCGATCTGCGCGGCCATGATCTCTCGATGGGGCCCAATCTTCGGCGCTTCGCAGATAATGGATATGTCCAAATTGTTAATCCGGCCTTGTGCTTCACTAACAAGAGAGCCCGCTTTCTCAAGGAATATGCGCGAGGGCGCCCCTTTCCATTGGGGGTCGCTGGGCGGAAAATGCGCGCCGATGTCGCCCGCTCCAATGGCACCCATAATGGCGTCCGTAAGTGCATGCATCGCCGCGTCCGCATCCGAGTGTCCTGCAAGGCCTTGGTCGTGAGGAATGGAAACCCCACATAGGGTCACATGATCGCCTGCTTCGAAGCGGTGGACATCGAAGCCAGAACCCACACGAGTTTCACTGCCTGAGGTGCCGAGCAGGCGCTCGGCGCGGCGGATGTCTTCAGGTTCAGTCACTTTAAAATTGTCCTCACTGCCGACGACGAATTTAACCGCGAGACCGGCATGTTCAGCAACCGCCGTGTCATCGGTCAACTCCTCTCCCTTCAATTGCCTGTGAGCCTCTAGGATTGCCGAGTAATGAAACCCCTGCGGGGTTTGCGCGCGCCACAAATCTGATCTGTCCACTGTCTCGCCCGCATGGCCATCTGCCGCTCCACGTTTCAAGGTGTCACTTACCGGAAGTGCCGCTAATGCGGCGGGCGTTTGGTCGAGACTGTCAATCACACGGTCGATTAATGCAGGGCTCGGAAACGGGCGGGCGCCATCATGTATAAGCACGCGCTCTGGCCCGTGGGCCGTCAAACTTTCGAGACCCAAACGTACTGAGTCCTGACGACTCGCACCACCGGAAACCGGATCCAAAATATCCAATCCCGAGATCGCTTGATCGTACAAATCCCGGTCATCCGGGTGAATAGCGACCCGTACCAGATCGATCCGCGGGTGGCGTGCAAAGGCCGCTACCGTCCGGCGCAATATGGGGATACCGGCCACCACGAGATATTGTTTAGGCAAATCCGCGCCCACGCGGGTACCGCGACCGGCTGCGACAATAAGGGCTGCCACAGTCATGGTGATTTTCGCCTTGAGATCAAAGAACAGAGAAGCATAAGAGTTTCAAATAGCGTCAGTATTGGCAAAATGCGCCATTTTTCGGTTGTTTTCGTCCGCCACCCTAAGGCCGAGCAGCGAACTTGCCAAGGCCCGTCGCGTCCTGTAATTTGCCCACCAATTAATCAGATTAGTATGGTGCCTATTTGATGGTCGTTCGCATTGGTCAGATCGAGCTCACCGAGCCGGTTATTCTCGCCCCCATGTCTGGGGTAACGGACCTGCCGTTCCGGCGCCTGGTAAAGCGCGAAGGGGCAGGCTTGGTTGTGTCCGAAATGATCGCCAGTCAGGCGGTAATTCACCGCAATCGGCGTTCACTGCAAATGGCCGAAAATGCGGCTGAAGAATTTCCCATGGCAGTGCAATTGGCTGGGTGCGAGCCTGAAATACTGGCTGAAGCTGCACGTTTGAATGAAGATCAGGGCGCCGCAATTATCGACATCAACATGGGCTGCCCGGTGAAAAAAGTTGTCAAAGGGCACGCCGGATCAGCGCTGATGCGAGATTTGGACAAGGCCGCCAAATTACTGGAAGCGGCGGTTGCTGCGGTTAGTTTGCCGGTGACCTTAAAAATGCGAACCGGATGGGATGACGATAGCCGCAACGCTGCCGAATTGGCGCGCATTGCCGAAGATATTGGGATCAAGATGATCTCAGTGCATGGCCGGACCCGCTGTCAGATGTACAAGGGCTCGGCGGATTGGGCTTTTATCCGCCAAGTTAAAAACGCGGTGTCCGTTCCGGTAATCGCGAACGGGGATATCGTTTCATTGGACGATGCACGGATGGCTTTGGATCAATCCGGCGCCGATGGGGTAATGATCGGGCGTGGCTGCTATGGCCGGCCTTGGTTCCCTCGGCAAGTCGCCCATTTCCTTAAAACAGGTGAGTCTCTGCCGGACCCCGCCCTTCATGTGCAGATGTCGACTTTGCTTGAGCACTATGACGGCATCCTGTCCCACTACGGAATGGAACACGGGATTAGAATTGCACGCAAGCATATCGGTTGGTATTCCAAGGGACTTCGGCATTCTGCTGATTTTCGGGCTCGAGTTAATCAACTCAGCGATCACAAGAAAGTAAAAGCAGAAATTTCAGAGTTTTACCGGCCTTTGGCCGAAGAGCAGGAGGCTGCGTGAGTTCAAATATTCGGGAGGTTTCGCCGGATACTGATGGCTTTTCCCTCGACGGCTATACCATTTTGAACTCCATTAAGGACGTCATTTTGGTGGTCGATCCGGCCCAACAAATTAGGTTTGCCAACACATCGGCCGAGCAGTTCTTCGGAATGGGCGTCGCCTCCCTTTGTCAGCGCTTATTGGGCAGTTTGGTGGCCGAGGACAGTCCTTTACTGGCACTGGTTGACCAGGTGCAATCGGAAAGTCTATCGGTCGCGGAATACGGCGTCGATTTAGGCCTTCCCGGGACAGAAAGGCGCCCGGTCGATATCCAGGTCACGTCGGTCGGTGACGAAACCGCGCACTCGTTAATCGAAATAAAAGAGCGCTCAATCGCAAAAAAAATGGATCGTTTACTGGTTCATCGGGGGGCGGCACGGTCAGTGGCTGGAATGGCAGCAGTTCTTGCCCATGAAATAAAAAACCCGCTTTCCGGAATTCGCGGCGCCGCCCAATTGATGGAAGGGACAGTTGGCGAGGACGACAAGCCCCTTACCCGTTTAATCCGTGACGAATCCGACCGGATATGTGGGCTGGTCGACCGCATGGAGGTATTTGCTGACGGCCGTCCGGCGGCTGTTGACCCGGTCAATATTCATCAAGTACTGGAACACGTACGCATGATCGCGGAAAACGGCTTCGCTCGTCACGTTCGGTTTATCGAGAATTACGATCCATCACTGCCGCCTATTCCCGGTGATCGGGACCAATTAGTCCAGGTGTGCCTTAACTTGGTCAAAAATGCCGCTGAAGCTGTTCCCCAGAAAGGTGGCGAGATAACTCTGTCGACAGCGTTCAGGCATGGCGTTCGATTGGCTCTGCCTGGCCGCCGTGAAAAAGTTGGATTGCCCATCGAAATTAGTGTGCGAGACAACGGTCCCGGCGTTCCCGAAGATTTGCGGCCTCACATGTTTGACCCGTTTGTTAGTAACAAAGACCGCGGCAGCGGCCTTGGGTTGGCCTTGGTCGCCAAAATTATTACCGACCATGGCGGCGTAATTGAATGCGACTCCGAGCCCCGACGGACTATTTTCCGCGTGCTCATGCCCATGCACCGCGCGGAAGGGGGGAACTAATGCCGACAGGAACCATTTTACTAGCGGATGACGATCAGGCGATCCGCACGGTGGTCAACCGGTCATTGGGCAGCATTGGATATCAGGTTCGCAGTACCGGCAGTATGTCGACCCTGTGGCGTTGGATTTCAGCCGGCGAGGGCGATGTCGTGATTGCTGATGTGATCATGCCTGATGGTAATGGGCTGGACATGTTGCCGCAGATTAAGAAGCTTCGGCCCGACTTGCCGATCATCATCATGAGCGCGCAAAACACTTTGTTGACAGCCGTGCGGGCAACCGAGCGCGGAGCCTTTGACTATCTTCCAAAGCCTTTTGATCTCAATGAACTATCAAGCATTGTTCATAATGCACTTGAGCAAGCAAATGCAACCGTCGGCGAAGCAGAAAATGAAGCGTTGGACGGCGAGGAAGAAGGCGAAAAGATACCCCTGATCGGGCGGTCCGCAGCCATGCAGGAGATTTACCGGGTCGTCGCGCGGCTGGTCGGTACTGACCTAACGGTTACCATTACCGGCGAATCAGGAACCGGCAAAGAGTTGGTCGCTCGGGCGCTACATGACTATGGGCGACGGAACGACGGACCGTTTGTTGCCATTAATATGGCAGCGATCCCTAAAGAACTTATCGAAAGCGAACTGTTCGGCCATGAAAAAGGGGCCTTTACTGGCGCCGTAATGAGCAGCATGGGCCGTTTTATGCAGGCTGATGGGGGCACATTGTTCCTTGATGAAATTGGAGATATGCCGGCCGAAGCGCAAACCCGTTTGTTGCGGGTGCTGCAACAGGGCGAATACACGACGGTTGGTGGGCGCACCCCGATCAAGACGGATGCCCGGATTATAGCTGCCACCAATCGGGATTTGCGGCAATTAATCAACCAAGGCCTGTTCCGCGAAGATTTGTATTACCGCTTGAACGTGGTTCCACTGCGGTTGCCGCCCTTGCGGGAACGGTTGGAGGATATCCCCGACTTGGTTAATCACTTTCTTTTCCAGGCAGCCGATGAAGGCCTACCATCCAAAACCATGGGCCCAGAGGCTATGGCCCAATTAAAAGCCTACCCGTGGCCAGGAAATGTCCGCGAATTGGAGAATTTAGTACGGCGACTGACCGCGCTCTACTCGGAGGATGTGATCGGCGCCGATGCCATTGATGCCGAGCTGGCTTCGCCCGCGCATATGGACTTTGGCGACATGGCCACGGATGACGAAAACTTGGGTGCAGCAGCGGAGCGGCATTTAGAACGTTATTTCAAGGCCCATGGCGACCAATTGCCGCCGGACGGTCTGTACGATCGGGTTCTGCGAGAAATCGAGCGACCCCTTATATTGTTGTCCTTGGCGGCGACACGAGGCAATCAGGTGCGTGCCGCAGATTTGTTAGGGCTTAACCGCAATACCTTGCGCAAAAAAATCCGAAATCTGGGAATTCAGGTGACTCGTGGCATCAGGTGATGTTTTTTTGTCACAGCGTGGTATAGTGCCGCTCGGAACCGGTTTTGATTTCAGATTCGAGGTGTCGGGCGGTTTTTAACTGCTGACCCGGAGAAACCTCCAAAATCGGGCTCACGTTACTGTTGCAGCGTTGGGACAGGCCCGAGTATATGGCAAATACCGCACAATCCCTCGAATTGGCCCAGGCTGATCGCCTATATGCGTGGGCACGGCGAGTAGGCTTGGGTAGTAAACTATCGATTGCCCTGTCGATCGGGGCAGTTGGCTCCGGCGTGATGACTTACGCCGTGTTGACCGGTGCAGCACCGGTTAGCCCTAGCCCGCGTGTCATCCTTTTCCTCCTGTTCGTCAATCTGGTTCTGGTGATGCTGCTGGGGGCAATTGTTGCCCGGCGTTTGGTTCAGTTGTGGGTGGCACGACGGGCAGGATCAGCGGGATCCCGACTGCAAGTACGTATGGTCGTCCTGTTCAGCATTCTGGCGGTGGTCCCGACGATATTTGTCGGACTTTTTTCGGGGCTTTATTTTCATTTGGGTCTGGAAGCTTGGTTCAGTGACCATGTGCGTACGGTATTGCAGGAATCCGTAAAGGCGTCTGAGGTCTATATCGAAGAGCACCGGAATGTTGTGCGCGCCGATGTGCTCGCCATGGCCAATGATCTGAACCGCCTTTCGCCCGAGGTTGCCGCAGGCCGTGTAAACTTAAATGATGTTGTTGCAACCCAAGCGGCGTTGCGCTCGCTCACCGAAGCCATTGTGTTCAACAGCAGTGGGGGAGTCCTGGCTAAAACTCAATTCAGTTTTGGGGTTGGCGTCGAATCGCTGCCGGATGGCGCATTTAAGCAGGCGGCGGCAGGTGATGTGGTTATTCTGACCAGTGACAGCGAGGACCGCGTGCGGGCGTTGCTTAAACTGGATCGTTATATTGATGGCTATCTATTTGTTGGCCGGTTTGTAGATTCGCGCGTGTTGGGTCATGCCGCACGCGCCGGTGCCGCCATGGAAGAGTACGAAGAGCGGGAAGGAGCCCGGTCCGAGATAGAAATCACCTTTACACTGATCTTTATGGTGGTCGGTGTGTTGGTTCTACTGGCCGCCGTATGGTTTGGCTTGTGGTTTTCAAATTTATTGGTGGCGCCTGTTGGGCGCCTTGTGTCGGCGGTGGAGCGTGTCCGCGCCGGTGACTACAGTTCGCGTGTTGATGAAGGCCGAGAGGATGACGAGATCGCAACTCTCAGCCGCGCGTTCAACCGCATGACCGATCAGATCGAAGCGCAGAAAAACGAACTGACCGAGGCCAATACTCAACTCGACTTACGGCGCCGGTTCACGGAAGCGGTCTTGTCTGGTGTAACCGCCGGTGTCATTGGCGTCGATAGCAACGGCATCGTAAATTTGCCCAATAAATCTGCAACGGCGCTTGTCGGGATGTCTGCGAACGATCTTGTCGGTCGACGCTTTGACGAAGTTCTACCCGAAATGGCCTCGCTTTTGGTTGAGGCAAGGCGTCAACGGGGGCGCACCTCCCGCAGTCAAGTAACACTCGAGCGCGAAGGCGTCGCCCGCAATTTACTGGTTCGGGTGGTTGCCCAATGGACCCCCCAAGGTCTGGGCGGATACGTGGTTACTTTTGATGACCTAACTGATTTGCTGGTTGCCCAACGCCGGGCCGCGTGGGGCGATATTGCGCGCCGTATCGCGCACGAAATTAAAAATCCACTGACCCCCATTCAGCTGTCTGCGGAACGCTTGCGCCGGAAGTACAAAAAGGAAGTGCAAAGCGATCCGGATATTTTTGACCAGTGCACCGACACCATAATTCGTCAAGTTACGGACATTGGTCGCATGGTTGATGAATTCAGCGAATTCGTACGCATGCCGGGCGCCGAATTTAAAAGCGAGAATTTGGGTGAATTAGTGCGGCAGGCGGTGTTTTTGCAGCAAGTTGCGCATTCGAAGATCGAATTTCGCATTCTTATGCCTGAAGAACCTGTTTTGCTGCCAGTGGATGACCGCCAGGTTATGCGGGCGCTGACAAACCTAATCAAAAATGCCGCTGAAGCGATAAGCGGACCAGATCATGAGCGCGCGGGCGGTAAGAAAAAAGGCGGGGTCATTGAAGTTGAGGTTGTTGAACAGAATAAGCATTCAGTAGTGCTTGAGATTCGCGATGACGGACCTGGATTTCCCGCAGCTTTGCGGGACCGGCTTACCGAGCCCTACGTTACAACACGCACAAAAGGGACAGGTCTGGGGCTGGCGATCGTAGAAAAAGTGATGGAAGAACATCACGGTATATTGGAATTGGCGGACCGCGAAGGAGGTGGTGCCTTAGTGCGCCTAACCTTCAGCCGAGACTTACCCTTAGGGGAAGCAGGCGATGGCTCGGCAAGCAGTGACAAAGTAGAACAAAGGGTAATCAGTCATGGCGCATGACATTCTTATTGTTGACGACGAAGCCGATATTCGCGAGCTCGTGTCCGGAATTCTGTCGGATGAAGGCTACTCGGTACGAACGGCGGCAAATAGTGAGCAAGCTTTAGCGGAAATTAGTCAGCGCCGTCCGTCGCTACTGATTTTGGATATTTGGATGCAGGACAGCCGATACGATGGCCTTGAACTGCTCGATATCGTTCGCCGCGACCATCCTGATTTGTCGGTTCTAATGATCAGCGGTCATGGCAATATTGAAACTGCGGTTGCAGCCATTAAACGCGGTGCCTACGATTTTATCGAGAAGCCATTTAAGACCGATCGGCTTTTGGTCTTGATCGAACGCGCAATTGAGGCGGCTCAATTGAAACGGGAAAACCGTGAATTGCGACGGCGTGCTGGCGAGGCTGGCGAGTTGATTGGTGAATCGAGCGCGATCACTGCAGTGCGCAACACCATTGAGAAAGTAGCAACTACAGGCAGTCGGGTGCTGATCAGCGGCCCTCCTGGCTCGGGCAAGGAATTGGTTGCGCGCCTTATCCATAAGCGATCACGTCGGGCGGAAGGTCCGTTCGTAGTCTTAAACGCGGCCAACATGGCACCGGACCGGATAGAAATTGAATTGTTTGGTTCCGAAGGAGGTGCGAGCGGTCGCAAGGTGGGAGTTTTCGAGCAGGCGCATAGCGGTACTCTTTTTATCGATCACGTATCCGACATGCCGCTTGAAACCCAAGCCAAGATACTTCGGGTTTTGGTTGATCAAAGGTTCGTCCGCATCGGTGGCACGACTCGGGTTGAAGTGGATGTGCGCGTGGTCAGTGCAACCAATCGGGATTTGGCCGACCTTATCGCGGAGGGCCGTTTCCGCGAGGATTTGTATCATCGCCTGGCGGTAGTGCCGGTGATGGTGCCTCCGTTAATCGAGAGGCGCGACGACATACCGAGCTTGGTTCGGCACTCGGTCGAACGGTTAGCAGCGGCCAATGGTCTGCCTGCACGGCCTATCGGCGAGGACGCCATCGCCGCCATGCAGGCGTATGACTGGCCGGGCAATGTGCGCCAACTCAAAAACTTCGTTGAACGTATGCTGATCTTGTCTTCCGGTGATGGCATCGGGCCTATGGGGGCGGACAAATTACCTGCGGAAATGTCAGGCGCACCTGCGGGTCGCCTTAAAAACGAGAATGCCGATGAAATTATGGGTAAGTCATTGCGGCAAGCCCGAGAAATATTTGAACGGGAATATTTGATGGCTCAGATCAAGAGATTTGGCGGCAATATTTCACGAACCGCAAATTTTATCGGCATGGAGCGATCGGCGCTGCACCGAAAGCTTAAGTCTCTGAATATCGCTACCCGGGAGCGGCCCGAGCGGGCGGCTTCTTGACAAAGCCGTCCGGGTACCGGACAAGAGCGTAATTAAATCGGGGGCGTGGCATGAAAGTGATTGTTTGCGGGGCTGGCCAAGTCGGCTTCAACATCGCAAAACAACTGGCCAGTGAACACAACGATGTAACGGTCATCGACCAGTCGCCCGAACTGATTCAAAAAATTAGTGACTCGTTAGATGTGCAAGCCATGGTTGGCTATGCGTCCCAACCCGATGTATTGGAACGCGCGGGCACCGGTGATGCCGACATGATCATCGCGGTCACTTTCGCCGATGAAGTGAACATGGTCGCGTGCCAAGTCGCTCACTCGATGTTCAACGTGCCGACAAAAATTGCACGAGTGCGAACACAGAGTTATTTGAAGCCCATCTGGAGCGATCTGTTTAGCCGCGATCACATGCCCATCGACGTGATCATCTCGCCTGAAATCGAGGTGGCGCGCGCAATCACCCGGCGCTTGGAAGTGCCAGGCGCGTTCGATGTCATGCCTTTTGGCGACGGCAAAGTACGACTGGTTGGTGTCCGATTGGCCGAAGATTGCCCGGTCATCGACACACCGTTGCGGCAGTTGACCGAATTGTTCCCGGATTTGAATATTCGGGTTGTCGGTATTACGCGGGGTACCACGACCATAGCTCCCGAAGGCGACGACCAAATGCTGGCGGATGACGAAGTATACTTTATCGCTGCGGCCGACCATGTGGAACGGGCACTGGTTGTATTTGGTCACGAAGAAAAGGAAGCCCGACGGATTGTAATTATTGGCGGTGGTAATATTGGGCTGTTCCTGGCTAAGGAAATCGAGACCAATTATCCGGATGTACGCGTGCGGCTGATTGAAAGCGACCTTGGACGTGCCGAAAACATCGTCGATGAACTGGGGCACACAGTCGTCTTGCATGGCGACGCATTGGATCAGGAAATTCTGAGGGAAGCCAACATTCGCGAAACCGAGACTATTGTCGCGGTCACCAACGACGACAAGGTGAATATCCTTGCGTCCTTGCTGGCCAAGGAGGAGGGGTGCCAGCGGGCCATGATGCTGGTCAACAACTCGAGTTATGGCGATTTGGTGACGTCATTGGGGGTCGATGTATTTGTTGATCCGCGTGCAACCACAGTATCGATAATTCTTCAGCACGTGCGCAGGGGTCGCATCCGGGGTCTGTACAGCATCGGCGATGGCGAAGCAGAAGTGATCGAAGCGGATGCATTGGAAACCTCAAGTCTGGTCGGTACACCATTGCGGGATATCAAATTACCAGCGGGGGTTATCGTCGGCGCAATCGTCCGTGGTGACGAAGTTATTATTCCGCGTGGCGATGCGGTCGTGAGGCGAGACGATCGGGTGGTGATTTTCGCGGTGGCCGGCATGATCAAAAAGGTCGAGAAGATGTTTGCCGTGCGCCTCGAG
>Ga0315336_1005564_pt1 | contig 13655 bp, 15 predicted proteins | sample ASW5metaG_FD_204512 | JGI IMG/M metagenome (GOLD analysis project Ga0315336, IMG submission 204512) | Ammonia-oxidizing marine archaeal communities from Monterey Bay, California, United States - ASW #5 | ecosystem: Environmental > Aquatic > Marine > Intertidal zone | place: USA: California...
TTGTTCTCCCATATTACAAAGTTTCATATAGCATCCAAACATGCGTTCATCTTTATCTTCAATAAATTTAATTAGATTTTCACCTACAAGGAGTAGTTCATCTGAATCACTCTTTTTCTTATATCTCAACACTTTATCTAGATTTAACGATTCTAAAGTAAATCCTTCATTCCTCCACCATGTATTCTGATAACTGACACAACGATTCCTCTGTGCCTTAAAAGCAATATCACAGAAAGAATATAGGAGTCTATAATCACTACGATCTTTGTCATACATATCTAAAAGGAGAATAAGGAAAGATGAAATAACTGTTTCATGAAAAGATAGTTCTTCCATAATAAGAATTTTTAAACGATTAATGAGATTGGTAACTAATCCCTTTCCTTTGGGGTGTTCATTAAACATTGCCATTTCCATGACACACCATCGCATCTTTTCTTTTTCACATCGTCTCGTATATTTACATATTCCCGATTTGAGAATAGACGATTTGTAACCATGTTCAGACGAGTTGTTAAAACACGTGTGAACAATCATAGTGGTAAACTTATAATTAAAAAAATATAATAACAAATCAAATCAAATTTTAGTGTAAAAGTTACTCAGATTATCTGATTGTGTTGTTTTGATTTTTGTAAGAAAGGAATTCTAATATATGCTGATGTCATCTCACAACTTGTCTTCTTAGTAGGAGGTATATTTTCAGGGATAGGTGCCTGTTCCTCTACATAATATCCTTTAATTACTGATGAATATAGTGAATTAGATACTTTCTTAGGTAACTTTCCTTTATTTCCTCTAATAAGTTGTACAGATCTATCTAAAAATCCCTCTAAATCGTGAAATTCTTCTCTATATTGTTTCATTGTTGATGAATGAATCCATGTAATATCATCGTAATCTAATTTACTAGGGTCTATATGATCTATACTAATTCGTAAATTAGGATCTGGTTCGGGAACAATCCAAGTGATAAGAACCATTTTTATTATACAACAAAAAATATACTAATAATCAAATTTACGTATTCAAAATAATATCAACACCTAATATATCTCTAAACCCCAAAACTTTGCCAATAGTTTCAATAGGGGTCACGTAGTGCCATTGTTTCATGTCTTCTTGATAAAGACCTTCTTGATCATCTAAAATAGTTTTATAGTTGATCATTTTATTTTTATCATAAATAATACTTTCTCCTCCTAGAACATTATTCCGCATAATGACCATTGCAGACACAATATAATCACAACCGTCCCTATGAATACCTTCAGGTGAATTATGGGCAGATATACCTGAATAGGATGTTTGTCTTATTTGATGAAGATGAATATCAACTTCTTTAATTTTTTTATGACCTTTGTAATAATTGTGATTTAAGACAGATAAGGCAGAAATTTGTGTCAAAAAGTCTAAAATCCATAGTTGATTAATATGATAGGTTTCGATTAACTCAAATTTCCTTTTGACACCTCTGTTATCATCCACATTTTGTTCAAAGATATCATTTTTAGTGTATCGTAATGTATATTTATAATTATCAGTTACATCTACTTTTAAATTTGCATATTTCCTAGAGCGTGTGACAGGATCATTATTAGGAATGTATTTATCGGGTGGTAGGTCGTTAAAAGACATCATAAAATCATAGGGTATATCATAGGAGAGGTCTAAGGTTTGTAGATTAAAATGAATAAATGGTTTATTTTTTAATCCGTGAAGGTGTCTCCAATTGGGTTTTAATTTAGTTAGGAACATTATAGTAAACTAGTCAAATATTCCTTATATAAAAATTTGATTACAATGTATAGTAAAAATACTAAAACTATCAATAATGGACGGTATCATAACCTACTATTTTGTACAATCTCTAGAATCTGAGCAAACTAAGAAACCTACAAAAAATAAAAAAAATGAAAAAGATAAAGTCCTCAATGAATCTCCTAAACGAGATAATCTATGTTCTCAATGCGGACAACAATTTCCTTGGTGCGTTTGTTACTTAAATGAATATCAGTAATAGACTATATGACTTCTTATAAATATGATTTTGAATTGTCTAGTAAGCAAAAGACTTTTTTATGGTTATATCAAGTTTTACCGAATGTTGATGTAATTAATGAAATTTACAAATTAAAAGATGAATTAGAAGATGAAGACGTTCGAATTCAACATGGTCTATTATCACCGACAGTAATAATAATTAATGATAATAACATACAAGATATATTTAATCCACAAAAACTAAACACAATGTTAATAAAGTTAATTGTAGATGAAGGATTTATGTGTTCTTTTTTTTACAATGAATTTAATTATACTACTATCGAATTAGAAGAAATTAATGTAGGTAATTGGTTTTCGGTAGTACGAAATATTAATCTACATCCACCCTTAAAAGATAAATTAAAAATAGTAAATATTTTATATAACTCAATACCACTATTAATTACAGATGTATATGATAAATTATACAAAATATATCTATATTATTTAAATAATGACAATAATGGATATTTTAGACTAGGTATAGATCAAAATGATAAAATTTATTTTCCTCTCTTATATGTTTAAATAAATAAAATAACATCTTACAATATATATGTTTTATAATCCATACACCTTATGGAATATGTATATTTTAATGAGAACTATGTATGGTGTTTACATCACATATAGTTTTTTTGTATGGTTCTTTGGATCTTTATCAGGGACTATGATATATATGATGTCTTTTATTTATAATCCATATAAGGTGAAACAACTTGAAGGTAGGAAACCAACTATTAAAGAAATTAAATTAAATGGTCTGGATTAAAATATATCTTATAATAAATGTATCTTTTAAAATTGCTTGTAAGTCTATTATCTTTACTGAATCCTGTTCTATCCGATTATGATGAGAATATAAAATTTATTAAAGATCATAATTCTAAAAAATTATCGTATGAAGTAGGAATCAATCAATTCATAAATACAAGTTATACTAATGGAACAACGAACGGTCCATCTCATTATATACATTCAGATCACACTGAAATTAATATTCTGAGTGATAAAAAATTACCCGAAGAAATTGATTGGCGGTCACAAGGAATAGTCTCATCAGTCAAAAATCAATTAGAATGTGGTTCATGCTGGGCCTTTTCTGCTGTAGGCGCTATTGAAGGAGAATGGTCTTTGAAACATCATCAATTATATAATTTATCCGAACAAGAATTAGTCGATTGTTCTGGATATCTAGGTAATAATGGTTGTGATGGTGGTTCCATGGATAATGCCTTTCAATATGTTGTACAAAATGGATTATGTTTGAATGTTAGTTATCCTTACAATGCGACAGACGGTCAATGTCAGAATCAAACCTGTACAAAACAAGTTCATATTGATAAATATTATGATGTCCCCCACAATAATGAAAGACAACTAGAAAAAGCAGTCTCTAGACAACCAGTATCGGTAGCCATTCAGGCCAATCAGCAATCATTTCAATTATACAAACAAGGTATCTATAATGATCCAGATTGTGGTGATCAATTAGATCATGGTGTCTTAGTCGTAGGATATGGACATGACAAGAAATATAAAATGAAATATTGGATTATCAAGAATTCATGGGGCACCTCTTGGGGAGAGAATGGATACATGCGAATGGCAAAGGACATTAATGTTAGCGAAGGACTATGTGGGATAGCAATGGATCCTAGTTATCCTGTAATAAAAAAAGAGAAAAAGATATGGAGAAACAAATTAAAGGTAAATAATTAAAATTAAAATCCATGTTTAATCTTGTAGGCCAAAGACACTTCTGGATTGTCCGTGAGAGCATTCACGAAATTACCATTATCAAGAGTAAATATTCTGTTATGGAACTCATATTTAGTGGCAAGTTGGGAACAAGCATGACAACAATAGGCCGGTTTCAGATGTCCATCTCTTGCATACCGACCAATAAATATTTTAAATTTATTTTTCTTATCATTTTTACGACAATATTCTATGGCCCTCTGTTCGGCATGAATTGAGACCTTATTATGATTACATCCGCAAGGTCTAGAGGACCCAAAGTCAAGTATCACTTTCTTCTTAGGATCGTAATACCCAATACTGAACTGCTACAGCGCAGGTAGATAAAGAGAAGAGACTAGAATAGTCTTCTTCATACTTCAACTTCAAAGGCAAGGTCTCCAAAATAGGCAATGTCTTCAAAGTCATTTTATAAGAGTTGTTAGTTTTAAGTTTTATTTAGTCTGTTTTGTTTGCTTTTTATTTATGAGTTTATTTTACTTATTAAAAATAATAGAATAAATCAAATTTTATGTTTGCTGTCTATGAATATGAAAACTTTCCAGAAGTGAAAGTCATATTAAATGGTGCTCCAGAAAATGAAAGTGAGTTTCAATTATTTTTAGATCAATGGTTAAAATTATATGAAGATAAACAAAATTTTTCATTTATCTTTGATACGAAAGATATTAGTTATGCGAACCCTACATATTGTTATAAAATAGCAAACTTTATTAGTGAATTAAAAAAAAGAGACGTACAATACCTTCAATCAACTACTATTATGAATATGAATTCATTTATGAATAAATTATTAGAACTTGTATTTTATATTCAAAGTCCTATTGCACCCGTAACTATTATATATGAAGATGGATCTACAAAAGTTATTAACCCTTAAATTTGTTAAGTTTTAACAAGTTTTAACAAGTTTTAACAAGTTTATCTATCATAACTATTATATAAAAATAAATATAAAAATGAGCGATGGTATATTTGATCCATCTGTGACCATGGATGCTATTTCAGATATTATCCCTACAGATACATTAACAGATGAGTTAAATATAACTGAATTAAGTTCAGATACAATAGGTATAGTAATGGTAGTATTACTATTAAGTATTATAATACTATCATATGGTTATAATTATCATTATAATAAGAATAAAGAAGTAGAAGATTAGAATGAAAAACCCTCAACAGAGAGACCACTATTACCATTAGCAATGCCATTACCTGCGCCATTAGCGGCACCATTAGCATTGCCATTAGCGACACCATTAGCACCACCATTAGCACCACCATTAGCGACGCCATTAGCGGCACCATTAGCACCACCTTTGCCTTCACACGCACATTCACCTTTGCCTTCACACGCACATTCACCATTGCCTTCACACGCACATTCACCTTTGCCTTCACACGCACATTCACCTTCACCATTAGCACCATTACCATTTACTTTCTTATTTGCTTCACATATGGGGCATTTCTTAGGTGGAATAGGAGGAGGACATTTCTTGGGTTTAGGGGGAGGACAATCCTTATCAATTACTAAATTAGATAGAACACCGAACATAACTACGGACATTACTACAGAATGAATCGCCACTAGAAGTAGGTGTTGTTTTTTATTTTTAACCTTTAATCCAGTAAATTTACTCACATAAGCATAAGTAAAAGGATTACCCACTATAAAAAAAACAACCGCAACAACCAATGTCAATAATATAATATTTTTCTCCATTTATATATTAGTTTATATTTTATTTATAATTTAGAATTCATTGGATTATAAATAAATAATACTAAAAAAGTTAGTAATCCCATAACTATAGAATGTATTTGTAATAATGTATCTCTATCTTCTTTATTAGGATTATCGTATTCAGATAAACCGATAATATATCCCACTAAATTGTAAGTTGATGGTCTAGCTACTACTAAATAAAGTAACATAATCAATATTGAAAATATAATTTTTCTAATATGAAGACGTAAAAATGATAACATATAATAGTATATATATTTTAATCTATAGTATACTATATGAAATTAGGATTTATAGTAGGTAAAAATAATGAAATATGTAATAATCCTGCTTTAAAAAAGATAACTCCTAAAAAATTTTTATTTGATACATATAATAAAAAAAAACAATTACACGTAGACGTTGCTATTGCAATGACAGTTAAAACTAAATTTCCTGGACATACAGTAGATATTATCTTACCTACGGAAATATCTTTGCAACGATTAAAAAAAAATGATATTAATTTTGTCCTAGGTTATGATTATATAACTACGATAGAAGAAGATCCATGGGTTCCTAAATTTCAAGGACCGAAAGGACAAAAAAAATTACTTGACATATATAGACATCCAAACTCAAAAGTATTCCCTCCTTATAAACATCAAGATTTTATTTGGGATAAAAAGAAATATTTAACAAAATTTCAACGATCAAAGATTCCTATTAATCCAACAATATTTGTAAAAGATTCTGTGAATATACCTAAATTACTAGCACAAATAAGTTCTTATAAATGGATTCAATTCATAGTAAAACCTATTGGAGGTTGTGAAGGACATGGATGCGGATTTTTCACTACAAAAGATATGGTTTCTGAACCTACAAAATTAATGGATTATTTTATAGAACATGCTGAATATTATGATGAATTTTTAGTTCAACGATTAACTGATGGATTTAAAAAATATGGGGAAGTTAAAAGTTTTTGGATAGGAGGTGAATATTCATATTCTATCTTAACAAAAGATGTCCCTTATGAAGATTCTATTGTAAGTCCCATGACAGATGAAAAAATACTTACAAAAGTTAAAGAAATAGGTAATAAAGTCCATAAAGCAATTTCTAAATTAGAATTTAATGGGAAAAAAACAGATCCAGTCATGACAAGAGTCGATGTCGTTTGTTGTTTAGATAATAAACCTCAAACATCATTAGATTATTATTTAAATGAGATAGAGGAAGGTGGTCTGGCAGGGACATATACAGACTTCAAACAGATAACATTCCCTATAGTAGAAGTGTTAGCAGATGCCTATGTTCGTAAAGCAAATGAATTATTAAATTAATATATATATAATAGTATTATGGAAATATCAAATAACCCTGAAGAATGGTCAAAGTACCATTGGATTCAACCAGATTCATCATTTTATTTTAAACAACTAGATAGCAAAAACAAAACTCATTTACCGACGTTATCATCTATAAAATCTAATTTAAAAGGTTTATCAAAAAATAACAGTGAATGTTATTTATGTGGATTAGAAATGACTAAGAAAACTAATGCTTATGGAGGTATATTAACAGACGGTAATTTATGTATGTTGGCAGGTTTTCCGTATGATATATATGAACAAACATTAATAAAAGTGTTTAAAATTTTAAAACAAGGTCCTTTATCAGAGAAATACAAACAATTATATCAAGATTACAGAGAATTTCAAAGAAAGGTATGGACAAATAATTATTATAGTGTTCATAAAGATTGTTTACAATTAAGACACTTAAAAGAATTTCTTTTGATAGATTTTATAAATTTACAAGTGAAAACTCCAGATACATTAGATAATAATATTAAAAAATTATTAGCAACATTATTTTTCTCAAAGAAAGATAATAAGAAAAAGAAACGATCTAAAAAAAAATCTATTAAACCTAATAAGTTTAATTTATCTAAGGATGCGTTACATAGACATGTTAATTCTCAATATGAAACAGTGAAATTTAATGTGAATCGATTATACGAAATAGTAACATCTTATGATAAACGTTTATTTGAATATTCATATATTTCAATAATAACCTCATTAACTATGTTTCTCCATGTATTTGAAATAATACCGTTTTCTTTATTTAGTTTACTTGACAAATTACAACTAGATACTGAATCAGCAATATATTATGATGCAGTGAATTTACCTAATGAGGCAATAGAAAATGTATGTAGAGAATTATATACATTTACGGGACAAAGAGGACAAACAGGACAAACCGAATTAAATGAATTTTGTTTATTTTTGAGAAGTTATCTTAATTTATTAATTATACTAAAACAACTTGTTGTAGAAGATAATGAAGATATGCGTAATAAATTTAGAAGAAGTGTAGTGAATGTTAGTAACTATATTTGGAATATATGGTCTTCAAAATATAATATAGAAGAAGCATTAGTTAGTGGAGATAGAGAAAGTATATCAAAATTATCTAACGGAGATAAATTAGATAACTGGGCAAAACAATATGAAAAAGGAATTTATTATCAAGAAATTATTGAAATGATAGGAAAAAAAATGAGTACTCAAAAAATTAAAAAAAGAGAAACAGATGTAATTAAAGTAAAAGAACTAGAATCTTTAGATGTTAAACCTTTATATAAACCCATCGATAAACAAGAAATGCAAAAAAATATAGTAGATGATTTACGAAATATGAAATTTACGATTGAAGGTCAAGAATTAGTTTTCTAATAATATTCGTGGATAAATAGACATACATTGAAGTTCTTGAAATAATAATTTACACGAATAAGGGATATAACATTTACTAAAGTCTCCATAATTTTCACATTTTTTGCATTCATACATTTGTTTTTGTGGATTCGCATTCGCGAGTAATCCGCATAAATTACAAACATATACACTATATTTATCTGATACATCCATTAATCGCTCTTTTAAGAAACTTGAAGAACCATGCGAAATCATACAATCTCGTTCCATTTCACCGAATCGTAGACCACCATGACTAGACCTACCTTCTGACGGTTGTCGTGTCATAGATACAACTGGACCGCTTGATCGTGAATGAATTTTATCACAAGACATATGCTTTAACTTTTGATAAAAGGTGGGTCCCATAAATATCGATGTTTTCATTTGTTCGCCAGTAAATCCATTATATAAAACTTCATTACCTTTACCTTCAAATCCTTGAGTTTCTAATATTTTAGATATATTAGAGACATCTATCTTATTAAAGGCAGTAGCATCTCCTACACATCCTAAACTAGAACAACTTTTCCCTAAGATACATTCTACTAATTGAGCAATAGTCATTCTACTAGGAACTGCATGAGGGTTAATAATAATATCAGGTTTAATACCATCTTTTGAAAATGGCATATCTTCTTCAGGATATACCATACCTATTGTTCCTTTTTGACCATGCCTACTCGATAATTTATCACCTATCATGGGGATACGTATGCTACGTATTTTAACTTTACAGAAATTATATCCTTCTGAATTTGTATTGATATATTTATCATCAATATAACCTTCTTCACTGTATCGAATATTTATACTAGAATCTTTGTATTTATAATTACTATTTCCCTTAATAGGAATAACTTTTCCTATAATTATATCACCATCAGTAACATATGTATTAATAGGGACAAATCCATCATTATCTAATTTTGAATAATTACATGGTTTAGGATAAAGTAATTTATCGTGATCTGGTTTACAAAAGTTATCTTCATCCCCCGATAAATGATTTTTCTTTTCTTCTGTTTTATAAGTCCTATAAAATGTTGAACTAAATAATCCACGATCAATAGCACTTTGATTTACGATAATGGAATCTTCTTGATTATATCCACTATACGTAGCAATTGCGACTATAACATTAATCCCCGTAGGTAATTTATTATAATTTAAATGTTCCATTATATTATTAGAAATTAAAGGTCTTTGAGGATAATATAAGATATGTGAAAAGGTATCAAAACGTTTGTTATAATTAGTAGTATGAATGCCTATGGCTTGTTTACCCATTGCTGATTGATAGGTATTTCTTGGTGCTTGATTATGATGTGGAAAAGGAATACACGATGCTAGAGCACCTAAAATTAAACTAGGATGTATTTCACAATGAGTAAAATTTTCTAAATTGTCATAATTTGTTGAAATTAATAAGGAATTACTTTCATGCATATCTATATATTCTATACATTGTTCAATTGAATCAATAGGACTACTTACCAACGATTCCCATGTCAAAGTAGATAGACATTTCATATATTGTTCAATAACTAATTGATTACTTTTAATCTTGAATAAAGGTCTCGTACATCTACCGGAATCAGTATAAATAAAGATTGATTGATTCATAATATCTAATTGAAATGATACATAAATACTAATAGTACCATTACTCCTATTTTCTTTTAATAGATTCATGATACTAGTTGGATCTTCTACGAATCCTAACCATTCACCATTTACAAATACTTTGATATATTCTGATTTATTACATTCAAATAAATCAATATATTTTAATCTTAGTAAATGATCTTTTAATATATGACGAACAGGTTCACTAGACGTATAATTTGTAATTTCACATGACATAGATAAATTTTTAACTATCCCAACTGATGCACCTTCCGGTGTTTCAGATGGACATACATATCCCCATGAAGAATTATGTAATTTTCTAGGAGGAATTAATTTACCGCTAGCATCTATGGGTGTAGAAACCCTTCTTAGATGAGAAATAGTACTCATATAAGTTAACCTGTTTAATACTTGAGAAACACCCTGCCTATTCTGATTATTTTTAATCCCCCAATTACCCGTAGCCATAGCACCCTTTAAGACAGTTTCAATATAATTTGATTTAATAATTTTAGAGATATTAATATCATTAATAATTTCACTATAATTATTATTTACATTCCATAAACCTGTTGATATTTCCTTTTTAATATTTGTTTTAATTTCTCTAGAAAGTCTTACGATTGCTTGATTAAGTAAATTTCCTATAAGTGATCCACAGGTCTCTACACGTTTACTTAAATAACTATCGCGATCATCTAGATGGTCGATAGATAAATGACATTTTAATAATTTTTGAACCATTAATCCTAAATAATAACATTTATTAATAAATTTATATTCATGAGGCAGTAAATCTTTTAATACAGTTGATTTAATATAATTAAATTTAATTTCTTCTGTATTATTAATAGTAGAATTTGATGAATTAATATATTTACTCATATAGGTTATAGCATCTGTCTGTGTTAATATCTTAGAACCTTCTATTATAGATGGATTGAGTAGTTGTAACATAGTTTTATCTAGTTTTGAATTATCATTATTTAGAATGTAATAACATATTTCTTTATCTGAATCACAACCCAAGGCTCTAAAAACGATGAATAAAGGTATTTCTGTTTTTAAATGAGGAATACTAACTCGAATATGATTTTCATTTAATGAATCTGTAGATGAAATTTTAACAGATGTTAATTTAGGAACTACAAATATTTTTTCTGGTGCCGAACGGACCTCTGCTACAAGAGTATATTTTTTATTTAATTTTTGATTTTTATACACTTGAATAATATTTGGAGCAATCTTTTCTTGTGTAATAATTACTTTTTCATTTCCATTAATAATCACATATCCACCTGGATCATAAGGACATTCATCAGATAATACAAAATTAGTGACACAATATTTAGATTTAACAACTATAGGAATTTTTCCTAATAAAACATCCTTTATTTGAAAAGGTGCTAATTCAACCATATTACCATTATCAATTACCGTTAAAATAATATCTAAATCAATTAATATTGAAAGTGAATATGTATCATTTCTTAGGCGGGCGATTTGTGGAGTCATCATTTTAGAACTACCATTATTTTCAACATAACTAGGATATTGTGTTCGAATAGTTGCTAAATTAAGTTTGATTGAATAAATTTTATCACTAAAATCATTAACGATAATAGGAAACACTTGATTAAGTATATTAGGTAAAATATCATCTATCAAATGATTATAAGAATTTATTTGATGATCTGTTAGTATATTATTCTTCTGGAAATATTTTCTAATTACAGAAAGAATAGTTTCATTGGATATCATAATTATAAAATGTATGATAAATGTTTATATAGTTATAAATCAAATTTACGTAAAATTTAATCAAATTTTAATAAGTTTTTTATATCTTCTGTGATATAGGTGGTTTTGTCCAATGTATCGAATAATTCAGTTACTTCAACTTGTTTTTCATTCAATACAGTTTTAAAATATTCTTGTATTTCTGGAAAAATATCATATGTTTGACAAAGTGTATAGTAATCTAAATAATTATTTCTATAGATGTGTTTTCCATCAGGAAATTTTTCAATTTTATTGTTAATACAATATTTTGTTAAATATTTTATATTTTGAATTTGAACAATAACTGCCTGAATTAGTTGAGGGATAATTATAATATTCAATTCTTTTGCTATTACAAATATATGTTTTACAATTAGAGAGGGTTCTGCTATTACGACTTTAGAAGTTATATGTTTATTTATATAATCTTTTACAAATTTCTTATTTTCATCAGATGTAATATTTAAAATTTCAATACATAACATTTCAAAATTATTAGATCCCTTTTCATTATCTGTATCTATAAATGCACTAGCAATATAATCTATTATAGCGAGATTTTCAACCTTAAAACAATATCCAAAATCGTAAACTAATAATTTATTATCTTTTGTTATTTTCCAATTTCCCTTATGTAAATCTCCATGATTTAAATTTTTAAATTCAAAATTATATCTTGAAAACAAATACAATAAGACAATTATTTTCATTTTTTCATATTCACTAATAGCAGATTCATCTATATCTATTCCTTCTTCATATGTCATTATCATAATATTATGACTACATTTCACTAATTCAGGTATAACTATCATTGAATTATCTTTATAATTATATTTCATCTGTAATAAATTATTAGATTCATGAATCATATCTAATTGTCCTTCAAATAATGTAATAAATTTAGATATATCATAAGGTAATACATTATAAATTAGTTTATTTGTATAGGGTATACTCACTAATAATCGAATTACACATTTCAAAAACCTCATTTCATAATGAACATCGGGATGAATTATTTTCATCGCATAACATTCATTAGTTATTCGATGTTTTATTTTATAAACTTGTCCTATACTTCCAGATCCAATTATATCTAGTAATTCATACGTATCGTTAAATTCTTCATTAAAATCGGTTTTATATATGTTAAATGTATGACGTAATGAATGTTCAGGACAATTTTCATAAAATTTTTCTAATGTTTTTAACCAATAAGGTTCTTTATCTATTTCGTTATATAATATATCTAGAATAGGGGTTACCCATTGACAAAATTTAATACATACACAACCACAATTCTTAATGTAAGGTATTATTGTTTGAGCAAATGTATTGATGTCTTCTTCTTCTATATCTTTAGTCAGAGATAAAGTATAAAATACATTTATTTTATAAATTAATCTTGTATAATTATAAATAGTTGATATAAAACGGAACATTATATTTATAATCTAGTTATTAAAATTTTAAACTAAACGTTTAAATCTAATAAAATATTTAAAATATAGTCTTAAATAAAGATTATAACTATGGCGACCCTTGAAAAGCGTATTCGTGATTTAATTCATTTCTATGTAAAAGAAAATTATAATCATTATTTAAAAGTTCACGAGTTGCCAACCATCCAAGAAAAAGATATCCCTAAAGTAGTTAATGAATTATATTCTTTAAAAAAGGATCACATTCAGATTTTTGTGAAAGATTCATTGAAAGTTATGTTACAAGATGAGATGCCCCAAGATTATATTATTAATAATTTATTAACTGAAATATTTAGAGATGATGAATTATGTAAAAATAGATTAACAACAGAAATTAAAATTCACCAACAGAAGGTTCTAACAGGGAAAGTTGATTATAATAAAATCTAAGTATATTATAAGATGGAACAAAAACCTCTAAGTCTAAGTAAAAAATTAGAT
>Ga0315336_1005565_pt1 | contig 13654 bp, 12 predicted proteins | sample ASW5metaG_FD_204512 | JGI IMG/M metagenome (GOLD analysis project Ga0315336, IMG submission 204512) | Ammonia-oxidizing marine archaeal communities from Monterey Bay, California, United States - ASW #5 | ecosystem: Environmental > Aquatic > Marine > Intertidal zone | place: USA: California...
CATTAACAATTGAACCGGAAACTCCAGGAACCTGTACTAAAAATTCTCTACCTCCTTTTACCAAAAGAAAGCGGCCCACTCCAATCAAGGCAGGAATTTTTCCCAAAGTCCCGCCACCATTAGCAAGGTGGCAACCCTGACAGTGCAAAATATAGTTAAAGTGGGCCGATTCTGCGTCTGCTTCATTGGGAAAATTAAATTCAAAAATTAAGACCACCAACAAAAACATGAAACGCATGGGCTTTAATTTTCTTCAGAAACGCCCAATACGAGTGCTACGGTACTGTTGTAAGCGGTAGTTGAAGAAGCAAGACACCAATTAATATCATTCGATTTTGCGGGCACATAAGCAGGCCTATCATCCTCATTATTATGACAAAGACATTGCCCACAGCTCCTCTGCCCACAACAGTCGTTGTATGAGATTAGATAATTACGATTGTCGGCGGGATTACGGCAAGTCCCCACCCAAGTGACGGCAGACATCTCTGTACCCGGGGGACAAGAAGTCGCTGTACCTCCACAACAGGCCGACATGAAGCCATCGATCGAACAATAGCGCCAATAATTGCAGCTCTGTGGATCACCCACATCACCCTCAATGTCAGGATCCTTGAACCCCATATCAGCTGCCTGTGCGCCTAAACGTGACATTGGCAACAATGGAATGGAGGCTGCTCCGACCAGAAAAGTGCCCAACTGGGACAAGAAACTACGGCGGGAAATGCGCCTAGCAAGATGCCTAGCGCTTGCTTCAAAACCTCGATCAATCCAATTTCTTTGCTGCATATTAAGCTATCTCCTTTTCATCTAAATCTTCGCTTTGGGTTAGTGCCATAAACTCCTGCAACGATGCGACACCCCTCTCGCTAGCCTCAAATAAGCTCTCAATGTGTTCCCGAGAATTAACGAGACCTGTAGAGCGAATAACTCCATTTTCGTCAATTAATACAGCGTGTGGAAGTCTTCCAACCTTATACCCTAAACCAAGTTCCGTGGACAAAAAATACGGAAACTCTTCTAAATGATAATCCTTTACAAACAATTCATGCTCTTTTCGCGCTCCATCGCTGGCCAAAAAAATTTCTAGCCACTTCTGTTCACGGCTAGAAATTGACTTAAGTACAGATAGCAAAGTTTTGCACACCGGGCACGTTGGGGAAAGAAAAAAGAGCAAACAACTGCGCTCGCTCGGAGACTGCCCACCTACCTGATATGTCTCACCAGCTAAATCTCGTAGATTTAATATTGGTGCAGCCTCCCCTACTTTAGGGCCATTACCAAGCACAAGCGCACCAGCCGGTGCTACCCTTTCATAGAGCACTCCGATCTGACGGACCAAGACAAACATCACCCCTACTGTCATTAGCAAAATAATCCATAACAGTAGACTTGAAACTAATAACCCGTTCAGCATGTTCAGTTCCTTAGACGGGCGAGCTCGGGAGCACTAGTAATTAGTCGATTGACTGTGGCGTAAATTAGTATAAGAGCGCTAACTGCAAAAATAACCGAGGCTCTATCTAGCCACAAAAATTCCCTAGACTGTACGGGCAATAAACAAAGCAACGCTAGGCTCGCTAATAACAAGTTCCTCCATACCAACCATCCACTCAGAGAGTGCTGCGCTAACCCTAGGCAACCACAATCAATATGTCGACGACCTCTGAAAAGATTGAACCCGATCGCAGCAGCATATACCCCAAAGAGCCCAGCGCTACTTAACAAAAAAAGGGGCCGAGCAAATGACAATACCACACCGATACTAAGACAAAATTCCATCCCTACAAGGGCTACTGCAAAAGGAACCATCACGCTTTTAGGTACCAGTTGATAGTCACGCAGGGTAATAACAAAACCTTCAAAAGCAAACGTTTTTTTTGTGGCTGCCGTAAACCACAAAAGTGCGAGAGCGTAACAAATTACTAATTCAATAACCGGATCCATTCTGATCGCTCTCTACTGCACCTGATTTCTTAGGGTCAACCGACCACTCCCTGGTACATTTTTGAGCTTCTCGTGAATGTACTCACCCGTAATCGCATGGCGAACGGAGACCCCACCCCCTACCGTGACAAGCACCGCATCATTACCCTGAGTAACAAGTATGCCCGAGGCACCATCACCACTCGTGGAGCCGATACCACTCCCACCATGACCGCCTTCGTTATTTTGTTCTGGCACTGCCTCCAGTCGTTGAACGCGTTGCCGAGATTCGAGATCATAAACCCAAATTTCAGTGCCATCCATGGTACCAGGATCATCCAACGGTTCCTCGCTCTGGCGAACCAATGAATAGAGTCGACTGGTTGCGCGGTGAATAGCGAGGTGCTGCCTCCCCGCGATCCGCCAATTCTCGGCTCGATCCGCATCAGTGAAAAGTGACCAGCTATCCTCGAACTGCAGTGTAGCACCCGATACATTTAGCGGATGAACCATGCCACCGAAGGACACAAACAACCATTTGCCATCGTGGCGCACACCCGCCGGTGTAATTGGGTCGGCCTCTGGATCAAAATACCTAGCTGTACGTGTTTTTGACAGTTCGCTACCATCTTCATCTAGCGTCACTGAAAGCACACCACCATCTACACACAACATTAGATAACGACGCTCCCCTGCCGGATAGGCCAAACTGCACCCGGGCGTGGAAATCTCCCCAACAAACTCTCTTGTCTCAATATCAACGACACTCAGAGACGTCGCAGGCGTTAAGTTGAAAACTGCAAGAAAACGGTTTTCATCGGATAGGGCGACTGCACCATCAATACTGAGCATAAGGGCTCTTTTTGGTGGAATAATAATCTCATCTATCGGACTAAGCGTGGTTGTATCAAAAACGGTAACCGTATCCGTACGTTGACCTCGGTTGCCTCGTGAGTAAAAACTCTCCGCTGTAAACATGAAACGATTGTCATCGGAGATCGTTAATGACGATCCCATTCCTCCATTGACCCCAGCTACACCAAGAAATTTATTGTCCACAACGTCTACCAGACTGGAACCAATGAAGACCCAATTGGATTCTGGCTCAACCGGCAAAACCTCGGCGTCCCCATGACTATCGAATGTCTGCGCAAAACAAAAGTCGACCCAAAAGACCGTTAAAAATAACAAAGGCTGTATTTTTGCATTCATGTATTTAGTCGCCTTGAACCTTCTAATTTCCCAACCCAGGTAAAGCCAAATTGTCTTGGTATAGGCAATTGGCTTCTTTCACATCAGATCTCAAGACCCGATCTCTGAACTTTGTGTGCTTCCATTCCCCCAGCCAATGTTCTGGATCGACGAACGTGTACTCGGTCATCAGGGTATTTCCATCATTGAGCATTTGTATGCGTTCGATAATTCTCAGTTGACTGCCCGTAACCACACCTGCCTGCATCAAGTGATTTTCATCCGTGAATCCCTCAGTTTCTACAACCAATGTATCTCCTTCCCAATGAGCCAAGGATTCACCTCCCCAATTGCGATCAAGATAATTATCGGGCACACGAGGACGCCCATCTAAATAGATGACTCGATACTCATTGTTTAGTCTGGAGACCATAAAAATGGCAGTCGGATACTGAAGCATCATTAGAGAACCGTAACGCGTCATCATTCTTGGCATACCAGCCGGGTAACAGAATGCCGTAGGCTCTACAAATCGCTCCCCTTTCGCTGCAGCCTCCTGGTACGCATCATAAAAAGCCTGGCCTTTGGCTGTAAATATAGGTTCCGGTTTAAATTCATAGGAACCATAATTTGCTCTCCACTGCTCCTCACCTCGGTACTGCCAAACACCAGTCAGGTCAAAAGATGCATCTGGTCGCTCCTTATTTAAATTGCTTGGATCCAATGTGCCAGCTGTCAAACCGGTGCTGACAGAATCTCCGGCTCCGAGGCCCTCAGAAATAATGGGTAATTCCTTGGGGCGGGTTTTTTTCTCCCGTTCCTGCCATGTTTCTCCAACTGGTGGTGGAATATGAGCTGTTAAGGAAGGGATCGCCTGTCGTTCTTGTTCTGGGGTCTCCGGCCCATCCATCGAGTAAGCCACTCCATCCGCGGAAATTAATCCCTGTAGCAACCCACCGGGTTCGCCATTTCGCATGGGATGAACTCGAACAGTAATTTCATCGCCTTCAGATACGACGTTTCTATCAAATCCCGCTGCAACCATTGTTGCGATACTTTGTCCCTCGATTTTCCATAAAATGGTAGTACCATTATCATTTTTTACATCTATATTGATGCTGAGATGCGGGCTACGCCATATGAACTGAGTGACTTCTCCTGTCACCTGAAGGGATGCGTTTGGATCGAAAGCTACTGCTGAGTGGTGTGCAAAAATTGTCGGAGATGGGTACACAAACGCAAGTAAAAAGATTATTACACTGGTGGCTCCACTTGTGATTTTTCTCATGTTAGTTCCTCTCTATAATCTACGATCGGCACGATCAATATACTCTTGCATTTTCCCTTCGTCGTACAACTGACGAAAAAATGAATCCGGATCACATTCGTAGGGAAAAAGGATGGCATCAGTGTCACGACTCCATTGCCGGCGACGAATCGGTGACCTTAAATAGTTCTCCGGATCGTGTAGCGTCATCACAGCAGTCAGCGTCGTGCCATCTTCATTCAATTGGTAACGCTCTACGAACTTGGCATTCTCAGACACAGGCTCACCAAGGAAATCCCTGACATTTCGAGACAGCAAAATCGTCTCGATTACGAATGTACCACCCTCCCAGCGCCCCGTGGAAAACCCCATGGGTGAGTGCGGATAATATTCGGGTGGTTCACGCCCATCCAGATAGACTCGGCGTACTTCACTCCCCACCTCGTAAATAATCGTTATGCGACCTTCGTCAATCAGCCACTCAGAAGGATAAGCTGACCATGCGATCATCGCGACGATCCCAGGCGAAACACAGCGAACATTTGGTTGATCTAAATGCAAAAGATAGTCCTGGTGCCAAATTCTTGCCTCGGGAGTCAAATCCATGGAGTATTTGCGAAAATCCATCCCTGCTGCAGGTACCCAAGTACCGGACAAATCAGCAAGGCGGGACTCTCCGACGATTTCCTCGCTTTCACTAGCACGGTGAGCAATCCAAGCTGAACCAGATTCGTCTGAATCGGGCTGATCAACGATATTCAGAGTGCCACTCATCGTATTCCCAGCCAGCTCACCAAGTAGCCGACGCTCAAAGATGAAACCAGCAATATCACGACTATCTATAATAATCTCAATCCGGTCGCCCTTAACATCAACTACGACAGGACCGCCTTCAACATGCCCCACCCACTCCGGGCCTGTATGCTGCAACGTCAAAAGACCCACAACATCAGCCGGCGGGACAGAAAGTTTCAGTATCCAATCACCAGAAAAGCCGGTTTCTTTTGATTCCTGAGCATAAATGGAGCTAAGCAGGGCCCCAAAACAGGTTATTAACAGAAAAAGCTTTTTGGGCATTTTTCTACTCCACTAATCGGTATGCCGGTAATCTAACAAGGCGCCCGGAGGTAAAACCGTACCATCGTCCAGTAGTACCGTCCTAATATCGAGCAATTTCCTGCCATCTCTGCCCCGGTTTCCAGTCATAACAACCCTATCACCAACTTTAATGCTATCCCGGGTCCAACTGCCACGTCGCTGATAGTTTGTAGCACTTCCACCGCGAGTATCCCAGATCTCAGTATTTCCTGATTGGGTCTGAACTTCGATGTAATACCGAATGTGGGGATTTCTAAACCAGACCTCCGTGACAACTCCTTCGATAGTTACCCCCTCTCGGATAAACTCTGCCGCAAACGAGTGATGGCCATAGCCCAAGATGGGCATCAAAGTGAGAATCGATGCCAAAACCAAGCAGCAAAAAACGTCTCGCAAAAACATGGTATCTGATCCTCCATCCAACATACGCCGTTGCCCTCAGTAGAGAAAGGCTGGCAACGGCATTAATCGAACAATAAACACCATTAGGCCATTAATAACGATAGTGATAGCACCATTTACTGATAAAAAAAACTAAAAATCAATTAAATTATATCTATAAAATATGAGAACGATATTTATTATCAATTGAATATAAGCCTTTACTCCTTAATTCTCGGGGAGCGCTAAATTGATGGCCCATTATCTCAAAGAAACAGTCACAAAACTGTCCGTTCCAAGAATTTCCAGCTACCCTGATAAAAATGTCCAGTAGGCTGATTACAAAACACCGACTCCCAGATTACTTAGTCGGGTCTATCATTCTTTTGTTTTTAGTGTCCGGCCCCTGTGCAGCCCAAGATGACTATCCGTCGAGACCCATCAATATTGTGACCCATACTTCGCCAGGGGGGGGTACCGACGCAACAGCTCGCTCGATCATGACTGGCACTAAACTCGCACTAAATATCGATATGGCGGTGTTACCAAGAGCGGGGGCCGGGGGCATTGTTGCCATGAATTATATTAATAATCAGCCCCGGGATGGCTATACAGTTCTTGCCATCACGCCATCTCATCTCTTTGCCATTGCAAGAAACCAAGGTCCATTGCGAATCGAAGATCTTGTGGGTGTAGCCAGAGCAACGGATGATCCTAGTGTTGTCATGGTGCGCGCAGACAGTACTGCTTCAACGCTCGAGGAATTATTCGAAATGGGCCGAGGTCGGCCAATCAAATGGGGTACCACGCAAATTGGCGGAGGAGATCATATTTCTGCGGCTACTTTAGCTAAAGTGGCAAACACCAAAATTGCAGTCGTGCCGTTTTCCGGGGGTGGAGAGATTGTCACTAATTTAATGGGCGGCAGCATCGAAGCCGCCGGGCTGAATCTCACCGAGGCACTCGATCAAATCAGGCGAGGTGATTTCCGTGCCCTAGCAGTTATGGCAGACGAACGACTTGCAGTTATTGATCATGTGCCAACTACAGTGGAATTAGGTTATGACATCATCTACTCCACGGTCCGCGGGTATGCAGTCCTCAGAGGAACGCCGGAAAACCGAGTCCAAATACTCGAACAAGGTATGCTTCAGGGGATGCATCATTCAAGCTACCAGGACTATCTACGGGGTGCGGGCTTAAACGGCAATGCGATCGCGGGGCAAGAGATCTGGAACGCCCAAATTAATCAACTTTATCAGGAAGCGCGCCAAGCCATGATCGATCTTGGAATTATTCGATAGTGAAACCACACTCAGATACCCTCGTAGGAATCGTTCTGCTCATCTTCTGTGGTATTGCTCTTTGGCTCACCGCAGGATTCACTGAAGTACCAATAATTCTTTCCCAAAATATACCGCCAACCTTCTTCCCGCGACTGGTCTTGATGATTATTGTAGGACTCAGCGTTGTTTTGATCTTGAGTGGGTTACGCTCTGCAAAAAAACCAAACGCTAAAATACCGTCAACTGTTCTCGTTACAGCACTGGTGATTACGGTTGCGGTTGCAGCAACTGAGGTTGCAGGAATTTTCCCAGTACTATTTCTCGTGTCAGTTGTTTTGCCTTTGTGCTGGAAAGAACGGCGGTTCCATTTTATTGCACTTCTGGCACTTTTTCTGCCTACCAGTATCTATCTGATCTTCACGATAATTCTCGGTGTGCAATTTCCTCACGGCCTCATTACAGACGCTTTCTCCTGATCACAATGTTGCCTGCAGGTTTCGATTTTGCTGTTTCATCGTTGGCCGATCCGTTTGTCCTAGGATTAATCGGACTTGGAACACTAGCAGGCGTACTCGTAGGTGCATTGCCTGGCCTGTCATCTTCCATGGCAATCGCGTTACTTTTGCCATTCTCCATTTATCTTGATCCTATTCCTGCTATTGCCTTGCTCTCAGCTTTGTACTGTGCAGGAACTTTTGGCGGATCCATTACCGCTATCCTGATCAACGCTCCTGGTGCCCCACCGGCAGTGGCTACTGCCTTTGATGGCTATCCGATGGCAGTAAAGGGAGAGGCGGGGCGCGCATTAGGTATGGCTGCGGTAGCTTCGGTCTGCGGAGGTATTTTCAGCGTATTTGTGCTGCTTTTTACTGCACCAGTGCTCGCACGCGTTGCCTATAGTTTCGGACCCCCGGAGTATTTTGCTCTCGCTGTATTCGGTCTATCTATGCTGGCTTCCATCAGCAAAGAGGCACCAATAAAAAACCTTATCGGAGGCTGTCTGGGGCTTGCGATCGCAACAATCGGAGTGGATTTAACAACAGGCGTAGAACGATTTACTTTCGGGATTGCAGAGCTCTATGGTGGTATTCATTTCATTCCAGTCTTGATCGGTCTGTTCGCGGTGGCAGAACTACTTTCACAGGCCGCACAACTAGGGAAGAAAACACACCGCATTACCTTTGCTTCCTTAAAATTGCCGACTCGAGAAGATTTTAGGCGCGTACGTGGAACAATTGCTCGATCCAGCGGCATTGGCACTTTGATTGGCGTACTGCCAGCGGAAGGAGGCACCATCGCAGCCATGATTGGCTACAACGAGGCAAAGCGATGGTCGAAAGTACCCGAGAAATTCGGAAAAGGCGCCATTGAGGGAGTAGCTGGACCGGAAGCTGCTAATAATGCCGCGACGGGTGGAGCTATGGTCCCTACCCTAGCACTTGGGATTCCCGGAAGTGCTACTGCAGCAGTGATCTTGGCCGGACTTCAAGTGCACGGCCTGCGCCCAGGGCCCTACCTTTTTGAGGAACAACCAGGATTGATTTATAGCATTTTCTTTGCGATGTTGATTGCCAACGTACTTTTCCTTTTGATCGGCCTGGCAGGAGCTAAAATTTTTTCAAGAATTAGTTTGGTCCCAGCGACAATTCTATGGCCTACGGTATTTTCCCTCTGTTTTGTGGGTGCTTATGGACTCGAGCAATCAATGGTGGACGTGTGGGTAATGCTCATTGCCGGCCTATTAGGGTTTGTCCTTAAATATCATGGATTTGGTCCCGCCCCTATCATAATGGGACTGGTGCTTGGCGGCCTCATTGAAACATCTTTGGCGCAATCTATGATAATTTTTGATCAGTCTTGGGCAGGCTTTCTATCCCGACCAGTGGCAATCATCTTCTTTGCTTTAGCCTTCAGCAGTATTGCTAGCTCTCCAATTCGGTTGTTGTTTCGAAGTTACATGGGCAAAACGGCAAAAAAGACGTAGGACCATATATACCTCTACAGCCAAGATTTAGGAGGATGGGGGCTATGCAGCACCTATTTGATAGATAATAAGTGCACCGACATAGCCCAAGATGGACATATAGGTCCACGCAATAACCGGCCAACGCCAACTATTGGTTTCTCTGCCAATCACTGCGAGCGTAGCCGCACACTGAAGACACCAGGCATAAAATACAAGTAGACCCAACACCATCGGTAACGAATAAATAGGACGCCCATCGGGCCAGGTAACAGACTGCAAACGCTCTGCCAGGCTTGCCTCTTCTGCCTGTCCTCCCACCGCATAGATAGTCCCAAGAACAGCTACTACAACTTCGCGCGCAGGAAACCCCGCTATCACAGCAGCTGATACTCTCCAGTCCCAACCAAGTGGAGCAAAAACTGGCTCTATTACCTGACCGGCACGTCCCAGCAAACTCTGAGCTAGATGTTCAGCTGCAGCTTCATTGTCAACACGGTCTAGCTCTGCCTGAAGTGCTTGACCGGACAGCGATAGCACTGCCTCACTACGTGCCGCAACCCTCCCGTCTTCGATAGAGGCTGAACGAGGAAAATAGGCCAATGCCCAGACCATAACAGCTACGGCAAAAATAATGGTCCCTGCACGTCGTAGAAAAATCCGGGCTCGATCAAGTAATTTCAATATAACGGACCTTAAGTCTGGAAAACGGAACTCCGGCAGGGCAAGCATAAAAATAGGATTACTTCCTCGCAGCACAGATTTTTTTAAAAGGAGTGCTGTCCCCACGCCGCCAACGACGCCAAGGAGGTAAAGACCAAACAAAACTAAACCCTGAAGATTAAGCAGGCCAAAATTCATGCTCGGGACAAATGCCGCAATTAGCAAGGCATAGACGGGTAATCTGGCCGAACAGGTCATAAAGGGAGCCGCAAGAATCGTGGCAATCCGATCACGCCGATTTGGGATCACTCGGGTTGCCATGATCGCTGGTACAGCACAGGCAAAACTTGATAGCAATGGGACCACGGACTGACCCGAAAGGCCAAAGGATTTCATAGCACGATCCACCAGAAAGGCGGCCCGGGCCAGATATCCCGTATCCTCCATCAGGATAATGAATAAAAATAGTATAAGGATCTGTGGAAGAAAAATAACCACACTACCGACACCAGCAACGATACCATCCACAAGGAAACTCGATAAAATGCCCGGTGGCAGCGCACCGCCGATCCAATTGCCCAGTGAACTCGTGGCGCCATCAATCATATCCATCAGCGGTGCAGCCCATGCAAAGACAGCCTGGAATACCACTCCCATCGAAAAAATAAATGATAACGTCGAAGGCCACGGCTGATTAAGCCAGTTGATCAACGCACGCCCTAGCCGTGGCAATGGGGAAACCTGCCTTTGCAAATCACTTAGCTTTTCACGAATCCAGGTATACCTGTAGCGAGCTTCAGCGGCTAATGGTGGAACATCACCGCAAAGATCACGTCTCACTGCCAATAAACAGTCGAGACTGAAATCACCTGCTTTCGCTCGCAATGACTCAACAACCTCGGGATCTCCATCTATTATCGCGCGCTCGAGCTCTACCACCTGAAAGTCTGTAGCAAATTCACCAATTTTTTTTCGCAATTCCTCAGCTGCATGACGAAGGCCAGGCCAAAAGACAGGGAGCTCGGACGATACTGTCTCAAACATTCCGCTGATCGCATCCTTTAACTCTGAAAAACCAGAACCTCTGGTAGCAACTACTGGAAAAATTGGAATGCCACCAAGCCTCTTGCTGAGACCCTCTATATCGATACGCACCCCTTCAAGATGAGCCATATCAGTCATGGTCAACGCAATAATCATGGGGTACCCCATTTCTGATAGCTGCTGAACGAGGTAAAGCCCTTGATAGAGCCGGGTCGCGTCCACAACTGCCAAAATCCCCTCGGGTTCAGGCGCACCTAATATTCGACCTAACAGTACATCTACCGCAATACGCTCGTCAGTGGAATGGGGGCTCAATCCATATATGCCTGGTAGGTCAACTAGATCAAATGCCGAATCTCCAATTATGGCCCTACCCACTCTCTTCTCTACCGTCACGCCAGGATAGTTTGCTACCTTCTGGCGCATTCCGGTCAAACGGTTGAAAACAGTGCTTTTACCCGTATTAGGATTACCAACTACAGCAATAACTCGCTCTGCCCGGCGGGTAACTGTTAGATTCTCAGCAGAAACATAAACTTCACTAAAACTAGCCATTGATAGGGATAAGCTCAATTTTAAATTGTTGTGCCTGCTCCTTTCTCATGGAAAACGCAGTTCCGTAGACCTGGAACTCCAATGGGTCGCCACCTAGCGAGGCCCTCACGAAAATAATCTCAGTACCTTCTACGAGCCCCATCATCATTAGACGCGCAATGCCCGACGCGTCTGTTGAAATTGACTGGATTACAGCCTTGTCATTAGGTTTAAGGTCCGACAAATCCATACTGCTTAAAAATGCCCCGCAAACAATTTAGCTACAGAAATACAACCAGAATAAGACCGCATGCTACTCCAATTAAGAATTACTCTCAAATAAGAATAATTCTTAATTCATTAAATAAATGCGGTAGATTAAGCATAGGTCCGGCAGGTTGATATGCGCAGACACCAAAAAATTAAATGCAGTTCAATTAACCCCTAAGGCTTGTTGTGCGGAATCTCTCATTTCAGAACAGGGGGCATAGTTTGGGTCCAGAGAAAAACACTTATCTATATAGGCTATAGCTTCTGTTAGTTGCCCTCGATCAATTGAATCGTCTGCCAAAAAAGGTAGCGGATAAATTTGATCGCCGTCAATTTCGAAAGAAAGCTTGAACAAGCTAAGTGCCTCCTGTCTCTGCCCATCTTCCCACAATAGAAAGCCCGCGGTATTTAATGCCTCAAGATCATCAGGCAACAGGGCAAGAGACCGCTGGTACTCCTCAAGTGCTAGCTCGTATTGCTCTTGCTCAAACGCGAATCGCCCTGCCAATCTGTGTATTTCAGCAAGATAATGACTGGCTATGGGATAGGGAGCAGCTACTTGTGCGGCGGCTCTTGCTTCAACCAACCAGGGATAATTTGCCCCAAGGGTACCCAAATGCGCTTTCATGATATGGACCCTAGCCTCAAAGTATTGATCAAACCGTTTTTTTATGTCGGCAGCCTCTTCTACTGATAGGTTGCTTGTGTCAATGAAATTTGGTGCTTCCAAGATACGTCGATCTAGGTAATAGATTAAATTCTCGTTCTCAGTATTGCGAAGAATGGAACGCGGGGCGAGAAACTCGATGATTGGATAATCATCAGTGTTAAGGGGCAAATCACTTCCGATTTCCGGTATTAGCGTCTCGTCAAACATATAGTTGGCTAGAAAATCGAATTCATTGTCGATCCCGATCTCACTCAAATCCCGTGCAATATCCGGACGACGGACACGCTCCCTGAGCAACTCATAATTAACCGCAATCGGCTCCTCTGAACCTATAAGTAAAATGTCATTGAAAGCAAACCATGCGGTCACGTGTGAAAAAACCTGATTAAATGTTTTTACAATGATGCGTGATTCCTCTAGGCCAAGCTGATACAAGGGAAGGTACTGGCACATGATGCCGCCAGGCTTCAGGGCACGACGAGCATTTTCAAAATGCTCAATGTCATACAAATATCCCGATCCCATAAAGAAAGGGTCAAGTGGATCCTCGGTGATCACGTCGTATTTTTTCGTGGTCGTAATTAAATAATTACGCCCATCGTCAAAAATAATATTTGCATTTGGCTGATCCAACGCTGAGCGGTTATATCTAGCGAACTGCCGTGCGCCCTCCACAACCTCCGGTGAGATCTCTATGACATCGGTAGGTCCACCGTGCCTTAGCAGAGCGCCGAAAGTCATGCCCGCACCAAGTCCGATCACCATTGAGTCCTGCGGATTTGGGTGTAATAACATGGGGAGGTGCCCGAGCAAATACTGATTAGCAACATCAGTTAACAGGGTTGAGGCCATAGGCTTTCCATTGATGGTGATCGTATCCGGCTCTGTGAGGCTTCCTGTAACAGAAACATTCACGTTCACCCCCTCGCGGTAGTAGTGTAAGTGCTTACTCATCTGGCTCTCTACCATGGATACCGCATTTGGGTAACGCAGCCAATACGGTCCAGCATCAATTAACAAGGGGTTCCAAGGAGAATAGATCAACACGGATAGAACGATGAGAACTACGCCACCAACTGGTGCTGCAATCCGTATCCCTCTCTCAGCGAGAGGCATTGCGATTGCGACCGCAAGTAAAACCCCGGCCACACCCATGGCTGCAATGGTCACTTGAGTTCCCAACATGGGCAGAAAAAAGAACCCCCCGAGAAATGAACCCAACACTCCACCCACAGTATTCACAGCGTAGACGATACCCACATCCCGACCAGAGTCTGCTGAACGCTGAGCAAAAACAGTAGCCACCAATGGAAATGCAGCGCCAAACATTAAAGTAGGGATGAGAAAAACGATTGTGGCAA
>Ga0315336_1005567_pt1 | contig 13646 bp, 11 predicted proteins | sample ASW5metaG_FD_204512 | JGI IMG/M metagenome (GOLD analysis project Ga0315336, IMG submission 204512) | Ammonia-oxidizing marine archaeal communities from Monterey Bay, California, United States - ASW #5 | ecosystem: Environmental > Aquatic > Marine > Intertidal zone | place: USA: California...
ACGTCGACACCATTCGGTGTTGTGTCCGGCGGCTGCACCCATTTGGGCGCCGTCGACGACGTGCTCGAGGTGGACGTCGTGCTAGTGGTCGACGTACTGGTCGTACTGGTGGTCGACGTCGTGCTAGTGGTCGACGTACTGGTCGTACTGGTTGTAGTCGAAGTGCTCGAGGTCGTAGTTGACGTAGTTGCCGAGCTGGTGGTTGAGGACGTGCTGGTGGTACTGGTCGTCGTCGTGGTCGTGCTCGAAGTCAGTGTGGTGGTCGTGGTCGAAGTGGTGCTCGAATTCGTTTTTACCTCGAAGGCAAGATCCATGGATTGACCGGCATACGGATGATTGCCGGGATAGTACAGTTCTACCCACGGACCCGTAGGCGGAGGTCCGGGCGGACAATGACGCCACACTGCGTCGTCATTCCAGTTGTTCGTCGAAGATTTCCATCCCCAGTAACGCGGTAACACAAACGGCTCAGGATATTTCACCGTTATCCAGTATGTCCGTCCCTGTTGCTGTGTCACAACACACGGAAATGCGAATTCATCAATCATGAAGTCATATTTCCAGATGATCTGGTCTGCGTTGGGTACGCCCGGCAAAACGTCCGGACCCGGCGACATGTCCGGATATGGATCGTAGAACCATTCCCCCGGTATCACAGTCGCCACCGGCTCCACCGTGTAGATCGAAGGATCAAACAGATACCGGCACAGTTCATTTGAAGGCGTGCTGTACGGGACCAACGCATTCGTCGGATTATTGTCCCAGATTGCCACTTCAAACCGGGCCAGCGGTTCAATATCGTCCATCCACCACGAGGCGTAGACGCATATGCTGGTGATCGGTCCGGTCAACGTACACAGAAAATCATCGCCAAGCTCGATCACGCCGATACCCCCGAAAAGATTCGTGCTGCCCACGTCGACACCATTCGGTGTTGTGTCCGGCGGTTGCACCCACTTGGGCAATGTCGACGACGTGCTCGAGGTCGATGTCGTGCTGGTCGTACTGGTCGAAGTTGTGCTGGTCGTCGTTGACGAAGTCGTCGAACTCGTGGTTGAAGATGTACTGGTCGTCGTCGTTGTTGTTGTCGTAGATGTCGTTAGCGTGGTCGTTGTACTTGTCGTTGACTCAGTTCGCACCTCAAAAGCCAGGTCCATCGATTGCCCCGCGTACGGATGATTAGCCGGATAGTACAGCTCAATCCATGGTGAAACGGGCTGGAAGGGAATACACGTTCGCCATACCGCGTCATCGTTCCAGTTGTTCGTTGACGATTTCCAGCCCCACCAGAATGGCGTTGAGGACGTCGTCGGACGATACTTGACGGTGATCCAGTATGTTTGTCCCTGCTGTTGAGTCACCACGCAGGGGAAGAAGTCTTCGTTTATCACAAAGTCGTACTTCCAGATGATATTGTCCGCAAAAGGTGTTCCGATTCCCGTATCCGGTCCCGGCGCGTAATCCGGGTACGGGTCATAGAACCATTCGCCAGGCGGCACGGTAGCCCACGGATTCACCGAATATTGCCCATGACTGAACAGGTAACGGCACAACTCGTTGGAAGGCGTACTGTACGGGACAAACACATTCGTTGGATTGTCATCCCAGATCGCCACTTCGAAGCGCACGTTCGTATCGATGGCATCGTTATACCACGAGGCGTAGACGCATATCCCCGTGATCGGGCCCGTACGCGTGCACAAGAAATCATCCCCGATCTCGAAGAATCCTACGTCCGGCTGCCCAAGATTGTTCGTACCGCCCACGTCTACGCCAAATTGTGTCATATCCGGCGGCTGTATCCATTTCGGTGATGTTGTCGTCGTGCTCGTCGTCGACGTCGTGCTCGTCGCCATAGTTGAAGATGTCGTTGTAGTCGGTGTGGTTGTACTCGACGTTGAACTGCTTGTCGTCGTTGAGCTGGTCGTCGTCGTGGTTGTAGACGAAGTGACCGTGGAAGTCGTGCTGGTGGTCGACTCCGTCCTCACTTCGAAGGCCAGGTCCATCGATTGCCCCGCGTACGGGTGATTGGCCGGATAGTACAGCTCAATCCACGGCGATACGGGTTGGAAGGGAATACATGTTCGCCAAACCGCGTCATCGTTCCAGTTGTTCGTTGATGATTTCCAACCCCACCAGAATGGCGTTGAAGAGGTCGTCGGGCGATACTTGACGGTGATCCAGTACGTCCGCCCCTGCTGCTGGGTAACCACGCAGGGGAAAAAGTCTTCGTTTATCACAAAGTCGTACTTCCAGATGATATTGTCCGCTGAAGGTGTTCCGATTCCCGTATCCGGTCCCGGCGCGTAATCCGGGTACGGGTCATAGAACCATTCGCCAGGTGGCACGTTGGCCCACGGATTCACCGAATACTGCCCATGACTGAACAGGTAACGGCATAGCTCATTGGAAGGCGTACTGTACGGGACAAACGGACTGGTTGGATTGTCATCCCAGATCGCCACTTCGAAGCGCACGTTCGTATCGATGGCATCGTTATACCACGAGGCGTAGACGCATATCCCCGTGATCGGACCCGTGCGCGTGCACAGGAAATCATCACCGATCTCGAAGAATCCTACGTCCGGCTGCCCGATATTGTTCGTACCGCCCACGTCTACGCCAAACTGTGTCTCATCCGGCGGTTGACTCCACTTGAATGGAGAAGTTGTTGATGACGACGACGTCGTCGTGGTCGATACGTAGCCCACTATCAGTTGCGGGCCATCTGGGTTGGAAATACGGCGCGATTCAAAACGCTTCGCCGATCTGGTCGATTCGTTCCCAATGACAATCCAACCGTAGTTTTCTGCAGGTGAGTCAAGCCAGTCTTGTACATCCGCAACGATCTGGGTTGAAATCCAGCAATAAACATTGATTGCCCCAACCGAGGTGCCCGCACTTGAATTTGCGGTAAAATCTCCACCGGCGGTCATCCACGATGAGGTACTATAGAAACTGTGAGCCCATGTGGCGTCGCCGGGTTCTGCTTGATCGCCCTGGCCACCTCCCATCAGTGCTGCCGAGGACGCCTCTTCGCCCCAGTCGTGAAGCAGCGTATGGAGGTTTACTGTAAACGTACCGACTGAGAAATGGGTTCTGTCCATAGACACCTTCAAAACCGCGCTGGTAATGGTTGCACAGGCGGGGACATGCGAACTCACATCAAACTGGATGAGGGCACGCTTACTGTTACCTGCACGATTGCGTCCTACGTAAATCCAGTCGCCTGCCCCGTTGCTTAAGTTCGTGCTGTTCGATAGGATCGTCGTGTCCTTCGCAGCGGCAATCTGCACGCTGCTCGCATGGATTGAAGTCGTGGCTAACGTCGACGCCGTACCAATTAGAATCAGAAAGCGTCCTAGAAAAGAAGTTCTGGTCACTGCAAGACCCCCCGCGAATGACTGCATTTGCGTCCCGGCGATTGATCAGGTGATCATCGCTCGTCCTGTATCGATGTTACCTTGGTGAGCCTACTTGTGAAGAGCGATATCGTCAAGAAAATCACAGCGTAATTTACCGATTTTTTTGTTTTCTGTGCTCTGTGTGTTCCAGAGCGGAACATGCGACCCAATTACTCCTCTCCCCCTTTGGCCGTGCCGAATGGCTTGAACAGCATGATCAGCCGAGGCAGGAGGGTTAGGGCTGCGCCCAGCGCCATTAACATTGCAAGTGCAGTAAGAAGCCCGAAGAGGACCGTCGGGATAAAATTTGAGAACGCGACGATGGAAAAGCCCGCTGTGATCGTCAGCGATGTGTAGAACATGGCATTGCCGATGCTTCCGTGACAACGATGCATGGCTTTCAGGTAATCGCCGTCAACAGCAATTTCGCGTCTGAAGCGATGCAGGTAATGGATGGTATTGTCAACGGCAATGCCTACGCTGATGGCCACAATCGTGATCGTCATCATATCCAAGGGGATTCGGCCAATGCCCATCACACCTAGGACCACCATTGACGACAGCAGATTCGGAAAAATTGCGATCAGCGCGATCCTCAGCGAACGAAAGAGGACCATAAACATCAGCATCAATGCGGCTACGGTGAAGCCGATTGTTTTTATCTGGGAACGAAACAGACTCTGAAGCATGTTGTTGTACAATACCATGGTGCCGGTCAAGCGGCACTGATCGGGGTCGAAGCCAAGTGTATCGACAAGGTCGTTACGCATTTTCTTGAGCAACGCGTCTCGGCGCAACGAAGGCATCGAATCCTTGATGCGCATCATAAGTCGAGCCTGGTTCTTCTCAGGCGAAACGTAGGGCTCTACGATCGTGGAACGGAACTCTTCCGGTATAGCGGTGAACAACAATGCCAAGGTGAAATTGTCGAATGATCGACCGGCGTTCAGATCTGTGGCCGTTTTCAGAAGCGTGGCCAGGGACAAGACTTTTCCAATTTCGGGGAGCGCGTCGAAGTAGTCATGCGCGTCGCTGATGCGTTCGAGCCGTGATTCAGTAAACCAGTATTTCCAGGCATCCTCCCCTCCTTCCTCAAACTCGTCGTCGAATTCGTCGTCGAATTCATCAAAGTCGGGGTCATCCGCGACGTCAACCGGCACGGTCTCCTCTTTTCTCTCGAAGCTGATGATTACATCAAGCGGTGTTGTTCCGCCCAGATTCTGATCGACGAATTTCATGCCCTGGTAGATCTCGGTCGACTCTCGGAAATAATCAATAAAGCTGTTCTCAACTTCGAGGCGCGTAATGCCGATGATCGTGACGACCGCAACGGCAATGCCGACGCCAAAGATTGACACGCCGTGCCGCTCGGTGATTCGGGCAAAGAATGAGGTAATCGGACGCCCAAATCCCTCTCCGGTGTCGGGCGGTGGTTTTGTCATCATGACGAGGCAGGCCGGTAATAGTAGAAATGTTACGATGTAGGAGACGCACAGTCCCATGATCATCATCCAGCCGAAATTGACCACGGGGAGGATGTCGCAGACCACAAGCGAGCCGAAACCCGCAATGGTGGTTAGTGTGGCGTACAGACAAGGGACGCAGGTTGCCTTGACTGCGGCAAGAATCAGCGCACGATTCTCGCGACCGGGTTCCCGCCGCACCAATTCGCGATAGCGCACCACGATGTGTATTGCCAACGCCATCGTGAAAATCAGCTGCAGGGATATGAAGTTGGAAGACACTACAGTTACATCGAGGCGGTTATGTCCAAGGATACCGACCATGAACACGGCCGAGGTGGCACAGCAGAGCATGGGCAGAAATACCCAGCGCAAACGTCTGAAAATTACGCCGAGCGTCAGCACCAGGAAACACAGCATGCCTGCGCCAAAAACCCGCAAATCTCTCCGTAAGAATGTAATGATATCATCGGCAATCATGGGAATGCCGCCGAGAAATATTTGGTCTTCTCCCCGGTAGCGGTCGATGATCGTTCGAATGGTTGCGATGTCTTGGCGGACTTCCTCCCTCAGCCGGTCTTTTGCTGCGCGATAATCTGCTTCTATGACCTGGAGTTCCGCCCGGTCAGCGGGTGGAAACCCACCCGCCGATTTTCGGTCCAGCAAATCCGATCGGCGACTGACAAGTTCCGAAAATACCGCGTCTGTTCGAAAATTCACTTGCAGCGCCGTGGATCCCAGGTCTGGACTGACCAGTAATTCCTGGTAGATCGGGCTTTCGCTGAACTCGGCAATCGCCATGGCTGTGTCGGAATCCGGCGACTCGAGTGTCTTGATGTTCTTGGACAGATCTTCCAGCGGACCTGGTGGGTTTTTCATCAGCGGCACATCCAGCAAACTGACCACCGAAGATACCCTCGGCATAACACGTAGTTCTTCGCGCAGTTTACGGATGCGCTCGAGTGTTGCGGAGGAGAATAAATCGTGTGCCGGCGTGTATATAATAATCACGAAATCCGCCGTCTCGTATCGCTTTACGATATCGCGATAGTAACGCAGGTCCTCGTCGTGCTCGAGGATGAGCGAATCGGTAGAAGCATCGAGGCGGAAATCTTTAATCCCGTAGGCGAAGAAAGCGAATAACGCCAGTAGGACAAGCAAGGTCCGTTTGGGAGATTGAAGAACGAGCCTGTCGTAGAGACTCGAGCGGGATGCTTTATTCTGCGAACGCGCGCCGCACACTAGGACATCTTGCGAAGGGTCGGGGACATGCTAGTTTTTCTTCTCTTTCGTCTCGGTTTTTGACGCGACGACGTTTGTGCCGTGGGTCTCCTGGAATTCGATTTCCATTTTTTCAAGTTCTGCCGGCAACGTTATACTTTTTTCTCGCAACTTTTCCAACAGGTCCTCAGGAGATGCGGTTTGCAGAATCTGGTTATACTGGTTTTTATACGTCATCACGACACTGATGCCGTCTACTTCGACGTCGTATGCGCGCCACACAGAAACAACCTGACGTATTTTGTAAAGGATTTTATAGCGTTGATCCCTGTAGTTGACGTGGGTGGGGACATGATATTTTTTTCTTTTTTTACCCGCTTTTGTCTTATTAAGTGGCTCTCCGTATTCGAACCGTGCCTCTCTGAAAATGTCCATCTTGTCAAAATATGAAGCCTCGAGTTGTCTCAAGAACAGATTTACAAACTCTTGACGCTGTGATTCGTTGAATTTCGGCCAGTGTGTTCTTCCGATAACTTGCTTAGCCATAAAAGGCACGTCGAACATTCCCAAAGCAAGTGCCCTGACTTGCTCTTTCTTAGTTTCCTCGTCAATTTCTTCCTTCGTGAGGATCTCGAGCGCTTCGTTCAATTTGCGCTCGACAAAATCTCCTGTCGCCTTTGCGTCACTATCTTGTGTCGCGGTTGTGTCATCGGCCACGCCCGGAAGGGCTAAGAGCCACAGCGCCATGGGGAAGAGCCAATACGCAGTCATAGATTACTCCTGGATTCTATTGTCGCGATTTTGCTGATATGCATCACGGAAGAACGTATATGGATCCAATGCCTCGGCTTTCAAGCTGTCAATCATTTCGTACTCCAGCGAAACGGCATTGAAAACGTCGGCGACGCCGACTGAAATACTGAAAATGACGTTTCGTATGTACGAAAAAGGATTTAACAACAAATTAGGGACTAAAGCAATGCTATCACGAAGATTGCTTGGCCCAAGAAAAGGCAGCACAATGGGGAAACCGCTGCCCATACCGTAGTGCCCAAGGGTCAATCCAAAGTCCTCGTTTGCAGGATACCATTTCAGTTGCGATGCCGCGGGATCGAAAAGCCCAAGGATTCCTACGGTTGAGTTAATCAGGAATCGCCCCAGTTCGGTACCCGCTTTTTTGAATTCGAGTTGCAAGAGGGCATTGACCGCACTCACCGGAGTGCGCAGATTGCGAAGTGCGCGGCCGACAGGAACTCGCACTCCCTCAGGAAGCAGACAGGCATACCCCTTCGCTACCGGCCTGATGATCCACAAATACATCCAGTCGTTAATCCGAAACATGAAGAGATTGTATCGTCGAAGCGGATCGAAAGCCTGACTCGAGGATGACCCCGATTTGAATTCATCTTCAAATTCGTCATCGAACTCGTCATCAAATTCTTCGTGCTGTTCCAGGCTATCAGCAACGGTGGAATCGCCGTTTGCTACCTCTATGGTTTCCGCTCGGATGACTGGGGCGGCAATAACGCCCGCTAGCAGAATGAGAGTCAGCCATGTCCGTAAGTTCGCGGACGCAGTAGTAATTCTCTGGTATGGCATTTCTGTATAAACCATAAATAGAACGCCGTTCGGCTGCAATTCTTTAGGCAAGGCAGCCCACATTTAAACGGCACATCTAAAACCCCCCTTTTCTGGGGTGCGACATGGTATTTCATGCGGAAAGCCTGTTCGCATATCAAGCGCATATGTGGATACTTCTCATGTGGTACTTCGTTGGGTTTTCTGACTCATTACATTTTGACGCATAATCTCGTCTTCTGACATACTCGGCGTTCCTTCAAGGTGGACTAAATAGGGAAATGGCGATGCTGGATTTAGAAAAACTTGGAGCGTTCTATCTTGGTAAACGGTATGACATCGATACCGGAAATGTCTTGGATGAAACGCTCCTCTACGAGTCCAAAGATCTGACGACACATGGCGTGTGCGTCGGGATGACCGGTAGCGGAAAAACGGGACTGTGCTTGTCCCTGATTGAGGAGGCGGCCCTGGACGGCATTCCGGTGTTGGCAATTGACCCGAAAGGTGATCTTGGAAATCTGATGCTGACATTTCCGGACCTTAAACCGGAAGATTTTCGCCCGTGGGTTGATGAAAACGAAGCTGTCCGAAAAGGACTCGACGCGAGCGCTTATGCGCGCAAGACGGCGGAAACGTGGAAAAAGGGCCTGGCCGAATGGGACCAAGACGGCAAGCGGATCAAACGTCTGCGTGATTCTGCCGAAGTCACAATATATACACCGGGAAGCACTGCCGGGGTTCCGATTACCGTCTTGCGTTCTTTCGATGCACCACCTGCTGCGGTGGCAGAGGACAAGGAAGCATTGAACGAACGCATCCAGTCGGCCGTATCTGGCATGTTGGCACTGCTAGGCGTTGATGGCGATCCGCTGCGCAGTCGCGAGCATATCTTGTTGTCCACCATTCTCAATTGTGCCTGGTCCGCCGGGCGCAGTCTCGATCTGCCTGCACTGATTCGCGACGTTCAGAATCCCCCTTTTGATACCGTAGGGGTATTCGATCTTGAATCCTTCTATGCTCCCAACGACCGCTTGGAACTGGCCATGCGCATTAACAACTTGATTGCATCCCCGGGTTTCTCCACGTGGTTGGAAGGCGAACCGCTGGATATCGGCCGCATGATGTTTACCGATTCGGGGAAACCGCGCATTGCAGTTCTTTCCATTGCCCACCTTGGTGAATCCGAGCGTATGTTCTTCGTAACCATCCTGCTAAATGAACTGCTCACGTGGATGCGCGGACAGCCCGGGACGTCCAGCCTGCGAGCATTGCTCTACATGGATGAGATATTCGGGTTTTTTCCGCCTACAGCAGAGCCGCCCTCCAAGAAACCGATGCTGACGCTACTGAAACAGGCCCGCGCCTACGGGGTCGGCGTAATGCTTGCGACTCAAAACCCCGTGGATCTGGACTACAAGGGTTTGTCCAACACCGGAACATGGTTTATCGGCCGCCTGCAGACTGAGCGTGACAAACTTCGTGTACTTGACGGACTGGAAGGCGCTTCTACGACAAGCGGCATCGCGTTTGACCGCAGAAAAACGGAAGCAACGTTATCCGGACTCGGAAGTCGAGTGTTCTTGATGAACAACGTTCACGATGAAGAGCCCGTGATTTTTCATACGCGCTGGGCAATGTCTTATCTACGCGGCCCCATGACTCGCTCGCAGATCGAGACCCTAATGGCGAACCGGAAACAAACCACTACATTGAAACCTCCCAAAAACATTACGCCCGCGCCGTTGATGCCTCGCACAGAAACTACGGCGGAAATGCCGAAACAACCATCCAAACGCGCAAAGCTGCCAGCTTCGATAGATGAATTTTTTGTGCCCATGAAGGAGGCGGTCGGTGACAATCGCCGCCTCGTGTACAGACCGGTGATTGCCACAACCTCGCGGCTGCACTACGTCAGCGCCAAGGCGAAGTTAGACACGTGGATCGACATGGCTTTCATCGCACCTGTACCCCAACGCCGTCCCGTTGTTGACTGGAAGATTGCTACAGCAATCCCCGGCGCAGACCTGGAATTGAATGGCGAAGGTCGCGATGATGCCAGTTTCTCAAAACTGCCCGCACCGGCAACCTTGTCCAAGAATTACACGCAATGGAAGAAAGAGTTGAAGTCTTTTCTCTATCAGAATCGCACTCTAAAGATATTGAAATGCAATGAATTGAAGACGGTGTCCAAGCCTGGTGAACCCGAAGGTGAGTTCCGCGGGCGAATCGGTCATCTCGCCCATGAGAAACGGGATCTTGAAGTCGAGAAGATTAAGAAACGCTATTCAAAAAAGCTGGATACACTGCGTGACCGACTCCGCCGAGCTGAGGACCGGATCGAGCGCGAAAAAGCTCAGTATGGACAACAGAAAATCAGCACGGCAATCTCAATTGGCTCGACCATTCTCGGCGCGCTCATGGGGCGCAAGCTGACAAGTGTCGGCAGCGCTACCACCGCCGCTCGCGGCGCCAGCCGTGCCAGCCGCGAACGCGGCGATATTCAGAGGGCCATTGACGAAATGGAGGCCCAGCAGGAAAAGCTGCGTGCAATGGAAGATGATTTTCAGCAATCCCTGGAGAAAATGGAGGAGAAACTTGATCCATCGGCGCTCGAGTTCAGTGAGATCAATGTACGGCCTCGTAAATCAGACATCGTCGTTCACGAATTAGGCCTGGCGTGGACGCCATGGCGGGTCGATGCCGATGGCATCGCCGAGCCGTTGTTCAACATGAATGGCGGTTCCGGAACGTGTTAAAAATCAACGCCGACACCGGCGACAATCGATAGATCGTTTTCGTCCAGTTCGACGTCGTCTTTGATTCCCGGCTGGTTGTCGTACCGATTCTTTACAACGACGCGAAGGTTGGTGTTGTCGGTCATATCCGCTTCTGCACCGATCTCGACATCTAGAGTGAAATTATCGAAATCGTCTAACTGTGGGATCCATACCAGTGACTGCCACAAACGCGCAGTCTCGCTTAAATTGCGCTCATACCGCTGCCCCAAACGAAGCGCGGGAAAATCTTCCTCTACGCCAGCCACCTCCTCGAAGACCCAAACAATACCCCCTTCAATATCCAGCACGTTTTTTTCATTTCTCACCAAGTAAACGCCGATACCAGGACCTGCTGATACACGGTAGTCCACTGCCGCGATGTCGTCGTAGAGAAAATCGCCACCAAGGTACCCGTAGAAACTGTCACGTAAATCTTTTCTGGCCTGCACAGATGCGGTCACGTTTTCGACCGTCGTCTCGCTTTTCCCTTCCGTGCTGCTGGTCTGCTCTCCGTAGTTAAAGTCCGCCTCCGCACGAAATTTTCGATCGCCGTTTATTCGTTTCGTTGACAGACCAATGTGTGCAGCCAGGGTTTCACTGTTTCCCTCGGTGAGCGTCAGACCACCTACGAGTTTTGATTCGAACCCTTTGGTGTCCTTTTCCTCTTCGGCGAACACGGCACCTGCAACGACAAGGGTGGTAACAATGACTGTGCATATCGTGGGTTTTATCATGGACTAGCCTCCCAACACCTTAGCCAACAGACTCTTCAAAGAATCTCCGCCCTTGCCCTGCACAAAACTCAGAACGATTGGAAGAAATTTCGCGATCATGTCTGTATCGAGGTTGAGCGATTTGAAACCGCCCGCCAATTCGGCGAGATTGCCAAGATCGCCTGCGCCAAGACTGGATGCCAACCCACCCAATAAACCCCCAGCTCCACCACCTTCAGGTGCCGCGCTCATCATCTCATCTACATCCGGCACGGCGTCCTTGATCTTTTGAAAATCCAGGCCACCCAACTTCTCCTGGGCAAGTTTAAATAGCAGACCTGCCCCACCCTTAGCCTGGCCTTCGTCCACACCGAGTTGTCCTGTAAGCAAACTGATTAACTCATTCACAAATGCACTCCAAAGGTAATTGGGTTTTCGTACTTTCTATTGCTCAAGAAGAGAGCCAATCATCATTCATCAATCGGCAATCGTCAATTCCGACATCGCTTATCAATCATCAATCGTCAATTTCCCCCTGCCAGCTGTCCGCAGGCAGCAGCAATAGAGGTGCCCCGCTCAACACGTATCGTGCACGGCACACCGTGTTTCTCAAGAATTCGCTGGAACGCCTTCACGCGGTCATGATGTGAACGCGTCAGGGGCGTTCCAGGAATAGGGTTCCACGGAATCAGATTGACATGAAAAAGAATCATTTCGCCCGCCGGATATTGACGATTCAGCAAGCCGGCCAATTCATCAGCGTGTTCCGGTCCGTCATTCTTGTCCTGTAACAGGATGTATTCGAACGACACGCGCCGGTTCGTTCGCTCAATGTAGTCTTTCGTCGCAGACATCAGCTCAGCGATGGGATAGGCCTTATTTATTGGCATGAGTTCCCCGCGTAATTCATCATTGGACGCATGCAGCGAAATTGCCAGATTGATCGGCAGTGTCGCTTCGGCAAGACGACGGATTCCAGGGACGAGTCCCACCGTTGACACGGTCATGCCCCGCGCACCAAGGTTAAAGCCCTCCGGATCGTGCAGCCGCTCGACGGCGGCCCACCATGCATCGTAGTTGTTGAATGCTTCACCCATACCCATGAAAACAAGGTTTGTTAGTAGGCGCGGCCGGTTCAGTGAAAAAGCATCTGGATGAATTTCCCGCAGTTCGCGTTCCGCCCATAACACTTGTTCGATGATTTGTCCCGAAGAGAGATTTGCAAGCAATCCCATGCGGCCAGTCGCGCAAAACGAACACCGCATTAGACAACCCGATTGACTGGAGACGCACGCCGTCGACCTGCCGGAGTAGGCCATGATAACGGCCTCAACGGGAGAACCATCGGGAAGCACAAATAGGGCTTTGCGCGTGTCACCGTTGTCGCAGGCGAAGCTCTTCTGAAGATCAAGATTACACCAAGCAATTTCTTCTGCAAGGCGTTCACGAAGCTTCCGTGGCAAATCCGTCATGTGCTCAGGCCCTTGCGCCAGTTTCACATGAACACTACGATAAATCTGTTTCGCTCGATAGGCCGGCTCCCCCCACCCTTCCAGGATTTCGGTGAGGTTGTCGCGCGTCAGATCAAGAATGAATGGCGGTGACTCAGGCATCGCTCTTAATCGGCATCTGAAATGATTGCCAACCCAAGTGACGGAATACTCGTGCGAATTCACCTGGAAGCTCGGCGTTGATCACGAGCGATGAACAGGTATAAGGATGTTCAAGTTGCAGGGACTGTGCGAAGAGTAGCAGTCGATTCACTGCAAAGCGTTCACGAAACATGTGGTTGTGACGCCGATCGCCGTGCTGTGTGTCACCAATGATTGGATGCGAGATGTGCTTAAAATGTTTTCGAATTTGATGCATACGTCCCGTAACGGGAAAAGCTTCGAGCAGCGAATAGCGCGATGTCGCATGCGGTTCTATCGCAACGTCGATTTCTGCCGTTGCGAGGCGTCGATAGTGCGTCACGGCCTCAACAAGAGATGATTCCCGGTCCTGCCTCAGCGGCCAATCAACAGTGCCTTCTTCATCGGTGTGCCCTCGTACGATAGCAAGATAACGTTTGTTCACACGTTGATCATCCCAACCAATCTTCAATTGCGCCGCGGTGGCTGAATCCAGTGCGAATAACAGAACCCCGGACGTCGGTCGGTCGAGACGGTGCACAGGATAGACAAACTGTCCAACCTGATCTCTAACTAATTGCAGGGCGACTACATGGTCACGTGATATGCGTGACCGGTGCACGAGCAGGCCGCTTGGCTTATCGACCGCAACAAGCCAGTCATCCTGGTACAGTGTCTTGAGAAGTTCCATGGCGACGACGCCTTTTACGTTACACAATCACTATATCGAAGTTTGGTCTTTACGTGGTACTCGAGTTGTGTGGCTCTACTAAGCTCATCGAAGTCAGGCGACGCCTCCGCTTCCCTGATCGGGGCACCGCCTGCATGCCACGCCGCAGCAAAGCGGAGGCAGACC
>Ga0315336_1005568_pt1 | contig 13644 bp, 15 predicted proteins | sample ASW5metaG_FD_204512 | JGI IMG/M metagenome (GOLD analysis project Ga0315336, IMG submission 204512) | Ammonia-oxidizing marine archaeal communities from Monterey Bay, California, United States - ASW #5 | ecosystem: Environmental > Aquatic > Marine > Intertidal zone | place: USA: California...
CAGGTGCGTGAGAACAATATCCGTCAGCTCCTCCCAGCGAAATGGCAGTTCGCTCTCTGGAACGGGACGCACGGCAAAGTGCTCAGTCTCCTTGGGACCGAACTTGTCCCCGACACCGGAATCGACTAGCACGCACGACGACTCACCTCGAAGCACGAGAACACGAGACACCATTCCGATGCGATTCTGATCGTCAGCCGCGTGGTAGCGTTCCCACAGAGGCTTGGGCACCGAGCCGAACATGGCGCCGCCGTCCAGCCTGAAGCGGGTCAAGAGCGCGGTCGAAACTTCGTAACCGGCTACGCGGGTCAAGGGAATGTTGGCTAGTCGCTTTCCGGGTAATCCTTCTCCGGCAAGTCCGTCGGGAAGTCCGTCGCATAGTCGGCCGAGGCACGAGCGCCGGCAGAAAGCTCGACGCGCACGCGGTCGGAGAAGGTCTCGTCGAGCTCGTGCCAGGAGAGAAGGTCCGGCTCCCGCAGCTCCCAGATCAGGAAGATCTTGCGCTTGTCCCGCTCGGAATAGAAGTAAGCCAGGCCCCTACCCGGGTCCTTGAGGATGCCTCCCAGATCCCGCACCTCCTTGTCGTAGGCCTGCAGGGTCCGGTCGCACTCGGCGACCTCACGCTGGAGGGAGTTAATGGTCTCATCGATCTCAGAGGAGCTGAACTTCCTGGAGATGACCGTGAGCTCGTCGAAAAACTCCTTGGCCTTTCGACGACTGTCGTAGCACTCCACCACGTCCCGGACAACCCGCTTCAGCAACGGGACACGCTTCAGCACGTCCGCGAGGGATAGCACCTCGGGCGGCCGGCGTTTCATTTTCTTGGTAGCGTCCATCAGGGAACGTGCAGTTTCTTACTTGTTTGTTGCTCGTTCCGGAGGATGCTTCCGGCCGATGCTTGCAGACGATCGACCGGTGCTTGGCGACGATGCTCAGCCTGCACACCCATCAGGACCTTCACGAGCGTTCGATCGAGTCACTTTAAAGAGTATTTTAAGCTGAAAAAAACGGCGATGCAATCGCGTTTTCTATTCGCGCTTGCGACCGATAATCGTAAAGCGCGCGCTCCGACCGAGTTCGACCTATCCTTCGTTGCGGTCGAGTGCGTCGGGATGGGCCCGGAGGAGCCGCTCTTTGAGATATTCCGTCTTGCGCTCGAGCTGTTTCGTCTGCAGGAAGGTCCAGAGCGAAAAAATCAGCAGCAGAAGGCACGCGAGCCCGTATGCTAGAAAAATATAGGGCTGGAAGTCGGCCTGGTGCTCTGTCACGCCCTTCAGCGTCGTCAGCGCAGTGGCCCCCGCGGCCTCTTCCGGCGGAGTCGCCGGCTGGGCGAACGCCGCACCCATTCGCACTATCAACGCGTTGCAGAGATGCGAAATCATGTGACTCTCCTTCTGTCAAATCCCGGCGCGCGAAAAGCCCTCTTCGAGACGCAGCCCTTCGTACTTGTACGCATGCACACGGTAACGCAACCTCCAGAACGCCGTGTAAAGGACCAGAAACCCCGCGGCCCCGAACCAGCGCGTCAGCACCATCGACGTTTCTCCCATCGTCACTTCCATCGGCGGATGACTCACCTGCCCGAGGACTCGGATCGAGAAGAGCACCATGGGTACGTTCAGTACCGCGAGAATGCCGAAGACCGCACAAAAACGCGCCCGCTTCACCGGCTCATCGATCGTGTTCCTGAGCGCGATGTAGGCCACGTAGATGAGCCACATGACGGCGACGGACATGAGGCGCGGGTCCGTAACTTCCCACCAGATGCCCCAGGCAGCCTTGGCCCAGACACTGCCGGTGGCGAGCGTGACCGTGCAAGCGAGGACTCCCACCTCGACGGCGGAGGCGGCCCAAAGATCCGCGCGCGGCGAACGCCAGATCAAGTAGACCAAGCTCACGGCTCCCGCGAAAAGGAACATGTTGAGACAGTTGACCGCCGACGGAAAGTGATAGAAGAAGATCAGGTAGCTTTCCCCGATCTTGACGTCGGCTGCAGGAACGTAAAACCCCACCATCGCGAGTGTGGCGATGGCCAGGACCCACCCCACCACCAGGTGGACCCACAGGGGCACGAATGCGGCGAGGGCCATTCCACAACGCACCACCAGCTGGACCAACAACGGCATCGTGTTCTCTTTCTTGTCTTCTTTCAGTTCCTGATCGCTGACCGCTGACGGCTTTTTCAAAGTTACTCCTCCAGCACCTTCGGAAACAAGAGGTACCCGGAGGTCAGGTAAATCGTATCGAAAGCCAGGTTCACTACAAGGCAGTGGCTGAGTTTCATAGGAGGGCCGAGGGCTCCGCTGGCAATCTCGGTGTTGAAAAGAGAGCCACTCACCAGCAGCACCGGCCAGATAAAGGGGATCATGAGCGGGATGAGCAGGATGCGCAGAAGAACCTCCCCTCCTCCTCGAAGCGCGGTGGTCATCGCCGCCAGCACCACACCGGCTCCGATGTATCCCAGCGTGAACGCGGACATGACCGCGAGAAGGCCTCCCAAGTTTTCCCACGGGGAGTAACCGAAGAGCAACGAATAGATCCCCAGGACCAGGACCTCCATGATCATCACATAGATCCACGTGGCCGCCACCTTGGCCAGGTAGAAGACGCCAAGATCGAGCGGGGCCGTCACGATCCCTCCCAGGGCACCGGCCTCCCGCTCCGCCGCGAAGGTCTGACCCAGACCCACCGTCCCCGCGAAGAGGATCGAGATCCAGAAAATGACCGGTCCGACGGTCGAGGTCACGTTTTTATCGGGCCCCAGGCCGATGAGCGCGATGAAAAGAACAAGAAGCGCAAAGAGGACCATGTTCGGGATCGTCTCCTTGCGACGGATCTCGCGAAGAACGTCCCAGCGCAAGAGACAGAGGAATAGACGGACGGTCTTCATGGCTCTCCCAATGCGGCCGCACCCGGCCCTTGACGCGTGATCGCCCCATCGTCGATGTGCGCCGAAGCGGTCGCCAGGCTCGAGCCCATGCGCACCTGATGGGTCACGAGCAGGACCGTCCCATGAGCCCGGTGAAATTCTCGAATCGAGTGCTCCAGGAGCTCCTGGCCTGCGGGGTCGAGCCCCGCAAAAGGCTCGTCGAGGATCCACAGCGTCGGCTCCGCCAGAAGGCTGCGTGCCAGCCCGGCGCGCTGGAGCATCCCTCTCGAAAACGTGCCGGTGATATCTCTTCTTCTGTGCGCGAGCCCGAAGCGCTCCAGAAGGCTGTCGATGCGGCTCGCACCCTCCGCTCTGCGAATGCCGTGGAGGTCGCAGGCGAAGCCCAGGTTCTCCTCGAGGGTAAGCTCCCGGCGCAGGAAACTGTCGTGAAGCACGAGGCCCAGGAGTCCGCGCACCGCCTGGGACTCCTTGCAGACGTCCTTTCCGAACACCTCCACGCGCCCTGAGGTGAATGTCCACTGTGTCGCCACGATCCGCAGCAGTGTGGACTTCCCCGCCCCGTTGGGTCCAAAAACCACAAAGCAGCTACCGCGAGGAATTTCCAGGTCGACGCCGCGGAGAACATCCCGGTAGCCGAAACGTTTTCGCACCCCCGTGAGCAGCACGGCAGGGCCAGCTTCCGCTGCAGGTGCTGCTGCGCTCATCCTGCCGGCGCCCTGCTCCGGAGCGCCTTCGCGAGGGCTTCCAGGAGGTGCGCCCGCTCGGTGATCCTGGCGGGATCGTCGAGACCCTGTTCCTCAATCTCGTCGATACGTTCGAGAATTCTCTTCACACCGGATGATAGCGGGGTGTCACTGGCTTTCGCGTCGCCTTCTTTGGACTCGGTTCCCTCCTCTGCAGCGAGTTCCACCAACGGCTCGCGGTAGCGGTGATAATCGTGCTCGCGGATCTCCCCGCGCGCGAAGCGCCCATCCAGATCCGCGATGCGGTCGAGGACTTCCTCTCCGCTGAGACTCTCGTAGAGCGCCTGGGGCGGCGGGCCTTTGGGTCCCAGGGCGAGACCCAGGGTTACGGCGAGCACCACGACGAGCACGAACCCCCCGACCCACCAGAGCGCGCGCAGAGAGACCGCTTGCCCGATGGCGGCGTTGTCGATCGTGAGGTCGAGAGCGACTCCCGTCCCCGGGTTGATCGACTCCTGCGAGAAGATGACGTCAAACGCTCCGGTGGTTTTCGTCAGGGGATCCCGGGAAATGGTCGGGTCCGCGCTCGGGAGCTGTGGCGAGCTGAGGCTCATGTCCTCGTGAACGCACCAGGCGGTGAACTTCGTCTTCAGAGAGACCGGAAAGACCTGCACGAACCGCTGGCGAGGGGAAAGATGGTACTCAACTTCCCAGTGCACCTCTCGCTGGCGCTTGAAGAGCTCGATGAAATCGGGAAGCCCGGGGATCGGGGTGTCGAGGATGAGCCACTTCTCATCCTTCGAACGGGTCCAGCCGGGGATCCCCGGATAGGGGCTCGTGTTCCCGTGGACCACGGCGCCCTCGGGCAGAGGAATGCGCCACAGCTCGCGCTGAGCCGAATGAGTCTTGCCGCCCACGTACATCTCGCCGCCGAAATTCTGTAAGCTCAACCTCGCCCGCACGCGTAGGCTCCGCATATCACCCGCCTTGTGGACATCGAACACTACCATTTGGTCCGCCGTCAGCGTGGCTGCGCTAGCCGTGAGCGAATAGAGATGGACGTCTTGCGACTCCTCTGTCGCCGCGAGGTACGGAGAATAGATCGGCTCGGTGCCGGTCGCGGCACGCGCGACGAAGAGAGGAACCTCAGGCCACTGTGGGAGTTCGGTCTCGACCACGAATCCGCCGTCTGCATCGGTGGTCACGGTCCAGGTCTTCACGACGCGCGAGGGCGATGACGGGTCGCCGCCGGCGCCTACGAGGTCAACCTTGATCTCTCTTTGCGCGAGGGGTACCTTGCCACCCAACTCGTCCTCCTGGCTTCCCTGAGTAATGGCCTCACGCAAGGCCCGCGTACTCGCCGCCCCGTCGAACGCCGTCCCCTTGAGCGTCACCCCAGCTGTAAGGTCGGTTGCCGCAGGCAGAAGAAGGAGTACCCAGGCGAAGATTTGGGGAAGATGACTCATCAATGAAAAAGTTTTCAACGGCTGCCACTCCCGTTAGAGGTTCCTGAGGCGGGAACTGTCCGGGCTGCCACTCGCTCCCGAACCAGCGCCTCGACCCGCTTCCTTTGAGACGGCGTAACTCCCCGCCGCTTCTTCATGAGCTTGCGAAGACGTACTTTGCGAACGCGGTCGAGGTCTTTCGTCACCCCGATGGCGCGCCGCTTGAACTCGCCTCTGAGCGTGCGGAACTCCTCTTCCGCGATCGCTCCGGAGTCGCGTTCGAATTCCATATCCTTCATGGCGCGGAGGAGCCGATCGCGCCGCTTCTTGAGGCGGACGAGAAGGCCGGTGCCCTCCTCGAGGTCCCAGACCTCCTTCTTCGAAAAGAAGCTGCAGCCGAGCAGAAATAAAATCGCCAGCCCGATGAGGGCCGCCATGGCTTCGACGCCCCAGCTGCCGGCCACTTGAGCTGTCACCATCAGTTCTCCATCTCCTTCAGCTCCTTCTCGATCTGGTCGTCGAGCGCCTGGTCGCCAGCCCCCTCCGTGTCGCGGGCGTCCGTGCCGCCAGCCCCCAGTGTGCGGCCAGCATTCTCCGTGCCGCTGCCGAGCGAGCCGGTGGGAGTCAGTTCTTTTCCCCGTCGGGTGACAAGGCTGCGGAGCACCAGCCCGACGAGAGTAACCGCGAGGACGAGGAGCGCAAACGGGAAAAGGTAGCCGATGAGATTCGCGCCCTCGGCTGCGGGGAGCGCCCGCACTTTCGGCCCCCCGAACGGATGAGCCACCATCTTGTCGATGATTTCCTCATCGGCGTAGCCCTCGTTCATCCATTGCTTGACAAGGTTTTTTTGCCCATTGGCGCAATCCCGCGCGCAGCCCGTCAGAGTCAGGGTCCAGTTCTCCTTCGGGCACCAGCAGATGATGCTCGAGTGAAGGTACGTAGTGCGCATCTCCCGATTCCGCTCCAGGGCACTAGTTACGAGCCGCTGTGCTTGCGCTTTCGCATCCGTGCCATCGATCCCCGTACCGTCCACCCCCGGGCCGCCCATCTCTTCGGCAAGCCCCGTGATCAGCTTCTCCCGGGCCTCCCGCGCGATGGCGGGTCGGGCCGCAGGGGCCGCCAGCGTGGCTGCCCGGGCGTCCACTTCGCCGACCAGCACGCGAAGCTGCTCCTTGTAGGCCTCGGCGGCGCCCGCCGATCCCAGCTGGCCCTTCACCTTCGCGAGAAAGGGGGCGACCAGCTCTCGCAAGATGGCTTGCGTACCGGCAGAACTCGCTGCTTCCTCTGGAGCTTGAGCAGCGCTCGTGCTCGAAAGCGGGCTCCAAAGGAAACTCCACACCAAAAAACTGACTGAAGATAAGAGCGCCTTCACTCGGAAAGCCCGACCTTGCTTCCAGAAATGGGGAGCGCAGCGAAGATCGCGCCGCCCAGCATGGTGAACCAACCCAGGTAAATGAAGATCATGAGCGGGTTCAGGAATACGGTCAGAAACAGGTTTCCTTGCTGATCGCCGTCGGGATAGTAGATATAGATATCCTCCAGAAGCCTGCGGTGGATACTTACCTCGCTGATCCACGTCCCGCTCTTTGGGTAAAAACGACGTTCGGCCTTTAGCTCGGCGACGAACTCTCCTGCGCCCCCAGCACCCCCTCCTGCGCCCCCAGCACTCTCCGCGTCGGCATCGCCGTGGGCGACGGGAAGCCCCGCGGAGGTCTTCCGTGTCACGCGAAAGAGGACCTCGTCGAGCTTGTAAGGCTGCCCCGCCTGCGGCACCTCGTTGAAGTCCTGCTTCACCGGTGTCACGACGTAGGGTCCGATCTCGACGGATTCCCCGACCCGGATTGAAATCTGCTCCTTCTTGATCTTGAACATGGAGCTCACGATGATCCCCGTGGTGAGGATCGCGATCCCGAGGTGCACGATATAACCGCCATAGCGCCGGTTGTTGCGGCCGACCAGGCTAAAGAAGGCGGTGACCACGTCCTCCTTGCGAAACTTGACGCGTGACTTCATGCCGCGGAAAAACTCCGAAAACACGGTCGCGCAGATGAAGAAGGCCAGCGCCAGGAAGAGCCCCGTGGGGTAGAACGCGGAGGGATGCTGGTTGCGCAGCCGCGGCACGAGGACTTCCTCCCACGTGCCCATGAGACCCTTCGAGTCCAGGAACACATAGACGCCTACCGTGAAGAGCGCCGTCGCGAGCAATGGGCTCAGGAGGTTGCGCCGAAGACTCGATGTACTCGTCTTCACCCAGCCGAGGCTGGGACCCACGGCCGTCAGGAAGAGAAGCACAGCAAAGAAGGGGGTCACAACCAGGTTGAACATGGCCGGGTTCTTCGCGTCGATCCCGAACCAGTCGTGGGAGATCTTGTCGTAGAAAGACAGGAAAAAGATGATGGCCGCGATCAGGACAAGAATCAAATTGTTGATGAAGAACGCGGCCTCACGCGACAGCACGGACTCGAGCCTCTGAGTCCCGCGAAGCGCACGGAAGCGAAAGAAGAATAAGAAGACGGCCACCCCGGCGATGAAAAAGATGAAGCCCTGGAACCAGATGCCGATGTCACCGCCTGCGAAAGCATGGACCGAGTCCACGACACCCGAGCGCGTCATCCAGGTGGCCACGATGGTCAGGAAAAACGTCAGCAGTATGAGGAAGACGTTCCAGCCCTTCAGGATGTCACGACGCTCCTGGATCATCACCGAGTGCAGGAACGCCGTACCCGTGCACCAGGGGAGGAACGAAGCGTTTTCTACCGGATCCCAGGCCCAGTACCCGCCCCATCCAAGCTGTCTGTAGGCCCAGAGCCCGCCCAGAATGACCCCACTGGTGAGGAATATCCAGGTCACCATGGTCCATCGCCGGATGATGCGGATCCAGTAATCGCCCAGCTCACCGGCGAGGAGAGCCGCCATGGCGAATGCAAACGGAATGGTGAAACCGACGAAGCCCATGTAGAGCGTGGGTGGATGGATGACGAACCAATAATTGACCAGTTGCTGGTTGAGCCCGGCACCATCGAGCAAGTTTCCCGAGGCGTCGGTAGCAATGCCGTGGCCCCCCGCAAGCCGCAAGCGTTGTTCGAGCGGCATGACGCTGAAGGGGTTCTCGTTCCAGGTGATGAGGCAAAAGAAAAAGGTGACGACGGCGAGGACCAGGTATACGTACGGCTCGAGTCGGCGTCCGGTCGGATGCCGTGAGCTCCAGCGGTGCTGCAGGGCAGCCGCAGCGGACCACGCCGAGAGCACAAGAGTCCAGAAAAGAAGAGAGCCATCGAGCCCGGCCCAGAGCCCGGCTATCTTGAAGCCGGTCGGCAGAAGCTTCTCGGAGTAGTTGTAGATGTACTCGTTAGAGTATTGCCCCGACACGAACCCGTACACGAGGCAACCGGCCGCTCCACCAATGATGACGAGGAGTCCGTAAAAACCCGTGCGGGCACTGACGACGAAGCGGCGCTCCTTGGTGATGATCCCTAGAAGCGCGAGAACGAAAATCAACCCGGTGAGGCAGGTGCCGAGGAGTAGAAGCGCTCGGCCGAATTGAAGAACGTCCATTCGCTATCTCTTTTGAACCGCCCCGGGAGCACTGTCGGAAGGATACCTGCCGTCGGTTGCCTCGCCGTCTTTCGACGCCTCGTACTTCGACGGGCACTTGGTGGAAATGTGGTAGGCGCTGAAGAGATTCGTCTCGGAGTCGTAGCTTCCCCGGAGCCCCACGTCGATTCCGACCTTGAAGTTCTCCGGAACGGACCTCGGCGTCTCGACGAAGACCTGTGGTTCGGTTCCGGCCCGCGGCTGGATGGTGAATTTGAGCGGCGAAAGGCTTTCGATCGCGGCCACCTGGCCGTCCTTGACCTCGACATCCCCTCCCTCGTACTCCTGAGTACTGAGTCGCGCCACGCCCAGGACGGGAATCATGCTTGCCAGCCCGACCCAGACCAAAGCCGTCAGGGCGACGAGAAAAAGGGCGACCACGGGGAGTAATTTGTTCATCCGTTCTTGAGTGCCTCCTTGGCACCTCGGAAGCTCAAGCCTTCGACAAAGCTGCAGAACCTCAATGCTGATAGGGGATTCTACACTTCCGGACCCTCCGGCGCAATGTGGCCATTGCCCCTCGCCCTGAACAAACAGGAAAGAAACGGGCCAGAACCCGCATCATGACTGTGCCAGAGGAGCCGCCAGATTCGTAACTCTTCCAGAGCGGCGCTCCTGCGTAGACCGATTTCTTCCATCGACACGCACCGGCCACCCCGCGACAATCTCTCCCATGTCTTTTCTCGAACGCTTCGACCTGTTCGTCTTCGATCTGGACGGTACCCTCGCCGATACCCGCGAGGACATTGCCGCAAGTCTCAACCACGCACTGCACTTCCTGGGTCGTCCGCCCCTCGACCTGGAAACCGTGACGCGCTATGTCGGCAACGGCGCCCGGACCCTGATCGAGCGGGCCCTTGGCTCTGACGCGAGCCCGGAGCGCGTCGAGGCGGGACTCGACTCGTTTGTTCGCGAATACAGGGAAGGCTGCTTGAGCAAAACGGAGCTCTACCCCGGCGTGGCGGCGACTCTGGAGGGTTTACGGACCAAGAACCTCGCCGTCCTGACCAACAAGCCGCTTTACCACAGCCGCAAGATCCTCGCGGCGCTCGGGATCGAGCACCACTTCCTCTCGGTGGTCGGAGGAGATACACTCGCCTCGAAAAAGCCGAATCCGGCGGGACTCCTCACCATCCTCGAGGCTTCGGGCGCGGCCTCCGAGCGGACGCTTCTCATCGGCGACAGCGCCGTCGATATCCACACCGCCAGGGCCGCGAACGTGGCGGCCGCCTTCGTCACCTACGGCTTCAGCCCCCACGCCGAGCGCGAGGCACGGCCGGACCATGTCCTGTCGAGCCTGCTGGAGCTGCTGGATTAACAGTTTTCGCTCGAAAAATGCTGCTGCGTGGGGTAGGTTTTCTAAGTGTTCGGTTGCAGAAATTCGTGTCATAATGACCGGGAAGCCTTGGAATTGAATAACGCCGTTAGCGCGAGCGATTTTTTTCGCTGGCAAGGCGCGCGTACGCAGGCGACCCTGGAAGGGTCGCTGAGGGTGGTCGCGACCAAGGCGGGAGCGATCACATTCTTGGCAACGCAGTCCAGCGGGAAAAAGCGCCGCGCAAACTGATACGAATTTCTGGAATCGGGCACTAAGATGGCACAAGCAACCCAACCCAAGACTCCTCCCGGCCGGCGCAAGAAAAAGCCGAAAGTTCTGGCCTATGTCACCGAAGCGTGCACAGGCTGTGCAGGCTCGCCTGTCTGTCAGTCCTACTGTCCCGTCGAGGAGTGCATGGTGCTCGTGCAGAATCCCGGGGCCGCCATTTTCGACGTCATTGAGGTCAACCCGTTTGCGTGCATCGGCTGTAAAAAGTGCACGGCGAAGGGTCCGGAGGGCACCTTCCTGGACGGCTGCCCCTGGGATGCGATCGTGATGGTCGAGCTCGGCGAGTACGAGGAAAAGTACGGGGAATTGCCCCACTGAAGCCACATCCGGTCAGGTGGTAGCAGGCAACTGGCTCCGCGGGTGACTTTGTCGGAGCGCGACTCACCGTCCATTGACGCGCTTTCCCCCGAATGCTAAGATGGATGGACGCAACTCCTTGAATCATTACACCTTGAGACAGCATTTGATCCGACGTCGGAGGAATCTGTAACGTCGGCGTGTCGTCGGGCGTTTCGGCGGAGCAAGTAGACTTGTGAGTGCAGCGGCAGAGTATTTCAAGAAAGCCGAACTGGCCACCAAGAAAGGCAACACGGAATATGCCGTAGAGCTTGTTTCGCAAGGTCTCCGCCTTCAGCCCAAGGATACGGAATGGCGGCGCCGGCTCCACAAGCTGGAGGCGATAGCCATCGAGGAAAAGGGCGGGAATCCGCAGGGAGGCATGGGCGTGAAATTCAAAGTCATGCCCATGCTGGCGAACGTCAAGAAGCTCTCCCTGCAGAAGAAGTGGGATGAGGCGATCCTCGAAATAGAGAAATGTCTGCGCCTGCAGCCTCAGAATGTCGGGACCCTCCACACCCTCGCCGTGGCCCTCGAGAACACCGAAGCGCCGGACGCGGCCATCGGCACTCTCGAGGAGATCATCGAGCTCGACAAAACGAACGTCGAAGCTTACAGGAAACTCGGCACCCTCTGGGCAGCCAAGGATGAGCCGGAAAAGGCCATCACCTTCTGGGAGAAGGTCGTCCTTTACAAGCCGGACGACAAGGAGGCTGGCAAAGCGATTCGCGACCTCTCAGCGGCCACCATGGTGAAACGGGCCGAGGAGCGCAAGGCAAAGACGGGGGACGAGTCTTTCACGGCGCTCCTGAAAGACGAGGAGGAGGCCGCCGAGCTCGAGAAGAGGCAGAAGGTCATCCGCACCGACGAAGATCGCAAGGAGGCGATCAAGTACAAGACGCAGGATCTCAAGAAGGATCCCAAGAATTCCCGTCTGTGGCGCGATCTCGGCGAGCTCTACCAGGGGTTGAAGAACTGGGCGCGTGCCGAGCAAGCCTTCCGGAACGCCCTTAAAGTCAACCCGCAGGACCTCTTCGCGATGGAGAAAATCGGCACGCTCAAAGAAGTTCGGCTCGACGAGGAACTCAAGCGGGCCGAGATGGAGGTGGAGACTCAGAAGTCGTCCGGCAAGGACGTGACCCAGATAGAGGCGCAGTTCCAGCAGAAGCAGGCGCAGGTCCTCAAGTTCAAGGTCGAGGAGTACGAGCGCAGGGTCAAGGCGCACCCCACCGACTACGAGCTCAAGGTGAAGTACGGCGAGCTCTTATTGCGGAACACGAACTACGACGAGGCCATCAAGCAGTTCCAACAGTCCATCAAGGATCCGAAGTTCAGGATCCCTTCGCTCAACCTGAACGGCACCTGTTTCCTCCGAAAAGGACTCTATGACCTTGCCGAAACACAGTACACCGAGGCTCTGAACTCCGTGGCCGACAAGGCCTCCGAGCTCGGAAAAGAGATCAAGTACAACCTCGGCGATGTCTGCGAAAGGAAGGGCGATACACAACAGGCGCTAAACTGGTACCAGCAGATCATGGCCGTCGATATCAGCTACCGCGACGTCTCAGCTCGCGTCAGCAAGCTGATGAACGGAGGCGGATAGACGTAATGGGGCCGTTTTTCCCTTGTTTCTTGCGCGGGAGCCGGTTCAATCTTTGTTTTGAGGCTGCCACCGGCAGATCCGAAAACCCCCTGGTGACGTAGAGGACGACAGAATGGCTCACAGCCTGCAGGCAAGAAAGAGAATTCGCCAGAACGAGAAGGCGAGAATCAGCAACAAGAGCATGAAGAACGAGATCAAGACCCTGACCAAGAATCTCCGCGACAAGGTTCAGGAGAAGGATCTCGAAGGCGCCCAGGCGCTTCTCAGGAGGGTCGCCTCGAAACTCGACAAGGCGGCCAAAAACAACATCTACCACCGCAACACGGTAGCCCGCCAGAAGTCAAGCAACGCGCGCCTCGTCAGCAGCCTCAGCTGATTGCCGCAGCGGCGCATGTCGTCCTGACAGGGTCATCTTGACAAGGTTGCCTACCGGCTCATAATGGCCGGCTTCTACCTGTGACATCCGGGCGGATAGCTCAGTTGGTAGAGCACAGGACTGAAAATCCTGGTGTCGGCAGTTCAACTCTGCCTCCGCCCACCTTTATAAGATAAGGATTTAGGTAAACACCTGAGTCCTTATTTTTTGGGTTGGTACCACCTGTGGTACCGTTTCGCGAGCAGCGATTCGCGCTATGATGATGGAGATGGCAACCGTCGCGCACATCATCATAGCTGCCCTCCTCGCCCTCGCCGGCTCCGCCGCGTTCCTCGCACGCCTCACCATCATCGCCGTCGCCTTCACGTGCGGGCTCGCACTCGACGTTGCCTTCGTCCTGGCTGTGATCTTCGGGGCGTTGATTGTGCTTTGACCGACGGAACTGCCGTCGAACATAGGGAAAACCCTGTACCCAGGCAAGCTGCTCCAGTCCGAAACCCGTAGGCTTTCCTGCCCCCTTCGCATACCCTGGACCTATCGGGATTGGGTTTCGGTGCGGACACACCCGCGAGCAAAGCGCGGAACCCTAACGCACGCCTGCTCTGTCCAAAAATTTCATAATTTTCGTGTCCCGCTTTGAGCCCGTTCTTGGGAATGAACGGGTTAGAGACTGTTTTCTTTCGCATTCGCCCGTTTGTCTTGGGCCGTAACCATTACACAGGAGGTCACTATGAGGAAGCTTCTTATTGTTGCGCTGTTCATGAATGCCGCGCTTCTGGGTGGCGATCCATCCGCATTTGCCCAGGGCGGCAGTTGCCCAGCCTTTGTAAAGCCTAGTAGCATTGCGGTAGAGGCCGATGGCAGTCTGGTGGTGACCGATGTTGATTCTTCCCTGGACGCAGTGTTGCGGGTGGATCCGGTCACTGGCGACCGCACGATCCTATCGGATGCGAGCACCGGCAGTGGTCCAGCCTTTCAACTTCCTCGTGGCATTGCGGTAGAGGCCGATGGTAGTCTGCTGGTGACCGATGGTGCCCTGGATGCGGTGTTCCGGGTGGATCCGGTTACTGGCGACCGCACGATCCTATCGGATGCGAGCGTGAGTGGTCCA
>Ga0315336_1005570_pt1 | contig 13640 bp, 7 predicted proteins | sample ASW5metaG_FD_204512 | JGI IMG/M metagenome (GOLD analysis project Ga0315336, IMG submission 204512) | Ammonia-oxidizing marine archaeal communities from Monterey Bay, California, United States - ASW #5 | ecosystem: Environmental > Aquatic > Marine > Intertidal zone | place: USA: California...
CGAATCAGTTTGTTGATCGATCGCTGCAATTCGGGCTCATCACCAGCCAATTCCGGAACAACCACCAGGGACGATAAAGCGACCAGCAAGAGCCAGGCCGAGTGATACCAAACACAAAGTGACATCGTTTTGGATTTTCCAACCGGCGACCGTGGCTGATTTGTCTGGGAAGGGTTCATACTTTGTATTCTATCGGATGAGATAGCACACGTCTGTGGATTGTAAGGATAAGAAATGTGCTAGTGTTGAATGGGGTGTGGAGTCGGCTCTGTGCTAAAAAACCTCATGCTACCTGCGATTGCTATCCGATCAGCACCGGCTTTCCCGGACACCAGAGGCCCCGACCAGAAATGCGTTACGTCACACTCCTGCGCCGTGGGCGGACTGCTTTGCAAACCAGCCTGGTACTTGCCCTGGTAATCCCTTGGGTCAGTAACAGTAAGGGTGCTGAATTCATGTTTCGTGCCCGCGTCGACGGGCAACTGGTCGAAGGGAAGCCACTCTACTGGACCGACACACAAATGTTTTTGCTGGGACGTAATGGGGCCGTTTATCAATTCAACCCACAGAAGGCCAAGGAGGGTAAAAAAACAGCTCCTCGTTTTGCCGGTTACGAGATGCAATTCGTAAAACGGACTCTGCAGAAAGAGTTTGGTGACCACTTCGAGTTAACGACAACGCAACATTACATCGTGGTTCATCCGAGTGGTCAAAAAAATCTCTGGGCTCAACGATTTGAAGAACTCTATCGGTCTTTCCAACACTACTTTCGCGTGCGTGGATTTGATACACAGGAGCCACAATATCCACTAGTAGCAATCGTATTCCGCAATCAGGCCGAGTATTACCGGCACACCGCAGCCCAGGGAACACCGCTGCAACCTGGCTACCTTGGTCATTACGATCCTCAATCCAATCGGGTGTTCCTCTTCGACAGTTCAACAACTGACCAGGGGGATTGGTCTGAAAACGCCCGTACCATCATTCACGAAGCGACACACCAAGCTGCCTACAACGTAGGTATTCATACGCGTTTCACAACGACGCCACGCTGGCTATCCGAAGGTTTGGCTACCATGTTCGAGGCATCTAGTGTGTGGGATTCAAAACCGCATCCGTCGCAGCGGGCTCGCCTGAACGCAGGTCGATTCAATGACTTTCGGCACCACGTCCGACCGAAGTGGCAAGAAGGCTCTTTGCGGTTGTTGATCGCATCTGATTCGGCGTTTCGACGTGACGCGACAGGGGCTTACGCAACCGCCTGGGCCTTGTCATTTTACCTGTGCGAAACGCAACCGCGGCGGTATTGCCAGTACCTGGAAAAATCAGCCGCTCGCCCCATGTTTAGCGCCTACCCGGCAGCCGACCGAGTTGCCGACTTTGAACTGATTTTTGGGGACGAATGGCGGATGCTAGAAGTGAAATTTTTGCGATACCTGGAACAGTCGGGCAATCAGGTGAGGCTCGGTGCCCGCCGGTCAACTCAGAAATCTGCGGTATGGGCCGGCGCCGCCGCGGCAGAGCCCGGTACAGAGGTTTGATCGCCAGCGTCCGGTTCGCCACCAGACTTCTCTTCTTCCTGAATTTCGCTTGGCTTGCTCTCGCGCCATGGTTTTCCTGCTTTATACTCGGCAAGTTCCTCAGTCAGCTGTTGGTGATTAGGAGCTCCCTGGCCTAATTCGACAGCTTGCGTCGACCACTTGATCGCAGATTCAAAGTCCCCAGACTCGGCGTGCGCTGCAGCGAGCGTGCTGAGGATATGCGGCATTTGAAACGCGGTGAGCTCACACGCCTTAGTGGCAAGTTCAACAGCTCGTTCTCCATTACGGAATTCGTCAAACGGGGATGTGGCCAAGACCCACGCCAGATTATTCAACAGGCCCTGGTCTTTATCATCGATGGCAAGCGCAGACTCAAAATCAGCGATCGCTTCCTCGTGTTTTCCAAGATTGAGGTAGGCATCTCCACGCCCGCGCAATGCGTTGGCAGTGTCAGGATCCCACTTAAGGACTTTTGTAAACGTCTCAATCGCCAGTTCCGATTGAGACTGGATGAGATAATACGTGGCAAGCTGGTATTGGAGTTCCCTAAGTTCCGGCCGGTCAGGAGCCACCTGGAGAATCTGCTTGAGACCCTTGATGGCTTCATCCCACCGTTCTTCGGTTGCATGGATCTCGGCCTTCATCTGATACGCTTTCACCAGACCGGGACTCAACTCGATTACTTTGTTGATATCGTCCAGGGACTGCTCGGAATCGCCAGACTGGAAGAGAAGTCCCGACCGAATCAAGAGTGTGGCTACGTCGTCGGACTTGATTTCCAGAGCCTTGTTCAACTGTTCGATTGCATTCTTCATATCCCCTTGCCGTCGGTACATTTCGCCCCGGTGCTGGTAAGGCAGGATCGCCTCGGGAGCCAATTCACTTGCCTGATCAAAACTTTGCTTTGCCTCGTCGTATTTTTCCTGCCCCAACAAGACCATCCCGCGAAGCTCGTGTGTCGAGGCATGATCATTTTCGAGTTCTAACGATTTTTCGATATCGGCCAGGGCCTCGTCGTATCGTTTTGCACGGTACAGCGCCTCAGCACGAACGCGGATGTAATCTGGTTTTCCGGGTGAAAGCTCTACTGCCTTTGTGAAATCTTGCAGTTGCTTTTCCGGCTCGTTCTGTCGAGTTGCTCCCCGAAGGGCATACGCATCGGCAAGTTCTCTATCAGGAACACCCTCAGCATCAATCATCCGGGTGAACGCTCGTCGCGCTGCCCGAATATCACCCAGGGGCAACGACTGCAACTTCCCGATATAGAGAAGCGCTTCCCATTGGTTACTCTCAATCTCCAAAGCCCGGTGCAGGTCGGTCAACGCAAATTGACGAACCTGAATCCAGCGTGGATCCTGACGCGGATTCGGCAGAGGTCGGTTGAGAATCGCAGCAGACAACGCGCGGGCACGTTGAATGAGAGTCGACATCAGCATCTGCTCGGCGAAGTCCAGGTTATCGGGATCAAGACCTTTATCAATTGCTGAATCCAACAGATCGACCACCCGGTTGACATCGCTCAGTCCTTCAGTAGTAACTTTTAAAGTGGTTGCTTCGTCCAAATCGTCCAAACCCGCGTTCTCGGCTGGCTTGTCATCAACCAGGGAATCTTCTGACTCGGGCGTTTCGGACGGGGCATCCTCAGGTGTATCAGCACTCGTTCCCTCTTCAGCAGGTGGCTGCTCGCCGGGACCTTGCCCGTCGGAGGCTTGGCCGTTCTCCGTCACTGGTTCAGCGGTGGCTGCCGACTTGTCTTCAGTCGCCTCTTGGGCAAGAAGCGGCGTCCCCAAACCGACCGCCAAAAGCAGACCAAGCAACAGCACAAAAATGTTCATGCGGGCAAGCATATCTGGTAAGCTCCATGTTTAGAACTGAGCCGTGGACACCCGAACAGCCGTACAAGGAGGGCAGACAGGCGCTAGTTGATATTATTACGTTTAGGGTATCTGGTGACCATGTTGGTTTTTGACGCAAATGTGTTGTTTCAGGCAAGTCCCGACCGCGGTGGTTTGTCATCATGCAGCCCAGGCGATACCCTTAACCATGCCGCCGGCGCCAACCTGTGCAAGCCGTGAGCAAAGAGGTAAACCGTGACAGCCAACGCGGACTCCCCATCCCGTTGCTCAAATCGACCGACCGAATCGGCTAAAACGGCGGGCCTCAGGGACCCCAAATGGCTGAACGGGCGGGTCACTTCCTGCGCGTGTCCTGAATGTGGCGCCCCGATGGCCATCCGCCTGTGGCTCGCGACGGCCGACTGCTGGCGATGCCAAATCAGTATTTCACTGGCGTATCTTGTCGACGAGCAAGTGAACGCGGCAGGCAGCTTTCCCCACACCGCACCGGTTCACCATGCCCCGGGCCACCAAACTAAGGGGAGCCCTGTCAATATTCCGGCACCCGTAAAATCGCCATCGCGTCCTCAAACGGGGAAGCCTCGGCGCGCAACCGGGCGACAGACTCTGCGGAATGCAATTCCGCCGCGGTCGACAGTACCGGTTCCTCCCTGGTTTGTTTCCCAGGGACCAGTGAATTGGGCAACTCGACTGCGCGACATCGTGGCGTACCTGCTCAGTATGGCTGCCCATTTAATTCTCCTGATTCTGTTGGCGTTGTTAACGATTGGTGGCCCTGAAAAAGCGGAGCAACTCCACTTGAGCCTGCACATCGATCCGGTCCGAATCGAAGGAGAAATCGAAAAGCAAGAACCGGTTGTCCGGCATTTGGGATTCAAGCTCCCGGTGGATGAAGTGCCGCCAGTGCCACTCGATCCAGAAGAGTTGGAGGCCAGAATGTGGGCCGACCAACTCGTGGTCGGCGCCGAAGACCCGGCTCCCAACCTTCCTGAGTTGAACCGCGTGATCAAGGCGGTGGAGTCGGAAGATCAATATTGGCGAATGCTGTCATCCCGCGACCCGAGGATCCGCAAGGAATTGATTCGCCAGGAAGGAGGGACCTCGCGCACGGAGGCCGCCGTTGCTCGTGGGCTGCGGTGGATTACGCTCCATCAGCACCCCAACGGAAGCTGGCCGCTGGATGCCTTTCACGAAGCGCCTGACTGCAATGGCCAGTGCCGGGATGCAGGCCACATTCACACCGGGCCGGGAGGAACCGCCTTGGCCTTGCAAGCGCTGCTGGGGGCCGGGCAAACCCACACCCACGGCATCTACCGCGATGCGGTTTCTGACGGACTAAAGTATCTGGTCGACATCCAAAAAGAGGACGGAGATCTGCGTGGGGATACCCGCACGAACGCGGGAATGTATGTGCAGGCACTTGCTGCAATCGCCCTGGCCGATGCCCTGGCAATGACGGGCGACAGGCGACTCGTCGCCCCTGCCCAAAATGCGATCGATTTCATCACAGCATCGCAGCACGACGCTGGAGGATGGCGGTACCACCCGGGTCAGGCCGGCGATACCAGCGTTATTGGCTGGCAACTCATGGCCATGCACAGCGGAAGAGCCGCCAAGCTGGAAGTTTCGGACTTGGCTCTGATTGGCGCTAGCTTCTATCTCGATAGCGCGCAGGTCGACCAGGACGGTGCGTTTTATAGCTATCAGCCGGGCGGCGATTTTTCAGAGGTTATGACGGCCGAAGGGCTCTTGAGCCGAATGTACCTGGGCTGGCAAAGTCAAAATCGAGGCCTCCGTCGAGGGGTCATGCGGCTTGCAGAAGACTTCCCGCCAACTCAAAGTGAGCCGAATATTTACTACTGGTATTACGCGACCCAGGTCATGCATCATTGGGGAGGACCTGCCTGGAGACGCTGGAACCAGCAAATGCGAGATGTACTGGTGTCGAGTCAATCGACCCACGGTCACGAAGCGGGCAGTTGGTGGTACCCACATACTCCGCACGGCAACCGGGCAGGTCGGCTTTATATGACTGCCCTGGCATGTTGCACGCTGGAGGTCTACTACCGGCATGCGCCGTTGTTTCGCAAGATTAAACTGAATTGATACGCGTAAACGGCCAACACGCGTGGCTGGAAGAACTTGCGCCAAGGGTGGTTGCAAGAACTTGCATCAGGTGTGTAAAATGAGGGGCTGGCTGGCTGTTCGGCAAGGTCCATGCAGCAAATCACGTTGCCTCGCCTGTTGGCACACACCCATCCGAGGAGTTCAATTTGGGCACTAAGAAATCTGGTAAAGGTCGGCGGAAGCTCGGCCGCAAAAAGCGGCGCATGCGTTCCAAAATCCGCCACCGCAAGAAATAGTTCTACCTAGCCGCTCACGCAATTCGGCACTTGGTCTCACGTATGCTTTGTCACACGTAGGCTTTGGCCACGCGGATCGTGATTGAGTGTGCAATCGAACCACGACGGTTCCAACATGCGTTTGTCACGCGCACATCTGTTGAAATCACGGCACCGGAAGTTTTATGAATCCTTCAGCCCGGTCGTGACAATTCCTCGCAAGAAGGTCCTTTGGGTAAGCAAAAAGAGCGCAACGATTGGAAGGGTAAACAACAGTGCCGCGGCCATCAGCAAGTTCGTTTCACTCGAATGGGAACTTACGAACTGCTCCAATCCATAGGCTAGAGGAAATTTCTGCGGATCACTCAGGTACAGCAGCGGACCTCCGTAATCGTTCCACGCCGCAACGAATTGCAACAAGGCGACCGTTGCCACCGCTGGCATGCTCAAAGGCAACACAATTCGCCAGAGGATAGTCCACTCACCACATCCATCCGTGTGAGCGGCGTCGATCAGTTCTTGTGGAATGTTGCGGAAGAATTGCCTGAACAGGAAGATGTAGAAAGCGTCGCCAAAAAACGTGGGGACAATGAGTGCCGCCAGCGAATTATAAAGCCCTAACTCGCGGATCAGCAGAAAGCGGGGAATCATCGTCGCCTGCCAGGGCAATAACATGGTTGCGATGACAATCCCAAAGACAAGATCGCGTCCGGGCCACCGCAACCGGGCAAAACCGTAGGCAACGACAGAACAGCTCGTAAGTGTTCCCAGCACACTTCCCACGCAAAGCACAAGCGAACTGGTCAGACAACGCCCTAGGGAAAGGGTCGCAATGGCATCACGATAATTCTCTGCACGCCACTGTTCTGGCAAAAACTCGTAGGGAGCGGCAGTGATTTCAGCCGCTGGTTTGAATGACGTGGTTACCATCCAGAGGATCGGACCCGCCATCAAAAAGATGGCAATCGCAAGTAGCAAATACGCGGTTATGGATGCCTGACGACTCATATTTTCAAATCGGCTGGTTTCATTTCGACCCTGGCCCAGGCGATGATCTACTGGGGACGGGAGTTGCCGCCATTGTTCTTTGAAGTTGCTTTCGGACACGGTCGGCCGCCTGATGCAATCGCGACTCGGGTTCGGCCCCCCGGTACATGACATCTTGGGCCGCACCCACCACTTCGCGGTAAAAGAAAGGAGCGACAGGCAACGCCGGAGTTGGCAGCTGGTTGTCGCTACCAGCAAGTTCAACAAACGTGGCCATGAGCGGCGTCCGTTTCAAGTATGCCTGATAAAGGGGCTGATTAACCACACTTTGGCTGACTGGAATCCATCCACCCGCAGCACAGGCCCGGGCAGCCTCGGCCTCGTAACCTCCAAAACCACTCCAGAATTTCATGAATTCCCACGCGCCGGCCCGGTTGCGCGCACCGCGGGGCACCACGAAAAAATTGCCATTCACCCAACCCGCCTGCTGGCAACCTCCGGGAGGTGGCGGCAAAGGGACTACACCATACTCGTCGATCGGTTGACCGTTGGACGCAGCCAGTTGGCGGGCCTCGAAAATATCACGGACGCGCCATTGGCCGTCCATGATGACCGCATAGCGACGGTCGGCGAGCAAGGGAAACAAAGCACCGGTCAACGCCTGGTCACCCGATCGAAATGCGGTAACGCGACCGGGACCGTAGCGCTCTGCATAACCGGCCATCCACTCCAGGGCGCGGAGGATTGCCGGATCGTCCGCGGTAATGGCGGCCTGCGGGTGAGAGGCTGTTAAATTGGCAAACTTTCCGCCAAACACCGGACCCCAAGCCCAGAGACGCCGCGGGTCGGGCAGATAGCCAACCCGGTCAAGTCGCTTCGATTCCTGGGGCGGGGAGATGGCAACCGCAATCTCGTCCAGGTCAGCCAGCGTTTTGGGGGGCGACAATCCGTATTCCTCGAAGAGGGTTTTGTTGTAGTACAACGCGCGAATATCGAGACCGTTAGGCATTGCGTAGAGGTGGCCTCGATAACTGGCCAACCGCACCGCTGCAGGAAATAACCAACCTCGCAGTTCGACAAGCTCCTGGGGAGTCGCCAAATCAGCAAGCGGCAGTAGCGCCCCGCGATGGGCCCAATCGGCAACAATCGGATCATCCTGGTTCACCAGGTCGGGGGGATCACCACCAACCACGCTCAAAAAGAACTTGAGGTCGAGATTATTTCCCGGCATCGCAATCGGGCGAACAAGATACTGTTGCTGGCTAGCGTTGAACCGATCCACGATCTGCTGCACGACGGGACGGTCACGACCACCCCAAAAGTGCCAGAAAACGACCTCGGCGCGGTCGGTTTCGGTTTGCGGGGGTACGCATCCCAGCACACTGATCAGCAATCCGATAGCGGCAGCGCCACCGCGACCCACACCCTGGTAATGCACCCAGTGGCTTGCAGAGCGGAACAGGCCCAGCGTCACCAGCAAGACCAGGACGAACAAGATCCAAGCCATCGCCGACGCATATCCGATATCGAGATCGCGAAAGGCGGCCAGAAACATGTAAAGCGAAAGGAGCAGGGTCGACCCGGCTGGGTCACCTTGTCCATCGCTTACCAGATAAACCTGGGTAAACGCCTGGGCAGCCTGAATGGTTCCCAGCACGAGATTAAAGAATATCACTGGTGTAAGCAGGGGAAGAGTGACATGACAGAATCGACGTACGGGACCAGCGCCGTCGAGTCGAGCTGCCTCGTAAAGTGTTGTGGGAATATCCCCCAACGCCGCAAGATAGATAATCATGAAGTTGCCAACTCCCCACAAACTCATCAGTACGAGTCCGTCTTTGGAACCAAAAATCTGGATCGGATCGCGGCCAATCCAGGAGGGAGGCCAGAAGGCTTCACTTGTACTCTGAAACCATGCCTGGGGTGGCAAGCCCAGCCAATCGCTGAGCAAATGGTTAAGAATTCCGTGCGCCGGGTCGAGAATCCACATCCACAAAATGGCGGCTGCCACCACCGGCACGACCGACGGCAAAAACAACAAGGTCCGGTAAACGGCAACGCCACGGACCTTGCAGGAGAGCATCACAGCCAGCCCAACGCCCAGCGCAATCGAAAGTGGAACACTCACAAGAACGTAGTAAACGGTATTCCAAAGTGCCAACCCAAATGGCCCACCTTGCCACAACTCGTGAGCCAGCCTGCTGTAATTTTCGCCGCCAACCCACTGCGGATCCGAAAGTAAATCGTAGCGGCAAAAGCTCCAGTACAGGGAAGCCAGAAACGGATAAACGGTCAGCAGTGCGAAGCCGACCAGCCAGGGACTGATAAAAGGGAGGGCCGAAAAAACCCTGCCGGTGGAAGAAGGTTTCGTCAATCGCACTGGAATTCAACCTACAAAATGGCCGGTAAAAGTGAGGTAAGGCGAATGCGGCTCTCTTCTACGGTACCTAACCGGGCCTGGTATTTCTATTTGAGTTTCTGCATTCCGTTATGGAAAGGCTCCCATTAAACTCTTGGTCATGGAGGCTATCACTCCCAAATCGGCTCGTTTTCCCTTCGCTGCCCACCGCGATGATGCCGGCGTACCACACGTCACGGCGTCTTCATGGCAAGAGGCAATCTACGCACTTGGCTACATGCATGCTACCGATCGCCCCACACAGCTCTATTTTGCCCGTGCAGTTGCGAGCGGGCAGGCAACAGAACGAATCGCTGACAAGCCAGAACTGCTGGAAATGGACTTGTTCTTGCGGCGAGCCGGACTCGAACGTCACCTGAAAAATGAAGTCGATCTGTTGTCTGATGACCTATTGCAACAACTTCAATGGTATAGCGACGGGATCAATGACGGTTTTTTGGATGCTGGCCGCACACTTCCGATGTGGGCCACTGGTTTTCAGCCGCTTCCCTGGGATCCCTATGCGGTATTGCTGATTGGCAACTTGCTGAGTTTTGCTGGCCTCTCGGTCACCGAACAAACCAGCAAACGTGAACTGCTGGAACTGATCCAACTCGGGATAAGTGATGAAAGGCTTCGGGAACTGTTCCACCCCTACCTCGACGGCATCGACCTGGCTCCGTTGCGAAGAATCAACAACACCAAACGGCTCTCGGACGATGCGCTTGAACTGCTGGCAGATCTACCACGCCTGGCAGGGAGTAACGCCTGGGCAGTTAGCGGAGCTCGAAGTGCCACGGGACACGCTCTGTTGGTTGGTGACCCCCACCTGGAGGTCAATCGGTTGCCCGCCATTTGGTATGAGATTGTACTGAAGTGGGATGATGGGCAGTACGCGATGGGGGCAACGCTGCCGGGTTGTCCGCTCATGGCTGTGGGACGCACACCCAAACTCGCCTGGAGTGTGACCTACCTGCACGCAAACACGAGCGACTTCTTCATCGAAGACTGTCGTCCCGGTGGCTCCACAGGTTGGCAATATCGACGGGGAAGTGATTGGTACGATTTTAAACATCGCCAGGAACTGGTGAGGCGGAAGGGGAATAAAGAAGTCGTACTCGATGTGCTTGAGAATGAAGTCGGCACACTCACGCGGACACCCGACGAAGATGGAGCTGGTATGTACCTTTCCTCGGCTTGGATAGGTGGACAGGTAGGTGGTGCTTGTGCCATCGGAAACTGGCTGCAAGTTATACATTCACAGAGTGTGTCGGAAGCTATGCAGTCAGTGCGTCCCTGCCCGCACCCTGCCCTCGTATGGGTCTTCGCCGACAGCGCAGGGCACATTGGGAGCCAAGCCAACGGCTGGTTACCCGTGCGAGGTGCTGACCAGTCGGGGATCGTGCCCATCCCTGCCTGGGATGAAAAAAATCACTGGCAAGGAACCGTCCCGGAGGAACTGTTGCCCCACGAATATGATCCTGCGATCGGTTTCGTAGCAACTGCAAATGAAGAGCTTTATCGAACGGATGGTCCACCACTGCACGCACATGGTTTTCCCGACTACCGCAAAAGGCGAATTGTGGAACGGCTGACGGAACTTCCTCAAGCTACAATCAAAGACATGCAAGAGTTGCAATACGACGTGCTGAGTATGCAAGCCCAAGATTTGCTCCCCATTTTGCTGGCTCACGTCGAGGATGGGCCATTCAAAGAAACACTCGCCGGCTGGGACCACCGCTACGACGCCCAATGTACCGAAGCCGCCTTGTTTCAGAATTTTTACCACCACGTTCTGCTGGAAATCTTTGGTCATGAAGAGGGCATCGGTTGGCGGCGAATGCTCTATCTTTGCACCCGTATGGGCTATTCCACGCTGGTCCTCTGTGCCACCGACCGCCTGCTACGCAAGGTGACTTCTTCGTGGTGGAAAGTCCGGGACAAGGGTGAAATGATCCGTCTGGCCGTCAAACGCGTTGAGAACCAGCCTCCCAAAACCTGGTCGTCGGTCAATTGGTTTCATTTTGCCAATCGCTTCTTTTCGGCTGGCAGCGTCGGCCGCTTACTCGGTCTGCGTTCGCGCGCGATCCCCATGCGGGGCTGCCACGCGACCATATTTCAGGGGCACCTGCTCGCGACGGCAACCCGCGAATCGACGTTTGCTCCCAGTTACCATATGGTGACCGACCTGGGCACGGATGAAGCATGGACGAATCTTCCTGGCGGACCAAGTGAAAATCGCTTCTCGAAGTGGTACGACACAGATATTGCCCGCTGGCTCAATGCCGAATACAAAAAACTCACACCATGATTCCAGAGCGGGCAGCAATGATTTGCCCGCATTCCTCGGGTACCGTGCACTGAACTGATATCATGAGGGATGACCACGCAATTGAAAAGCAGGCAAGCGACCAACTCGCTACCGCTCGCGCACGGATCGCTGAGGTGTATGATCCGAACAAGCTCGCTGAGGTTGGCGAACGAGTCGTGGATCTGCTCGCCGCTCACCAGCAGCAAATCCAGGCTGGCAAAGGCAACGTCCTCAACTGGCAAACGCCAGGAGAACTTGTCGATCAAGCTCGTGACTCTCTGGGCACGTGTTCCGGTAAGGGTGAATTGCTGGAACAAGTAACCAGACTCGTCCACAAATCACTCGATCATGGTACAAATCTGCACCATCCTCGTTACGTAGGCCATCAAGTACCCGCTTCCATTCCACTGGCAGCGTTGTTTGACCTGATCGGGTCTGTGACGAACCAAGTCATGGCCATCTATGAGATGGGCCCCTGGGCGACGGCAGTCGAACATGCTGTGATTCAATCTGTTGGCGGGCAACTCGGATTTGATCCAGGCAGCTTTTCCGGGCTCGTGACTTCCGGTGGGTCGCTGGCAAATCTCACCGCCTTGCTGACAGCCCGCAACATTGCGCTCGGTGATGTATGGAACAAAGGCCTGGCAGGCAGGAAGCCGCCACCGGTGATCGTGACGCACGCCGAGTCCCATTACTCGGTGTCGCGGGCAGCCGGAGCGCTGGGGCTTGGTACGGAGCAAATTGTCCGCGTTGGGCTCGACTCCAAGCGGCGAATGGATCCTGGGCACCTAGACGACGTGCTGAATTATTTGCGCAATCGGGAAGTGCCTGTGATCGCTGTCTCGGCAGCGGCCTGCGCCACGCCAACCGGGGCGTTCGACCCACTTGATGCGATCGCCGAAATCTGCCGCCAGTACGGTGTTTGGCTACACGTCGACGCAGCCCATGGCGGCGCCACCTGTTTTAGCGAGCGACATCGCCACCTGATAGCTGGCATTGAAAAGGCAGATAGCGTCGTTTGCGATGCCCACAAAATGATGTTCATGCCCGCCTTGTGTGCGATGATCTTCTACCGTGATCGCCAAAATTGCTATGCAACCTTCCACCAGGATGCAACCTACCTGTTCGATCCCTCGGCACCCGAGTTGGCAGATTACGACAGCGGACTGGTCAATCTGGAATGCACCAAGCGGGCCGCAGCGTTGGGACTTTGGGGCATATGGTCATTGTTCGGCTCGCAATTATTCGCCGATCTGGTCGACGTCACTTTTGATCTGGCTGCTCAGTTTTTCGAGATGTTAACCGCGGCCGAAGATTTCGAGGTTTTTTGCCAACCAGAGTGCAATATCGTTGTCTTCCGCCACTTGCCACCCCAGTTGCAGGCTGCAAGTGATGACAAATGTGACACGTTCCAGCTTGAGTTGCGCCGTCGGGTCATTGAATCGGGTGAGGCCTACCTCGTAGCAAACCAGATCGAGGGCCGCAGCTACCTGCGCACAACGGTCATAAACCCACTCACGAGAAGCCAGGATCTGGCTGATTTAATCACCGTTTTGCGAAAACACGCGCAACCCTTGTTGCAGGCTTAATTCGCTAATTCCCGCAAGTACGCGACTGCGTTTCCAACTTCGGCAATTGGGTCTACCGGGTTACGACGTTCAATGGTTACCCAACCGCGGTATCCAAATTCCTCCAGCTGGCCCAACAACGAAGGAAACTCTGACACACCTCGTCCCAGTTCAACCTCGCCATCCTGCCCGCCGGAGAGATTGCGAACCGCATCGCAAGCATGTACATGAACAACCAATGGCCCCAAGTCGACAACAGCTTCTTGCGGTGAGTGGCCATGCAGGATCAACCCACTCGGGTGAAGATCCACACCAACCGCTTGTTCCGGAAGTGCCTCGATCAACTGCTTGAGCCGATCTCCACTCTCGGTGCCGGTTTGGGCAGCGAGTCGGGCACCGACTCGCTCGCCATGCATACCAAGCGCGGTTAGTGACTCAGCTAACAATCCAAATCGAGGATCGTCGGTATCTGGCGGGACAATGCCCACGCGATTGACCACAACGCTTGCCCCAAGCTGATAGGCCAGCGTCATCGCCTGCTGCGTCGCCAGAACCCTGCGATCCAATGCTTCCGGGACGTCATAACCGCGCCTGGTGGGAAACGCCACGGCCGACAAGTGGAGGTTTAAATCCTCCA
>Ga0315336_1005571_pt1 | contig 13638 bp, 12 predicted proteins | sample ASW5metaG_FD_204512 | JGI IMG/M metagenome (GOLD analysis project Ga0315336, IMG submission 204512) | Ammonia-oxidizing marine archaeal communities from Monterey Bay, California, United States - ASW #5 | ecosystem: Environmental > Aquatic > Marine > Intertidal zone | place: USA: California...
TGCGATTCCACCTCTAGCCCCTTCAGCGCGGGGTGACTCGCCTCCTGTTGCAGATCTTTCAAGAACTCCGGACGCAATTTCTCGAATGGGACGCCATAGATTGCGGGCAGTGGCTGTTCGGCATGGACCAGGTGGAGTCTGGCCTCGTACCGCTTTGCTAGAGCCGCTGCCGCCCCGTAGGCCGTTCTCGCCAAATCTGAGAAGTCGGTGGTCAGCAACAGGTTTTTCAGCTGCATGGGTCTCATGGCGATCGTGCCTCCGGCCTTGGCTAATGGACAGTCTTCCCATCCAGTGTGCAAGCCTCGTACCACGGTAAAACCGAGTCTCGCAGCCGTCAGAGGCAGAGAGACGCTCACAATGGCAGGGAGTCGAGAAGGAGAATGGGGTACAGAAAAGGCGCTTCCTGCGAAAAAATTCGCATCTTCGCGAATCTTTCCCCGGATAGTTGCGCGTTTCCTCGCTAAGGTAGGTGGGCCCGCTCCGCGGTGCTCCGTCGCGTCGCCACGGCCCGCGGTTTGCTCTCGTTGCACCACGAAATGGCGGTGAGTCGGCCCACCGCAAAAATCCGATACAAGAATCTTTCCGCACTTGAGCGAAAGGACACAGATGATAAAAATTGAACGACTCGCCCTGACGACCGACTTCTCGGCGGGCTCCCGTCAGTCCTACGCTCCCACCGCGGAGCTCGCGCGTGTTCTGAGCGCCCAGGTCCACCTGCTCCACTGTGTCGAGCACCCCTTTCAGTATTCTCCTGGCTGGGTCCTTCCGGAAGATGGCTACGAGAGGTACCGGAAGACGCTACGCCAGGAGCTCGAACGAGTGGCCAACAGTTCCGTCTTTGAAGGACTGGAGCCACAGCAGCACCTGCTCAAGGGTTACGGTCCCGACGCCGTTCGAGAGTTTGCGGAGCAGGAGCGCATGGACCTTATTGTCCAGGCAAGCCACGGGTACACGGGCTGGAAGCATTTCGTCCTCGGCAGCTTCGCGGAGCGAGTCCTGCGTACCTCCAAGGTGCCGGTGCTCACGCTCAGGAGCTCAAAAAGTGATACCACCCACGCGGGTGACGCAGAAGCCGGGTTCCACCCCAAGAAAGTGCTGTATCCCTACGACTTCTCGGCGCCGTCACAACAGGCCACGGACCAGATCCGCCTTCTGGCTCGTAGCTACAGCGCCAAGGTTCTGGTCCTCCACGTCTGGAACGACACATTCACAGCTCTGCCGGCCACCGAGATGGGCGGAGGAGCGGTCGTGTGGGAATCCCTTTCGCAGACGAAGGTTCCAGAAAAACTCGCAGAAGACCTGAAGGAGTTCGCAATCCGCGAGCTCGACGGAATCGATTACGAGGTGGAAGTGATGACGGGGGATCCTACGACGGTTATCCTCGAACGTGCAGGGAGTAGCGAGGCCGACGTCATTTGCATGGCCACCCACGGCTGGACGGGGTTGCGTCATATCCTACTTGGCAGCGTCGCTGAAAAAGTCGTCCGCGGAGCACAGTGTCCCACCCTTACGGTGCGTTCGTCGCCGGAGACCTTGCGCGACTAGGTACGGGTGTACACTGCGGGCGTCGCACGACATGTACCTGGGTCACAGTGAGGACGAGGACTTGAAGCGAAAACACACAGATGCCCTCGCGAATCTGAGGGTCACGCACACGCCGGCCGCCATCAAGGAGCGGTTGGATTCCGGTCCGCGGCACAGCTACCTCCGCGATTTCATTTACGGGGCCATCGACGGTACCGTCACTACTTTCGCCATAGTTTCCGCCGTGGCCGGGGCGGGGCTGTCCATCGGGGTCGTTATTATTCTCGGGATTGCGAACCTTGTGGCAGATGGATTCAGCATGGCTGTGAGTAACTTTCTCGGGACTCGTGCCGAGGAACAGCTCCGACAGCGGGCTCGCCGAACCGAGGAGTACCATATCGGCGCCTTCCCTGAAGGTGAACGCGAAGAAATTCTCCAGATATTCGCAGCCAAGGGTTTTGCCGGTAAGAATCTGGAGAAGATTGTGGATCTGATCACATCCAACATGGATCATTGGGTCGATACGATGCTAATCGAGGAGCTGGGCTTGAGGTCGGGCGGTCCTCCCGCCTGGCGAGCCGCGTGCACCACATTCATCGCCTTCACACTTGTCGGCATCTTTCCTTTGGCGTCGTTTCTGGTCAACGCGATCACACCAGGCCGCCTGGCAGACCCGTTCTTTTGGAGTGCTCTACTGACCGGCATGGCTTTCTTTGCGGTCGGGGCGCTGAAAAGCCGCTTCGTTGATCAGCGCTGGTACGTCGCGGGGCTCGAAACGTTGCTCGTGGGTGGTGCGGCCGCCACCCTTGCCTACTTTGCGGGCTCCCTTCTCAAGGGCGTTACGGGCGCCTGATGGTTCCCTGCAGCAATTCCCCCAGACCGGCCACCACGAAATCGGCGCCGTTTTTTCGCAGGGCCTCGGGATCGCCTTGACGATCAACGCCGATCACGAGTCCAAAGCCGCCACGACGACCGGCCTGGACACCAGAAATCGCGTCCTCGACGACCACGACGCGCTCAGGCGCGACACCGAGCTCTTCCGCCGCTTTGAGAAATGTATCCGGCGCGGGCTTCCCGGGAAGCTTCAGTCGGGAGGCTACCTCGCCGTCGACGCGTACGGCAAAGAGATCCGCTATGGCGGCGGCCTCGAGCACCGCTCCGCAGTTCTTACTCGACGACACCACCCCCGTCTTGATGCCCTGGCTGCGTAGACGGCGGACCCAGGCCACGGAGTCCTCGTAAACCTCGACGCCTTGGGACGCAATGACCTGGTTGACTGCCTCGTTCTTCCGGTTGCCCAGCCCCCACACCGTCGTGCGGTCCGCGGGGTCTCCCGGGTCGCCGTCTGGCAACTGAATCCCCCGCGAGGCGAGGAAGCTGCGAACTCCCTCTTCCCGCAGCTTGCCGTCCACGTAGGTCTTGTAATCGGTTTCGATGTCGAAGGGTCGAAAGGGTTCTCCGTTTTCACGAGCTCGCTGCCGCAGGAACGCATCAAACATCTTCTTCCAGCAGACCGCATGAACCTTCGCCGTCGCCGTGAGCACTCCGTCGAGATCAAACAACACGGCCTCGTACGCATCCGGAGTGACAGGGTCTTTCACGAAACTCATGGAAAAACGTCGGAAACGGTGTCCTGGCGACTCAGGGCGCGCAAGGCGGGTAACTGACGCAGCGCAAATTATCCTCCGTATCATCGAAACCGCAAGATTCGGCCCCCGGCGCGGGAATGAACCCCGTGCCGGTAAAAATGTAGGCCTCGGCCTCGCCCGAGGGTGTTGGGCTGGAGAGCGTGCCGCCCGTGCCATTGATCTCATCCCCGAGAAACTCGACATACTCACGGCTGGTCGTCTGGTAGTAGAGTTTCACTTGAATTCTATCGACACCTCCTACAACGGTAAGCGAAACGTCATACATAGCCGAAGAAAACCCGTAGTCACGAGTAAACGACGATGATAGGGTGTCGGTGGCGTCCATACAACACCTCTCCATTTCGAGTTTTTTGAACGAATGAAACGAAATTTTTTGACCCTCGCTCTGATTCTCGCAAGTTGTTCGATTCCGGCCAGCGTTACGGCAGGAGAGCCGCAAAACGTTCAATACATACTCGCGCATCGTGGTGATCCCGAAGAATCGCTGACGCGCGAGGGCTTCGAGGAGATCAAGCGGGCCCTGCCGGTTCCGCGCGGCGCAAGGATTCGCATCGGGACCGGGTTCATCTTTTCATATCTATATTCGAAATATGGAAAGGCAGCGGAGAACTTACCGCGGTTTCTCCATCTCGCGCTCGAGACGGACATGCCGGTCCTGGTGGAGCTGGATGGCGAGCTCGTGTGGCACGACAGGCCGGATCTTTGGAACTGGTGGGATCCCTCCAGGCCAGGATACGACCCGGCCAATGCGGAAAACGTGGAATGGACGGGATGGGGACCGGAGCATGCCATCAAGGTCTGCTGGCGGAATTGGGGATGCCAGCATCGCGTGTTGCCGGCGCCGAACCTGATGAGCCCGCGATACCGACAGGCCGTTCGCGAAGGTCAACGCCAGTTAGTAGACATTACTCTTGCGTGGTGGAAAGATCTGCCGCCTTCGAAGAAGCATCTTTTCATCGGAATCAAGGTGGGGCATGAAAGCTCGATTGGAGTAAATGCGTGGCATTACCCTGACGGGAATGACCTGTGGGGCCGTCCTGAGAGCGAGGATCCCGTGAGCGGTCTGAAGCCGGAGGAAGTGCCAGCCCGCGGGGTGGTGCAGACCGGTTACGCTGCGGTGAAGGCAGCGGGAATCCGGAGTGAGGGAGCAATCACCGAGGCGGATATCGCCGAAGTGGTTCGGCGACATCTACGGGACCTGTGCAGTGAAGCAGCGGGGGCGGGGGTACCGAGACAAAAGCTTTTTACGCACGGAGCCGCATGGAAGGAGGAGGAGCTTCTGTACGGCGCGGCGGTAAATGAGTTTTCCTGTCCCGGTTGGAGTTTTTACAAACATGCAGGTGATCCGCGGAAGGACAAGGGTGCGCAGCGTGAATTGAAACGCAGCGATGCGCCTTACTGGGGCGCGGTGGAATGGCTCTATCAAGGGCCGCGTGAAGTGGGTCCCTGGCGGCAGGCCTTGACGAACACGCTCGCGGACGGCCGTTGTCGGCTGTTATCCATCTACAACTGGGAAGGAATTCGGGAGAGCAAGAACGTTCTCGAAGCGATTCGCCAGGTGGTCGCAGGCAGCGTGGTTGCGGAAAAGAAGTAAGATCCAGACCTCTCGGCAGGCCGGCCTAGAGAGGACCACAACGTGAAGCGTGACATTTTCCCCACCCCGCGGAATTTTTCACGGCCGTCAGTGAAAAAACCGGCCCTTGGCCAGCGACATATCCCGATCCGCACAGGACGTTCACCCCTCCTTCGACGTGGTGCGAGATTTGCACGGCGTCTGGGACCGCTGAGACAGGTTCGGTCCAGCATGGGCTCAGGAGCAGGAGAATTTTTATGCGATTGCCCGAAAGTCATGGGTAGGCCTGGACTGACTCGATGCCCACGAATCACGTGGGTGCCGTGCACGGTAGCGCCCCCGTTGCCCTCTCCCTTAGATCAAGGACAAATCCAATGGCAAGCAACGAACCAGATGCGAAACAGGCGCGAAAAGCCCTCCAGCAGCATCGGGTGATCCAGAGACTGCTTCAAGCTGTAGTTCGGTTCATCACCGCGGGACCGGGCCACTCTGCCGAAACGATACAAACGCTGGATCGGGACCTGAAGAATCTCCAAGCGTACATGGGGAGCCACTTCGAGCAGGAAGAGGCTGGGGGACTGTTCGAGGACATCCTCGAGCGGTTACCGATGGTCGATGCTGCCGTCCAGGATTTGCGGCAAGAGCATAAAGAATTTATAGAAGACTTGAAGGGGCTGATCCAACGACTGGAGTCTCCCGAGGTGAAAGAAATCGAAGCCATCAGGAGCGACCTCAACATCTTTGTCAGCACATTTTACGAGCACGAGGCAACGGAAAACGGTTTGCTGCAGCAAGCCTACAACCTCGACATCGGGTCCCCCGATTGATGTACTTACTCGCTGCCCGCACAGCTTGCGTGGGTAGTGCATCCGGGTATGGGCACGCATTCGGTCGTTTCCGCTGCCGGAACGGCGAGGACATGTGCGGGCCCCCCGCTGAAGAGAAACTGAAGGAGCGCGATTGCGTCCGAAAGGTCTATGGCCCCGTCGGGCTGCCAGTCGATCAGGTTCAGGTTTCCCGGGTCCGTCGGCGATCCATCGCCGCAGGGGAACGCGGGCGGGTTGCCGGTGAAAAGAACACCGAGGGCGCAAACGGCGTCCGAAAGGTCGAGGGCGGCGTCGCCGTTACAGTCTCCCGGTAGCTGTTCGCCTGGCTCGACAGGGAAGCGGAAATCGTCGACCACCCCGCCGCTGAACGCGACCCGTTGAATGGGCGAGCCTGGATCGAACATCACGAAGTTATTAGGATCATTGAAGACGGTTCCCATCGCCACTTACCGAAGTAAGTAGCTGGGAACACTCACAAGGGGGGAAGCACAAGTGTGTAGTTCATCTGGCGAACCCGCCCAACCCGAGCTGTAGCTTCCGCCTTCTTTTCTCAGGAAGAATCAGAGCAGAAAACGCGCGGAAGAAAATCCGATGGTCGCCTTCATTCACTGACTTGGAGCAGCGGCTCGCCGTGACACATGCCGCCCACCTTCTCCCCCTCGAGGTAGGTAGAGCCGCAGACCCCACACGACAGCTTTCCCGCTGGCCGCGCATGCGATCCCGCAGGGGTGCCCGCGTCTTCGTGTGCCTGGCCTCGCGCCTCAGCGCTCGCGGTCGTGCTCTTCCCCAGGTAACGAGGCTGCAGGTAAAGGCCACCTGCGATCAAGGCCACCACGGCGGCCGAGGGCAGCACGACCTTTGCCAGCTTCCCGCGCTTGCGCGCCACTGTCCTGGGAGCGATGGCGGTACGCCCCTCCCCGGTGAGCATTTCGAATACCTTTTCTGCCGAGGAGGGCCGCACCTCGCGGTCTTTCTCGAGGAGGTGGTAGACGAGACTTTCGAGGTACGCCGGCACCTGCAGCCCGGGACACGCCTGCGCTAGCCGAGGCGGCGGCGTCGTCAAATGCGACATCAGGATCGTTCTCATACCCCCTTTGTGAAAGGGAGGCCTTCCCGTGAGCATCTCGTAAATGATGCAGCCCAGGGAATAGAGGTCCGAGCGACAGTCGACCCTATCAGCCTCCGTCTGCTCGGGAGACATGTACTTGGGCGTCCCCAGGACGGCTCCCTGCGTCAGGTCGCTTCCCGCAGCTTCGACGTCCTCGGCCAGCATCTTGGCGATGCCGAAATCCAGGATGCGCACGCGATCCGAACCGTCCTCGGCAGCACCTATGAGAACATTGTCCGGCTTGAGATCCCGGTGGATAATCTTCGCCTTGTGCGCTTCATTCAGGGCGCGAAGGATCTGGCGGGAGATGTCAATCACCCGTTGCGGGGGAAGCCTCTTGTGCCGACGGATGAGCGCCTTCAGACTCGGCCCGCCAAAGAAATCCATGGTGTAGAACAACAGATTCTTCTCTATCGTGCCGAAGTCGCGAAGCTGGATGATATTCGCGTGCGTCAGCCCCATGGCCATTTCTACCTCGCGAAGGAAGCGGGTGTGAAAGGTGGTCTGCTCCGTGAACTTCGGGTGCAGAATCTTGAGCGCGAAGATGTTTTTATTCTGGAGGATGAGGTGGCGAACCTTGTAAACAACGCCCATTCCGCCCTCCCCGAGGATGGACAGCACCTGGTACTTCCCGTTCACGATCCGGCCTATGAGCGCCGTGGAGTCGTCCGCGAGGTTCGCGGGAGCCCCGTGCCGAAAAGACCCTTCGCAGCCAGCACAACGTTCCGCTCGTTCGCTGTTCGCGTAGCCGCATTTGGGACATTTCAGCATCGGTTAAGTGCCTCTACTGTCCCTCCGCCGCCACCAGCAGCGTGTGGAGAACGTAGAACTTTAAATTTTCTCTCTGCAGGCGCGACAGCAGCTCCGAAGGCTGCAACCTGGACTCTTCGGTGCCAGCCAGGAAATCTACAATGCCTTCGATTCCAACGCTGTCTGCATAGCGGAGGGGCCCCCCACGGAACGGAGCGAAACCCGTGCCCGTCACCATGGCCAGATCCAGGAGGGCCGGACTCGCGACCACCTTCTCGTCAAGGGCGCGAGCCGCCTCGTTGATGATCGGATAGATCAAACGCTTTACCCAGAGCTCATCATTGTCGGGTAGAAAATTCCTGCCGCCAGTCGCTCCGAAGCGAAGGGCCTCCGGGTTAGGCTGAAGGCCACCGGAGTGGAGAAACGGAAAGAACCGCTTCCACGCTGATCTTCGGAGCCGGTGAAGGTAGAAGCCTTTGCCGCTTTTCTTCCCCAGGAGCTTCGCATCTTGGAGCTTTTGTGTCGTCTCAGGCGGGTGAGCGCGATCCCCGAATGCCTCGTGCATCGTCTGGCCCACTTTGGCCGCCACGTCGAGCCCCACTTCATCCAGAAGCTCGAAAGGTCCCATGGGCATGCCGAAACTCCTCAGCGCCCGATCGACGGACATGGGAGAGTACCCCTCCTCAAAAAGCCGTACCGCCTCGTTGAGATAAGGAGCGAGAAGGCGGTTGACGAGGAAGCCGGGAGCATCTTCGACTCGCACCGGAAGCTTTCCCAGCTCTCTCGCGAGACGCTCGGCAGCCGAAAGAGTCCCTTCCGAAGTCTGCCTTCCACGGATGATCTCGACGAGTGGCATTCGGTCTACCGGGTTGAAGAAATGAAGGCCTACCACACGCTCCGGGTGTTCGAGTCCGGACTGGATCTCAGTGATCGAGAGCGCCGAGGTGTTCGAGGCCAGCAAGGCTCCGGGGGCAACCCTACCCTCGATCTCGGCGAAGACCTTCTTCTTCACTTCCATGTTCTCAACGACGGCTTCGATGACACCCGTCACGGTCTCGAAGCCGGAGCTGTCAGTCGTTACCGAGATGGCCGCCATGGCGTTGGCCGCCTCACGCCGAGTCATGCGGCGCCTCTTTTTGCGAGCCGAGTAGAGCTCCGAAACCTTCTTGAGACCCGCCTGGAGAGCCTCCGAACTGATGTCCTTCATGCGCACCCGGAAGCCCTTCCTCGCGAGCAGGGCGGCGATGCCCCCGCCCATCACGCCGGCCCCGAGGAGACCCACGCGCCCATGCCGTCCGCAAGTGACGTCTTGCCCAGGACCGGGAGGCGCCGCGTTGCCGCCCTCCGCCTCTTTGGAGTCCGATTTGCCACGCCGGACTTCCTCGCTCGTGAGGAAGAGCCCGATGAGGTTTTTCGAGACGGGCGAGGCGATCAGCTCGCCAACCAACCTGGCCTCGAGGAGAAGCCCGTCTTCGAGACGCCGCCCGTAACCGTCGATCACCGAGTCGAGAGCCTTGAACGGAGCCGGGTAGTGGCTCCCGGTCTGCTTTTCGATCGACTTGCGAGCTTGTCGCCGTATAAGTCCCCGTCCCCAGGAAAGCCTCTCGAAGGCACGTAGAAGAAGAGGCCGCTGGCGTCGGCGTGGCCGGTACTTCTTGCCGCCGCCGCGAAGCGCCTTCTGCGCCAAAGCGATCGCTTTCTCGCGCAGGAGCCCAGGATAAGCCACCTCGTCAAGGAGCCCGATTTTGAACGCCCCGTGAACGTCGAGCGGCTTGCCGCGAAGAATTACGGGCAAGGCCTGCGTAATGCCGACGAGGCGGGGAAGTCGCTGCGTCCCCCCGAATCCCGGGAGGATGCCGAGCTGTACTTCGGGAAGCCCGATCCTGGTCTTCGAGGAGTGACTCGCGATCCGCAGGTCGCAAGCAAGCGCCAGCTCGGTGCCACCACCCAGGCAAGCTCCATGGATGGCTGCGACGGTCACCGCAGGAAACGAGGCGAACTTCCCGAGGATCTGCTGCCCGCGCCGGGCCTTCTCCCTGGCGTCGAACGCGTCGGAGACGGCGCGAATCTCATGGATGTCGGCGCCCGCTATGAAGGTTCCCGAAGCCTCCTTACCACCGGAGACGATCAGGGCCTTGACCTCAGACTCCCCGGCAAGCTTGCTGAGAACGAGCTCCAGGTCCTCCATCACCGCGGCGGAGAGTTTGTTGACCTTCTCCCCGGGAAGGTCGAACTCCAGCACGAAGATTCCCTCGCGCTCCTCTCCGACCTTCCAGGCTCCCGTCTTTGTAAAAGATGAAATGTCGATCACGGCTTCTCACTACCTTCTTTCCACGACCATCGCCGCTCCCTGGCCCCCTCCCACACAAAGGGTGGCCAGTCCGCGCCGGAGGCCTTTGCTCGAGAGCGCTCGGAGGAGCGTGAGCACGAGTCTCGCTCCGGTGGCTCCCACCGGGTGTCCCAACGCAATGGCACCGCCGTTCACGTTGAGGCGGTCAGGATCCAGCCTGCCGGTCGGCTCGGCTCGTCCCAGCTCCTTGACAGCGAAATCCTCCGACTCGAATGCGATCTGGTTGGCGATCACCTGGGCGGCGAAGGCCTCGTTGAGCTCAATCAGGTCCATGTCGGAAAGCTTGAGCCCGGCCTGATCCAGCGCTGCGGGCGTCGCAAACGCGGGCCCCAGTCCCATACGCTCCGGCGGGCAGCCCCTGTAAGAGTAAGAAAGGATCCGCCCGAGAGGCTCCCGTCCGAGCTCTCGGGCTTTCTCTTCACTGGCGACGAGCAGGGCGCAACCACCATCGGTGATCGGGCATGCGTTCCCCACCGTAACCGTACCGAGGTGACGGTCAAAGAAGGGCTTGAGCTTCGCCAAGGCTTCCATGGTTTGACCCCTTCGCGGTCCGACATCGCCTTCTACGGCCTCGTAATCTGGGGGGGCGAGAACGGGCGCGATCTCGCCGGCAAAAAATCCTTCATCCGCTGCTCGCACTGCGCGGAGGTGGCTCTCGAGAGCGTAAGCGTCCTGCTCCTCACGCGAGATCCCGAACTCACGCGCCAGGTTTTCCGCCGTATCTCCCATATTCTGGTCACAAACCGCGTCCGTCAGGCCCTCCTCGATGCCGAAGACCGGCTTCCAGTCCTCCGGGCGGAAACTCGACGCAGCCCCAACCTTCCTCACGGCCGTCTTCGCGCGCCCCAGCTGCACGAGCTTCCGCTGATAGCTCTCGGGAAAGAGAAACGGGATGTTGGTCATGGACTCGGTCCCGCCGACGAGCATCAGGTCGGTCAGGCCAAAGCGGATCTTGTCGAAGGCTTGCGAAATCGCTTCCATGCCCGAGGCGCAGTTGCGGTGCACGGTAACTGCGGGCGTCTGGGTAGGGAGGCCCAGGCGAAGGGCAATAACCCGCGCGATGTTGGCGGCATCGGGCGGTTGCGCGACATTGCCGAAGATAACCTCGTCGATCTCGGCCACTGGGATCTCGAGCCGGAGGAGCAGTTCCTCGGCAGGAATGCGGGCGAGCTCAGCCGCGTGGACGCGCGCCAGCGCGGTGCCGGCCTTGGCCCAGGGAGTGCGGAAACCACCGAGGATGACGACCGGCCTGCCAGACTTTTCGGAATTCGAGTTGGTGCTCATCCTTATTCGTCTCTTCCTCGTCCTCTTCCGTCCCCGACCGCCGCGCTACTACTATTAGCGTAACATCATCCGGCGTGCCTAGCAGCTAAGCGTTGGCGGGGCAATAATCCTCTACGGGCCGGCGAAACAGGGCCTTAGCAGCCCGTTGAAAAAGTCATGTTCTACGACAACCGGCCCTTTTCGCCCGGCTCTGCGTCTCAAATACTCGACGATATCCCCGATATCGCCTCCGTTTTGCTCCTTGATCCGAACGAAAATTTCTCGGTTGTCGCTACGAAGCACTTTTTCAACGGACTGCTATTCGATGCGCGCGTAGGTGCCGCTGTTATCGGCTGCCAGCTTCTTCAAGAACTTTTCCTCAGCGCCCTCGAAGCCCAGGGTGAATATTCGTACCCCACGCAGGAAATTCAAGTCCCGAACGCGTCGGTGGATCTTCGCGATGAGCTGCCGCGTATCCTCGGGCACTTCGGAACCCGACCCACCAAGGTGCGTCGGGGCGCCGTCGGTAATCAGGTAGATCGTGTCGAGCTCGAGGTTCCAGAAGGCGGCTTCGAGGGCCAGGTCGGTCACCGTCACGCCCTCTGCTTCCAACTCGCGCACGTACGAGATCGCGCTTTTTTTGTTCTTGTCGGAAGCCGGCACGACCGACTCCTTCCAGACATCCACCTCGGAAGCGAAGGTGATCAGGTTGAAGCTCACCCCGGACATCAGGGAGCGCACCACGCTCACAAGCTCCTGCTTGGCCCGATAGAGCCGCTGGTCCTCTTTGTGGGTGAGATTCTCGTCGGGAGGCTTGTTCGTTGTGAGCCCGCGTCGTTTCCGCCGTCCGCTGGGCGGGTCGATCGCGAGCATGCTTCCTGAGACGTCCAGCACAATAGCGATGTTTCTTCCGGTCACCGCCGTACCGAAGAGCGTCACCCGGGTCGGGTCATCCTTGTTCTGCTTGCGTTTGGGATTGAAAAGATCGGGATTCTCCTTGTGCGCTGCAAAGTAATTTCTAAAATCCTGCGCCGCCTGCAACTCCACCTTGAGCATGTGGTTCAAAGTGAACTGAAACGTGAGCTCCGTGCGCTCCCACTCGGGATCCTTCGCCCTCGTCGCCGGCTTGCCTCTCTTTTTCCGCGCCCCTTCGTGCTCCTCGGAAATCTCGAGGTAGCGCTTGACGATGGCTTCGACCACCGAGACTTCTCGAGAGTGAGCCAGATAACGCAGCGTTCGCCGCAGGACGACCGGGTGCTCGTCACCGAGCGCAACGAGACTGGCCTCGAGCCGCCCTACGGGTTCGGCAAAGCCCGACGCGTCAAGGAGGAGGAGACGTCCATGCCAGTCCCGGTTCGACTTGAGAAGCTTGACGAATTCAGCGGCGGCTGCCTTCGAGCTCACGGCCGCAAAAGCCTTGGCCGCCTTGCCGTGGAAGGAAAGGAACTCCCGCGGGGTCCACGTACCCTCCTTTTCCTTGACTAGCTTAGAGTAGACCTTGACAGCAACCCGTACCGAACGCGCGTCGTTGCCCTCGAGGAGCACCCTGAAAGCGTACAGAAACTGCTTGTGGTCCCCGTCAAGGTCGCCTCGCTGCAGTTTTTTCAGGAGAGCGCGGCGTTCCTTACGCGACCGGTCGGCCCCAAGGACGCCGGGAGTCGCCGGCAAGACGAGAAGCAAACCGAGAAGGATCCAACGATGGCTCCGCATGCAACGATTGTCGGGGCAAATGCGGCCTTATGCAACGTGCTAGGAAACTGTCAGCCGTCAGCATTCAGCTTCGGAAAAGACAGAAACGCCTCTCCGATCAGATCTCAAGGACAGTTCGAGTTGTCGGGGCAGCCGGGCATCACCACGCACGCGCTCGTCTCCATCCCCAATATCGCCAGCGTGTGCGAAGAACCCCCACTGAAGATAAACGTCAGGGCCGCGATGGCGTCGGAGAGGTCCACGGCCCAGTCCGGCTGCCAATCGATTAAAAAAACGATTCCGAAATGAGTCAACGAACCATCCCCGCACGGGAAGACCGGTGGATTCCCCGTAAAGAGCACTCCCAAAGCGCAGACCGCGTCCGACAGGTCCAGGTCGCCATCCTGGTTACAATCGCCCGGGAGTTGCCGGCCGCTGAGGCCACCGAACTCGACGAAGTGGGTGCTGTCATCGAGGTTGATCCAACCGACGTTCTCTCCCCAGGCGTAGCCGCGAAAGCGCTGCGCTACGAGGTCCAGGCGGGCGCGCTCGGTCCCCTTGGAGCGGGTGTCAAAGTTGACCCAGCCGATGTTCTCGCCCCAGGCAAACTTGTTCGTCGGATGGATGTTGGATTGAGGCAGAGCCTGCCTCACACAAAGAAGGCCTGCCAGTAACAGAGCCCCGAAGAAGATGGCTCGTGACCCTCCGAACGTCCTCTGCAGTTCAGACATCGCTTCACCTGGTTCTCAGTGTACCCCCATCGCTTCTGCTGCGCTAGCAATTTTTCCGGGCCTGCACTCTACTAGCCCTCTGGCGGACAAAGCTCCTCGCAGGGAACCAGGATGCACTCGTTGCAGGCGTCATCGATGCAACCCAGAGGAGGGTCTGTGCCATTGAAAAAGTAA
>Ga0315336_1005572_pt1 | contig 13638 bp, 12 predicted proteins | sample ASW5metaG_FD_204512 | JGI IMG/M metagenome (GOLD analysis project Ga0315336, IMG submission 204512) | Ammonia-oxidizing marine archaeal communities from Monterey Bay, California, United States - ASW #5 | ecosystem: Environmental > Aquatic > Marine > Intertidal zone | place: USA: California...
GTGTAGGGCCCCAGAGCGCCGGTGCCGATCCCGGTCCAGCCGCCTACAACAAGGGCGGCACCGACCCCACCGTCACCGACGCCAACGTTGTGCTGGGCTATCTGCCCGGCTCCGCCCGCCTCGGCGGCGAGCTCGCGATCGATCACGCCAAGGCCGTGTCTGCCGTCCAGACCGTCGCAGACGGGCTGGATCTCTCCTTGGAGCGGGCCGCCGCAGGGATCATCGACATTGTCAACGAGAACATGTTCGGCGCTCTGCGCCTCGTCTCCGTCGAGCAGGGCTACGACCCGCGTGACTTCGCTCTCGTCGCCTTCGGCGGCGCCGGCCCGATGCACGCCAACGCACTCGGCCGCTTGATGAATTCCTGGCCGGTGATTATCCCGCCGGGACCGGGCGTGCTCTGCGCCTACGGCGACGCCACGACACGCTTGCGCAACGAAGCCTCGCGCACGTTCATCCGTCGCTTTCCAGAGACAGGCTCGGAGGAGGTCGGCGCCATCCTGGCGGAGCTGCAGGCCACCGCCGCCGAAGCGCTCGACGCCGAGGGCGTCCCCCGCTCCGACCAGACGACCACTTGCCAGATAGACCTGCGATACCACGGCCAGGGCCTGCTGCTCACCGTCGACGTGCCACTCGATGGCTTCACGGGCAGCGGTCTGGAGGTGGCCGGCGCCCAGTTCGACGAGATGCACACACAGCTCTTCACATTCGCGCTCGACGCCGACAAAGAAGTAGTCAACCTGCGCGCCGTCGTGCACGGCAAGGCGACCGATGTCGTGGCCGAGCCGGTCGAATCCGGCGACGACGACGCCGCCGCCGCCGCCGTCGGCACCCAGTCCGTCTACGTCGACCAAGAGCAACGCGAAGCCACTATCTATGACCGGGCCAAGCTGCGCTCAGGCAACCGCGTCCACGGACCGGCCATCGTCACGGAGATGGACGCGACCAGCCTGATCCTGCCCGGCCATACCGGTGAGATCGACGCGTTCGGGAACATTCTCATCAGTCCGGACGCGAGCTAGGCGACAACCCCAGGAGTCCAATTACAGTAGGAGCTGAGCGATGTCTGCCACCATCACCCAAACCAATACCACCCCGTTCAATAAAGTCGCGGTCGATCCCGTGACCCTGGACATTATCGAGAATGCGCTGCGTAACGCGCGCTTTGAGATGGACGCAGTGCTGTTCCGTACCGCCATGTCGCCCGGCATCCGTGAGCAGCACGACGAGTTCCCCATGATCGCCAACCTCGACGGAAAGATGATCGTGGGGCAGTTCGGCTCCTTCATCCACGGCTTTCTCCAGGCCTACGAGGGCGAGATCGAAGAGGGCGACGTCTTCCTCACCTCCGACCCTTACAGCTGCGACGCCGCCATCAGCCACGGCAACGATTGGCTCGTCCTCATGCCCATCTTCAAAGATGGCCGCATGATTAACTGGGTCGCGATGTTCGGGCACGTTACTGACGTCGGCGGCAAGGTTCCCGGCAGCCTCCCTACAGACGCCCGCCAGATCTTTGAAGAGGGTGTCATTATCCCGCCGGTCAAGATCTACAAGAAGGGTGAGTTGCAGGAGGACATCCTGGAGCTGATCCTGCGCAACTGCCGGTTGCCGCAGTGGAATCGCAGCGACCTTAACGCCATCCTCGCCGCCTGCCGCCTGGCCGGCCGGCGCGGCGTCGAGCTGGCCGAGCGCTTCGGTGACGACACTTACTACTCCGCCATGGAGGAGCTGCTGGATCGCAACCGCCGTGCCATGCGCGAGCTGATCCAAATGATCGTCCCGGAGGAGAAGCGCACCTTCGAGGACTACGTTTGCGACGACGGCCTCGGTATGGGCCCCTACAAGCTGCACTGTGCCATGTGGCGCGAGGGCGACACCGTCATCTTCGACTTCGCCGAGACCGACCCCCAGTCGCTGGGGTCGATCAACTTCTACCTCAGCGAAGCTATGTTCAAGATGTTCTGCGGCGTCTTCATGATCATGGTCTTCGACCCGCAGATCCTCTTCAACGACGGCTTCTACGACCTCATGGAGGTACGCATTCCCAAGGGCTCCCTGCTCAAGCCGCACCGGCCGGCCGCGCTCTCCTGTCGCACGCACACGCTCGGCCGCGTCTTCGACATCATCAGCGGTCTCTTCGGTCAAGGCGCGCCGGACCTGCTCTGCGCCGCCGGCTTCTCCGACAGTCCCCACTTCATGTACTCCGGCTACGACAAGAACGGAGAGTGGTACCAGCTCTACCAGATCGGCTTCGGCGGCATCCCCGGACGGCCCATCGGCGACGGACCCGACGGCCACTCGCTCTGGCCCTCCTTCACCAACGTGCCCAACGAGTTCCTGGAGAGCTACTTCCCGCTGCGCATCGACACCTACGAGACCGTCACCGACTCCGGCGGCGCCGGTCTGCACCGCGGCGGCAACGGAATCTCTATCGGATACCGCTTCTTGGAGCCGGGCGAGATTTCCATACACGACGATCGCTGGCTCACCTACCCCTGGGGCGTCAACGGCGGCCTGCCCGGCGGCCGCAGCACTAAGCTGCTCCAGCGCACCGACGGCTCCAGCGAGTACCTCCCCTCCAAGTGCGACCGCATCGTCGTAGAGGATGGGGACATCCTTTACTTCAACACCTGGGGCGGCGGCGGTTGGGGCGACCCGCTACAGCGCGATGCCGCCCTCGTCTCCGCCGACGTCGACCGCGGCCTCGTCTCGGTCGAAGGGGCGAAGCGTTACGGCGTTGTGGTCGACGGCAACGGCGCCGTCGATGAAGCGGCGACCACGTCCCTGCGCGCGAAGATCGCCGCGGAGCGCCCGGAGCCGCAGATGTTCGACTTCGGCGGTTCCATCGAGGATCTCAAGGCGCGTTGCAAGGCAGAGACTTTCCTGGACCCGCCCGAAACACCGAAGGTTGCACGCTGGGTCGCGGCCGGCCAGGGGGCCGGCGTCGGCTAGGGCAGCCGCGTTAGGAGACCTCATGGCACAGGACCTCAATCAGGACTATGCCGGCGCCGGTTACAACAAGCGGCTCGGCTTCGGTGATCGCCCCGCCCTCGTCGTCGTTGACATGGTGGAGGCCTACTTCGACAAGGAGTCGCCGCTCTACGCCGGCGTCGAGGAAAACCTGGAGTCGGCCAAGCGTGTGCTGGCCGCCGCACGCCGCGCCGGGATTTTCGTCGCGTTCACCAACGTCCAGTACATGAAAGGCGGAGCCGACGGCGGCATGTTTATCAAGAAGGTGCCGACGCTGCACATCTTCGAAGAAGGTGGACCTCTGGGCGCCTGGCCTGAGGGCCTCACCCCTCGCGACGACGAGCTCGTCATCTCCAAGCAGTACCCCAGCGCGTTCTTCGGCACTAGCCTGGCTGCCACTCTCACCTCACTCGACATCGATACCGTGATCATCGCCGGCCTCACGACCAGCGGCTGCATCCGCGCTACTTGCATCGATACGGTTTCGAACGGCTTCCGCCCGATTATTGTGCGCGAGTCCGTCGGTGACCGCGACGAGCGGCCGCACGAGGCCAACCTTTTCGACATGAACGCCAAGTACGGCGACGTCGTCGCCGAGGCCGAGGTGATCTCCTACCTGGAGGGCGCCGCCGCCGTCTCCTAGCGCGCTACGACCGCCTGCTCGGCTGCCACCTCCGCTGCCCGGTAGCGCTCGACTCCCAGCACGCTCGCGATCTCGTCGACGTCTGGCACGTTGCGTGCCGCTACGTCGATACGACCGGTGTGCGCCAGCTCGGCATAGACGTCCTGGATCGCTCCAAAGAGCGCGTGGATCGTGTCGAGCGACAGGACCAGCCGGTAGCCTAGCGCCTGGGCCTCGTCCGCCTGTAGCAGGCCGCTGTTGAGCAGCCGCGGCAGGTCCGGTGCGATCTCCGCCGCCCGTTCGATGTCTTCCCGCGTCTTCAGCCCGTCGACGAATACCAGATCTGCCCCAGCGTCCGCGAAGGCGTGGATCCGTTGGGCGACCTCGTCCCAGCCGAGTGGCGCCAGCGCGTCGGTGCGGGCGATGATCACGATGTCGCCGCGGGCGGCGCAGGCGGCGCGCACCTTCTGCACCGCGTCTTCCAGCGGAATTACCTCTTTGCCGGCCATGAATCCGCAGCGCTTGGGCCAGATCTGGTCTTCCATGTGCAGTGCCGCGACGCCAGCCGCCTCGTAGCTCTCGACAGTCCGCGTCACGTTGGCGGCGTTGCCATAGCCGGTGTCGGCGTCGGCGATTAGTGGTACGTCGACGGCCGCCGCGATGCGTCGCGCGTTTGCCAACATCTCACCCATCCCCAATAGACCGATGTCCGGCAGCCCATGCTGCGCGGCCGTGCCGAATCCGGTCATGTATACGGCGGGATGGCCCGACGCTGCAGCGTAGGCCGCCATCCCCCCGTCCCACACGAACGGAGCGACCACCGTCCCTTGATCCATCAGAGCCCGCAGGCGCGCTCCGGGTGTCGGTGTTGCTGGCATTACGGCCTCCTCATCGTCCTGCCCCAATGGTTGAGCTGCGCAGTATCGTAGCGTCCTCACAGGGAGGAAGCGCATGACCAAGCCCGGCATCCTGGTCGCGGCTCAGCCCGGCGAGCGCCGCGCCGCTATCGAGGTGGCGCAGGTGCTCGACCAGCAAGGCTTCGACCACATCCTTTGCCCCTACGACTGGGCCGTCCCCGAGGGAGATTGGGTTGACTCGATTGCCGAGGTCTACGACAGCGTCAGCCTTTGCACGGCCATCCTGCAGGCCACCGATCAGATCACCGTAGGCACCGGCATTAGCATCACCTATATGCGCCACCCCGCGGACCTGGCCGGGGCGGCATCGTTCAATCACGAGATCAGCGGTGGCCGCTTCCGGCTTGGCCTGGGCACCGGCCACGAGGCGATCCTGGCGCCCTTCGGCATAAGTTGGGAGAGGCCGTTGGGGCATATGCGCACCTACGTCGAAGGGATCCGCGCCGCCGGTAGGGGGCAGCCACTACCGCCGATCTGGATCGCGGCGCTGCGGCGCAAGATGACGCAGTTGGCGGGCGAGATCGCGGAGGGCACCCTGGGCGCGAACGTCCCGCTCTCCCACGTGCCATCGCTCCAGCAGGAGATCCCGGCGGCTAAGCGCGACTCTTTCACCTTCGCCAACATCGCCCCGATCTGGATCGACGAGGACCGCGCCGCTGGCCTCGCCTTCGTGCGTCGCTTCCTCGCCCTGCACATGTCGCTACCTAACTACACTGGCTTCTTCACGGAAGCCGGCTACGGCGAGGAGGTGCAGCGCGCGCAGGCCGCGCTCACCGTCGGCGACCAGCCCGCCGTCGAGGCCGCTATCAGCGAGCGCATGGCGGAGGACATCGGCATCTTCGGATCGCGCACGCAGATGCGCGACAAGATCGAGGCCTGGCAGGCGTCCGGCGTCACCCTCACGGTCTCGACCCTTTGGGCCTCAGAGCACCAGCCGGACGCGGTCGCGCGCGTCGCCGCGCTGCTGGCCTAGCCCGTGCTGTAGACCTGGCCTGCGATAGCCTGCGAGCCTGATTGAGGAGCGCTCCATGAGTACCAATACCAAAATCGCGATCGACCCTGTCATGTATGAGCTCGTCTCGACGGGGTTGCGCGCCGTCTGCAACGAAATGGCGTTGCTGGTTGCCAAGAGTGCCTACTCCATAGCCGTGGCCGAGGGACGCGACTTTGCCGGCGCCGTCTACGACCGGCACGGCTTCCTGGTTGCGCAGGGCGAGACGGACCTGCCTGCCTTCGTGGGCATCACTATCGTCGCCGTGCCAGAAGTGCTCCGTCAGATCGGCGTCGAGAACATGCGGCCCGACGACGTCTATATGATCAACGACCCCTACGTTGCCAGTACGCACTGCAACGATATCCACTTCGTGCGTCCCGTCTTCCACCACAACCAGATCATCGCTTTCGTCTCATCCACAGCGCACTGGTCAGACGTAGGCGGAGTCGCTCCGGGGTCTATCAACGTCAGCGCGCGCTCCCATTACGAAGAGGGCATGCGCATCCCAGCCGTCACTATTTACCGTGAGGGCGTTCTCAACAGCGACATCGTCGCGGTGCTGCTCGCTAACATGCGCGAATCTTGGGAGCGTATGGGCGATCTCAACGCTCAAACCTCGGCCGTGCGGTTGGGCGACCAGCGCATCCGTGAGCTGGCGGACAAGTTCGGGATCGACTCGCTGCTGGCTGGGATGGCCGAGATCCAGAACCAATCCGAGCGCCTGATGCGCGACAATCTCACCGCGCTGCCGGATGGCGTCTACGAGGCCGAGGACTTCGTCGACGAGGATGTCGCGACCGGTGACCCGGTCGCGATCCGCTTGCGCCTCACCATCGAAGGCGACCACGCTGACGTCGACCTCACGGGCAGCGACGGCGCGGCCGGCTCTGGCGTTAACTCGACCATCGCCGCCACGACATCCGCCGTCTTCATAGCGACCGGCTCCATCTTGCCGACCATGCCTATGAACGCCGGCATCCTGCGCGCGATGGAGATCCGCACGACACCAGGTTCGATCTGCCACGCTCAAGCGCCCTCCCCGATCTCGGCCACGGCGGCTAGCAGCATGGAGGCCGTGATCGGTGCGGTCACGCTGGCGATGAGTCAGGCCCTGCCGGAGCGCGGCGCTGGCGTCGCGTCGACCATCCTCAATACGACCTACCACGGCTGGGACAATCGCGACGGCTTCGACACCACTTACATCTGCTACATCTGGTCGCCCGGCGGCATGGGCGGCTCGCGACGGCGCGATGGGGCCAACGTCGTGGGCTCGCCCTACGCGTCGACCATCGTTAATATCCCCGCCGAGCTCCAGGAGCGACGCTTCCCTCTGCTCTATCAGCGCTACCAGCTCCTTCAGAACTCGGGTGGGCCCGGTCGCTCCCGCGGCGGCATGGCCGTCGATCAGCTCGTCACGTTTCCTTACGTGGAGGGCACCCTTTCGACTTTCGGCAACCGCGAGCGCTTCGGGCCGCCTGGCGTCTTCGGCGGACATGTGGGTCGCACGGCCGGTATGGCGCTCAACCCAGGCACGGAGCGCGAACAGTCGCTGCCGGTCTTCTCCGTACTGGTCCCGGTTGACGTGCGGGACGTGCTCGCTTTCTGGTCCGCCGGCGGCGGCGGTTACGGCGAACCACTGGAGCGCGAGCCCGAGCGTGTGCTCGATGACGTGATCGACGAGTACGTCTCCATCGAGGGCGCGCGCGCGGACTATGGCGTGGTAGTGCGAGAGCTAGACCGTCGCTTGCTCTCCTACGAGCTTGACAGCGACGCCACTGCCGCCTTGCGCGCGGAGCGTAAGGCCGCCCGCGCTGGCAGCTGAGCAATCTAGTAGCTGAGGAGTCAGACTATGCTCGAGACGATCACCTACGAGGTCCATGATCGAATCGCTCGAATCATGCTCAACCGCCCGGAGCGTATGAACGCTATCTCGCCGCAGATGCGCGAGGAGATCAGCCAGGCTATCGACGAAGCCGAGCGCGACGACGCCGCGCGGGTGATCCTTTTCGCCGGCGCGGGGCGCGGCTTCTGCGCCGGCTTCGATATCGCCAGTGCGGGGGACTCGGCGCAGATACGTGGGGTGGCCGCGGACCGGGACCGGCTGGAGGAGATGGTCGGGCGTTTCCTGCGCATCTGGGACGCGCGGCTCCCCGTTGTCGCCAAGGTGCACGGCGCCTGTCTGGCCGGCGGCTCGATGCTGGCTGTCGCCTGCGATATCACAATCGCGTCCGAGGACGCTCGCGTCGGCACGCCCCAGATTCCGCTGGGAGCCGGATTCCTGGGGCCGCTCTGGGCTTGGCACGTCGGTTCCAAGAAAGCCAAGGAGCTTATCTTTCCGACCGGTACCACCATCTCGGGTGCCGAGGCGGCGCGTATCGGGCTGTTCAACGTCTCCGTACCAAAGGCCGAGCTGGACGGTTACGTGGAGGAGTACGTGGGGCGCGTCGCCAAGACACCGCGCGAGATCCTGGTGCTGGAGAAGCGAGCGATCAACCGGAGTCAGGAGATTCAAGGCTTCCGCGAGGCGTTCCTGCAGTCGGCGGAGATCGACGCGCTGGCTCACGCTACTGACGCGGTTCACCAAACCAAGCAGCGCATCCAGGATGAGGGGCTCAAGTCGGCGATGGCCGCCTGGGCCAATGCCGACTAGCTACTTCACGCCAAGCGCGTCCCGCACCGCGTCCGCCGACTCAAGGCCGTTGATGGTGTCCTCGATTTCTGGTAGACGCACGATGTCTTGGCCGGTCCAAGCGAGCACCGAGTTCGACTGGAACGGTACCGCGCCCGTCGGACCGATGCCCGTGATGTAGGTGGCTAGTACGATTACCTCTGGCCGCTCGTCGCTGTTCACGTCCACAAAGAGCACGTCCACGAACTCGAAAAGGGCGAACGTTTCGATCCTGTCCACACTGCTCAGCGTCGCGAGCGTGGTTAGCTGCGCCCCGCTCTCGCTGTCGCCACCGAGAATCAGCATCGACAGCTCGAGCTCGGCCATCCGATTTGTCAGCACAACGATGGTGTCTGGCTTGCTGGGTATCTCGAACCACGCGAACGCGAAGTGCGCGCTGAGCACTTCCTCGCCATCGGCCAGCTGCGGTTCCACCAGGTTCTCGATCTCGGACTTGCTCAGTGCCGTGAAGTCGAACTCGGAGCCGGCCGCTCCGCCGCCGATCGGGATCTCCTGGGCGCCCTCCGATACGATCCAGAGGACGCTGTCACCCGCGACCGCGAAGTTGCTGGTGCCCAGGGCGGGGATGAAGGCGGTCCATTGCGCTCCGGCGTTTCTGTCTACGCCGGCTGGGTTGTAGAGCCACGCTATCTTGACCGTCGTGAAGACGTCGCTCGCCTGAGCAAGACCGAACTGCCAGAAGACAAACTGCCCGCCGTCGTTCAGCAGGAGGACGGGGCTTTCGGCCTCGCCGGCGACCGCGCGGCCGCCCGGCAGAGCGCCGGTGGAGCCCAAAGCCAGCCCTATGGCCAGAGTAGCGCTCAGGACGACGCGGGTCAGGTGCCGGCGCATGGTTACTCGGTGGTCCGCCTAGGTGCGCTGGGCGCGCATTTCCTTGCGCAGTTTTTCGGTCGCGGCGGTGTCCACGTCGTAGTCCAGCGTGCGGCGGTCTCGCTCCGCCACCACGACGCCGTACTCTTCGCGCGCTTTGCCGATGCTGAGGAAGTCGTCCCGAATGTCATCCACGACGTTCTCGACCGTCCGGTCTAGCGGGTCGCCATAGCCGCCGCCGCCGGCGGACCAAAAGTGGAACGTTTCTCCGACATCCACCGGGACGTTCACCGACACCAGCCCGACCCGCCGCTCGTTCTCGGTGTCGCGGTTGAGGAGCAGGCCAGCGGTGGCGCCGCGCTCGCCCTCGAAGCATCCAGGCGGGCCGATCTCGGCGCGGTTGCCGAAGTTGGTCAGGTGGCCTCCCACATAGGGAAATTCGCAGATCTGATCCAGGCCCAGCCCGCCGCGTTGCTCGCCGGGGCCACCTGTGTCCTGCTTGATCTGGTAGCGGCGCCAGAACAACGGGAACCGACGCTCTTGCATCTCAGCTGGGATGTTCTGGATGGTGGCGGTGAAAGCGGTCCCGATCACGTTGGGGCCGTCTTTGTACTTCGTGCCGCCCATGCCGCCCACCGCCCAGACGTATTCTAGGAACGGCGCATTCCCAAAGCCCTCGCGATTGTCGATCCCGGTGAAGACTGTGTTGAGGATGGTGGAGCAGGTGCCAGCGCCACGCTCCGGCAGTGCCTTGCTCAGCACCTGCACGCCGCAGCCCACCAGGATCTCCATGCTCGACGCCTGCAGCGACACCGCCGTGGGCGGCAATGCATGGCAGATCGATCCACGCCGCGTCTTGATCGTGATCGCGCGCATCACGCCCGCGTTCATAGGCATCGGCGGCAGGATTGCCCCCAAAGAATTGAACAGCGACGACGTCGTCGACACGATCGTCGTGTTGATGCTGCCCGGTACGGTGTCGTCGCTCTCCGATAGGTCGAACGTGGCGTGGTCGCCCTCGATCGTGAGTTCGACGCGGAAGGCGGCGGGCTTGCCGGTTTCGAACACCTGGTCGTTGAAGTCCTCAGTCTTGTAGGTGCCGTCCGGAATTGCAGTTAGCGCGCTCCGGATCAGGCGCTCGGAGTAGGATTGCAGCTCTTCCATGCAGTCATGCACGGTTTGCAGCCCGTGCTTCTTGAACATCTCCTGCAGTCGCAGGTCGCCTGTCTTCAGCGCGGAGCATTGCGCGTTGAGGTCTCCCATGCGCTCCCAGGAGTCGCGCACGTTCGTCATCACCAACGAGACGACGTCCCGCTGCAATTCGCCCTTGTGGTAGACCTTCACCGCTGGCAGCCGCACGCCCTCATCGAAGTAGCTCGTGGCGCGCGAGTTCAACGACCCCGGCACCGCGCCGCCCACGTCGCTCCAATGCGCCGTCGATTCTACGAACGCCGCTACCTTGCCCTCGTAAAACACGGGCCGTACGAAGTGCATGTCGTTGCAGTGTGTGCTGGCTACGTAGGGGTCGTTGATCCAATAGGTGTCGTCCGGCTCCATGTTCTCGAGGCCGATCTGCTTCACGACCTCCTTGGTGGAGTACATGCTCAGCCCAACGAAGGCCGGCAGGTCGTAGTCGCTCTGCGTCACCAGACTGCCGTTGGCATCACTGACCGTACCCGCGAAATCCTTGCCTTCGTTGATCGCCACCGAGTAGGCGGTCTTGGAGACGACCAACGCCATCTCGGCACAGACCGCTTTGAGCGAGTTGCGCACCAGCTCAAAGGTGACCGGATCGACTTTGGTTACTGTCTGGATGGACTGATCAGCACTCATGGGGGCGCCTCCTGAACGTGGCCGGCTGAACGTCGCCGGACCGGGCTGGGACTACTGCTTCAGCTGCTCATCACCGTTGAGGCATAGGTTGAGCCCCGACGGGTTAAACATGCAATCGCCTAATTGATTGAGGATGATGACACGATTCACGCCGGGGAACTGCATCATCGTCGCGGTGAGTTGGGCGTCCATCAGCGCGTCGCTGATTACGCCGGTCAGTATCACGGTGCGGCAGAACTGCACGCTGATAAGTCCTGCGTCGTCGCCCTCGCCTTCACCGATGACGAAGTTGCCGTCGTCGCAGTTGGAGTCTTCCTCCATCACGACATCCGTCCAGCGCGATCCGATGCCGTCATCGAGCTCGCCCTGGGTCGGCCCGGCCAGCAGCGCGGAGACTGCCGCGCCCATCGCCGCACCGACCGGCACACTGCGCTCTACCGAACAGACCAGCGGCCCGTCATTGGTGATCTCGGGCGGCTCGTGGAAGAAGAACACGTTGACGATCGTCTCCCCTTCCCCGAGCTCGGTGATGGTGATCCCGGGACTGTCGGCGCACGCCGATGCGGCCAGTGGCCCGCCATCTATAGCGATCGTCTGCGGCCCTTCGGAGACCACCCAGAGCACGTCGCCGTCGGCGAGGGGGAAGTCGGTCACGCCGAGTTGGGGGATATAGGAAGTCCAATCGACCGCGGTGGGGTTGAAGAGCCAGGCTATCATCACGCTGTCGAAGACTTCGTCCGCCTGTGCGGGGCCGTGACTCCAGAAGACGAACTGCCCGCCGTTGGTCAGCGGGAGCGTGTTCTCGCTTTCACCTGCCTGGGCTGTGCCGCTGGCGGCCGGCGACCCTATCGCCACGACCAAGGCGAGCACCAGTGCCGCGATGGCGCGGCCCGGCCACGTCGAGTGACTGAGCATCCAGGCTCCAATCGCCGTTAAATCAAGCGGCGGCAGGGTACCACGTCTCAGGGGATGGGTCGGCTCACGGGCCTTGGCGTAGGAGACGCGCTTGCGCATGGTGAGTAGCATTTTGGGCCTCTGAGCGGAGCTCTCTGGAGCGATGGGTGGGGATGAGCGAGATCCTGCGGGTCACCGATCTGGTGAAGCGCTTCGGCGGCAACTGGGCCGTGGCCGGCGTCTCTTTCTCCGTCGAAGAAGGGACTAGCACCGCTTTGATCGGCCCCAACGGCGCCGGCAAGACCACCTGCTTCAACCGCATCAGCGGCTTTCTCGGGATTGACGTTGGCACGGTGGAGTTCTAGGGGTGGTGTTGGGAATGGGTGGATCGGTCTCAGCAGTGGGAGCGAGAGCTGGTGCCGGAGTGTCGGTGGTTGGGTAGATTGGCCGGATCTGGAACAGGCTCCGCTGGCGCTTCGGGCGTGTCGCTGATGAGCTCGGGTGGGTTGTCGTCGGGGGTGGAGGAGTCGCCGCCGCAGGCTAGGGCGAACGTCGCGATGGGAACCAGGGGGACGAGGAAAAGGGACAGCGTATGAAAGTGTTGCTCCTCGCCCGCCGCCTCGGCATATCGTGGCGGGCGGCTCCGATTCCGCGAGGAGTCTCGTCGTGTTTCAGAACTGCCTAGCGAGGGTTTGCCCGGCCCAGGCCGCCAGTAGCGCCGCGCCGACGGACGCGACGATGTTGACGGCGAAATAGCTCCATTCACCGTCGTTGGCGAGCGTGATCGTCTCCACCGAGAAGGTAGAAAATGTGGTGTAGCCACCCAGGAGTCCGATCACGATCGCTGTGCGGGCCTCGCTGGAAATCTCCGTGCGTGTGAGTAGGAAGGTCGCGAGGAAGCCGGCCAGGAGAGCACCCGTCACGTTGACGAGCAAGGTCCCGACTGGAAAGGGGCCACCGGTGTCCAGTAGCCAGCCGTGGATCTTGTAGCGGAAGGCGGCCCCCACGGCGCCGCCGAGCATGACGAGGGCGAGCTGCACGGGTGTCTCTCTTCGCTAAGGGGGGCGCCAGGGTTGTGCGCTCCAAGGGGCGACGCGTGGATTCTATCGACTGCCTGCTCGCGGGACATACTGTTTTCCCCGTGTCGAAGCGAGGGAACAAGAGCGGGGCTCGCGGCGTTGAGTCCGGAGGGAGGTGATTCATGCGTCTTTTACTGACGATGGGATTCGTGCTCGCCTTGGTGGCGTCGGCTGTCGGGGTGGGGTTGGGCGAGGCGGAGGCTGGGCAAGCACTGAACACTACCCAGGCCGAGCTGGACGACAATCGCGCGCGCTGGGAATCGCAAGGGATCGACGGCTACTCGCTGATCACGCAGGCTTTCTGCTTCTGCATCCTGAAGGGGCGAGTGATGGTCGAGGTGGTGGACGGCGAGGTGGGTTCCGTCGACCCGGTCGACACGCCGGAGTTCTTCCAGTAACAGGACGAGGGTTTGTTCGAATAGATCCAACAGGCGCTCGACCAGAACTCGGTGGTCCTGCAGGTCACTTACGACGAGAACGGCCACCGCTCTCGATCAAGATCGACGTCGACTTCATGATCGTGGACGAAGAGTTGTCGATCGAGGTGCGGGGGTGACTCTCGGCATCGATCCCGCTCCGACGGGCGCCGGACTGACGCCCGTGGCGGGCGGTCAGTTCGTCCTCTGGAGATACGCTGACTCGACCGCCGCAGTGGTCTTCGGAACGCTCAAGATCGCTTGGCTCTTCAATGCTGGCAGCGTGATGTGGACGTCGTTTGTCCTGGACTTGGGCGTGACCGACTTCGCGCCCACGGACGGCGCTGTGCTCTGGCTGGTGACGTTCGAGGCGACTGAGATTCCTCTCCACGGCTCCGTGTCTCCACCGAC
>Ga0315336_1005574_pt1 | contig 13637 bp, 13 predicted proteins | sample ASW5metaG_FD_204512 | JGI IMG/M metagenome (GOLD analysis project Ga0315336, IMG submission 204512) | Ammonia-oxidizing marine archaeal communities from Monterey Bay, California, United States - ASW #5 | ecosystem: Environmental > Aquatic > Marine > Intertidal zone | place: USA: California...
ATGCCCAAGCAGGGCGTCTAATCGATCGACCACTTCAATGGAAACAACATGCTCAAGTTTTTCTGCCTCGTCATGGACCCTGCTCCAATCCATTCCCAAAATTTGAACGAGGAAGAGTTCGACAATTCGATGTCGCCGTACAACATGAATAGCAAGTCGTCGACCCTCTTGTGTGAGCTGTACCCCGTAGTGTGGGCGGTGGACAACGAAATTCGATTCAGCGAGACTTTTAATCATTGAAGTTGCTGAGCCTGGGGTCACCCCAAGCGAACTTGCTAATGCACCAGTCGCGACCCTTTTTTTACCTTGTGGATCAAGTAGAAAGAGAGATTTCAAGTAATTTTCTACGGTTGGAGTAATCATCGGTTGATTTATAGCATACCATAGATTATACTTTTGACTAATCAAAAGACTCCTTTTATGGCATACAAATACATAATATTCGTACTACTGCTTGCCAGTAGTTCCTTCGCTAAGCCAATTCAAATCATCACAACGACAGGAATGGTGGCTGATATCACCCGCGAAGTTGCCGGTGAGCACGCGGTTGTCACATCCCTCATGGGCGAGGGCGTTGACCCGCACCTCTACAAACCTACTGCGGCAGATGCAAAAGCAATTGTCTCAGCAGATATGGTCTTTTACAGCGGTCTCATGCTCGAAGGTCGGATGTCAGATACGTTTTTCAAAGCAGCTCGAATGGGTAAACTTGTTTATCCAGTGACAGAACTTATCAATGAATCATTTTTACTTGAACCACCAGAATTTGAAGGGCATTGGGACCCGCATGTATGGATGGATGTCTCTGCGTGGGCACAAGCAGTTGATGCTGTGGCAGTTGCACTTTGTGAACAAGATGAAGCGAATTGTGAAGAATACAAAGCAAACGCAACTCGGTATAAAACGAAGTTAGATGATCTGCACACGTATGCAATTTCCGCAATTGGTTCAATTCCAGAAAATCGAAGAGTACTGATTACAGCACACGATGCATTCAACTATTTTGGTCGTGCGTACGGCATTGAAGTTGTAGGGATCCAGGGATTGTCCACGGAGTCTGAAGCCGGCATCGAAGATGTAAATCGCTTAGTCAACATGCTTGTTGACAACGGTATTACCGCAGTCTTCGTTGAGTCAAGTGTTTCTGATCGGAATGTGAACGCACTCATTGAAGGTGCTGCTGCAAAAGGGCACACGGTAAAAATTGGCGGTCGATTGTTCTCCGATGCGATGGGACAGACGGGTACGTACCGCGGCACTTACATTGGTATGCTTGATCATAACATTACAACAATTTCTATAGCGCTCGGTGGTAACGTCCCCGAGGGCGGATTTGTTTCACCGCCACAAAATAAGCCAAGCGGTAAGTGAATGCAATGACCGTTGAAGTTGGCCACTCCATAAAATCACCGGTTTCGATTCATGACCTCACTGTTGCATATCACCGGAAACCCGTTCTTTGGGATGTTGACCTTGATATTCCAGAAGGGAAACTCGTTGCAATTGTTGGCCCCAACGGAGCTGGAAAAAGCACACTCATCAAAGCGATTCTAGATATCGTGCCAAGAGCTTCTGGCAACATCATGCTGTACGGAAAGCCTTTTAAGAAACAGAGAAAACTGGTTGCGTATGTTCCACAGCGCGAATCAGTCGATTGGGATTTTCCAATCGATGCTTTAGGAGCCGTATTGATGGGGCGATATGGCAGAATCGGTTGGTGTAAACCTGTTCGTAGCAAAGATAAAAAAATAGCAATGGATGCCCTTGATCGCGTTGGGATGGTTGAATATGCCCACCGTCAAATTAACCAACTTTCTGGTGGTCAACAGCAACGTGTCTTTTTAGCACGAGCATTAGCACAGGATTCAACAATCTATTTTATGGATGAACCTTTTGCGAGTGTAGATGCCGCCACGGAGCGTGCGATTGTTAAAGTCTTAGCTGATCTTCGTTCTTCAGGAAAGACAGTTGTAGTTGTGCATCATGATTTGCAAACTGCCCCCGAATATTTTGATCATGTCATCCTTCTTAATATGCGGGTTGTTGCCCATGGTCCAATCGACGAAGTCTTTACAGATGAAAACTTACGAAAAACGTATGGTGGGCGACTTACACTCTTGTCCGAGGCCGCGGATCGCCTTGCAAGAGGTAAGGTGATGAGTTGATAGCAAACCACACACTCTCTGATTCTCGAATTCTACTTCCGACATTTGAACAACTCTCCCGCGTGTTATTGCTTGAAGATTACAACACTCGCGTTGTTGTCTTGGGCGTCATGGCGCTTGGTGCAGCCGCTGGTGTTGTTGGGACGTTTCTACTTCTTCGAAAACGCGCGCTTACTGCAGACGCACTGAGCCACGCAACCCTGCCCGGTATCGCAATTGCATTTATGGTTCTTGTTGCGTTTGGGGGAACAGGGAAATCGATGCTTGGGCTTCTTCTTGGCGCATTTGTATTTGGTTGTATTGGCGTACTTTTCATTTTGGCAATTCGGCACACAACACGATTAAAGGACGATGCCGCAATCGGCATTGTCCTAAGTGTTTTTTTTGGTTTGGGTTTATGCCTGTTAAAAATAGCAACGGAAATGCCAAATGGTAGTGCAGCAGGGTTGCAAGGTTTTATTTTTGGCAAGGCCGCTTCAATGGTATCGAGCGATGCAATGACGATGCTCGGTGTGGCAGTTGGCATCATTCTCATCACAGGCATTTTGCGAAAAGAGTACACGCTGTTATGTTTTGATGAAAAGTTCAGCATAACGCAAGGATGGCCTGTCTTGAGATTAGATGTTGCACTCATGGGCATGGTTGCAATTGTTACAGTCATTGCGCTGCAGTCCGTTGGTCTGGTTCTTGCTGTTGCGATGTTAATTATTCCAGCAGCATCAGCGAGATATTGGGCAAGAAATGTGACATCTATGCTTATTGTTGCAGCGTTCATCGGATGTTTGAGTGGTTGGCTTGGTGCAACGGTGAGTGCGCTCATACCTCGAATGCCCACAGGTCCAATCATTGTTTTGATTTGTGGTTTTTGGTTTATTGTCAGTTTCATTTTTGGAAGAAACGATGGAATTATTATGAGCCAACTCGTTCGAATACGGTTAAATCGCAGAGTCGCTATGCAACACTTATTGCGAGCAATGTGGGAAGCCATTGAGAAGGAGCAAGAGCGATCCATCTTCGTTGAAGCCATCGTTTCGAAACGCTCATGGAATAAAGCATTTGTTGAACGCCAATTAAGAAGAGCGAAAAGTCGTGGATACGTCACAAAAAGAGATGCGACGAGTTGGTGCCTCACGGATGAGGGTGCAGGAGAAGCGAACCGAATCGTACGCAACCACAGACTTTGGGAGGTCTATCTTATTAATTTTGCTGACATTGCACCATCCCATGTTGATCGAGACGCCGACATGATTGAACACGTCCTTGGAGGTGACATGGTGCATAAACTTGAAACCCTCTTGTGTACTTCGGGCAGTTTGCCGAGCCCGCACCCCCTAGGGGCCGAGGTGCAAACATGAATTGGACGGAGATCGATACTTGGATTGTCATCATTGGCGCACTTTGTGCTGCTGGATGTGCAATTCCCGGAACTATTCTCGTTCTCCGTCGAATGAGTTTGATGGGCGACGCGATTAGCCACACCGTATTGCCCGGGATTGCAATCGCGTTTCTTGTGACTGGTTCGAGGGACCCAACAGCAATGCTCATCGGCGCAGTCGTTGTTGGATTACTCACCGCATTTTTAGTGCAAGCAATTCAAACGCTTGGAAAAGTTGAAGCGGGAGCCTCCATGGGTATCGTCTTTACGGTTCTATTTGCGTTTGGGTTAGTGCTAATGCGACAAGCAATCGACCATGTAGATATTGACCCGGATTGCGTTCTGAATGGTGCGATTGAATTTGCTTGGTTTGATCAAACGCCGGGAGGTTGGGGAATACCAAGGGGCGCGATTGTGAATGGTATTATGCTCCTTGCAAACCTTGCAATAATGATAGTGTTTTATAAAGAATTTAAAATTACTGCGTTCGACCCATCACTTGCAAAATCCAAAGGTATTAAACCTGCTTTTATGCATTATATTTTGATGACGATGACAGCAGCGACAGCTGTTGCCGCATTTGAAACGGTTGGCACTATTCTTGTCGTTGCTATGTTTATCGTTCCCTCAGCAACCGCGTATTTGTTGACTGATCGGTATGGTGTATTGATTATTCTTTCGTTGCTTCTAGGGGCAATTTCAGCAGGACTCGGTCACCTTTCTGCAATCACAGTTCCGACATGGTTTGGCTACAGTGGCACGACAACCGCAGGTGCAATGGCGGTTGCAGCTGGGGCACTATTCTTTGGCGCTTGGATGGTTTCACCGAGTCAAGGGCTTCTGTCGCGATTCCTTAGAAAAGTAGAAACCAAAGCACACATCCTCCGAGAAGACGTGCTTGGATTACTGTGGCGAATTGAAGAAAGGAATAAAGGAAAAATGAAATCCGAAGACCTTTCTCAATTGTTTGGCGTTTCTTCAAGAAAAGTACGAGTTGCGTTGTACCGGCTTCTGAAACAAGGCGCTATTCAACAAACTCAATCGAGTTGGTCACTGACTAGTAAAGGACGGTCTCGCGCAACGGCACTTGTTCGTTCACATCGCTTGTGGGAAGTGTATCTTGAAAAACATTACCCACAAGATACCCATCAGTTACACCACTCAGCCTCAAGACTTGAGCACGTGACGACGGAAACTATGAAACAAGAATTGGGCAATGCTGACGTTGACCCTCACGGTTCACCAGTGCCAGGTGACGAGTAAGAAGAAGAGTGGTATGCTGTTGACATGATTCGAAGCACACTTTACATCGTTCTGGGCATCGTCCTGATTTCGATACTTTCATGTTCAGCCTCAAAAGATGATGGAAGTGTCATCTCAAGGCCATTTTTTGCTGTAGATGCAAACCGCGAGATTGTGCTTGCCCCAAACCATACGTTCGAAATTGTTCTGCCGAGCAATCCAACCACAGGATACAAATGGACGCTTGAAATTAATAACACGAATATTGTGAGGAATATCGCTCACAAGTTTGTTGCTGATTCAAGCGGAAGGGTGGGCGTTAGTGGCAATACAATCTGGACATTACGGACTGGACGTACAGGGAATGCCTTACTAACCTTTAAGTATGGTCGAATTTGGGAGAAAGATACCCCGCCGACTCGTGTAGAAACTTTTACGATGACTGTTCGTTAACTGCCGATTCGTACATTGCTTCATACTTTTCACCCACGGTGTCGGTATCAAGCCATTGAAGGATATGCGTTCTTCCAGCTTTTCCTAACTCATTAAGTCGTTCAGCGTCTGAACTCAGCGCTTCAATAGCGTCAGCGAAAGCTTCTGGAGTTCGATCCACAATCACGGCTCCGCCTTCCTCTAATTCTCTCCAAATATCAGTTCCTCGCGTGCCAATGACTGGAGTCTCGCACAACATTGCTTCAGGGTACACAAGCCCAAAGTTTTCTTGCTGAGTTGGAAGCGCAAATATATCCGCCATCGCGAAGAGTGATAATTTTAGGTCACCAATGACCATTCCTAAAAAGGTGACTTCACTCGACACTCCTTTTGAGTGTGCTCGTGCATTAAGTTCGTCTATGTACGATTGTTCTCCAGTTCCTGCGATGAGAACTCGAATCGGCTTGCCTCTCTCTTTTAGAATCTTAGCAGCGTCGATGAGTGTTTCAATCGATTTTTTTTCATGCACTCGACTGAGGAATAAAATTGTGGGTTGTTCGCATTTTCCATACGCATCCAATGCTCTGTCTGGAGTAGGAACTTCTTGGTAAGAACTTAAATCAACGATACAAGGAATAACTGCAATTTTGTCATGTTTTAGCCAACGAGAAGCTTGCCTTCGCTCTTCTTCAGCGGTTGTATGGAAAGTTGTCGCAGTTCGAACCATTCTCCTTCCCATTGTTGCAAGGTACGCTTTTTTCTTTGCGCCTCGTTGAGCCATGCTCCAGTCGTCAAGCATGCCATGCACACTTAACACCCAAGGTGTTTTTACAGAATCACACGCCTTTGCGATTTGCGGGTTCGATGGGTCCCACATTGCGTGGATGTGCGCGACGTCTACACCTTTCAGGGCATATGTCACAAGTTCGACTTGCTTGGTTGTTAATCGGTTTCCCTTTTTTTGAAATGGACCAAGTGATTGAACTGTTGGTGTGTTTTCTTCTCCGTTTTTCCAGGACTCGGGAACATCAGTATCATCACACGTAAGCCAAATCACTTCGTGACCTCTTTGTGCAATAACTGCGCACATATCAATTGCAGCACGAACTGTTCCTCCCTCGGTCAATCGTGTCGTTGGAAAATAATGAAGTATTCTCATCTCTATTTGAGGAACGCGTTAATCCAAATCTACAACCGTGTACCGATTACTCCTCATACCTCTAAGATGTTTTTCAGGGACGCGGCCCAATGGCCAAGCATCGGTGAGTTCAATGAGCACCCATTCGCTTCCATCATGACGGATGGAATGGTCTTCATCTGTTGCGGCAAGTTGTACTGCTGCAAACAAATGATCGTTCATCACAATGAAGGCAACTTTGACAAGATCAATGCTCCGAACGAGTGATGCGAACAACATGCTTTTTGAATCGCAATCTCCCCATTGCTTTACAAGTGTTTCAATCGGCATCATTGCTCCCCCAGTAAGAATTTGCTCCCCCTCCTCATTAATTCTGAAATCAGGCGGGATTCGATAGGGGAGTGATTGAACAAAGGATGCGAATGCTCCTACAAGTTCTCTTCTTGAACGGTAGCCTTGTTTTCTTGCGGTGCTACGAATTCCCTTTGCAACGTCTCGAAGTTCTTTGGTACTTTCGCGAATCACCCATGTGTAATCAACTACGAATTGATTTCCATTTTCCATGATCTTTATTCCGTGGCGTGAAGCTTTTGCTTCAAGGGCCTGTTGTTTTTCGCTAAGGTCTTTTTCGTCCGTGTACGAGAGTGAGGTCCATGATTTAGGTACGCCAAATTGTTCGATGGCAGCATCGATATCAATTGAATCGAGCGCAACTTTGCACCGCAATTCTTGCATGGAACTACCTTGGCGAATCACTGCAGTGTCACCCTCCCATCGCAATACATCTCTAGTATTGATATCACTCCACGTAAAAGTAATGCGCTGGGTTGAGGTGGCGAACACGTTGCTTGTCGCAAGAAGGAGTCCAAAGATAATGGTGTTAACTTGTTGCATGTTGGCAAATATCTGACGTGACTTCAATCGCTCGGTCGATTTCCGAAGAGGTTACACCTAAGTGTGTGACGAACCTGATTCGTTGGGGATCAAGGGCTTCAGCCAAAATTCCATTCTCCCATAATGTTCGGCATAACGCCTGCCCATCTCCAAGACTTCTGTCAATATCAAAGAAAACAAGGTTTGTATCGGTGGCTTCAACGTCACAGGTTAACCCATCGATTTGATTTATCGCCACAGCAAGGCGGTTTGCGTTGGCGTGATCGTCTTCAAGTCGCTCGATGTGGTGATCAAGTGCGTACTCAGCAGCACCTGCGAGAATACCTGTTTGTCGCATCGTGCCACCAAATATTTTTCTCACGCGACGAGCATAGCGAATGGTTTCTGTATTGCCAACAAGGATTGAGCCAGCAGGGCACCCAAGTCCTTTAGAAAAGCAAGCCGAAACTGTATCGAATGGTTCCGCCCACTCTTTTGCAGAGTAAGGCGAAGCAACAATCGCATGCCAAATCCTCGCACCATCAAGGTGTGTTTTTAACCCAAATTCATGTGCAGTGTTACACACATCAACGAGTTGTTCGTAAGGCCAAATGGAACCACCACCGCGGTTGTGTGTGTTCTCAAGAGAAAGGAGCTTGCTTAGGCCAAAGTGCGCATCATTAGGTCGTATGAGCGCTCGCACATCATCAGTAGTAAAGAATCCTCTATCTCCAGAGGCAAGGGCAAAACTGCACCCACTTAATGCTGCAGCACCACCCCCTTCATAACAAACAATATGACTTTCTTTATGCACAATAATTTCATCGCCTGGTTGGGTTTGGCACCGAATCGCAATTTGATTTGCCATTGTTCCAGACGGCACAAAACATGCGTCCTCCTTTCCGAAAAGAGCGGCGCACCGTTCCTGAAGTGCATTCACTGTCGGATCATCATTCCAAACATCATCTCCAAGGGGTGCCGCCATCATCGCAAGGCGCATTTCACTTGTGGGTTGAGTAACCGTGTCACTTCGTAAGTCGATGATTTGCTCTTGCATACGCACGATTGTAAGCATGCACGAGCATTTCTGGGGTACTATTCCATAATGATAAAATGGAAATGGTTTATTGTTGAGGGAATCCTGCTCTTTTTACTTGGTATTTTTGCAATTGCACGACCTGGAATTGCAGCAGAAGCATTGGTGGAGTTGTTTGGGTGGTTACTCATTTTGCTAGGCGCTCTGTCCGTACTCGGTGGAGCGACATCACAATCGGGTCCGCGAAAGCCCGTAGCGTTAGGTGGTGGGTGCCTTGCGATTGTGTTTGGTCTGGTTCTCTTGTTCCTTCCAGCACCAACCCTAGCCCTTATGACAATTTTGATTGCTATTTTCTTCTTGCTGAGCGGCTTTGCTGAAATTTCTTCTTCTTTCGCACTTCGTTCAGCAGGTGGGCAACATAATCACTGGGGCATAGCGTTCTTCAATGGCATAATTGGGATCATGCTTGGAGTATTACTTCTATCAATGTGGCCAGATTCATTTGAAGTGATTGGTTTACTCTTAGGAATCAATTTTTTATTAAGCGGTTCTTATTTGTTCTCACTGGGATGGTTCTTCCGCCACGCACCCTCGCACTAAGTTATGGCATCTCAAAAGCAGAAAAACCCGCTTCTTCTTTGGCTGACAATTATCACTGCCTCGGTTGGAGTTGGTCTGGTTGCTTTCTATTTCGCCTTTGCAGGCAAGCAGGCAGTACTCTTTCGTGAGGCCATGTTGGATAAGGCGGGGTGGGTGCTCTACCTCTTGCCCGCAGTTGGCTTGGTTATTATCACTTTGCTCCGAGTTAAACTTTTTGTCGGGACAGAAGGCACAGGCATTCCCCAGACAATGGCTGCATTGGATATGAAATCGGATGCTGATCGTAAAAAGATGCTCTCCATGCGAATTCTGTTTGGGAAGGTTTTGCTCACCACACTTGGGTTGTTTAGCGGGGCATCGATGGGGCGAGAAGGTCCAACAGTTCAAGCAGGTGCTTGCATCATGTTTTTTTGCCGGAAGGTCACAACATTTCCACAGCACTTGGTGCAACGTGGATTGATTTTAGCGGGGGGTGCTGCTGGAATTGCAGCCGCCTTCAATGCTCCAATCGCAGGGATTGTGTTTTCCATTGAAGAAATTGGAAAGTCATTTGATAAGCGAAACTTAGGCGTTTTACTCTTGGTTGTTCTGATTGCCTCGGCAGTCTGCATTGGTTTGTTTGGAAACTATTGGTTTTATGGCAATGTGCAAACGGAATCGACGTCCCTTGCGGGCTGGCTCATTATTCCTGTACTCGCGATATCCATGGGAGTAATAGGCGGTGCTTTTTCTCAAATCATCGTCTCGGTGTATCCAAAAGTATCGGCACTCATGCTACGAAAACCGATCGTGATACCTGCAGTCATCGGGTTAATCATTGGCTTCGCTGCCTGGATGACGGGGGGTTCATCACTGGGCACAGGCTTTGAGGAAGCAAAAGGCATGTTGATGCATGGAGAGGAAATGGCGTGGTATTACGCACCTATTCGAATGGTTGTAACTGCGTTGACTTTACTGAGTGGAATTCCTGGAGGCCTCTTCGATCCGTCACTCTCTACTGGTGCAGGATTTGGTCATTGGTTTACAAACCTGATTCACGATTTTGAGTGGGCTGCGAGTATTGACCCGAAACTCGTCATGATGATTGCAATGGCAAGTTTCTTCGCAGCAGTTGTACAAAGCCCAGTGACAGCCGTTGTCATTATGGTCGAGATGACCAACTCCATTCACTCAACAATGCCAATGCTCGTTGGCGCATTAATTGCCTACGGTGTTTCCAGATGTATTTGCAAGGAATCGATTTACTCAGCGCTTGCGAGCAACTATTTCAGTGACAATCGTGGCGCTGTTCCGCGTTGAGTTGATTGCATTGAATCTCGAGCGATTTTTCTTAACCGTTGAATACGACAAAGAACGTCGCTCATGGACATACTCATGACAACATGAATTTCCCATGTTGACAATCGCTCTGCGAAATGTAATGCAAGAATTTGTCGATCAGTCCAAGAGAGGGTAGAGAAAAAGGAACCCAATTTGTCATCGAATTGGTCGGTTTGGAGCCGAAGATGATTTGATTTCGTTTGGGGTAGTGATTTTGGACCGATATGGCCTAGTGGTGATGTGTCGGCGATCATGGGCGACTTCCTGTCATGTTATGGAACCAGCACTCCGCTGGTCTTTCTATACAAGCCAACATCGGGTCGATTCCATTCAATAAATAAAAAAGAGAAATAAATGAAGGTAGGTTGAAAAGATTAGTCGTGGGCATGATTATCGGTGTGTGGCACGGAAGCCACCTCCTTTTAACTCCTCTCTCTTTCTTCTCTCCACTGCGAGCCTCCGTTACAAAACGGGGGCTCGCGGTGTATCAAGGGGCTTTTTTAATTCGAGCCGAAAAACCAAATACCGCAGTGGTAGCCATCATCATCTGGCTCAGAACTACTCCATGCGACCATCATAGGCTGATGAACTGACGTTCCCTCAGGGAGATATCGAGTGATAACGCCCGTCATGCCTTCAGAAAGAGGAAATTGAGAGACAATTCGCATTCCGCCATCGCTGCGATCTACGACCTGATATCGAACGGGGGTATCAAAATCGTGGCTCCAGCGAAGCACTGCCTCGCCACTGTACGACTTACGATTCCTGTCACGTCGATTTTGTTGTGAAGACTCTGTTTGAATATTTGCATCGTTAATCATGCCTTGGGCATCGACCACAACAACTAAGCGCTGAAGCAGTATCCTCGAAAAACCCCTAAATTCCACTCAATCAACGTGATGATTCGAATTCTCGGACCTGTTCCTCTGCGTGGAAAGAACTCCGCACGAGGGGTCCCGATTCAACAACTCGAAATCCCATTTTGAGCCCCTCCTCCTTGTACATCTCAAATTGATCAGGATGGACCCAGCGGTCAATTGGAAGATGGTTTCGACTCGGCTGGAGATATTGCCCAATGGTAATAATCTCGGTATCTGCTTTTTCACGTATATCAGCAAGCATTTTGAAGATTTCTTCATCCGTTTCGCCAATCCCAACCATGATGCCCGTTTTGCTCACAAGCCCAGATGCTCTGATTTCGGCGAGGACTTGCATCGAACGGTCATAGGTCGCTTGGGGACGCACAGCAGAATGCATACGAGGGACAGTTTCGAGGTTATGTGCCAAAATTTCTGGTTTTGAGTCGATGACTGTCTGCAAATCGTCAGTATTGCCTTGAAAATCACCAATAAGAGCCTCTACAGAGGTCGAGGGAGCTGTTTTGTGGACTTCAGCAATTGTTTCAGCCCAGAGCAAAGCGCCACCATCAGGCAAATCATCGCGATCAACGCACGTAATGACAATGTGCTGTAAACCCATGAGTGCAACTGATTGACCAACATTCTTCGGTTCGTCAAAATCAGGAGGGGTGGGTCTGCCCGTTTTGACGTTGCAAAACCCGCATGAACGAGTACAGATATCCCCAAGAATCATAATGGTCGCAGTGCCTCGAGACCAACAATCGCCAATATTGGGGCAGGACGCCTCTTGGCAGACAGTATGCAAACCATATTTTTCCATATTTGCCCGAACCGCTCGGTATCCCTCTCCACTTGGAAGTTGTGCTCGAATCCATGATGGTTTTCGCTTCATCATGAGCGACTGTAAACCGCCATTGTTATTCAGCACTTGTTCGCTCAAATCAAGTAGCACCGAACCTCTCGTCTTACGTGCCGTATCACCTCCGAGAGGTCTTGCATGGCGAGGCGATTGTTGAGGAATTACATTTGGATAAGACATTGTCACTGATTGCTTATTCTACCATTCCAAAAGGTTGGAAGCGAGTTCAACTATGTGGTCTCTATTGGTCGATGAAGTCCGATACCATCCCGCTTTCAGATGCTGGGGGGGGGATTTTGCGATGTATACCCACAAACAAGGACCCAATAAAGAATTGACTATGATGGTGAAGCGAACGATTGTGATGAGTGGTCTTTTGGGAGGAACGTTACTCGCTGGAATTATTGCCATGGCAGGATGCAATGCCAACGCATGGATGGGTGATCCAACCGCCAACGGGTACTACAAACCGACCCCAACGACGATTCCAATTTTAGACCGAATTGACATCATCGAAGAGCCCACAATCTGGCCACAAGTGACACAAGCCACAGCAGCAGACCTCACCCCATCAGATTTGGAATACAAAATTGAAGCGGGTGATATCCTCGATGTAGAAATTTATGGACTCTATGCACAGAGTCAGCGCCATCCCGTTCAACGTCGCGTGGATCAAGGGGGGTATTTCAGAGTGCCGGAAGTTGGAGATGTTCTTGTTGCAGGGCTCACACCCCAAGGAGCGCAAGATGCAATCACTCAAGCACTCGCTAAAACAGTGTTGACACACCCAAGCGTTCAAGTCAATCTGATTAGTCAAACTGGTTTTACCTATACCGTGTATGGAGGGCTCGCTCGTTGGGGTGTCTTTAACCTTATTGATCCCAACCTGAGACTTGTCGATGTGCTCGCCTTAGCAGGCGGTGTTCCGCAATCAACGAAAAGAATACATATCATTCGCCAGTTACCCGTGAGCGATTCGATGTTGCCCACATGGAATCGTGGAAAGAAGGAACCAGTTGCAACGCCCTCCAACCACTCCACAACAGAAACACCTTCCCCCACAGAAACAACACCATCGCTTAGCATTGAAGAGTTGATTAATCAACTCGATACTGGTGATGCAACATCTTTACCGCCACCCACCCCCGAGTTACCCGACCCAACTCAACCTAGCGACCCAACAAGCCAACGTATTGAAGACCTTATTAACCAACTCAATATTGGGGAGACAACGGAAACAGAGGTTCCGGTTGTCCCTTCAATCTCTCCCGGTGTATTGCAAACAGGGGATCACGTCATTATTGATATTGATGATCTTGTGCCAACAGGGGCAAGCCAAGATCAACCCGTTGACGTAGATGAACTCATGAGTGACACATCCTCTAAGGGGACTTCCGACGCCGCGTATATATATGTTCCCGAAAGTGATTCGTGGATAGCAGTCAGTAGTGATCCTACAAAGCGGATTGAATCAGACAATTCAACAAGGAACGAGAGAAAAACAGCCCCTCAAGTTTTAGAACGAATTATTGAAATTCCATGGGACCAGCTCCGACAAGGGGATAGTTCGTACAACATTGTTATTCGACCTGATGACCGAATATATGTTGAGCCACCACCCCTTGGAAATCTTTACATCCGTGGCGAGATTGCACGACCCGGTGTATTCAATTATCCAAACTCAGGCGAGAAAATTACGTTATCGGAGTTTATTATCTCAGCGGGTGATCTTGGACC
>Ga0315336_1005575_pt1 | contig 13636 bp, 7 predicted proteins | sample ASW5metaG_FD_204512 | JGI IMG/M metagenome (GOLD analysis project Ga0315336, IMG submission 204512) | Ammonia-oxidizing marine archaeal communities from Monterey Bay, California, United States - ASW #5 | ecosystem: Environmental > Aquatic > Marine > Intertidal zone | place: USA: California...
GATGAATCCACGCAAAGCCCGATAGGCCGTATCCGGCGAAATGGTGAACGCACGTTCGATGGATGCCAGCGCATCGGTCCAAAGCCCCCCCGTCGCCAGCTCCAGTCGGGCTCGCCGGTGCCATGCGTCCGCGTCGTCTTCACGTACATCCGTGTACCGGCGAAATACGGCGAGTGCTGCAGCCGTATCATCTTGAAGTTCACGTATGTGCGCCAACGTCCGTAACGAATCTGCATGGTTCGGATCCAGCAACAGCGCGCGCAGCGTCGCACGCGCCCCTTTTTCGAGTGTGGCTTCGAGGCCGTCCGTGGTGAAATAACGGGCCAAAAGCGACCAATCGTCCGCTGTTGCGTGGTCGGACATCGCCGCTTGTTCTAAAATAGTTTCACCCTCTTCAGCGCGACCAAGCTCGCGCACACATATCGCCAAGTCCCATCGTGCCGCTGAATCTTCGGGCGTATCCTCAAGCTGTTTCCGGAGGAGCATTTCCGCATCGGCGTGAGCACTGCGCGCCATCAGCACGCGGCTACGCAGCCGATCGATACCTGGCGCGTTTGCATCAGGAAACCCATGTAACAGATTGTCTGCTGCTTCGATTTGGCCGGTCGCCAACAACGTTTGCATCAGTAGTGCACGCGTCTGGACACTGTCCGGTTGACGACTCAACACATCTCGCATGGATTGCTCCGCCTCCCGAAAGAGGCCTCGAGCGACCTGTAAGCGGCCTAGTTCGAATCGAAAACGGTCATTGGCGGGTTCTGCTGCACACGCCCGTTCGGCATACTTCATCGCTTCATCGAGCTGGTTCGTTTGCTCGAAAAAAGAACGGAACCGGTCGAACAGCAATGCATTATTTGGCGATTGATGTTCGGCGGCCCGCAGAAATGATTCAGCCTTCTTCATGTCCGATTGTTCGCCATGCTGCGCGTAAAGCGCTTGAATGAGGAGTGCTGACGTATCGTCATCCGAATCACTTGATCTTTTCGCCAACTGTTGCAGTGGACCAACGCGTGCCGCGCCGGAAATCTCGGCATACCGGATGGCAATCAACAGGCGTACACGATTTAATCGACGAAGATCAGGCGCGTCTGATGCAGATTCAAAGGTTTCGAGCGCTTTCCAAGCTTCATCCAATGGAGCGAATTCAGCGGCAAGTGCTAGACGGTCGAGGGCGAACACGCTATCAGTTCGATTTGCCCCTCCAACATCGATCGTGCGCATGGCCTCCGCATAGGCGCTCGCCGCCGCGAAACGCCGTGCCCAACCGCGAAGTTCGTCGTCGTTTAGATCGTCCGCGATCGACTCGAAGACTGACCACGCCTCTTGAACGTTTCGCTCGCCGAGCGCGAGCATCCCCATCATCTCATCGAGTGCGCCCTGATCTATTTTTGATTCTGTTGCCAGGGCCAATACTTCGCGTGCGCGATCGGTTTCGCCCTGGCGAAGCCACAATCGAACAAGAAATTGGAACGGCGCCGCGGATGTTGGCGACATTCTCGCAGCCCGTTGCGCTAGATCTGAAATGGCCTGAGCGCGATCCGACAAAGATCCCTCACGGAGCGCTTCGTCGACCATCAACTCCGCGGCCGCCAATAATGCGCTTGCATCACTCTCCGGTTCGCCTTCAGAACGATTCATCCTGCGCTGAACTTCTTCAATATTCATTCCAACGTAATGCGTCCATAAGGATCGTGCGCGTTCGTCATTGGGGTTTTCTCGGAGATACGCCTCCAATACGCCACGCCCTGCGGCTCGGTCGCCAGATTCAAATTCTGCCACCGTCATGGCCAGGCGCGAGGCGCGAAAATCGGGGCGCATCTCGACCGAAACGGCCAGCAGAGCGGCGGCATCGGCATACCGCTCGTCCGCCAAAGCGTCCCGTCCGTCAATATAATTGCGCGTTGCAGTATCCAGCGGATACGCCTGAAGATAAAGGCTGGATGCCTTCTGTGCATCGGCGATTCGACCGAGTCCAAAGAGCGAGTCAATCAACAGAATTTGCAATCGGGGATGATCGATTCGAATCTCTTGCGGCGTTGCGGCGAGCATAGTTGCGGCAGACTCAGCATCGCCGTTCGCCAGCATTACGTTCGCGCGCAACGAGGCGAGTTCCGCGTCCGGCGTTCCATCGCCCGTGGGCGATCCTGAAAGAGTCAGCGCATCTTCCCATTGGCGCTCGCTTGCGGCGATGCGCGCGCGTAACAAACGATGCCCGGGAAATTCCGGCGCGGCTTCCACGGCGCGTGCAGCGAAATGCTTTGCTGTTTCAACATCGCCCGCGCCGAGCCAATACTGTGCGACTGCGACCAACGTAACGGGATCACCTGGGTTTTGATCCAATGCGTCAGTGAGAAATTGCTCCGCTGCATCGGCATTTGTTCGCTCATGAATCAGCCCCGCATACCGGCTAAGCTCGCGGCTATTGCCAGGATGGTTTGCGAAGAGATTCTCGTAGGCCGTTATCGCATCGTCCCGGCTGCCGCTTTTATCTAGAGCCAGCGCGCGTGCGCGTAACAGGACTACGCTTTCGGGGTCATGCCGCAGCCAGTCGCTCGCATAATATTCTAAGACATCCCAAGCGCCTTGCCGTTTATACAGATTGAGCAAGTATTCTTGCACCTCCAAATCGCGCGGTTCATAGCGGAGGATTTGATGATACGCCTGCGCAACATTACGCAACGCCGATGGCCGGTCCTCGAGAATATACGCGTTGGCCTCCGCGTACATGGTCAGCAGTGCAACGTTAGACGGATCGTGGGGGAGATAACGGCTTAGCCCTTCACTGGCCGCCGCCCAATTCCCATGATTAAAATTGGTCTTGGCCACCTCGAGCCCATTCGACCGGCGATATGATTGAACGCCGAATAGGGCGGCAACACTCCCTGCGCTGAGCAGCGTGAGGACGCCCAGCACCGTCACCAAAGCGATCAATCGGGATCGTGTCGTCATCCTGTTACTCCGCCGTACCTGTCGTTACATCATGGTTACGGCCTCGCAACTCACGCCACATCAATATAAAGAAAAACAGGTCATAGACCAGGTAACGCCGCCACAATCTGCGCGGCTCGAGCGCGAGCCGCCAAAGCCATTCCAATCCCATTCGTTGAATCGGTTTCGGCGCACGCTTCACAAGCCCCGCAGCGAAATCTAAACCAGCGCCAACGCCGAGCATCACACCTGCACCGCTCGCTTCTAGGTGCGCATCCATCCATGCTTCTTGCTTCGGCGATCCTAATGCGACAAAGCAGATGTCCGCGTTTGCGTCACGCACCGCTTGTACAACCGCCGTGTTCGACTCCTCGGAACATTCGAATCCCCTTGGCGGAACGGCTGTTCCAACAACGCGAAGATTTGTGTTTTCCGCAGTACATATTGCGGCCGAACCTTTCGCTGCGCCCGGGCGACCGCCAAGAAAAAACACCGAAAGATCATGATCGGCAGCATATGCGCAGACTTCAGGCACAAGGTCCGAGCCGCTCAATTTTTCGCGGAGCGGACGGCCCAGCAGACGCGCACTCCACATCAGCGGAATCCCATCAGGGACCACCAAAAAGGCGTTGGCATAATTGGATCGAAATGCTGCATCACGATGGAAGCGGCACACATGGTCGACATTCGGCGTCACGATAAAACCCGGATTCCCACTGGATATACGGGTTCGAATCGCTGCGCACAATTCGTCCAGCGACACGTGACTAAATGGGATGCCAAACAGGACTACTTGATCCATGTCGAGTCCGCCGGTCTTTCTATTGATGCCAACGCCGAGCCGTTCTATGCGTCCCGCGTATCGTCCGTAATGTCGGATTCACTCTCCGCATCGTCCAAAAGCAACATTGTCGGATTCGGCGCTTCGCTCGATTCGTTTGACGGCGGTGCAGAGTGCTCCGGTTGCCCGTGATCGTAGTGGTAATAGCTCTGAAGATTGGCCGCCATGTAACCGCCGGCAACCGGTTTCGCGCGCGTCAGGACAATGCCCGTGACGTTTGCACCCGATCGCGTAAGATCTTGAATGCAACGCCGCACCATGCCCTGCGATGAAACGCCCGCACCGGTAACAACGATTACACCATCCACGACCGGCGCCAACATTCCCGCATCCGCCATCAGCAAGGCCGGGGGCGAATCAATAATGACATGTTCGTACGACTGCTCCACCTGTTCCAATAATTGCACGAGTTCACGTGAGGCATATCGGCCCACGACAAAGCCTTTTGCGATTCCCGGACCCAATACATCCAACCCTACAACTCCCGACGCGCGCACTGAGGCATCCAATGTGCGGTCGCCTTCGAAGATTTCCGCTAAGCCTGGGGCTTGATCCAAATTGAAATTCCGTTCAACGCTCGGCCGCCGCGCACATATATCGAGGACTAAGACCTTGCGATTCGCTTGGGCTAATGCAACTGCGATATTGCAGGCGACCGTCGTTTTTCCGTCTCCACGCGATGCGCTTGTAACTAAACAGCTATTTAGTTCCGCCGATCCCTCCGGTGGATATACGATGCGACCGAGTATTCTGCGATATTCATCCGCGGTAGTCGACGCCGGGTGCGTGGTCATGATGGACGCTGGTTTCGCGTCCCCGGGTAATTGATCGTACCGCGTGTGCGGTACGACCGCGAGGAGCGGCGTTTGGGTTACGTGCGATAAATCTTGTGGCGAACGAATCTGCTGATCCGTCATTTCACGCAGAAAACCCGCGCAAACACCGGCACCCATCGATAGCGCGATGAGTGCCACCGCCGCTTGAACGCGGCCACGCTGAGAAGGGCGCGTTGGCGCATACGGTTGCGCGGCGACTTCGACACTTGCCGGTGCATTACTCTCCACATCAATCCGCGTGATCGCACTCACGGTGGTCGTTAAGAACTGTTGCATCGCATCCGCGTCACGTTCCCATTCGTCTAACTGATTTTGCGCCTGCATCATCGCTAACGAACGCGCTTCAAGCGTCTCTACACGTTCGCGCTGATCGTTCTCAAGTTTTGTAGAATCATCGCCCAATCGTTCGGACAGCACCGTATCCGCGCGCGCGCGTTCCAGCGCCGTACTCATCGCAGTGCGCCGCGCGGACCGTTTCGCATCCGTCAGTTTCGCATATACGCTATCCCGCCGATCACGTTGTACATTCAATTGCGGCGCATCGGGTTGGTACGTTTCCTCCGCGATGGCCAAAGCGTTTTCTTCAACGGCGACCAACTCCGCCGTACTAATGACTAGTGCATCCGATTCCACTCGTTCCTCAATGCCGAATTCGAACACCTGTTCCGTCGGCGCCGCATCGAATGCGGTCATGAGGGCTTCCAGACGATCAACGTCTTCCGCCATACGTTTTGCTTCTAGCAACGCGGCAATACGCCTCAATTCAGAGGACGCCAGCTCGATTCGAGCCTGTTCGAGTTCCGATGCTGATCCATCGGCAACATTGAATCGCGACGTCCCCAACGATTCCCGCTTTGTCGCAATACGTGCGCGGAGTGTGTCCAATTGCGTTTCAACACGATCGCGTTCTTCGGCCAGTTGAGTCCGGCGTTCTCCACCACGCTTACTATTCGTAGCGGCGGCAAGTTCGAGGTAGTTTTCGACCGTCTTCGTTACGACTGCCAGGCTCAACGCACGGTCAGGCGCACGAAATGTAATATCGACCAACTCTTGATTCGGGCGCATTTGCGCCTGAACCGAATCTTGTAGGAACAAGAGTGGATCGATTCGTTTCGCAATGTGCGGGTGATCGCGAATCTCCGGATCGTTCAATACGCGGTCGATCACCGGACCGACAATGAGTCCAGCCTCCGTCAAAACGTGCTGTTCATAATCCGTTGACCGCGAATACGAATTGTTGGTGTCGAATAATACCGACTGCTTGTTTCGTAGAAAGCGGAGCGTCGCGCCCGCCTCATACTCCGCCGATAACAGAATCCAACTCGCTATACAGGAAGGGACCGCGATCGCTATCGCAACCCCCACCATTAAAGGCCACCGTTCTCGAACCAATCGCTTTGGATTCACCGTGCGCACCGGCGCCACGTTGGGCGCTGCGATCGATGACAATTCCGCTGAGTACTCCGTAGTCATGTAGGGTGCTCCGGCGGCTACGGCGCCGGTGCCGGGAGCAATTCCGGCGGAATGGTTGGAATTTGCGGCAAGGATGAAGGCAAATCCTGGAAAATAGCACCGAGGCCCTGCAACGTATTGATCGCATCGACAACCCCGCCGTCATTGGTTTCGACCGAATCGAAATACGCTTTCGTGCGACGGTCTAAATAGAAAGCGTTATACGCGTTGGTGTACAAATCGAGAATGGGGGAGATGCTCCCCGCGAACCGTTGTACAAACTGCTGAACGCGCACTAATCGTTTTTGCGGCACCCACACGATGTCGCCGGGTTGCATTCGTATATCCTCGCCCGTCTTCATCATCGCGCGAAAGTCTAGAACGGATACCTCCGTATGCATATCATCAATCGGTCGTGCCAACACGACGTGACGCGCCCGCGCCATGCCCGAGCGCAAGCCACCTGCTCGGCTCAACAACTGCAACAGCGTTTGGTTTTCCGTCAACTGGTACGCATTCGGACTGCGGATTTCGCCTAACACATACGCCAGATTTACACCTTCCGGCACATAGACAATGTCACCCGGTACAATTGGCAATTCCGAGGGATGCGGTCCGCTGTTCGTCAGACCGCGCATATCCACTTCGATGACTTCACGCCCGCCACGATCCTTTCGAATAATGAACGCCTTCGTCAACGTGCCCTGCGAGGGAGAATACGCTTCACCGTCCGCCCGTCCTGAAACGCGGATGCCACCGGCAATATTTACGGCCTCTAATACCGTCAGATCGCGGCCATACGGAAATTCCGCTGGACGTGCAACATCACCTAATACATAAAACGAGTGCCCTGCAGCAGATCGGACGCTTAACGAAAATTGAGGATCTCGAAATACTTCGCCATACGAATCAAGCAACAGCGCCTTCGCCGCGTCTCGAGTCATGCCTCCTAGATTCACGTCGTGGATGAGCGGAAACGTCGTCGTGCCATCATGCAGCACCACAATTTCCTGTCGCGAGATCGTCGGATCATCGAACGATTGAAAATCCAGTAGGTCGCCCGGCTGAATGGTGTAACTCGCCGGACCATCAAGGGTCGGAGCGTGAGGCGTGGGTGCAGCGCTTGAGGGAGGCGACGGTTCGGCCAACCCGTGCAAGGTTTGCGAAGACACCACGAGGGTCTCGACGACCACGCGTCCCGACTTTCCCAAACCGGCCACCGCTAACGGACCGTTACCCGCTAGCAACAACACCAATGCCGTTCGCGCAATTCTACTTCGCACGATCCGTTACTCCGTATCAGATCGGCCGATCTTGTAGGCATCAATGCGGCGCAACAACGAGCTATAACTGATGCCCAATATCTTTGCCGCCTTTCGCCGATTCCAAAGGGTATGGCGCAACGCCTCTTCGATAAGCGCCCGCTCCGTTTCTTCAATTGCACGGCGCGTCGCTTCCTTGAGTGGAATAAACTCCTTGCGCGACACGGCTGACTCACTCACTGGTGTGGCGGGTTGTTCGGGCGCTTCAGCTGTTTGCACGCTAGTGGAGGGGCGGTCGTCACTCAATAAGTTTTCGGTGCGGCCCGTGGCGACGTATTGCTTCACGCGTGCGCCTAGTTCACGCACATTGCCTTCCCAACGAAGCCCCTGCATGATCTGAATCGCATGATCTGGAATCGGCGAATACGGCTTGTCCATCTTCGCCGAATAATTGTAATTGAAGTGCTCGGCCAATACCGGAACATCTTCCGGCCTTTCGCGGAGCGGTGGCATATGCACGACCACCTCGCTCAAACGGAAATAAATATCTTCTCGCATAGCGCCGTCACGCACTGCGCGTTCCAAATCCACATTCGTTGCGGCGATGATACGAACGTTTGCGTGAATGGCCTCCACGCCGCCGATGCGCATTACCGGTTCACCGTCCAGCACTTGCAATAACTTGCCCTGGACTGCAATCGATGTTTCAGCGATTTCATCTAAGAAAATCGTACCGTTATTCGCCAGTTCGAAACGTCCAGGCTTCGAAGTTCCTGCGCCGGTGAATGCGCCCCGCTCATATCCGAAAAGTTCACTCTCTAAGATGCTTTCCGGAATTGCCGGACAATTCACTTTAATGAACGGTTTTCCATACCGGGGCGAATTTCGATGCAGAATGCGCGCGGCCACATCTTTTCCCGTGCCGCTTTCCCCGGTCACCAATACCGTCAAATCCGATCCAGCTAACCGCTCGACCACGGCCTGCAACTCTTGAATCGCGCGGCTGACTCCGACCAAGCGCTCATGTAGCGGCGCTTGAACCATGTCTGATACTTCGTTTTTAGTAGCGAGTGCGTTTACCACCCCGGAATCCTCCCCGGTATCGCCCACTTGAACTCAAGTTGGCCCCCAACGCTCTAGACTTGGTATATAATGGAATATTATTCATCATTTTGTCAAGTAATTATTCACACACGTATCGACACTCAAAAATATCAAGGTAAATTGCTGGTGTTAAAGGAGTTATGCTAATAAGTCGAATCCATTTTTTGGATAAAGTTCGCATTTGTAGCAAGATTGTTTGTCATCACTGCATCAATTTTACCACGATATTTGGATAATGCAGGTAGGATCACTCGGAAAATGTTGCCTGAAACCCAAAAATGTAAGCGCAGGGGATTTCATTGACAGCGGTGGCTTTAGAGCGGGCGCCATATGTGCGAGCCGAACTAAACAATACGAACGAACCCAACGCGAGTTCGACCGTCGATTGACGTCTCGGGGGAACGGAACCGGAGTGACTGAATTTTGCGCCCGCCTCGGACGTGTTATCGATTTGCGTTGTCAAACTACGTGTATAGTGCTGATGTCGACAGATTAGCGTAGTGATTATGCTTCCAACAGCGCACGATGAGGATTCTAGTGAATGCCCCCAACTATTTTTGTTTCATATCGACGTCGAGACGCCCGAGCAATGACCGAGCGCATTTGCGATGTTCTGAAGAGGGAATTCGGGGACGATTGCTTATTTAAGGATGTGGACAGCCTGCGCGCTGGCGAGTCTTTTCCGGAACAGCTAGAAGTCGCGCTGTCTGAATCGAAAGTAATGTTGGCCGCAGTAGGTCCGGCGTGGTCGAACATGGCGGGAGAGGATGGGAAGCGTCGCATCGACCAGCCGGAAGACTATGTCCGTCTCGAAATTGAGAGTGCGATTCGCAATGGCCTTACCATCATGCCAGTCACGCTCGGTGGCGCAGCGATGCCGTCCGCGACGGAATTGCCGACATCGATTAGTAAACTCTCCTTGAACCACGCCTTGCCGATTAGGGACGATCCGGATTTTAAGGATGACGTATTGCGGCTTGTCGAACGGCTCTGCGAACTTGGATTTCAGCGACCCCACGAAAGTGAGTCGGCCGACGGTACGCTTATTCAACAAATCCCGCCGCCGCCTCCAGACTTCGTTGATCGGGTACAAGAGTTGAGGGACGTGTTGAATACGGTTCAAGACGGTCAGAAGAGAATAGTCTCGATTCGCGGAAATGGCGGTATGGGCAAGACGGCTTTTGCGCGCCAGGCTGCGAGTAAACTCACAGAAAAGTTTCCGCTCCAATTGAGCTTTGACATGCGTGGATCAAAATCCGATCCGGCCGATCCCGAAGAAGCCATTGCCAGCTGGCTGAATCTACTGTCCCCCGAGCAGAATGTGCCGGATAGCGGCACTGGACTTCAGGGCAAGTACCTTTCGATACTCGGTGGAAAGCGGGCGCTAATTCATCTGGACGACGTTGCTGGTCGTTCGGCTGCCGAGCACTTAATCCCGCCGGAACCGTCGGTGTTGGTGATATCGAGCCGTCGTCAGTTCATGTTGCCGGGCCAACACGCCGTAAACTTGGACCGATTGCCCGAAGACGCGGCGGTTCAACTCGTCCTCGATATATGTGATTGCGATGAAGCGTCGGCAAAATCACTTGCTAAAATATGTGGAGGACTGCCTTTCGCGCTCCGTCTGGCGGGAGGCGCTCTAGCACAAGGACCGTACGAGTCGGCGGAAGATTTCATCGAATACTTAGAGTCAGACCGCCTTCGCAGCCTGGAAGATGGTGAGTCGAGTGCGGAGGAAATCATAACAGCATGCGTCGGCATTTTGTCCGACGACCAACGCGCGCGGCTGGGGATGCTCGCGGTGTTTACCGGGCCATTCGGCAAGGATGGCGCAGCCGCGGTGTGGGATGAAACAGCCCGAGAGGCGATGCCGCATCTTACGAAGCTCCTTGAATATTGTCTTCTACAGTGGACACCTTCGACGAAACGGTTTTCCATTCATGACTTACTTCGCGAATTTCTCGGCGGCGATTTGGATGCGGAATCGGTCACGAACGCGCGTATGCGTCACGCCGGTTTTCTTGCGGGAACGCTACAACAGTGCGAGCAGGGATTCCTTGATGGTGATTCGACGATGAGCGATACGCTCGTGCGACTTGATCCGCTTTGGCCCGACTTGCGGTTGGCGTTTCAATTCGTTTATGACAAACTCGAAGATTCGGAAGACGCCGCCACGCTCTGCAGTGCGATTGCGAAGAGCGCATTTCTCTTTTGGGAGACTCGCGAGAATGTGTCCACGCAACTCCTTTGGGCCCAATGGGGTCTCGCTGCCGCGGAGAAGGTCAGTCTCGACGCTGACATCCATGTTCATCTGCGGCGAATTGCGTGGTTCAACCTTTTTGCCGATCCGGAAAAAGCGAAGGAACTGCTCAATCGTGCCTTGGACATCTGTACGCGACTTGGGTTGAGTGCCGAGCGGGGCAAGACGATTTCATACTTGGCATTGGTCGCGGATCGGCAAAACGACTTAGAATCAGCGCAGCGATTGATTGACGAGAGCCTCGTCATCGCCAGAGATACGGGCGACCGCCGTGCAGAAAGTATCGCGTTGGGGCGTAAAGCTCAGATCGAAGGGCGTTGCGGAAACGCCGATGCTCGCATGCAGCTGCTCGAGGAAGCGGTTGTTTTGGATGAGGGGGACGAGCGGGGCCAGGCGCTCGACCTCCTAAATCTTGCGTCCGCCTACGCGGAGAATGGTGACCAAGAAGGAACGTTAGGCTGTCTGGTTCGAGTAGCCGGTCTGTACGGCGCGCTCAATCAACATCATGACGAGTGGACCCATTCGATTAAAGCGATTCAACTAGGGCGCAAGCTCAAGTCGGAGGACACGGTCGATCAACTGCGCGAACATATGATACGGCTCCTCCGTCAAGATGACAGCGCACATGCGGTGCGCCCGAATGCGGCTAGCGTGGGAATGGAGGCGCTTCGTGCCAGCGATAAGGGACTCGCGCTCGAGTGCTTTAAAGCGGCCCTTCAATGGGCTCAGGATACAAATAATCGCCGGGCAGAAGGCGACGCTCTTGGAAACCTTGGTTGCGCCGCGACGGAATTGGGTGACTACGATTCCGCCATTCAATGGCATGAACAAGCACTCGCCGTTGATCGCGATCTCGAAGATGCGGCTGGGGAAGCTATCGGAAGCTGGGATCTTGGCGAAACCTACGAACGCATGGGCCGGTTCGACGACGCTGTTCGCTTTATGCAGCTGCGGGTCGATTTTGAGCATGCGAAGGGTAATCTGATCGCGGATGAACTGCAGGAGAAGGTGGACGTGCTTCGTCAAAAGGCCGTTCAGGAATAGAACGAGCGCGACCTACGAACGTTCGCAGACGTCGGAGCTTGGCGTACTGGTTCGCTTCACGAGAGAGCCGCGCTAGGCCCGTTTGCGTCGCCAGTTTCGGTGTGCCGCGAATCCAGCGATACCGATACCGAAGAGTGCCATTGACGTGGGTTCGGGAATGATTGGATTCAGCCGAATCTCCACAACGAGGTCGTTGAAATCGAAACCGCTTTCCGGATGTTCGAACGGCAAGTCTTCCCACGCGAGTAAGAACACGTTGGGGTCCGCTGTTGCAAAGAACAACATGTGATCTTCGGTCGGCACGACGCCATAGTTCGCATCATGAAGCGACATCTCTGAATACCACGTGTGGCCAATGGAACCAGGTCCGAATTGGCCGGCATCGTACCCCGGGAACTCACCCGGTGCGTAAAAACTTTCTGGAAGATGCGCGGCGTTATAGAAGCCGAAATCCTCGCCAGGGTTGAACTCCACAACTGCACCGGGATTCGTCATCGTGTTGTTCAAGTCGCCGAACAGCTCGTTAAATGTGACGTCGCCCGTCGTGTCATCTGTTGTGTAATAGCCAAAATTTTGCGTCATGAACGCCCAATTCGCGATGGGTTGTGCGGTGAAACCATCGGGAGCTAGACCTGAACTGAATAGCTGCGAATCGTCGATCTGCAACGAATTCATATCAGCGTTCGTCGTGAATGTAGTGCCATACCGGTCGTTGTAAATCTCGTACAAACTCGCCTCGAGATCCGCCGGCGCGGGATTCATAGTCGTGTCATTCGGCAGCAAAATATCCGCCGAGGCCAAGGCACTAAAACAACAAGCGCCCGCCAGAATTGTCCATTTCATTTTCATCGAATTCATAATAAGCACCCACACAGCCATTAGACGGACCGCATTCCGCCTACGTCATAATTGGAGCACGTTACATGCCAAGCACTGGCGTCGAACATAAGTGCTTGTAGTGTAACGCTTTAGGTGGTGAAGTCGGACCGCAGCCAGCAGCCCTTTTGCACCCACGTGTACCCATTATACTCATAACTGCGCGATCTGTGTCCACCTGTGAAACATTCGTTGTGAGAGGCGAGGATCTAGCACGTGCGTGGGCACACACAGCGTTGCACCTTGATCACAGTCTGGGATAAGCGAAATGCGTGATCTTGTGGTTTTAGCCGGCGGGTAAGCGAGCAACATGGCACAGATCGGTAAGCAGTGCTCGAAAGGAAATCAAGTGATTGTGAAGTGATTACTTACCCGAAGACATCAAAGGAGGCTGCGGGCTCGGGAGCAACAAACGATACTACTGTTTCGACACCTCTCGCACTTGCGGTTATGACGGACGACTGCGCAACCGGTTGATCGGCCCTTGCATTATCGGCCGTTTCACCAGCGACTGTGTACTGTTCAAACCCGTGCGTTTGCGCGCGTGCAGCGCTCTCATTTCGAAGTGATTCGGTGCTGGCGCGTTCCAGTCGAGTTTCTTCTTTGTTTGCAGCTTGTTCGCGAACGGCTTCCGCACCTGCACGCGCTTCGGCCGACAACTCCTCTAGCGAGGGCACTATATCGCGGGCCGATTCGAGGTTGCGATCCACCGTCGTCGCCGCCACGCCGACCGCAGAAACGGTCCCTTGGCCAAAACCGAGACGTTTTTCAGTGCTGTGATCGTCGACCGGGTCGCGATCCGTCTTCCGGACAGACGGAGTCCGGGCTGCCAGCCCGGAGGCGGAAGGACCGCTCAATCCTGATCCGAATTCAATAGCCATCGCGAATTACACCATAGTTGTGACGCGCAACTTTGGAGCGCCTTCACTGAAATCGTTGTTGGCGAAAACGCTTCTACGATGGATTATCCCACATAAAGGATAATTTGCAAACAAGCACAGCAATTTTAGCACTATTGCGTTGTGAGAAGAGG
>Ga0315336_1005576_pt1 | contig 13635 bp, 5 predicted proteins | sample ASW5metaG_FD_204512 | JGI IMG/M metagenome (GOLD analysis project Ga0315336, IMG submission 204512) | Ammonia-oxidizing marine archaeal communities from Monterey Bay, California, United States - ASW #5 | ecosystem: Environmental > Aquatic > Marine > Intertidal zone | place: USA: California...
ATGAGGCAGCCTTTACTAATGAAGACAAGCAGTCCCTGGAATTGCTTTGTCTAGAATTGGGCTATCGGTGGGGCGACGAAGCGGCCCTCGCAGTTGGCTCTTAAACGTCTTCATCTCACGACATACGTCATTTAAGAAGGCCTGCTAATCGAAGTTCAGGGCAATCGAGAAGCGCATCAAAAGATCTGGAACGCCCATTACGTGCACTCCAACATCGACCCTGTCGAAAACCGAATAAGCTCTTCCCACAGCAATCGAGGTAGGGATCCGTCCGCCCAATAAGGCATCCAGGTCGTTGATTACGGTATTGTCGAGCCCCTGAACAACAGAATCTCCCCACTGCATACCCCCGGACACTCGATATCTGGCGTTGGAATAATTCGCCCAGTCTCCCATCAGATCAAAAAATAGGCCATCAAAATCGAGCGTCAACAGACGAATTGGTAGGTCCCAGGCACGAAACCCGGATCGACGGTGACCTCTTGCAAAGTCGAACCCAGCTCGTAGACCCCAGGTTGGAGTTTTCCCGATCTTATAAGTGGCGGTTTCGCCCGAGCCACTACCATACTCTCCTTCGACCGACAAACTTCCCCAATAGCGGATGAGGTTAAACACGACGGTGTGCCGACCAAGTGGAAGATCTACACCCAATGTCAAAGAGACTGGAAGATTAACATCCATCTGGGTTCCGACCGCATCGTGGGTTTGACGGGTCAAATTGGGCCGAGCGAGTTCAAGTGCTTCGATGTCCAGGAGGTCAGTATTTTCTTCAGTTTCGTTATCAATCACGCCCTGCAAATTCACGAATACAGGCAGATAGCTCTCCGCAAGCGCATCTGCGTCTCGCATTCGGATTCTAGATGGAATGTTGAGTAGTATGCTGCTACCGAACCGATCGCCGTAAGTACGATGGATCAACCCAATTCTCGCCCCAACTCCGCTTCCACTGTAACCAGCCCTCACTTTCCAGAAGAACTGATTTGAGTCCCCCAAATCCGAATTGAGATTGGGGTCTTCAGGATCGTTGAAGAAGAACTGCTCAGCACCCGAAATCGTCAGCACCCCCTGAGGAGTAACGTCCAGATTCCAATCGGCGGTGGCGGAATAGCGATAGAAAGAAATTCCCCACCAGACATCCCCCAAATAGTAGCGTTCAAGCAGACCACCCGTACCTAGGCTCAGTTCGTCCACTTGTAGATTTAGATCAGAATTCAGGGCCAGCTCGGCAAGAAAATCAATTTGAACAGCACTTCCTTCCTCAGAATGTTTGCCTCTCAATAGGGTACTTGCACCGGATATCGCCGTCTGGGAAGACAAGATCAGCGGTTGCCGATAACCGAATCCGATGCCCACATTTTCATTTACGGGCCAGGTTAACCAAAATGCGGACAGCTGCCGGGGTTGCCCAATACTCAATCGCCCCGTATTGGTGTAGACCGGTGTCACATTATCAGGGAATGACAAATCCTGGAGCAGTTCGTCCGTTTGCGATCTGATCGAACTGTCTGTCAAAAGTGATGAAGATCCAATCCCGAGAGACCCGTTTCTAACCGGAAAGCGTGTTTCAACGCCAATTTGTCCCAGTTCGACATGAGCGAGTGAGGCTGGATTTCCGAAGACCACCGCACCATCTACTCCTTGGAGCGCAGATTGCACACGTCCAAATGATCCTGATCCAACTCCGGATCCAAACAGATTTGATCCCAACCTAAAATCGGATTGAACAAATCCACCGTCAAATCGGAGCGCCACAAAATCTTCTGATGATTGAGCTGCTGCTTCCCCGGGCGTGAACAACACAACAATCGCAATAATCGATATGATGAGTTCTCTCCTCACAATCCGATACTCAGAGAAAGCTGTTGCGTACGCGCCAGGTCCGATATGATATAGGCATAATCAGCCCGAATATTCAGACCCGCCGACTTTGGTGTACGAATTCCAAACCCGAAAGTGTTGGTCTCGTTCTGAATCCCATCATGGAAAATAACCCTACCCACCCGGAGAGCTATCATCTCCACCGGCAGGAATGAAGCTCCCAGCCCGATACGGCTGATTGCGTCGGACTCTAGCGCCGGCACCCATTCCAAGGCACCAGAAACTCGATCAGAAAGTTGATATTTCACTCCGGTCGCCAATTCAAGCGGAACAGATTCGATGTATGATTTTTTGCCGGGGCGAGCCTGGGAATAAGACCGCCACAGCATTGGTGCTGAAATATTTCTTGCGGAAAGAGAAACAGCTAAATCGCGTGACCACATCATCCTCATTCCAGCCTCGATAGTGTATCCCGTCGCAGTACCACTTACCTGGCGGGACAAGCCTTCGGCGATTTCGTCGGCATCGAAAACCACATAATCTCCTGCATTCAACTTATTTTTGCCATACATCGCTCGCCGGATACCTACAGCTGCACCGAGCCAAATGAAGCCAATCCTGTGGGCATAAGCCACTTTTGCAGACTCTTCGGTCAAGGCCTCATCTCCAGAATAGTGAGCAGAAATGGCGATCGCATTTCTGTTGTTTTTAAGCGGAATGGATAGAGCGGCATACCCAAATTCCACAACTTCCAACTGATCCACGTAAGAGAGTGCCAATTCCATCCCGTTGTCTGAGTAGATAGCCGCTGGATTCCATGCCATGGCTCCTGATCCAATTGCTCCTGCGGTTCCCGTATATCCTAATCCGGCAGATCGGGCCCCGATTCCAATCTGTGCAAAAGCGCCGGGGATTGAAGAGATTTCCTGAGCGTTGATCGGTAAGACAAGGAACCACAAAAGACCAAAGCCGCAGAACAGCCTTAGCGCCTTGGAATGAGCATCGATGTGAAGTTTTTGAATCATTCAGTCTATTCCGTGACGACTCCACCGCTGGGGCCGTTCGGTAGACTTGAATTCTACTTGACGAGCACGACGGGAAGCATTTTAGAAACCGTACCGGTTAGATCTTTGGCTTCTATTCTAATGATATAACGTCCATTTCTGGCCTTTTTGCCGTCTTCAGTCAACCCATCCCACAAAATTTCCCGTAGTCCGGTCCGGGATCCGTATCTGCCTGACCACTGAGGCTCTCCCGATAAAAGTGTTCTGACGAGCTCGCCACGAGTATTTACAATGTCGATCCGAACGGTGGCAGGTGGAGAAGACGTGTCGAGGAAGTAGCCGATTTTCAGCGGAGCGATTTCAGGTGAAAATGGGGTTGGAAGGGCTGCCAAATGACGGATATCGAGCGTTTTACTTGAGGAAACCACACTGTAGTCGCCTAATTTGACCGCATTTCCGGTCACTACCGCGACCTCAGAAGCGATAGAAGGAAGCACTTTCCAGGAAAGCTCATCACTGTCAAAATATCCGACGGATTCCTCTCCCTCGTAGAGCCGGAGAGAAGGATCAGCAGGAAGACTGATTGTGGCTGGGACTTCCAGACTGTCGCCAAGAAGTGAGCGATCGGAGCGGAGGTTAAACCTGACCAGATTTTCTCCGGCCGTAAGAGCTATGGAGTCGCCTCCACCAGAATCAAATCTTCGAGGTGTTGGCTGCCTCGGGTAAGTCAAGCCTAGTTCTGATCGAAAGGGAATAGAAGCAGCTGAAAGATCAATCTGTGTCCCTGCAAAATCGGTAAGGGACCGGTTTCGCAGGCCATCTAGACCAGCGAATATCGCGACAGTAACAGTATCTCGGAGTCCCGTGACGTTGTCAGACGCGACCGCGGTAATCGGTCCAATGAATCGCTCTTCGTCTGTCCTGATCGTTCCCCGGTCGTCGATATGTCCTGCTACGGAGGGAAGCAAAGACCAGGTGACGGAATTCCCCATCAATACGCGTGTACCATCCTCCGCAATTCCGGAAACAGCCAGTCTCAATACGTCATTGTCGTTTTGCATTCGAACATCTGGAGCCGTGATCTGAAGATCCTGCAAGCTCGACGAGCCGGCTCTGAAAATTGAAGTGCTCTCTAGAATCTCGGTTCCAAGCCTCACGGAGACCGTCAGAACGAAATCGCCCGCTACATCAGCACGAATTGTGGCACTCAATTGGCCATCTCTTTGATCCGGTTCGATCCGGAGTATTCCGCCCGCTGCACTCCAGCTCACCACACCGGCTGATATTACTTCGCTAGACAGGTCCTGCCCGAGGCCATCCCGGACTCCAAGATGGATCGTGTGATCCTCTCCTGTTCTGATAATGCTGTCGTGAGGATCTGGCGAGAGAACTATGCTCTGCAGACGTCCTGCCACGACGGGTGAGATCGCAATTGTGGTGGATTCATATCTAACGTCGCCCAGCCCGTCTATGAGCTGAATAAAATATTCGAACGGTCGCTCTCCAATCGATGGCACCACCGCAGAGAACTCACCGTCTGAAAAACTCAATCTGCTCTGCGAAAAGGCAACCTGCCCATCCAATTTCAGATACAAATATCCATCAGTGAGACCCAAATTGGATCCAGATTCGAACGTCACTCTCAACTCCAAATCGTCATCGCTCCGAACAACCAAAGGAGGTGCATGAAGGAACGGTAGGAGCAACTGCGCGACTACATGTGCATTGTCGTCGGGTACACTTACGATTCGATCATTGAGCACCGGAGATAGTCGGTCAGAATCAACCAGGCCAATGATATAATCACCAGTATCAAGATCATTTTGAGTCTCCGCGATTCCCGTCGCATTCGAGGCCTCGTGCAGGATTCTGCCTCCCGGTCCTTCTAATGACAGTAGAATATTCTCAAGTGGCCTCGTTCCATCTGAGACGGAAATGCTGAGTTTCGCAGACGCGAGAACTAGATCCTCTAACTCGAGGATTTGCCCCACGTCAGCGATGGAATAGGAGATGCTCCGAGTTAGGTTTGGCCGACCCGATCGTTCGATCGAAATTTCAGCCTGCGTAAAACCGTTGACGTCGACCGGGACATCAACAAACCGAAAGATTCCATCTTCGTTCGTGAGCGTCGTTGTCGCGGTAGGTCCAGTCAGCGTAACTTCCTGCCCCGCTACGGGTAGCCCGGCTTTTATAACTAATCCCTGAATCGTTACGCTCTGTCGATCCAACGTTAATATCAGATTATCTAACGATGCATTTTCACCGACCGTAGCCGAGGTGGACACATCATTGAACCCTTCTTTATGAGCGGTAATTTGATAGGTGCCCGACGGAATAGGACCGAACGCAAAGAGGCCAGCGTCCGAAACAACCTCGAATTGCTCACTGACTGTTCTTCGGGCAATAACTCGTACGCCGTCTATCAGAGCTCCCAATTCATCCTGGGTTGAACCCGTTATAAACGAGTTTATTTCAATGAGTATGAAGGAAACCGATGATTCGCTCTGGGTGACCAGATCGATTTCTCGAAAGACGGGATCGAACAGGTAGTTTCCCGAAAGAGGTTCAATTCTGTAATGGTGTCCGAGTGGAATCTGGGACGGAAGAATGAGCCCGTTAGAGTCGGTAATAAATATTTCATCGAAGGCTCGGTCGAAGCTGGTGATGCGAACCGGGATATCTGGCATTGCTTGTCCGGTCCGGCCAACGACGAGAACCTGAACTAGGCCAACACTAGAAGTCGCAGAAAATGAAGCGTTTCCGACTTCCAGGTGAGCGAGCGTGAGCGAGCGAACAGCAGGAGAAAATGTAAAGCCTGGAAGAGAGGGCTGAACCAAGTAACTCCCTGGGGCGAGATTAACCACTTCATAACTTCCAGAAGAACTCGACGAAACAACAGCAACCGTAGCGCTACTCGCCGCATCAGCTATCTGAATTCGCGCGCCACCCACGCCAACAGAGCCGCTAATCTCTGCCGACCGAACAGTGATCGCGACATCGCCAACATTTGTGACGAAGTTGCCTACTCCTAGCTCGATTTCATTTTCGATATCTACATATCCCTCTCGTTGAATTAAGGTTTTCAATACAACGAGCTCGCCTCCAGGCAACTCTTCAAACACGAACGATCCTTCAGCCGTCGTAAAAACTTGCTGAGTTTCACTCGTTGTGATCACCTGAACCGATACATCAAACGGAAGAGCATCACCGTTCGCAGCCCGAATTCGTCCGAGCAAGGCTGCTTGATTAGGCTGCATCACGATAGGAATAGATGATGTTTGCCCGTCCAGCACAGCAACCTGCAACGGTGCGGTCCGATATCCATCTTTCGAGCCTCGTACGCTCCAGCTGCCGGCCTCAAGACCAGATAATTCAAATTCTCCCGTGACAGAAGAAATTGTACTGATGGTTCCGCTAGAGCTCGTTGCTGTAATGACAACCTGATTCAGCGCGTTGGCCGTCTCCAAATCAGTAACCTGCCCGGTAATACGCGCAGTAGCCCTGCTTAGATGGATCGAAGGCAGCACAATGGTTCTGGCTGCAGCCGAAATCGTGACAGTAGATGGCGCAGGAGTTACATGTCCGATTACCTGTGCTTCAATGATGAATCCGCCATCGGGCAACGCAGAGAATTCAAATCGTCCGGCAGGGTCAGTAGTAGTAGTGAGATCCAATCCAGCTCCAACCAACCTCATGGTCGCTCCCTCGAGAGGAGCCGCACCCGGTTCGGATCGCACTTCTCCGGAGATGCTTCCGGTCGATGGGACTAAAATAAACGTCTGTCGCGAAGTTGTTGCCTCTTCAATTGTTATTTCTCTGGTCACGAACAGGAACCCATCAGCAATGACATCTACCTCATAGATGCCAGCAGGTAAGTTCGAAAGAGAGACATTTCCAATATCGTTGGATACCCCGGAGCGGATAATCTCGCCCCTCACATCAATCACAGCGCCTTGAATTGGCACTCCTCCAACTGGATTCAGTATCGTCGCGAAAAGGCTTCCGCGGTTCGAAGCCAGCGTTAGATCGAGTCCGTCAACCCGCTGCCCAGCGGTAACTGAGAGAGACACTTCCGCCGAATGATACCCTACGGCAATTGCTGTAAGATCGTATGAGCCAGCTTCGATGCTCAGCTGAAACTGCCCATCACCGTCAGTTGTGGTCGAAAATGCCGGAATACCGCCGACCCGCGCTTCAACCCGCACGTCGCTGATGGCGAAACCGCCAACATCTTCAACTTTTCCGGACAACAGCGCCTCCGAAGGCAACAGATGAACGTCCAATTCAAGGTTCAGATCAGGGAGGTCGGTCGTAAAAGAGTGGGAAAAGGATTGGAAGCCTACTTCTTCGATTTGCATTTCAAATCGAGTTCTTGCTCCCAGATAGAGTGCGTAGAACCCGTCTCCGCGGGATATAGTCGAGAGTGTCAACGGACTTCCAAGAGACTCATCCACATCGGAATACTCCACCATCAGGCCTGAAGCTGCAGAGCCGGGAGTCGATATGAAGCCCTCCATCAGGACGAAATTCCGCTCCATCCAGATATCGATCGATTCCGCGTGTTGACCAGATCGAATTACCTGGACTAGTTCCTGGGCTTGCCGGTATCGACTCGACAAGGTTCTGATTTCCCACATTCCGCCCGGCAAATCGAACGAGTAGGATCCATCTGGGCCGCTCGTTTCTGTATAAAAATCGTTCCCATCCTCTGCCACAAGCTCAACACCTGCTAGCACGCCAGCTGCTGAACGCACCGTGCCAGCAATCGAAGCTGCATTTGGATACAGAACAAGACCAATACCTTGCCACTGAGAGTTAGGCGCTGGCGATAGTGATAATTTCTTTGCAGGAATTCGACCTTCATACCTCGCCGTGATCGTCTGCTGCTCGGCTGCAACGAGAAGTGTGAACGCTCCGCCTGCACTCGTCAGAGTTGAGGATCCCGAGGAGCTGATCACTTCCGCAGATTCTATGCCTATCCCTGATTCATCGACCACGGAGCCAAATAGTGTTACGGACAACTGATCAAGAAGAAATCCTACGTCACGAAACGTTTGATTTGGCTCTAAGATCAATTCGAAGGACCTATTGAGCGCAAATCCCTCCTTTACTGCGAATACTGAATAAGATCCGGTGCCGAGATCAAGTAAGAATCGACCCTGATTATCTGTTGTTGTCTCTATTCCCTCTCCCGCCAACGGATATGCGACCACCGTAGCGCCTTCTATCGGCACGATTTCCTGTCGCCCATCCGGTAATATGCGCCGCCCCTGAACAAGGCCTTCTATTCGACTTGCCTGTTGGACAAGCACAAAATTTATATTGGAGTGTGCGTCGCCCGCAAACAGGCTTAGAACGAGGGGAAGCGGTGCAAGAAAACCCTCTTTTGAAGCTGTGATCGTCCACTCTCCCTCACTCAGATTCAGATCCCAGGCGCCATTTCCGTCCGTGACCGTTTCGTAGGTCGTCGTTCCGATCGAAGCTCGAACCCGGGCTTGAGCAACTGGAATACCATCCTGGTTAGTGACTCGGCCAGAAAGAGACACTTCATCATCAATGACAACTAGAGGATCCGGAAGCGTGAGAAGTTGATCGTCTGAAACCGAGACTGTAATATCTGCGGGCGAACGAAAACCCGACTTTGAAACGCTAATTCTATAGGTACCGGCCGGCAAATCGCGCGAAAATATGCCTTCATTGTTTGTACTCGCCTCAAATGACTGAGTGCTCACAACATTATCAAAGCGAACCACCGCATCCGATACTGGAATGTTGTCCGCATCGACAACCTGTCCACTAATTCTAGAAGGAAGAGGATCGAGGTTCAACAAGACACGCGCCCGCTCCGTATTGCGAATCTGAACTGGGACGGTTACATCATCAAACCCGTCCTTGGATGCTGTGAACTCGTAGTCACCGACGACCAGACTATCCGAGAATGAAACGCTGGAAATATTGACGAACGGGTTGGGCGGATTGTATCCCCCATCGGTCGACACGACACGAACTGTGACGCCTAGAAGCTCTTCCGCATCTTTTGATGATCGGGTTTCAAACGTGAAGTCCCCCATCTCAGTGCGATAATAGAATGATGCAAAACTGCTGACACTTGCCGCGCCTTCCCGATCGTTGGCGATCACAAACCATCGAAACTCACCTTCTCGAAAAAATTCAAATGCCCGGACATTCAGGGATGAATTAGGTGTGTTTGCTGAATAAACCTGAAGGTCGGAGGTCGCGCCATCGTCTCGTATGCGTTCAAAGATGGATACATCGTATGACAGGGCACCAGAGACGTTGTCCCATTCAAATATGATTTCATCTTCATCAACGATGACTTCAGCACCAACCGGAAATGTCAGAAGAGGTTTATCTAACGTGCCACGATCTACGAGAGAAAATGAAATGACTGGCCCCAATACAACACTCAGGAAGGCCGGATCTGTCTTGGAATAGGCATTCAAAATGGTGTAGTAATACGTCTGGCCGGGCACAAGCGGAGATGCCGCAAACTGAATGAGCGGGTTCGCCTGCGCTCTCTCCCCGTATAAGGCCGACGTCTCGCTAGTCAGGTGAATCCATACAGGGTTCAACCCTTCTACGGCAGAAATCTGACCGTTGTCCGCGGTGACTGTAAAAGGAGAGTTGGAAACGATGAGCGCGTAAGCCACGACGCCTGGTATCGCTTCCCATTCAAATGTCGGGACGCGCTCGGAAATGCTGCCACGAGGTGCGATCGGCCGGGGCGTGGTCTCGGACTCGATGGCGAACTTGAATTCCCGTGAGTAATGAATACCAGAGTTAGTGGAAGCGTCTATCTGAATCTCGGTATAAGAGTCTGCGTCAGAATCTGTTAAGATTCCGTAGTAGACACCAACTGGAAGGCCCACGACTTCAGGAGTAAACGAGGAATTTCTCTCGCCCCGCATACGAATGGTTTTTAGACCATATACGCCAGGCACCGTCCCAATCTTAAACTCCAACCCGCTTAGCGACTCTTCCCATCGAATGGTCACCACATCAGACGAGCGAAACATGAATGTCGACTCATCCGAGCTCCCCCGCGCAACCTGAGGTGGCCGTAATGTCACATTCTGGGCAACGATATCGCTGAATCCCATTAATGAGACAATTGCCATCAGAATTACCTGACGGCAACATCGGACAATATTTTCCGAGGTTGTTGGCCGCATAAACATGGGTCATTCCCGCCAAAATCAGCGATATGACCTGAAATCAAGTTGTTTTACGACTCTATATGTCAAATCCTGTGCCAACAGGAAAAACGTCTCAATTCGGGAAATTCAAGCAAGTAATTGGGGTACGGAGCCACCTATTCTCCGGCTTCGGGCAAAACCGTCACGATGTCGGATACTCGTGCCATACTTCCAAAAATCCCTCCTCCTCCCTCTACGGGATCGACCACATTCGGAAGCTCTCCTGGTGATAACAATCCACCTCCTTGCTGTACCTGCTGATATCTCTGAAAGTCGTACAGGTTGTCGTCCAACGTGCTCATGGTGACCTGGACGCGTCCATAAAATGGAACGGCAAACCATGGTAGCTTCACTCTCAGTGTACCATCCGAGAATACCTCGTAATTGCCTTCATTGATCGGGGGCGAACTGAATCGTAACAGTTCTTCAATATCTCCCGGGAAAAATTCTAGCCCTTCGCGCTCGTCCGGGTCCTCGTCATCGAAATAGAACTCGAAGTACGGATTAACAAGAGTCTCTACAGACGCATCCAGACTTTCCATCGTGAAGACGAATACGGCCTGGCGGTTCGCGTGGCTGCTCTGAGTGACAAGCATCGACCATTGAGCGGGATCTTTGTATTCGATCTCGACGTGACTCGACTCAATCAGTTCGAATGCCTGAGGAACGCTTGTTTCGGCTCTGACGGCATCCATATTCCCTCCGGCATCTGCGTCGAGTCGGTAAGTCTGACTGTGCTGGACTAGGTGATCCGCTACAGGAATATACTTTCCAGGCTCATCGAACGTTCGCACATATTGAATGCGCTCGGCTACCTGCCCCGATTCACTCAGAAGCGAAATACTGACGGAAGCCTCACTCACCGCCGCAGATCCCGATGTAAATCGGTCCTCGACGTCGATGGTTTTCGTCAGCCATACAGGCGGAAGCTCCTGCCCGGCCACGAGATAAGCCTCCACAACGAGTTCTTCCGAGTGCTCGGACGGAGAAGCGGAATCACACCCGGCAATAAACACCACGATAAGAAGTGGCCCGAGTAAGCTAAGTTTGTTGATTTTCATCTGAGTTTCGGGTCTAAAATCTTAGTGTGAAGGAAATATTGGGGATAGGAATCGGGATCTGCGGGACAACCTCCTTTGAAATCGAACCATCCATCTCGAACTCGTAATAATTGAACCAGACATTGCGTCTTGCATACACGTTTATTACCTGAAGTTGCAATTCAGACTGGGCTCCAAACAATGACCCGGACTTCGTAAAGCCGACGTCCAGTCGGTGATATGCCGGTAGACGCGCTTGATTGAACGGACTAACCAGAACCTCTGTGGATTCATACGAGAAAGGAGAATTTGTAAGGCGATACTGAGAAGCTGGCTGCGTATACGCCTGGCCGGTTGCGTAGGAAAATACCGACGTAAACTCCCAAGATTTACCCAACTGCATCGTTCCGGTCACATTGAGATCGTGAGTCCGGTCGTACTTGGGAGAATAATAGGTCTTCTCGTTGATTACCGGAAAACGCCTGCGGGTAATTCCATACGTATACCCCGCGAAACCGCTAAATGGCCCCAATCGACCCTCAACAAAGATCTCGTTGCCCCAGGCATAACCATCCCCGAAATGAAACATCTCCTCATATTCCAGACCCGCCACATCCGGAAGGAAGGGATTCAGAGAAAACAAATCTCTCATGGTTCGATAATACCCTTCCCACTCGACTCTGAAGCCCCGAGGAGAGTTGTATTTCAGGCCTGTCACGAATTGATCTCCATATGCTGGCTCAACATTTTCGGCGGCTGCCAGCCAGACATCAAGTCCCGAAAACGCTTCGTTGGTAACCAGCGTCAGGAATTGATGATAGCGTCCCATTCCAATCTGGGCGTACAAGTTTTCTGACAACTTGCGCTCAACAGCCAATCTGGGCTCAATTCGAAAATAATCGCCATCGCCGAAAAACGCCCCTCTCAACCCACTGGTCAGTATCCAATCCGATGTCGGTCGCCAGATGTATTCGGTGAATGCACTGCCGTAAACGGAACGCGTCTTAAGCGTGAAAACTTCGACCCTGTCAAACTCGTTGACGAGGTCAAATCTGAACTGCCCCCCCCAGAATCCGGCTTTTATCGAATGCCTTGAATCAGGAATGTATTCGAAATCACCTTTAACAGAGTAGTCCTTTACCTGATTATCCTGCTCCGAATGGGTACTCGCGAATTCAAATGACGGGTTGCTGAAATAGTGGCTTCGAGTGAACGTAAAATTTGAAAATAGCTGGTTCGAAAACAGATGCGTCCAGTTGGCACTGATCGTCTGATTGCCATACCTCAACCTCGCATCTACGTCAGAAACGATAGGAACGACCACAACATCCTGACCCGTATAGAATGAAAGCGATAACCTATTGTTTGGGTTTAAATCAAAGTTGAGCTTGCCGTTGGTGTCGATGAAATAAAAGGTATCTGGAATTCCGTTGGTCTCTGACTTTCTCGCAGCGGCAAGAAGTGGTTCTACAGTCGAACGACGAACTGCCAGCATCCAGGACCCTCTTTTGTGAGGGCCTTCAACCATTGCCCGAGAAGCCAGCAGACCGACAGATACTGTTCCTTGCGTTGAATTTCGATTTCCGTCCTTGTTGTAGATATCTACAACCGACCCGATTCTACCTCCATAGGAAGCTGAATAGGCTCCTTTGTAGAGGCGAACGTCTTTAATCGCATCTGGGTTGAAAGAGGAAAACACGCCGAAAAAGTGTGAGGGATTGTACACCGTCGTTCGATCGAGGAGAATGAGCGTTTGGTCAGGACTCCCTCCCCTGATATATAGACCACTAGAGAAGTCTGAGGCTGCCTTGACTCCCGGCAGTAGTTGAAGAGATCGAAAGACGTCTGGCTCGAGAATCGTTGGAAGTTTCCGAATTGTGGCCGTCGGCATCTTACTGACACCCAATTGTCGTTGCTCTTCTTCTGTATCCTGCTCGGCTGAGACGACAAGCTCCTCTACCAGGAATCGATGCGGTTCGAGCTCTATTTCAAGCCTGACCTGCTCACCATCGGCAAGCTCGACCTCAATTTCTTGCTCTTGAAACCCGATGTATGATACCTGAAGCACATACGTACCGGCATCTAACCCTGTGATAGTGAAATAGCCACTGTTGTTTGTGGCTGTCCCTACGAGCGTGTCTTTCAATCTGAGATTGGCCAAAAGCAGGGTCTCACCCGATTCAGCGTCATGCACAAATCCACTAATCGAGGCCTTGGATTGAGCTGTGACATGCGCAACGCCGAAGACCGAAACGATTAACGAGAGGATAAAAATTGACTTGATCAACTTCACTGAATTCAACTACTGGATAGGTGTAACAACTTGAAAACTTATATCGAGCCTTCAGCCCACATTACTGACGTTCCGTACGTCGGAACTCAACTTTGTTTTCATTATGACGCACCCTCAGCCGGGCGGGCAACTTCATTCACATCTAATTCTTGCTTTCGGTTCCTAAGAAGAACCTTCAATGAGCCGGATACCACAACATATATGATGCAGTTTTACACGTTTTTGTGCCCTTGAACGGCGCTCGCCTTGCCACCTCATTATTA
>Ga0315336_1005577_pt1 | contig 13635 bp, 14 predicted proteins | sample ASW5metaG_FD_204512 | JGI IMG/M metagenome (GOLD analysis project Ga0315336, IMG submission 204512) | Ammonia-oxidizing marine archaeal communities from Monterey Bay, California, United States - ASW #5 | ecosystem: Environmental > Aquatic > Marine > Intertidal zone | place: USA: California...
CCGTCAATTACCAAAGGCGTTGAACTTGAAAGAAAACATTTAGCCCTTGATGATATTAAGGATTCAATAAGAGAGCTTGAGTACTACAGAGAAAAAATTTTTATTGATATTGATTCCGAAGACTAATGCTTTAGGTTTTTTATTTTTCCATCACTACTGAAAAATGTTTCTGGAATTAAAATAGTATCTCGCCGATAGTTTTTATGTTGTTCTGGGTGTTCAAGCATATAATGAAGACCTCTGCTTTCCTTTCTCCAAAGAGCACTTTTAACAATTAAATCTGCAACTAGGATTAAGTTTCTTAATTCAATCAGATCATTATTGATCTTGAATTTTTTATAGTATTCTTCAACTTCGCATGCTAGCAGATTGATCCTGTCTTGTGCTTGCTTTAAACGTTGTGTTGTTCTAACAATACCAACAAAGTCCCACATAAGTCGTCTTAGCTCATCCCAGCCATGAGAGATTAAGATATCCTCGGTTGATTGTGTTACCTGGCTTTCATCCCATTGAGGCGTTTCTTGAAAATCTGCAACTGTATTTATTTTATTTTTAATATGTGCGCTAGCAGCATCCGCAAACACCAAACACTCAAGCAATGAATTGCTAGCTACTCTGTTAGCTCCGTGCATTCCCGTGCATGCAACCTCACCTATTGCATATAAGTTTTCTACATCTGTTTGGCCAGAAATATCTGTAATCAATCCTCCGCAGGTATAGTGCGCTGCTGGAACAACAGGGATTGGTTCTCGCGTAATATCAAAACCTAAACGTATGCAGCGCGAATGGATCGCTGGAAAATACTCCAATATAAAATTTCTTTTTTTATGACTTATGTCTAGATAGATATGTTTTAAACCTAAACGTTTCATTTCATGATCTATTGCTCTAGCAACAATATCGCGTGGAGCTAATACACCTCTTGAATCAAATTTATGTAAGAATTCATTGCCATTATCTAATACGAGTTTTGCTCCTTCGCCGCGCACAGCCTCACTTATTAAAAAAGACTTTTCAGATGAATGATATAAGCATGTCGGGTGAAATTGTATAAATTCCATATTAGCAACACGGCATCCAGCTCTCCATCCCATGGCAATGCCGTCACCAGAAGATGAATCAGGATTGCTTGTGTACAAATAAACTTTGCTAGCACCCCCTGTAGCTAAGACAGTACACTTCGCAGATATAGTTTCAATAGCTTCATTTTCTGAGCGTCTAATATATGCTCCTATACATTTTTTAGAAATACCGTCATTAGACATAGATATGAGGTCAACTACCATGCAATTATCGAGGCAAGTGATATTCTTTTTCGTCAGTAATTGGTTCAATAAGGTTGTATGTAATGTTTTGCCAGTCGTGTCGGCAACATGGACTATTCTTCTTTGGCTATGGCCGCCTTCTTGGTTAAGATGAAGGTTGTGAGTTTTTGAGTTTTGGGTGAGCCCTGTGAAATTTACACCCTGCTGAATTAGCCATTCTATAGATGCCTGTCCTGATTCTATTACATGTTTTACTGTTTCTGCATTACATAAGCCTGCACCCGCACTTATTGTATCTTGAGCATGTTGCCTCACAGTGTCACTATAGGCTACAGGAGCAGCAATACCACCCTGGGCATAATATGTAGATGACTCGCTCAGGGTGTTTTTCGATAATATTGCTATTCGCAAATTAGCCGGCAGTTTCAATGCCAGCGTCAAACCAGCAGCTCCACTTCCTACAATCAGGACATCATAATAGTTTTGTTTATTACTGTTCTCTAAATACATGATAATCTGTCAATATTAATATATTATTCCACTTAAATAGACCTAATAGTATTTTAAGATAACACTAAAGACGTATAAAAAAAATAGAACTTTCGTATAGTTAATAGGTCTATCTACGCAACACATGAATAGAAAAAAGTTACAAGGAGAGCCCATATGGGCGACTTAAGCGATAGCAATTTTGTAAAACAAGCGCGAGAGGGCAACCAGCAAGCTTACGATTATTTGGTACGTAAGTATCAGTTCAGAATAATTAAGCTAGTGAGACAATATGTGTCTACTCAGGAAACCGCAGAAGATATTGCACAAGAGACGTTTATAAAAGCTTATTATGGACTTCAAAATTTTCGCGAGGAAAGTAAATTTTATACGTGGTTATATAAAATCGCAATTAACACAGCGAAGAACCATCTAGGTAAAGAGAAAAAAAGAGCCCGTGAGTATAGCGTTCTTATAGAAGAAGTGGAAAATTCTAATGTAGTGGCATATGTGCGACACACTGATACTCCTGATCATGAAATGCAGGCAACTGAGCTTGAGATTGCTATTAATGACGCATTAGCTAAGATGCCCGAAGAGCTGAGAGTTGCTATAACATTGCGAGAGCTAGAAGGGTTTGATTATGCAAGAATTGCAAAAATTATGAATTGTCCCGTTGGTACTGTAAGGTCAAGAATATATCGTGCTAGAGAGTCTCTTGATGAGGTATTAAAATCAATTATATAAACAAGGCTATATGGTTATGAGTGAAAAACATAAAGAGTTACTTTCTGCATTCATAGATGAAGACAAAACTTTAACAGAGTTTGAGACGAGACTTGTTATCAAAAAATTATCAGAGAGCAAGCCTGAGCGTGATCAATTTTCACGTTACCAGTTGATAAGCGAATTAATAAAAGGGAGGGTGAGTCATTTCATTAATCCTCAGTTTGCAGAAAATGTTTCAAAGTGTTTACATACAAAAAAATATAAGGAAAAAACTAAAAGCACACTGAATGACCCTATGCAGGTATTTTTTAGAAAACCAGGGATAGTGGCAGCCCTTGCAGTTGTATGTATTTTTGCATTCGCTGCATTATTTATTATGAACACACAATACATGCATAAAATATTTAACTTAGATACAAATATCAATATTGCAAAGATTGATAATAATAATAATCTGCAATCTCAGAATGAAAATATAGATCATGGGGCTATGCAAAAAAATTTAGTAGCCCATATGCATGCAAACTGGAAGAATGCACTCCCAACACCTAAACTTTTTCTTCCTCCTGTCAAGCTTGTAGGCCATGCAAGGCACTAGAAAGCTTTTTACAATATTATTTTTAACCTATGGCTGCTTGTTTTCAGCACAAGCTGTTGAGCTCCCTGATTTTACTAGCATAATTAAAAAACATGCACCTGCTATAGTAAATATCAGCACAACAAAACAAAATACAAATATAAACAATCACTCTGCTTTACCACAGATACCGATACCAGAAAATGCACCAGCACCATTTCAAGAGTTTTTTAAGAAATTTTTTGAAGAACGAGGTGCTCCAATACCATTTGAAACTAAGTCGTTAGGATCCGGGTTTGTTATATCTGAAGATGGATACATAGTAACTAATCATCATGTGGTCCAAAGCGCTGGAGAAATTATCGTGAGATTTCATGATAAGCGCGAACTAAGAGCAGAAATTATTGGGTCAGATTCAAAAAGTGATATAGCTCTTTTAAAGGTTGCTTCTAAGAACTTGCAACCAGTTCGCATAGGTAAATCCCACAATTTAAAGGTCGGGCAATGGGTTTTGGCTATTGGTTCTCCATTTGGTTTTGATCAGAGTGTCACTGCTGGAATTGTAAGCGCTATGAATAGAACACTAGATAATACTTATATTCCTTTTATACAGACTGATGTTGCAATTAACCCTGGTAACTCTGGAGGCCCGCTGCTTGACTTAGACGGGAATGTAGTGGGTGTTAATGCTCAAATATTAAGCAGGACAGGGGGATACATGGGCTTGTCTTTTTCTATACCCATTGATATGACAATGGATGTAGTAAGTCAAATACAAACCAAAGGCAAGGTAACAAGAGGGTGGTTGGGGGTGTATATACAAGAAGTTACTAGAGAATTAGCAGAATCATTTGGTATGCAAAAGCCTGCAGGAGCACTAGTTGCAAAAATAATGCCTGACAGCCCCGCTGCTAATTCTGATATTAAAATAGGAGACGTTATACTAACTTTTGATGGTAAAACTATTGAGAATTCCGGAGAACTTCCTCCTATAGTGGGCAAAACAGAAATAGGAAGAACAGTAAAGCTAAATATTTTAAGAAAGAAAAATAAAAAAACAATCAAAGTCAAAATAGCTGAATTAAAGGAAGAAGAAGTTAAAATAGCTAAAATTGATGATGGCAAAACTGCACGAGAACTTATTCTCGGTATGCATGTTCGTAATTTAACTCCACAGGATAAAGAAAAGTTTGGAGTTAATGAGGATGCTGTTTTAGTTGTAGCTGTCGCTATAGGTGCTGGCAAACGCGCTGGAATCATTGCAGGAGACATAATAAAGATGGTTGATGGTGTTAAGATGATCAATGTTAAGACCTTTAAGAACACTGTGACAGCATTACCAAAAGGAAAGTATGTGTCACTTTTAATACAGCGATCTAGTAATACGCAATTTCTTGCCTTGAAGAAAGAAGATTAATTTTTTATGAACTCAGATATAAAGATGGAGAATATAAGAAATTTCTCCATTATCGCTCATATAGATCATGGCAAATCTACCCTTGCTGATAGAATAATACAGATATGTGGCGGCTTGTCTGAAAGAGAAATGGCTGATCAAGTCCTCGATACGATGGATCTAGAGAGAGAGCGTGGGATAACTATTAAAGCGCAAAGCGTGTCATTAGAATACAAATCATCTAACGGTGCTTTATACCAACTCAACTTTATAGATACGCCAGGGCATGTCGATTTTTCATATGAAGTTTCTCGCTCACTTTCAGCATGCGAAGGAGCCTTATTGGTTGTTGATGCAACCCAAGGAGTAGAAGCGCAAAGTCTTGCAAATTGCTATATAGCGATTGATCAGAATGTTGAAGTTTTACCAGTTATTAATAAAATTGATTTACCATCAGCTAACCCCGAGAAAGTCAAAAAAGAAGTTTCAGAGTTAATTGGTTTAGATGCACACAATGCATGCATGATAAGCGCTAAGACTGGAGAGGGCATTGAGAGCGTATTAGAGTCGATAATTTTAAATACACCATCACCAAACGGGGATCCTGAAGCACCATTAAAAGCATTAATTATAGATTCATGGTTTGATGCTTATGTTGGTGTAATGACTTTAGTAAGAATTGTTGATGGAAAATTATCTGCAGGTGAAAAAATAGAAGCTATGTCTACAGGGCGTAGTTATTATGTTGAAAGTATTGGCTGTTTTTCACCAAAGAAGAAAAAACTTCAGACCTTAGAATGCGGGCAGGTTGGCTATATCGTCGCAGGAATAAAAGAAATAGATGGAGCGCGTGTAGGGGATACCTTTACTCATAGCCAACAACCTGCATCAGAGGCGCTTCCTGGTTTTAAAAACATTCAGCCTAAGGTTTTTTCTGGCATCTTCCCAGTCAATTCAGACGACTATGATGATTTTAGAGACGCATTAGAAAAGCTCAGACTCAATGACTCTTCTTTTACTTATGAGCCAGAAGCATCACAAGCCTTAGGTTTTGGCTACCGGTGTGGTTTTCTCGGGATGCTGCACATGGAAATTGTGCAGGAGCGTCTTGAGCGTGAATACAACTTAAATCTTATTAGTACAGTGCCTACAGTGGTTTATCAGGTACATAAGGTTGATGGTCAGGTTATAGAAATTGCAAACCCAAGTGATTTGCCACCACAAAACCATATAGCCGCTATACATGAGCCGATCTTATGCGCAAATATACTTGTGCCGCACGAATATGTGGGAAATATTATTACTCTCTGCGAAGAAAAAAGAGGCATGCAGAAAAAAATTACGTATATAGGGGAGCAAGTTACGATACAGTATGAATTACCTTTATGTGAGGTTGTCCTTGATTTCTTCGATAAACTAAAGTCGGTAAGTCGCGGTTATGCATCCTACGATTATGAAATTGTTGGTTTTAAGGAAAGCCCTCTCATCAAGATAGATATGCTTATCAATGGGGATAAGGTTGATGCCTTATCATTGATTGTTCATAAAGATAAGGCTTATTTTACTGGCCAAGCACTGACTAAAAAAATGAAAGAACTTATACCGAGGCAGATGTTCGATGTTGCTATACAGGCCGCACTGGGGTCACAAATTATTTCACGAACAACAACAAAAGCTTTACGTAAAGACGTGACTGCAAAATTATATGGCGGAGATGTTACAAGAAAGATGAAGTTACTAAAAAAACAAAAAGCTGGAAAAAAACGAATGAAAAAAATTGGTAGCGTAGAAATACCACAGGAAGCTTTTATGGCGATTCTAAAATTAGGTAAATAAATGCGTTGAGTAAATATTTCCAACATATTTTAGTATTATTTTTCTTGCTCGTTGCATCAACAGCAAAGAGTGAAGTTTTAACAGTAACTTTACTAGGCACGGGAACACCAGTTCCTAACATTCAAAGATTTGGGCCAAGTATCTTAGTTGAGACAGGAAAAAAGAGGATCCTCTTTGACGCCGGCAGAGGAACGACACAGCGCCTTCATCAATTAGGAATAGATATAGGCTCTATTGAGTATTTATTCCTGACACACCTGCACTCTGATCATATTTCCGGTATACCAGACTTGTATGCAACGGGTCTTATCTGGCAACGTGAAACTCCGTTAAGAGTCTGGGGACCTGAAGGCACGGAAGAAATGCTTTTTCACATCAAAGAAATGTTCGACTTTGATACAAAAGTGAGGAATCAATTTTCTAAATCCACGAGTCAGGAGGTTCAGTTTATACATGAAAGTGTGCTGCCTGGTGTTGTTTATAAAGATAACGACTTATCAATAACAGCATTTACAGTAAATCATGGCGAAGTTTCTCCTGCATACGGCTATCGTATAAATTATGGGAAATATTCAACACTTATATCTGGAGATACTACATATTCTCCAAATCTTATAAAACATGGGGAAGGAGTAGATTTAGTTATCCATGAAGTCATGGCCGCTTCTAAGCCCCTTATAAACTCTAATCGTCGTCTTAATAAAATGTTGGATTACCATGCCACTCCCGAGCAAGCTGCTTTAGTGTTTAATAAAATCAAGCCGAGACTCGCTGTATACTCACATCTGCTTTTATTTGGCGTGACGGAAAAAGCCATCTTGGACGAGACATTTTCTCTCTATAAAGGTAAGGTTATTATAGGGAGAGATTTAGATACTTTCGATATAGGCACAGCTATTAATGTTTACAATCGTCAATAACCAAAACTTGTCTAACAACAATGATTAATTTTACTAAACCAATGATCATGGGTATTTTGAATGTTACGCCTGATAGTTTTTCAGATGGAGGCGCATACCCATCAACAAGTGATGCTGTGGCGCATGCAGAAATGATGGCACGCCAAGGAGCAGACATAATAGATATAGGGGGCGAGTCAACAAGACCGGGTGCAGAACGCGTCAGCGCACAAGAGCAGATTCGCAGAGTTGTAGATGTCGTTGGCGAAGTAAGACGCGCCCTACCAAATGACATATTGATCAGCATCGATACAACTCTAAGTGAAGTAGCAGAAACAGCAATTACTGCAGGTGCATCAGTAATAAATGATGTAACAGCTGGCACAGATGATAAAGAAATGCTCAACCTAGCTGCAGATAAGAAAGTTCCAATTTGCCTTATGCATATGCAAGGACGCCCAAATAATATGCAGACCAACCCACAATACGATAATGTGCTTGACGAAGTGTTATCTTTTTTACTGAGGCAAGCAGATAAAGCAAAAAAAGCAGGTGTGAATGATAAAAATATTATCATTGATCCAGGAATAGGGTTTGGAAAAACGACTGAACATAACTTAATTCTTTTAAAAAACTTAAAGGAAATAGTAGCAACTGGTTATCTTGTGATGCTTGGTGCTAGCAGAAAACGGTTTATGGGAGATATTTGTAATGTTGAAGAGCCAGCACAAAGAATCCCAGCTACTTGCGCAACTACAGCACTTGGTGTTTTTTCAGGCGCACATATCTTTCGTGTTCATGACATATGGCAAAACCGTCAAGCATTAGACGTTGCATGGAATACCATGCACGCTTAAACTGAAAGAAGCAGCATTAAGTTATAAGAATAAATTATGAAAGAGAAACAAAAAGTCTATACCCAAGAAGAAATCGAGGTACGCCTTAATGAGACGTTACCGCAATGGTATTATGAAGACGGGTGGATAAGAAGGAAGTATAAAACGAGTGGTTGGAAAGCAACATTAATGGTAGTTAATACTGTCGGGCACTTAGCAGAGGCCGGTTGGCACCATCCCGACTTAACTGTTTCTTATGCTTTTGTGATTGTGAAACTGGTAAACCATGCTGCAAAAGGTGTTACAGATCGTGATTTTGAATTAGCTGCTAAGATCGAGGAAACAATAATGTGGCAGCCAAATCAGGAAGATGCAAGCACTCTCGAAGGTACTCCAGATGATCCTAGATTTAAATATATAAGATACGAATAGCTTTCTTTGAACTACAAGCTTAAATACTTATATAAGTATCTGTTTTTTATAGTTTTTAAACTACTTTCAACAAGTAGCATTCTTGTCAGCTTGACCATTATTTTCAATCGTTCATAATATTGCTACTTAAATCAATAAGGCGGGGATTGAGATGAAAAGAACAAAAAATATAATCTCATCACTTGCAGTGATCTTTTTTATGGGTACTGTGCAAGCTGATGAAACATGTATGTCACCTTATATGGCAAAGATTCAAGGTCAGGAAGACTATGTTTATGTCTGGACCTTGGGGGTAGAAGGTTTGGGTGACGAACAAGATAAACTAGTAACAATTGACACAAACCCAGAGTCTAACACTTATGCTCAAGTTGTTAGCGTATTGTCAGTAGGATCAAGAAATGAAGCACATCACTCAGGCCTTTCCGATGACAGACGTTATCTTTGGGCTGGTGGTTTAGATAACAGTTCAATTTTCTTATTTGATATACACAATGATCCTAGAAAACCTAAACTACATAAAAAAATTACAAACTTTGTAGAAGCAACAGGTGGCTTGGTAGGACCTCATACTTTTTATGCTTTACCGGGGCGCATGATGATTTCGGCTTTATCTAACAATGCAGATCATGGTGGTAGAACAGGACTAGCTGAATATACAAATGCAGGAGACTATGTAGCAACATATTGGCTGCCGACTGATGGTGATTTGCAGGGCGCAACTAAAACAGGAAAGCTTGCTGATGGCTATGGCTACGATGTACGAGTTCATGCTCGCACGAATACAATGCTTACTTCATCGTTTACAGGTTGGTCAAATTATATGATGGATTTTGGAAAAATGCTGTCGGACGGAGAAGCAATGAAGCGTTTTGGTAATACTTTCGTGATATGGGATATGCATGCACGACAACCTAAAAAAGTTTTTGATATGCCAGGCGCACCTTTAGAAATTCGTTGCGCATGGAAACCAGATCATAAATATTGCTTTACAACTACGGCATTGACTTCACAAGTATGGTTACTTTATGAAGATGATTCAGGTGAGTGGCAAGCTAAAGCAGTAGCAGATATCGGTGAACCGTCAAAAATACCTTTACCAGTTGATATATCTATCACTGCTGATGATAAGGGTTTATGGATTGACACATTTATGGACGGAAAGGCTCGCTATTTCGATATTTCTGATCCTTTCAATCCCAAAGAAGTTTATCAGGAAAAAATAGGATCACAGCTGAATATGGTTTCTCAAAGCTGGGATGGAAAAAGAGTTTATTTTTCAACATCACTCTTGGACAGCTGGGATAAAGCCGGTGAAAATGATGAGCAATTTGTGAAACTCTATGATTGGGATGGTAAGAAACTTACACACAAGTGGACTGTAGATTTCAAGGCGCTTAAGCTTGGACGCGCACATCAAATGAGATTTGGTTCATATTCACTTTATGGTAAGACTAGACCGCCAGAAAATATTAGAGTTACAATGTTAAATGAATAGTTGTCAAACTTATGTCTAATTTACTTTTAGGCTATCTGAGTTAAAATAAAGCCACCTTTAAAAAGGTGGCTTTTTTTATTATTTATTTTTTTTGAGGCAAATATTGTTGTATAAATCTTTTATTATTTTAGGTTCATTTCTCGTCTTTTTTTCTATAGCGTTAGAAGCGGACGATGACCCTCATAAATATCATAATCTTGGGAAAGATAAGCCGGTGATTTTAGCACCTGGCTGGCATCCTCTGAAATTTGCACCACCAGCACCAGGAACTTATGAGCTAAGAAAAATATTTATGGCAGAAGATGGGTCAACCATAGACCAAAATGGACAGTCTATTATGCTTCACGAACTTTATGATAATAGAATTGTATTGCTAAGCTTTATATATACAAGTTGCCCTGATATCAACGGTTGCCCACTAGCAACGGCAGTAATGCATAAATTAAATGATAAATTTGCAAACCATGCTGATTTGGCAAAAAATGTAAGATTAATTAGTTTGAGCTTTGACCCAAAAACGGATTCACCTGCTGTTATGAAGGAATATGGCGAGCAATTCCAGGAAGGTTATGTCGATTGGAAGTTTCTTACGACCAGCTCAGAAGATGCTTTAGACCCTATATTAGATAAATATTTCCAGACAGTGATACGAGCAAAAAATGAAGATGGTGAATCCGAAACAGCAATATCACATATACTAAGGGTGTATTTAATTGATAAAAATAAAACTATTAGAAATATATATAGCGTCTCTTTTTTACACGTGGATTTATTGATTAATGATATTAAAACTCTGCTTATGGAGTAACTGAAGCAGTACTGAGTAAGACTTATGAAAGATCTTAAACACCTATTTATTCTTGTTAGTATCTTGGTAATAGTGAGTTATATATTTTTTACTCTCACTGTAAACGAGAAAAACATAGAATCACCTCATAGTAGTCAAAAAGTATTGCAAGACGAATACCTCAAAGGGCCTGGAGACGTTAGAACCGGATACGAAGATTCTGAATATAAAACACGAAGTTTAAGTTTAGAGCAGAGGAAGGGAGTGAAGGCAGATTTAGTAGCGATTGTTAAAAAACCTCCCCTGGGGCTACCCCCACTAAAAATACCAAAAACAAACCCTATTACTAGTGAAAAGATAGCATTAGGTAAAAAACTGTTTTTTGATAGGCGCCTATCAATCAATGACACTTTCTCATGCGCAATGTGCCATATCCCTGAACAGGGTTTTGCAAATAATGAAATGCGAACTGCAGTTGGAGTTGAAGGTCGTTCTAATCTTCGTAATGCTCCAACTATATATAATGTGGCCTATTACAAATTACTTTTCCATGATGGGCGGGAATTTACCTTAGAGAATCAAATCTGGCAGCCAATACTCAACCATACTGAGATGGCAGCGCCCTCTATAGGGTACATAATAAACAAAATAAGAAGGATACCTGGCTATGACGGTCTTTTCGAGTCAGCTTTTGGTGCTGGCCCAACTGTTGAAAATATTGGCCAAGCACTTGCTTCATATGAGAGAACGCTTTTAGCTGCAAACTCTCCATTTGATAGATGGTATTTTGGCAAAGAAGAGCATGCAATTAGTGAATCAGCAAAAAAAGGTTTTTTGTTATTTATGGGTAAAGCAAATTGTAGTTCATGCCATACAGTCAATAGTGATTACGCACTGTTTACAGATAATCTGTTACATAACACTGGTATCGGCTACAAAGTCTCGATGGGGGATATTTATATTGGTAAAGAAATGAAACCACTTAGCTCATCTGGTACAAAACAAAAAAAGAAAGTTCAATTAGCTCCAGGGGTTTTTGTTAATGTCGACAAAAGTATTATAGACTCTGTTAGCCAGCAAAAACTACCGAATGACCTAGGACTTTACAGCATCACAGAAAACCCCAATGACCGCTGGAAGTTTAGAACACCATCCCTCAGAAATGTTGAGCTTACAGCCCCCTATATGCACAACGGCATATTTAGCACATTAGAGGAGGTTATAGATTTTTATAATAAAGGTGGAATTGAAAATGAGTTATTAAGTCCTTTGTTGCGTGCACTTGAATTAAAAGAAGATGAAAAAGAGGATCTATTAGCATTTTTGGTATCTCTTACAGGAGGGAATGTGCCCGCACTTGTTGCCGATGCATTTACTGCTCCTATTGGCGACATAGGTTTGTCTGATCCTAATTGGGCGAATGAGAACACATTGGGTTATTAATTAGGTTTTACTACTCATTTTAATGTTTATTAATACTACTCTACTATCAAAACACATCTGCTTTAGATGTCTGCTTTTTTTGTATTTTATTTTTTTTGCTACATCTTGTTCACAAGAGAGTGAAATAATGAATAAGATTGATCAAAAAGTTGGCAACTTTACTCTGATAACAGTAGACAGCAAAACATGGTCTTTGTCAGATCATGCGGGTAAACATATCTTAATAAATTTTTGGGCAACATGGTGTGCTCCATGCAGAGATGAAATGCCATCATTGAATAATCTACAGAAAAAATTTAATACAAGAAATCTGGAGGTAGTAGGTGTTCATGTTGGCCCAAATTTAAAAAATGTTAAGTCTTTTCTAGACAAAGTTCCACTAGATTTCACTATTTTGCTTGATAACAACCTAAAGCTGGCAAGCTTAGGCGTTCTAAATTTACCAACCACACTACTACTTGATAAAAAAGGTAATGCTATCTACTCAGCAGTCGGAGAAAGACAATGGGATTCAGAAGAAATGATTGAATTCATTGAGCGAACCACGCAGTAACATAAGTTTCAATTTTACTGCCAGAGGGTAGTTAGCAATTTATAAAATTATTCTGATGTTGTGGGATTAATAATGGATGTAATCTCAGAAATCTTATTAGCTGGAAACCCTCCTTGTTCTGCATGTTCTCTAATCATATCTTCATTAGGAGCGATATATGTGCAATACACCTTATCCTCTGTTACAAAACTTTCCACCCATTGTATTTGTGGCCCTAAGTTTTGTAGTATTGAGCACGACTGTTTTGATATATTCTGAAGCTCATCAGGTGTGAGGTTTCCAGCGCCTGGAATTTCTCGTTCTATCATATATTTTGGCATGTTTCCTCCAGCCTATAAATTTTGTTATATTATCAGTGGTTAATTTTACATGTTTCTACATTAGGAATACAGATGCCTTCATTTGATTTAGTGTCTGAGGTTGATATACACGAGCTAGGTAACGCTATTGATCAAGCGAACCGCGAAATAAATACTCGTTATGATCTTAAAGAGACATCATCTGTTATAGAAAATAATCAAACAGACCTTGTACTTAAGGCTCCGGAAGAATTTCAAATTGAACAAATTCTCGAAATATTAAGACAAAAGCTGACGAAGCGCGGAATAGATATTTTGTGCTTAAAAAGGAGACAATGTGAAAAATCTACAAATCAAGCAAAGCTTTTTATCAATATACAGCATGGTATTCCTACAGAGACTGCAAAAAAGATTGCCCAGCATATAAAGCAAACCAAGCTTAAAGTTCAAATATCAATACAGGGCGAGAAGATTCGAGTTTCTGGTAAAAAGAAAGACGACTTGCAGTCCGTTATTTCTTTGGTAAAAGACTCTAATTGGGACCTCCCAATACAGTATGAAAATTTTCGAGACTAAAAAAAGCCCTTGCATTGAGGAGC
>Ga0315336_1005578_pt1 | contig 13629 bp, 8 predicted proteins | sample ASW5metaG_FD_204512 | JGI IMG/M metagenome (GOLD analysis project Ga0315336, IMG submission 204512) | Ammonia-oxidizing marine archaeal communities from Monterey Bay, California, United States - ASW #5 | ecosystem: Environmental > Aquatic > Marine > Intertidal zone | place: USA: California...
CTCAACGCGGCACAGGCTGCCTACCAGGTTTCCGGCCTACAGAACGCCATTCTCAACCTGACGATGACCAACATCCGTACCGTCATGGGTTCGATGGACCTCGATGAGTTGTTGTCGAACCGCGACGCAATCAACGAACGCCTGCTGCGTGTCGTCGACGAAGCCGCGCACCCCTGGGGCATCAAGATCACCCGCGTCGAGATCAAGGACATCAATCCGCCGGCCAATCTCATCGAATCGATGGGGCGGCAGATGACCGCCGAACGCAACAAGCGCGCGCAGATCCTAGCCGCCGAAGGCCTCAAGCAGTCGCAGATCCTGGAAGCCGAGGGTCGCAAGGAAGCCGCTTTCCGCGATGCCGAAGCCCGCGAGCGCTCGGCCGAGGCCGAAGCCCGCGCCACGCAGGTCGTCTCGGAAGCCATCTCCAAGGGCGACGTCCAGGCGCTGAACTATTTCGTCGCCCAGAAATATACCGAGGCGCTGACGAAGATCGGCTCTGCCACCAACAGCAAGGTCGTGCTGATGCCGCTGGAGGCCTCGTCGCTGATCGGCACGCTCGGAGGCATCGGCGAGATCGCCAAGGAGGTCTTCCGCAGCGAGGGCTCGAATGGCGCGCAGCGGCAGGCGGCGCGCCCGCCAGTCGTTCGTCCGAGCGAAAATTGAGATCATAGGGAAACTTCCCCCATGATTGAGCGCGTCATTTCCGAACTCGGCCCCTGGAACTGGATGGTTCTGGGCTTCGTCCTCCTCGTCATGGAGATCATCGCGCCGGGCGTCTTCATGCTGTGGATCGGCATCGCCGCCCTGGTCATCGGTGCGGTGTCGCTGCTGATCTGGGACGCAAGCTTCTGGACCTGGCAGATCCAGGTTCTTGCCTTCCTCATGCTCTCACTGGTTTCGGCTTATGTCGGCAAGAGATTGGCCGGCGGACGGCATACCCCCACGGATCAGCCGCTTCTCAACCGCCGCGGCGAACAGATGATCGGCAAGATGGCTACTCTTTCCGAGCCGATAAAGGACGGCCGTGGCCGCATCAAGCTTGGCGACACGCTCTGGCGCGTATCGGGTCCGGACCTGCCGGCCGGCACGAAAGTGCGCGTGACGGGAGCCGCCGACACCGATCTGGAGTTGACCGTCGAGGCGGTTTGAGTTTCCTCAGGCCGCGCCTATGCGCAGCAGATCGTGCAAATGAACCAGGCCGACCGGCTTGCTTTCCTCGACCACCATCAGACTTGTGATGGCCGAATCGTTGATGGTTTGCAACGCCGTCGCGACCAGCGTGTCCGGGCTTGCCGTCTTCGGTTTCTTTGTCATCACCTGATCGACGCTCATGGAAAGCAGGTCGCTGGCGATGTGCCGGCGGATATCGCCGTCGGTGATGATGCCGGCAAGCGCGCCGTCGGCGCCGGTGATCGCCACGCAGCCGAAACCCTTGCGCGACAATTCCAGGATTGCCTCCTGCATGCCGGTTCCCGAGGGCACAAGCGGCAGCCTTTCGCCCACATGCATGATCTCGCGCAATTGCATCAGGTTGGCGCCAAGCTGGCCGCCCGGATGGAAGGTGCGGAAATGGTCAGGCGTGAAACCGCGCGCCTCGAGCAGCGCGATAGCCAGCGCATCGCCCATGACGAGTTGCAGCAGGGCCGACGTCGTGGGCGCCAGCCCATGCGGACAGGCCTCCGGCACGGCCGGCAGCAACAGCACGACGTCGGCGGCACGCGCCAGCGCTGAGTTCTCGCCCGAGGTAATGGCGATCAAAGGGATGGAAAAGCGCCTGGAATAGGCGACGATGCCCATCAGTTCCTTGCTCTCGCCAGACCAGGACATGGCGATGATGGCGTCATCCCGGGCGATCATGCCGAGATCGCCGTGATTGGCCTCGGCCGGATGGACGAAAAAGGCGGGGGTGCCGGTCGAGGCGAGCGTGGCTGCGATCTTGGAGCCGATATGGCCGCTCTTGCCGACGCCGGTAACGATGACGCGGCCGTCGATCCGCGAGATCATGTCGATGGCGGCTGCGAAAGGCTCCGCCAGCCCATTCCCGAGCGCGGCGGCAAGGGCCGCCACACCGGCCTTCTCCGTCGCCACCGTTCTCAGCGCCGATTCGATCGCAGCCTGCCTGTCCGGCTGCCTTCTCTCTGGGGACCCCGCATGCATGGCGCAAGCGATTAGCGCTTTGCCTCGCCGGTGTCCAACAGAATTGCCGTGGGGCCTTGATCGGGGGCATGCAAGGCGGCCCTCTCAACCCTCCGTTAACCATCCGCATTTACGGTTCGGTAAGTATGGCGCAACCGCGCCGCGCAAGCAGTGGTGTCGATGTCCGGGGGCCAACCTGAAACGAGAATCGGTCGAAGGGGCATTGCCGTCGCGGCACTGCTGCTGACGGCGAGCGCGCTCGGCTTACTGCGCCCGGCGCCGGCATTTTCCCAGGAGACCGAGCTGCGCGGCGAGGTTTCCGAATCGGCCATACTCGCCGACCAGCAGCGCAAGGCCAGGCAGTTGCGGGCGCAGGGGGCGCAGGATCAGGATGCGCCCGCGGTCGCGGCCGCCCAAGATACCGCACCGACGACCTACCAGCCGGCAAGCCCCGGCGCCGTTCCCGATGACAACCAGGCGGGGCGCGCCGCGGACAGCATCTTCGACCAGCCGCAGGCAACCGACGATCCGTTAGCCGCCACGACGACGCCGGCAAAACCGCGCCGGCCCTCGACGGCCAATCGGCGCGCTCAGGACACCAAGACCGACACCAAGACGAATACCAAGACAGCCGACAAGAGCAAGGCAAGGAAGAAGACCGGCGAGGCGACGGACAATACGACCACGGCCTCCACTGCCGGCGCAGCCAGCCAGGCCGATGCCGCCGCCATCGATGAAAATGACGGCAGCAACAGCCGTGCTGTCACCGTCGACAGCGTCGACAGGCAGAGGCTCGACCCCGGCGCGGAGCGCACGGCGTCCATCGAAGGCCGGAAGGTCAAGCCGGAGGACGATCATTTCGCCGCGCCGGGCGTGAAAGTCGGCACCTTTCTCTTCCGGCCGTCGCTCGAGCAGGGATTGACCGCCACGTCCAACGCCGATTCCAGCAGCACCGGCAAATCGGCCGTCCTGTCCGAGACGGCGCTGCGTTTCACGGCGACCTCGGACTGGCGTGAGAATTCGGCCTTGATCACCGGCTACGGCCTTTTCCGCAACACCGTCTCCGGCGAGAAGATCAACGATGCACAGGGCCGCATCGACGGCCAGCTCAACGTCGATCTCGACAACGAGCTGCGCGCCGTCGCCAAGCTTGGTTACGAAGCGGCGCCGGAATCGGCTTCCTCGCCGGATGCGATCGCAGGTGTCACTCAGCAGCCGCTGCGCCAGACCGTGGACGGCAGCCTCGGCATCGAAAAAAGTGTCGGCAAGATGCGTTACGCGCTGACCGGGGCAGTCAGCCATGATTTCTACGGCGATGCCGAACTCTCCAACGGGACCACCGTGTCGCAGAAGGATCGCGATTCCACGCTCTACACCGCGACCTTGCGGACCGGTTATGAGATTTCGCCCGCGCTGACGCCCTTCGCGGAGGCCGAGGCCGGGCGGCGCGTCTACGACCTGCGCACCGACACCGACGGCTTCCAGCGATCCTCGACCAGGCTTGGCGCGCGCGCCGGCCTCGAGCTCGACATGGGCGAGAAGCTGTCCGGCGAATTTTCCGTCGGCTGGCTGCGCGAAGCGATCGACGACAGCCGCCTGCCGGCGGTGGCCGGGCCGAGCATCAATGCCGACCTCAAATGGTCGCCCGAGCGCGGCACCACCATCGGGCTCACCGGGAAGACCGAAGTGGAGACCACCACGACGGCCGGCCAGAGCGGCGATATCCTCTATTCCGGCCGTCTGACCGGCGAGCGCCAGATCCGAGCCAACCTGACGGCAAACTCGGCGCTTGGCCTCGATTGGCGCGACTACACCGGCTCCGACGGCCACGATTTGATCCTGAGCGCCGAGGCCGGACTGACATGGTGGCTCAATCGCTATGCCGGGATTACCACCCGCGTCAGGACCGAGAAGCTGACCAGCAATCTGCCCGGCCGCGACTACACTGCCAACAGCGTCTACCTCGGACTGAAGGTGCAACGCTGACAGCAGTGACGGCCATGCCTGTATCGAGATTCAGGTCATCGGGGTCGAGAGCGATGCATCCGAGAACCGGAGCCGAGCGCGCCCCGGGGTATGAGCACGGCCTGCCTCAGAACCGCGACGGCTACGAAGCCGCGCCGCGCTGCTCCACCGGTCGGACCTCATCAAGCAGCGTGCGGATGACGCCGGCCATGCTTGCGTTCATGTCGCTGCGCCAGAGCGCGAAGGCGACATTGGCCTCGACGAAACCCTCCGGCGAGCCGCAGTCGAAGGTGCGCCCCTTGTAGTGATAGCCGTAGAACGGTTGCTCTTTCTGCAGCCTCAGCATCGCGTCGGTCAGCTGGATCTCGTTGCCGGCGCCACGTTCCTGGCTTTCCAGGATCCCGAAGATTTCCGGCTGCAGGATATAGCGCCCATTGATGAAGAGGTTGGACGGCGCGGTGCCCTGCTTCGGCTTCTCAACCATGCCGGTGATGCGGAAGCCGTTATGGGTGTCCTCACCGCGGCCGACAATGCCGTATTTATGCGCCTCGGCCGGGTCGCATTCCTGCACGGCGATGATGTTGTTGCCGGTCTCGGCATAGAGCTCGACCATGCCCCTCATGCAGCTCTTTTCCGACTGCATGATCATGTCCGGCAAAAGCAGCGCGAACGGTTCGTCGCCAACCAGCTCGCGGGCGCACCATACGGCGTGGCCTAGGCCCATCGGCACCTGCTGGCGGGTGAAGCTGGTCTGCCCCGGCGCCGGCTGCAGCCGCTGCAGGCGGGCGAGCTGGTCGTCCTTGCCTCGCTGGGCGAGCGTGTCGTAGAGCTCGAACTGGACGTCGAAATGGTCCTCGATGACCGCCTTGTTGCGCCCGGTCACGAAGATGAAATGCTCGATGCCGGCCTCGCGGGCCTCGTCGACCACATATTGGATGACCGGCCGGTCGACGACGGTGAGCATTTCCTTCGGGATGGCTTTGGTGGCCGGAAGGAACCGCGTGCCGAGGCCGGCGACCGGAAAAACTGCCTTGCGAACGCGTTTCATGCTGACACCCCTATTTTCGGCCAATTATCCGTTCGGCGGCGCGCTCCGCAATCCCCTCCGGGATTTTCACGCCGGAATTCCATTTTCACGCCGGAATGTGGGATTAACGGGCGACCGGTGAACGTAAAGCTAAAAGTAGAGCTAAAGTCGCGACACATATTTTCGTTCCTGGCGGCACCTATGGTAAACTAAATGCTAACCGGGTTCGGCGTTGAATGATCCTTCCTGATTTGACGAAGGAGGAAATGATGTCCGTTCGCAACACCGCGAGGCGCCTGATAGCGCTGGCGACCTCCGCCGGCGTCACGCTGGCCCTGCTGATGCCCGCCGGACCCGCTTTCGCGGATGCGGGATTCCGCCAGTGGGTTGCCGGCTTCCGCGCCACCGCGGTGGCGGGTGGCGTTTCGGGCGCCGTCTACGATCAGTCCATGAGGGGCATCGAGCCCGACCCGGTCGTGCTGGAAAAGGCCCGCACCCAGCCGGAATTCACCGCGCCCGCCTGGGACTATTTCGACAACCGCGTGCACGACCAGTCGGTGGCCAACGGCCGGGCGATGGCGCGCAAGTGGAAGCCGTGGCTCGATCGCATCGAGGCGCGGTTCGGCGTCGACCGCAACATCCTTCTGGCGATCTGGTCGATGGAATCGAACTATGGCGAGATTCTCAAGCGCGACGACATCATGCGCAACGTCATCCGCTCACTGGCAACGCTCGCCTATGGCGATCAGAAGCGGTCGAAATATGCCCGCACCCAGCTGATCGCGGCCTTGAAGATCCTGCAGACCGGCGACATCGACGAGAGCCATCTGATGGGTTCCTGGGCCGGCGCGATGGGCCAGACGCAGTTCATCCCGACCAGCTATCAGCGCTATGCGGTCGACATGGACGGCAACGGCAAGCGCGACATCTGGAACTCGATCCCAGACGCGCTGGCGACTTCCGCCAATCTGCTCAAGACGAACGGCTGGCAACCCGGCAAGACCTGGGGTTATGAGGTGACCATACCAGCCGGCAAGCTGCCCGGCGGCGCAAAAACGCTTGCCCAATGGCAGGCGCTCGGCGTGGTCAGGGCCAATGGCAAGCCATTCAGGAACCTGACGGACAAGGCCACGCTGAAAGTGCCGGATGGCAGGGGCGGCCCCGCCTTCCTGATGATCAGGAATTTCTCGGTCATCAAGGCCTATAACAATGCCGACAAATACGCCTTGGCCGTCGGCCTTCTGGCCGACGAGATCGCCGGCGGCACCGGGCTGGTGCAGGACTGGCAGCGGCCTTTCACCAAGCTCAGCTTCGAGGAGCGGCAGGAGTTGCAGAAGCGACTCTCCGAGCATGGCTATTATGACGGCAAGTTCGACGGCAAGATCGGCGATGGCTCAAAATCAGCCATCATGGCCTATCAGGCCAACGTCGGCTTGACCCAGGATGGCTATCCGAGCATGGAAGTGCTCAAATGGCTCCGCAAGCAATAGGGCTGTCGAAGGCGCCAGCCGTCCTTCCAGACAGGACAAGGATGCTGTAGCGCTCGGCTTGCGCATGACCTTGCCACGTCTGCCCGGTCATGCGCCAAGGGATGGAGAGGTGTTTGGTTCCGGTTGCGCGTATCAGGCAGGGTATTCGCCGGGCGCCGATCCTGATTCTCGCCCTTGCCGTGCTTATCGTCACCGCCGCCGGCGCCTTCCACGCCCCTGCCTTCGCGCAGGAGGAGAGCCGCGGCTGGTCGCTGCGCGACCTTCTGTTCCCGCGCCGCAGTGAACGCGTCGAGCCACCGGTCGAAATACAGAATGCAAGGCCGAAGCCGAAGAAGAAGCCCAAGCCGCGCCCGCCGGCGGAGCCGGAAACACCGATCGTCGAGAAGACGAATGACGCCCGGATCGTGCTGGTGGTTGGCGACTTCCTGGCGGCCGGGCTGGCCGAAGGGCTGGACGCCGCCTTTGCCGACAATCCCGCCGTCAGGATCGTCACGCGTAGCAATGGTTCGTCCGGTTTCGTTCGCGATGATTTCTACAATTGGCCAGCCGAGATAAAATCGCTGATCGAGACCGAGAAGCCGGCGGTCGTGATCGTCATGCTGGGCTCCAACGACCGGCAGCAGATGAAGGTCGGCGACGTGCGCGAGCAGCCGCGTTCAGAGAACTGGACCAAGGAATACGAGCGCCGCGCGGATGCGCTCGGCAAGGCCATACAGAATGCCAAGGTGCCGTTCCTGTGGGTCGGCATGCCCGCTTTCCGGGTAGCGAAGATGAACTCGGACATGCTTGCCTTCAACGACATCTATCGGTCCACCGCAGAAACTCATGGCGGCGAGTTCGTCGATGTCTGGGACGGCTTCGTCGACGAGAATGGCGCTTTCGTCACCTCCGGCCCGGACATCAACGGCCAGCCGGTCCGCCTGCGTTCCGATGACGGCATCAACGTCACAAAGGCCGGCAAGCGCAAGCTTGCCTTCTATACGGAAAAGCCGTTGGCAAAGATACTCGGCCTGGCGGCGCCGGGAAGCATCACGACCGTGTCCGCGCCCACCGGCGCTCCGGTCGAGGCTTCGAAGCCGGCCGCGGCCCCCGTGATAGTCGACCGCACCGCGCCGATGCTGCTCGGCGATCCGTCGCTCGACGGCGGGACCGAACTGCTCGGCGCCGCGCAGCCGGCCAAGGCCGATCCGAACCTGCCCGGCCAAAAGCTGATCATCGAAGGCAAGGCGCCCGCCGCCTCGCCAGGCCGTGCCGACGATTTCACCTGGCCGCCCAAGAAGCAGCCTCCCGCGACGGCGGCTGTCGGGTCAGGCGCGACTCCTTGATCTATATTCCTCTATAGCGGCAATTTGGCGCTCAGCCGATCAATGGCACTATTGGATTTGGCCGAGCTCAACATCGGGGGGGCAAATATGTCGGCAACAGCTTATTCCCTGCTCGGGTTCGTAACTTGGACCCTATTGCTGCTTATATGGATGGAGATCCTGCGCACCTATCTTGTGTTGAGCGGCCACGTGCCCGCGAATGGCTTCGCACCGGACAACGCCGGACTTTCGCCCTTCCTGCAGCGACTGGCCCGCGCTCACGCCAATTGCATCGAAGGCCTTCCCGTATTTGGAGGTCTCATGGCCCTTGCCATGATGAGCTCGCGCGCTTCTATCACCGATCCGCTCGCATATTGGCTTCTCGGCGCGCGGCTGGTGCAGTCGGCCATCCATTTGACGTCGACAAGTCCGACCGCCGTCAAGGCTCGATTTTCGGCGTTCGCGGTCCAGATGGCCATTGGCCTCTATTGGGCGATAAAGCTTCTGGCCAGCTAGCGTCCCACCGTTTCATGGAAACGGCGGGTCGCCAAGATTGCATTCGTTACCGCCAATTGCCGACTCAGCGCGGCAGCACCGTCGATCCCATCAATGCCTCGTCGATCGAGCGCGCCGCCTGGCGGCCCTCGCGGATGGCCCAGACCACCAGCGACTGACCGCGGCGCACATCGCCGGCGGCATAGAGCTTGTCGACACTGGTCTTGTAGTCGCGATCGTTGGCCTCGACATTCCTCGAGCGGCGGCTGTCGGTGACGACCTTGATCTTGCCTTCCAGTTCCTTCATCAGGCTGTCGCCCGCCGGGCCGGCAAAGCCGATGGCGATGAAAGCGAGATCGGCGCGGATGACGAACTCGGTGCCGGGGACTGGCTTGCGCTTGTCGTCGACCTCGCAGCAGCGCACGCCGGTCAGTTGGCCGTCCTCGCCGATGAATTCGAGCGTCGCCACCTGGAATTCGCGCTCTGCGCCCTCGGCCTGCGAGGAGGATGTGCGCATCTTGGTCGCCCAATAGGGCCATACCGAGAGCTTGTCTTCCTTCTCCGGCGGCTGCGGGCGGATATCGAGCTGCGTCACGCGCACGGCGCCCTGGCGGAAGGCGGTGCCTATGCAGTCGGACGCGGTATCGCCACCGCCGACCACCACGACATGCTGGCCGCCGGCAATGATCGGGTGCGAGGGCCACGCCACCGACTGGATCGGCTCGCCGCCGACGCGGCGGTTCTGCTGCACAAGGTAAGGCATGGCGTCATAGACGCCGCTGAGATCGCTGCCCGGGATACCGGCCGGACGCGGCGTTTCGGAGCCGCCACAATAGAGCACGGCGTCGAACTCCTCGATAAGATCGGCGACCTTCACGTCGACGCCGACATTGACGCCGCAATGGAAGGTGACGCCCTCGCCCTGCATCTGCTCGATGCGCCGGTCGATATAGTGCTTCTCGATCTTGAAGTCCGGAATACCGTAGCGCATCAGCCCGCCGGGTCGGCTCTCGCGCTCATAGACATGCACATCGTGGCCGGCGCGACCGAGTTGCTGCGCCGCCGCCATGCCGGCGGGTCCGGAGCCGATGACGGCAACCCGCTTGCCGGTCTTCCTCTCAGGGGGATAGGGCCGGATATGGCCGGTCTCATAGGCCTTGTCGGCGATCGCCTGCTCGACCGTCTTGATGGCAACCGGAATGTCCTCGAGATTGAGCGTGCAGGCTTCCTCGCAGGGGGCGGGACAGATGCGGCCTGTGAACTCCGGGAAATTGTTGGTCGAATGCAGGTTGCGGATCGCGTTGTCCCAATCGCCATTGTAGACGAGGTCGTTCCAGTCGGGGATCTGGTTGTGGATCGGGCAACCGGTAGGCCCATGGCAGAACGGAATGCCGCAATCCATGCAGCGCGCGGCCTGTTTCTCGACCTCCTTGTCGGACATCGGCAGCGTGAATTCGCGGAAATGCCGGATTCGGTCCGAGGCAGGCTGGTACTTGTGCACCTGCCGGTCGATCTCGAGAAAGCCTGTTACCTTGCCCATAGTCCAGTCCCTGCTGTCCGAAGGCACGCTTTTGTCGGCGCACCCGTTAACCCCTTAAGGCTGCCGTGGCAACCGAAGTCCGGGGTCAGGATTGTTGGTGAGGATGGCGGCCGCAGACCCGTCTCTCCGGCCTGCCGATGCTCATTCGGCCGCCACGCTCATGCGCATGCGTTCCATCTCGATCAACGCGCGGCGGTATTCCACCGGCATGATTTTTCGGAATTTCGGCCTGAAATTCTGCCAGTCGTCGAGGATCTCGCGGCCGCGCACCGAACCGGTGAAATGCACGTGGTTGGAGATCAGCTGGTAGAGCCGTTCCTCGTCGTGACTGGTCATGTCGCCGGAAACGTCGACGCGGCCCTTATGGTCGAGATCGCCGCCATGATGGAGCAGCTTTTCCATCAGGTCGTCCTCTTCCGGAACGGGCTCAAGCTCGACCATCGCCATGTTGCAGCGTTCGGCGAAATCGCCCTGCTCGTCCAGCACATAGGCGACGCCGCCCGACATGCCGGCCGCGAAGTTGCGCCCCGTCTTGCCGAGCACCACGACGATGCCGCCGGTCATATACTCGCAGCCATGGTCGCCGACGCCTTCGACGACGGCCGCCACGCCGGAATTGCGCACCGCGAAGCGCTCGCCGGCGACACCGGCGAAATAGGCTTCGCCCTCGGTAGCGCCGTAGAGAACCGTGTTGCCGACGATGATCGAGTCGGCCGCCACGATCCTGGCTTCTTCCGGCGGGCGGATGACGATGCGACCGCCCGACAGGCCCTTGCCGACATAATCGTTGCCGGCGCCGACCAGCTCGAACGACACGCCGCGCGCGAGAAACGCGCCGAAGGACTGGCCGGCCGTGCCGGTCAGCTTCACCTGGATCGTGTCCTCGCGCAGGCCCTTGTGCTTGAAGCGCTTGGCGACCTCGCCCGACAGCATCGCGCCGGCGGATCGGTCGACATTGCGGATCGGCAGCTCGATGGTGACGGGCTGCTTTGCGTCCAGCGCGGGCTTCGCCAGCTCGATCAGCTTGCGGTCGAGCACGTCGTCGATCGGGTGCTTCTGCCGCTCGGTCCAGTGCAGCGCCTCATGCGGCGCGTCCGGCTTGAAGAACATCTTGGAGAAGTCGAGCCCGCGCGCCTTCCAGTGTTGGATGACATCGCGCTTTTCCAGGAGATCGCTGTCGCCGATGATCTGGTCGAGATGGGTGTAGCCCATTTCGGCAAGCAGCGCCCGCACCTCTTCCGCCACATAGAAGAAGAAGTTGATGACATGCTCGGGCGTGCCCTTGAAGCGCTTGCGCAGCACCGGGTCCTGCGTCGCCACGCCGACCGGGCAGGTGTTGAGATGGCACTTGCGCATCATGATGCAGCCGGCCGCGATCAGCGGCGCGGTCGAGAAGCCGAACTCGTCGGCGCCGAGCAGCGCGCCGATGATGACGTCGCGCCCGGTGCGAAGGCCGCCATCGACCTGCAGCGCCACTCTGCTGCGCAGGCCGTTGAGCACAAGCGTCTGGTGCGTTTCGGCAAGGCCCATTTCCCACGGGCTGCCGGCATGCTTGAGCGAGGTCAGCGGCGAAGCGCCGGTGCCGCCATCATAGCCGGAGATGGTGATGTGATCGGCGCGCGCCTTGGCGACGCCCGCGGCGACGGTGCCGACGCCGACTTCCGATACCAGCTTGACCGACACGTCGGCCGCCGGATTGACGTTCTTCAGGTCGTAGATCAGCTGCGCCAGATCCTCGATCGAATAGATGTCGTGATGCGGCGGCGGCGAGATCAGGCCGACGCCGGGGGTCGAATGCCTGACCTTGGCGATGGTGGCGTCGACCTTGTGTCCGGGCAACTGGCCGCCTTCGCCGGGCTTGGCGCCTTGGGCGACCTTGATCTGCATGACGTCGGAATTGACCAGATACTCCGCCGTGACGCCGAACCGCCCCGAAGCGACCTGCTTGATCGCCGAGCGTTCCGGGTTCTTGCCGCCGCCGGGCAGCGGCAGATAGCGATCGGCCTCTTCGCCGCCCTCGCCGGTGTTCGACTTGCCGCCGATCTGGTTCATGGCGCGAGCCAGCGTGGTGTGCGCTTCGCGCGAGATCGAGCCGAACGACATCGCGCCGGTCGAGAAGCGCTTGACGATCTCGGCCGCCGGCATGACGTCCTCGATCGCGACCTTCTTGCGGCCGGTCTCGTCCGCTGTTCTGATCTTGAACAGGCCCCGAATGGTCTGCGCGCGCGCGGTCGCGCTGTCGATCTGCGCCGAATACTCCTTGAACGTGTCCCATGAGCCTTGCCGCACAGCGTGCTGCAGGCTGGCGACCGCGTCCGGCGACCACATATGCGCCTCGCCGCGCATGCGGAACATGTATTCGCCGCCGACCTCAAGGTTGTTGCGCAGCACGGGATCGCTGCCGAAGGCATCGGCATGGCGGCTGAGCGTCTCGGTCGCGATCTCGTCGAGACCGACGCCTTCGATCAGCGTCGCCGTGCCGGTGAAATACTTCTCGATGAAATCCGACTTGAGCCCGATGGCGTCGAAGATCTGCGCTCCGCAATAGGACTGGTAGGTCGAGATGCCCATCTTGGACATCACCTTGAGGATGCCCTTGCCGATCGACTTGATATAGCGCGAGACGACCTCGTACTCGTCGACCTCGGCCGGCAGTTCGCCGCGCTTGTGCATGTCGAGCAGCGTGTCGAAGGCGAGATAGGGGTTGATCGCCTCGGCGCCATAGCCGGCCAGGCAGCAGAAATGATGCACCTCGCGCGGCTCGCCGGATTCGACCACGAGCCCGACCGACGTGCGCAACCCCTTACGGATCAGGTGATGGTGGACCGCGGCCGTCGCGAGAAGCGCCGGGATGGCGATGCGGTCCGGACCGACCTGGCGGTCGGACAGGATGATGATGTTGTAGCCGCCGGCGACCGCCGCCTCTGCCCGCTCGCAGAGCCGGTCGATGGCGCCCTGCATGCCGGCCGCACCCTCGTTCGAGCCGTAGGTGATATCGATCGTCTTGGTGTCGAAACGGTCCTCGGTGTGGCCGATGGAACGGATCTTTTCGAGATCGCCATTGGTCAGGATCGGTTGGCGCACCTCCAGCCGCTTGCGACGCGACGTGCCGACCAGGTCGAAGATGTTCGGCCGCGGCCCGATGAAGGACACCAGGCTCATCACCAGTTCCTCGCGGATCGGGTCGATGGGCGGGTTGGTGACCTGGGCGAAGTTCTGCTTGAAATAGGTATAGAGCAGCTTCGACTTGTCCGACATCGCCGAGATCGGCGTGTCGGTGCCCATCGAGCCGACGGCTTCCTGTCCGGTGGTGGCCATCGGCGCCATCAGGAGCTTGGTGTCCTCCTGGGTGTAGCCGAAGGACTGCTGGCGATCGAGCAGGCTGACATCCTTGCGCAGCGCCCGCGGTTCGACCGGCTTCAGGTCCTCCAGGATGAGCTGCGTGTTGGCGAGCCAGGTCTTGTAGGGATGCCTGGTCGCGATCTCCGACTTGATCTCCTCGTCGGAGACGATGCGGCCCTTGGCGAGATCGATGAGCAGCATGCGGCCCGGCTGCAGCCGCCACTTCTGCACGATCTTTTCCTCCGGCACCGGCAGCGCGCCGGCTTCGGAAGCCATGATGACGCGGTCGTCGTCGGTGACGATGTAGCGGGCCGGGCGCAGGCCGTTGCG
>Ga0315336_1005579_pt1 | contig 13623 bp, 11 predicted proteins | sample ASW5metaG_FD_204512 | JGI IMG/M metagenome (GOLD analysis project Ga0315336, IMG submission 204512) | Ammonia-oxidizing marine archaeal communities from Monterey Bay, California, United States - ASW #5 | ecosystem: Environmental > Aquatic > Marine > Intertidal zone | place: USA: California...
ACAGCCAACGCCCCGGTTAGCCCGTCTACAAGGGCGCCGATTCCCATCAACACAGCGACAGTGAGACCGATCCCGAGAGCCGTCATGACGGTGGTCGCCTTGCGAACCTTGAGATTCCGCAGATTGTATGCGATAGGAATGCTTGCCATCGCTGACTACCCAGTGTGGCGAAGAGCGTCGGTAATGTTCGTTCGAGCGGCCATGACGGCTGGAACGAGCGAGCTGCCCAGCCCGATCAGCACTGCTGCCGCAAGGCAGATAGGCACACCCCAGAGAGGCATTGTAAAGCCAGAGAAGAACGCGACCATCACGTTAGCCATCGCCTGTGTCACGCCATATGCCAGCAGGACTCCCAGCGTTCCGCCCACCAGGGCCATCAGCAGCGCTTCACCGAGAATCATGAGCAGGATCGTACTACTGTGAAAACCCAATGTCTTGAGGACGCCGATCTCTGAGAGGCGCTCGCGCACAGTCATCGCGACTGTATTCGCCGAGACCAGCACGATCGTGAATGCAATCGCGGCCGCGATGCTCATCAAGAAGACCTTAATGTTGCCGAGCTGCTCGACAAAAGACAGGGCAAAGGCGGCCTCGGACTCCGTCTTGGTGGGCTCGGGTGCGTTGCGAAACATCTCGTCGACCGCTGCCGCGACGCGGCCGGCGTCGTCAGTGCTCCGCAGCCGAATGGTAAAGGTGCCGGCGAAACTCCCCCACTCGTCGGGGATGGACTCCTCAAGATAATCGAGATGGAAGAAGCTGTTGAAATCGTCAGGGCCTTCAAAGATGGCTCTGACAGTGAATTCGGGGTCAATCGGGTAGATATCTCCCTTGAGAGTGAGGCGGTCGCCAAGCTCTAGCCCAACCCGCGCAGCCACCATGCTGCCAATCGCGATCGCCTGACGGTCGCGCTCGAAAGCCGCGCGTTGATCCGGCGTCACCTTGAACTCGGTGAAGATGTCGAACACTTTGTCATGCTCGACCGCGAAGCGCGGGAACATGTTCTCAGGACGGTTGTCTTTGTAGGTTCCGCCAAACCAGTTCATGATCGTGAGATTGTCCACTCCGTCGATCTTCGCGATGCGGTCGCGATAGTAGATCGGCATCGCCTGCGTGAGTGAGACTTTGTGGCGAGTGACCAGGCGAAGCGCCTGTTCGTCGGCTACAGGGCGGTGGTAGAACGCCGCGTAGACAGACAGCAGGACGCCGAGCAAAAACAGAGAGACGGCAACGCTCAGGACCGAGAGAATCGTGCGGCGGCGGTTGCGCAGCAGGTTCTTAAGGGTAAATGGGATGAGCTTCATCATCGGCGCAGCCTCCTGCCAGCCACCGCTTTAAGAGTAGCCGTTCGCCGAACTGAACCGCTGCGTTGCTCTCGCACGAAGTAGGCGCTCGATGCCAAACAACCACGGGCAGAGAGTCGGCTTGACGCTGAACGCAAGGGCGTCTCGGCCGAGTTGCCTCCTCGTCATCGTCCACTGCGCCCCCTGCGGATGCGAGCCGCCAAAGCCGGGCGCAGGGCCGGGTTTTGGCCCTTTCGCAATCTCGATCGCCGCAAGCAAGAGCTCATCGCGGCCTTCGGCCACGCCCCGTCGCGAGCGCGCCACCGGAATCGTGGGCCGGATCGCGTCTCCGCGACACTCAGCTCTTGGGGTGGCGGCGGGTCTACGCCGTCGACGTAGACCCGCATCGTTGGGGCTACGCGACTAAATATCGATTGCAGACGCGAGGCTAGATCTTGCGGCGTCGCGGCATCCTCGATTTGGCGAACGCCCTGGATCAGGAAAGTGTCTCAATCCGCCTCCGCGACCTGATCGCTTGGATGGAAGTATCGTACATAGCCGGCGAGCTTACCGAATGCGACGACGTTTTCTAGGCCCGCGTCAGAGAGAGGCCTGGGCCCCTGAGCAGGCTCCGTGCGAAGCTCGTCTGTGATCTCCAGCGTTACGTCGTCGAACCAGGCTCGGCCCGGGGTTCGCAGAAAGATCCCAAATAGTACGTTCGTGGCGTCAGGATCGACCGTAGCATCGATGGAATAGTAGGCCCAGCGTGTGGCTCGAATGGGCCGATCCGACATGTTATTGAAGAAGCTGAATCCGCCGTCGGGACGATCGACGCGAATCCACATCTGGGCTGTGGCCCCTGGTTCGACCCGTGCGGCGGCGCGAAAGCGAATCCTGCGCGCCGCGAGATCTTGGCCGGGGATCGACGTTCGAAGGACGCCAATAGTGCCTTGGCGAATGCTCGGTTCGGCGGTGATCACTGCGCACCGCGAGCCCTCGATACAAGCGTCGTCGGTGACCGCGAACTCAAAGCCTTCCGGCCCGATAGTGACCCATGAGGGCAGCGACTCGCCGACGACTCCAGTTTCAAAGCCGCCGTTTGCCGGCAGGCTTTGCGCAGGCAGTACTGTGACCGCCGACATGACGAGCAAACTAAGCAGACACAAGGTAGTGGGCATCGCCCCTAGGCGTTCGCGTCGCACTCGCACAGTTGTAGCCTTACGTACCGACGCTCCACAAGGTTGCGCTGCGCCATGCTTTCACATGTCCGAGTCGCGGTGGTCGCGTTTTCCGAACGCTGGCACCGACTGGGGTGGATGGGTTGCATCGATCCCTTGAGACCACCCCCCTTCTGCGGAAGTGTCTGTTGCACTTCATCGACCAGCAGTACCCCCATGATCACGTAACACCGGCTCTGCGAAAATAGGGTCACGGCGTGTTGCCCAATCTGCGGCGAAGCGCAACCGTGCCATTTCTTCGGGGTTTTCGACTGCTCGACCTGCGGAGCCGACCACAAGCTAGCTGGGTCGACGTTTGTCGCCCGCGAGCGTGATACAGCTGAACTGGTAGGTGCTATCCAGTTCTCAAACAAGACGAGCGATGAGCTGGTGCTGGGTCTTGAAATCACAACGGTTACAGGGGAGCCGTGGTTGTCCGCAACACTCGAGGCGACTCGAGTATCACCCGGTGAGCCCGTCGAAGTATCCGTCACCGCTGACCCAAGCAAATTGACGACACAACAATCGGACACGGGAACAGTCAGAGTGACATCCAACGGTCAGGCCGTCAGGGCAATTAGCGTAACGCTTGTGAGCCCGCGCACTGGCGGGGGCGAGCTGGAGCTGTCTCGGACGGCACTCTGGTTTGAAATTCTGCGGGGCGCGGCGGGTGGACTGACGCAGGAGTTCGCGATTCTTAGCCGTGGAGACGCGGAGCTTCGTTGGCGGACCGAGGGCCGTGGTGTCTCTTTCTTAAACTTCGGGCTCGGAGCAGAGAGTGGGGCCACACCATCAGCAGCCTTCACACAAATCGCAGTAGATGTATTCCCGCCCTCGGTGGTACGCATGCGAGCTCGATGAGGCCGAACGTGTCCCACAACCCGGGCAGAGGATTGAAGATCGCGTGCACGACCTCATAGCCACCCGAGGCCACCGCGCCCGATGAGTACGGGCCGCTGCCTTTGAGGAATTGGAAGTTTCCTTTTGGGTTATCGATCAAGGTGAAGCCTCCTGTGAGTCGGCACAGCTTGCGACGGCTGCCACGGCGGCGAGCTGCGTCCATTGCCGACGCGTGATTCGTTCAGGCATAAGACCTCCTGTGAATTCCACTCACTCATTGAACGTGCCAAGGGTGGCGCAGAGTAGGCGAGTGCGCGTATCGCGTCATCGAAAACTTGAGTCGCGCGCCCGCCCCCGGTGCGAGGCGGACGGTCAGCGTTCCCGAATCGACATCGACGTTTTCTTCTTGCAGCCGAACCGAAGTGAACTCGTGCTCGTGATAGCCGCCAGCCTGCACGATCAACTCCCGTGCCGACGTTTGGCTCAGATTGACGAGCGTGACCGTCGCCGAATCCGCGGTCAGGCCTTCGACCAAAGCCCCGACGTCGGGCGGCAGGCCAGCGCGTCGTCTGACCGGATCGAAGTAGCGCAGGCGCGAGTGTAGCGCCCAAAGCTTGCCCCCGGCGAAGTAGCCGCCCATCGTAAGCTGCGTGAGGTGATCCGTCGCCGGTGGAACGATGCCGAGCAGCCAGTCCGCCAGTCGCGTATCGGGGCTCGTGGGATCGCTGCGCATCAGCTCGACCCGCCGCCGCACGTATTCGAAATCCTCCTGGAGCGCCCGAACTGGGTAATCCGGGTCGTTTCCCCCCAGATAGGCGATCCAACCCTTATCAGTCGGAATTCGAGACAGATCCTCGCGCCGCATCGACCACAGATAAATCTCGGTCAATCGATCGATGAACAGATTGCCGGTGAAGTGATAGAACTCGGGGCTACCGCTGTGTTGGTATCCGCGGGGATCGCCATACATCTGTGGCAGGAGGGTGCGCCCGTCTTCAACCTTTTTGTGTTCGTAGAGGATGTCGAGCTGTTTGCGGAGGACGTCGACGTACTTGGCGTCGCCCGTTAGCAGATAGGCGTTCGAAAACCCAGGCCAAGCGCCCGCCGTGAAAGTGTTGCGATGAGCGATCTGCTCGATCTCTCCGTCGAAAATCGTAAAGTTCCAGCCGTAAGTCCCCTTCCACCACTGGCCGTCATACTCGCCGCCGGGTTCACCGTTGAGGCCGACATTGGTGGGGATCATTCCGCCGGCTTGTTCGGTGCGCTCAAGCCAGGCGTCGACGTACTCCAGCAACCAGTCGCGGTATTTGCGCTCGCCCGACAGCATATACGCGTTCAAGCCAAGCAGCGTGGCTCCCATGTTTAGAGGGTGATCGCCCACCGAGTCGAGATACTCTGCGCAGTGCGCTAACATCCGCGGATACCAGGATTCGAGGTCGATCATGCCGTCGCGTCTGTTGGGGCTGTGCAGAATGTGAAACACGCCCGGCACGGGATCTCCCACCCAGTCGTAGGTCGTGGCCTTGCGCATCATCGGCCCGCGGCTGCCGGTCCAGAGGCTCTTGATCAGCTTCTTGCTCGGGTCGTAGTTCGGGGCCAGCGGATCGCGGCCCATGTACATTTCCGCGAAACGTGTCATCCGCTGAACAAATCTGGGATCCGCCGGATCCGAGAGTCCATAGAGCAAGAATCCGCGCATTCCTTCGCCGGTGTGGAACCAGTCCGACTGCGTGATGAACTCGCGGTGGTAGGCTCCGTTTTTCGACAGCTCGGTCAGTTCGGTGCGCAACTCGCCGTACTGTACGAGGTGCCCTTCGAGGCCTTTGCGGTAGAGCTCGAGAACGCTGTCGGATCCGCCCAGCGCATGCAGCAGAGTCCAGTTGTAGTAGGTCTCGATAGCGTCGTCGGGACCGTCAAGAGTACCCCAGCGAGGCGTGTGCAACAGGCGGCCACCGAGGTCCATGTACTTTTCGGAGAACTCCTCGACGGCGCGGGAGTTGGCATCGAGCAAGGCGCGCTCCATCAGCGCCCAAGCGGGCGGCGTCATCGGCGTGTCGATCGTAAGCGTCGGCGTCTGCGCGCTCGCGGCGAGGGCCGCGACGAACACCAATCCAATGGGGACGGCGACGAGTGAGTGGCGTCGAGTCCAGTTCACGTATAGCTCCCGTCTGCGGCGGCTACTTCCGTGCTGTTACGGTAATTTCGATCCGCGCCTTACCGACGAGGCTCGCGATCGCCACGGTCGTCCGAGCGGGACGGTCCGCTGTGAAGTAGTTCGTATAGACGCCGTTCATTTTGGGGAACAAGGAGATGTCGGTCAGATAAACCTTCACGTCGACGGCGTCCGAGTAGTCGTAGCCCGCCGCTTTGAGGATGAGCCCAATGCGTTTGAAGGTCTGGTCGACTTCTTCCTCGAAGTCCTCGGGGTATTCACCGGTCTTAAGATCTGAGCCCGTTTGTCCCGCGCAGTAAAGGGTGTCGCCAAATTGAACACCAGGACTGAAGGGCATATTCGGCCGGAAATCCGGAGGATATATGATCTTTTTCTCGGCAGCCAGGGCGAGGGTTGCGAGCGCAAGCAACAATGGGATTGACAGCAGTTTTCTCATTTGAACCAAACCTCCTGAGCGGCACCAAGATCGTAGCTCATCGCAGCAGCGTTTTGTTTGGTCTTTTCGGTGCGCAAGGCTTGGCAGGGGCGTCCGCTTGAACGATAATATGGCGGTCCGCGGTAGGGGGATCGTGATTTATCGTAACTTCCTGATTAGCCGACGGGGGTTCCTTGCGGGGCTTGGCGCCGCCGCTCTCCCCGCGCAGCAAGCGAAGCCTAGGGTGGCGGCGATCGTTACTGAGTTTCGGCACCGCTCGCACGCCGACGTGATCTGCACCCGGATCCTCGACGGGTACTATCCTAACGGCGAGCGTCAGGAGCCGAGAACCCGCATTGTCTCGATGTATACCGATCAGGTCCCCCCTGACGACATGAGCCGGGGGTTCGCCCACCGCGATCGTTACAAGATCTACCCGACCATCGAGGAAGCGCTGACACTGGGCGGGAGCGACTTGGGCGTCGACGCCGTGCTGCTGATCGGCGAGCACGGCGAGTATCCGACGAACGAGCGCGGCCAAAAGCTCTATCCGCGCCATCGCTTGTTCTCGGATATCGTCAAAGTCTTCCGCAAGGCCGGGCGCAGCCTACCGTTGTTCTCCGACAAGCATTTGTCGTACTCCTGGCCCAAGGCCAAGCAAATGTACGACTGGTCGCGGGAACTCGAGATTCCCTTCATGGCCGGGTCCTCGATTCCCGTTACGGTGCGGACACCAGAGCTTGAGATTCCATATGGGGCCCGCATTCGCAGGGCTGTGCAAGTCGGCTACGGACCGCTCGACGCTTACGGGTTCCACACGCTCGAGGCGATGCAGTCGATGGTCGAGAGGCGAGCTGGCGGAGAGACCGGCGTCGCCTCGGTCGAGATGCTCGAGGGCGACGCTGTATGGAGCTGGCGGGACGGCGTGGGCAAGTGGTCGCATCCGCTCTTGAAAGCGGCCTTGGCTCGAAACCCAAGCGTGCCGTCGGGCGCGCCGGAAGACCACTCGAAGGATCCGGCCCTTTTCATCGTGCAGTATCGCGACGGGCTGGAAGCGGTGGCTTACATGCTCAACAGCTACGTCTACCGCTGGGACTTTGCGGCCGAGGTCGATGGACGCGTTGTCTCGACGCATTTCGGGCAGATTCCCGAGACCCGCAATCTGCCCCACTTCGACGGGTTGACCTACGCGATCGAAGAGCTGTTCGTGAGCGGCAAGCCTCTGTATCCGGTCGAACGTACACTGTTGACGACGGGTGTTCTGGCGTTCTTGTTTGATTCGCGGGAACGAAAAGCCCAGGTCGAGACGCCTGAGTTGGCATTCAAATATCAGGCGCCCGCGGATACGTTTTTCCAGCGAAGTTAGGGGGAAGGGAGGGACCGCTGATGCGTAGCAGAGCCCACTTCGGTAACCGGCTACTGATCATTCTGTTGGTGGCCGCGCCCGTTGCAGCACAAGAATACGACCTGCTAATTCAAGGCGGCCGTGTGATCGATCCCGCCAACGAGATCGACGCGGTGATGGATGTCGCCGTTGCCGACGGCAAGATCGTTCGAGTAGCGAAAGGCGTTACTCCCGATGGAGCAAAGAAAGTCGTCGACGCCTCTGGAGCCGTCGTCACCCCCGGGCTGATCGACTTGCACGCCCACGTCTACGGATATTCCGGCAGCATTTTTCCGGACGATACTGCGCTGTACGCCGGCACGACCACCGTCGTTGATTGCGGCGGTGCGGGCTGGCGCACCTTCGAGGAATTCAAAGAGACCGTGATCGACGTTGCGCGCACTCGTGTGTTGAGCTTCATCAACATCGTCGGCCTCGGGATGATCGGCGAGCCCTATGAAAGCGACGTGGCGGACATGGATTCTGAGAAGACCGCCGCCAAGATGGCCGAGCATCCAGATCTGATCGTTGGAATCAAGACGGCCCATTTTTCAGGCGAAGGTTGGCCGGCGATTGACGCATCCGTCAAAGCGGGCGAGCTATCGGGCAAGCCGGTGATTATCGACGACAAAATCTTCTCGAACACCGGACGTCATTCGCGCGAAAAGCTGCTTGACAAGATGCGTCCCGGCGACATGCACACACACACTTTCAACGACAGGCAGGTCGAGATCGTGAGCCGATTCACGGGCCAAGTGCAGCCTTACGTTTGGGAGGCCCGCAAGCGCGGCGTACTGTTCGACTTGGGCCACGGCGGGGGCAGCTTTATGTGGCCGGTCGCAACCAGGGCGGCCGCCGAGGGTTTCTACCCCGATACGATTTCTACCGACCTGCATCAGTCGAGCATCATGGGGCCCAAGTCCGACATGGCCAACTGCATCACCAAGATGATGTCGCTCGGCATGGACCTGCCGGATGCGATCAGGCGGTCGACGGTAGCCCCGGCGAAGGCCATCAGCAAGTTCCCCGAGCTGGGGACGCTCAGCGAGGGGTCCGCGGCGGATATCGCGGTATTCCGCATTGAAGAAGGCGTCTTCGCGCTGATGGACGCCTGGAAGAAGAAACGCCTAGTGGGGAAACGCCTGGCCCCGATCTTGACCGTCCGAGCTGGGGCGGTCGTCGTCGACCGGGAAGGGCTTAGCGTTCCTGAGTGGCAGGAGGCGGGTGACTATGTCAGGGTTCCTTAAGGTTTTCCGGGGCCTGGGGCTGTTGGCTCTGGCCCTGACCGCCGTGGCCGAACAGCCGGTGATCTACGACTTGCTGCTCAAGGGCGGTCAGGTCGTCGACCTCAAGAACGACCGCAACGGACGCTTCGACATTGCCATCGTGGGCGACCGCATTCACCGCGTTGCCAAGAACTTGCCCGCGGCTCGTGCGAAAAAGGTCGTGGACGTATCGGACTACCTCGTCACCCCGGGTCTGATCGACCTGCACGCGCACTACGACGTCACCGGCGCCGGTTTGAGCCTCAACCCCGACCACAATTCTCTGCGTAACGGCGTAACGACCGCCGTCGATGCAGGCACGTCCGGCTGGAAGGGCTTCGAGAAGTTCAAGACGAACACCATCGACCGCGCGCAGACTCGCGTCCTAGCCCTGCTCAACATCGTCGGCGCAGGCATGTATGGCAGCGGAGAAGGCGGTCCGGAAAACGACGTGAACCAGATGGACGTCGACGCGGCCGTGACGATGGTTGCGAAATATCCCGAGACGATCGTCGGCATCAAGACGGCCCATTATCAGCCCTCGGACTGGGAAGCCGTGGATCGCGCCGTAAAGGCCGCCGAGCTGTCGAACACAGTGTTGATGGTCGATTTCCACCCGAAGCCCGGGCGCAGCTACGAAGACCTGATCCTCAAGCACATGAAGCCGGGCAACATCCACACGCATTTCTATGGCCGCCTGACTCCGCAGCTCGATGAAAACAAGCGCGTCCAAGACTACATGTGGAAGGCTCGTCAACGGGGAATTCTGTTCGATGTAGGCCACGGCTCGGGCAGCTTTTGGTTCCGCATTGCCGTGCCCGCGATCAAGCAGGGCTTTCTGCCCGACACGATCTCGACCGACATTCACAAGAGCTCGATCATGTTGCCGCACGCGACGTTGACCAACGTGATGTCGAAGTTCCTCAACATCGGGATGACGCTCGAACAGGTAATCGAGCGAACCACTGTGAATACCGCGAAGTCCATTCGGCGGCGAGACCTGGGTCACCTCGACGAAGGCGGCATTGCTGACATTGCCGTGCTGGAGCTCGAGCGCGGGCGCTTCGCGTTCTTGGACTCGGGCCGGGCGAAACACATCGGAGACCGCCGGCTGACCGCGGTCCTCACGGTGAGAGCTGGCTCGATCGTCTGGGACTTGAAGGGCCTCGCGGCCGAGGAGTTCTCGAACGTCGGGCCCTACAGTAACTTCAAATAGCGGTGTTTTCGTTTGACTTTGCTCGCCGCAGAGCTTTAAGGTCGAATCGGCAGAGCACCCCGAATGGTGAGCAAAGACAAGTGGCGGCGGTCTCGAAGCCTGCTCGAACGGGCCTCCATGTCCCTGCCGGGCGGCGTCACAAGTCCGTTCCGCGCAACTTTGCCGGTTCCGCTTTTCTTCGAAGACGCGGAGGGGCCGCGGCTCAAAGATGTCGACGGCAACGACTACATCGACTTTGCCCTAGCTTGGGGCCCCTTGATTTTGGGCCACAAGCACCCCCGCATGGTCGAAGCCCTCACTGAGGCCGCGGCCCGCCCGCATACCTATGGGGCTCAGCACGAGCTCGAGCCGATCGTTGCTGAGCGCATTCAACGGTTGGTCCCCTGCGCCGAGCGGGTTGCGCTCACTTCCAGCGGCAGCGAAGCGCTGCAACTCGCTTTTCGGCTCTCCCGAGCCCACACGGGCCGACCGCTCGTACTTAAGTTCGAGGGGCACTACCACGGCTGGATGGACTCGGCACTGGTGAGTTACAAGTCTGAGTTGGCGGCTCTCGGCCCGCGCGAGTCTCCGAATGTCGTCCTCGGGTCGCCCGGACAAGTCGCCAACGCGGCAGAGAACACCGTCGTCGCTTGTTGGAACGACGTCGACGTTCTAGACCACATCCTCGCCGCCCGAGGCGCCGAGATCGCCGCCGTTGTCATGGAGCCCGTACTGTGCAACAGCGGCTGCTTGCTACCGAGCGACGGCTATCTCGAAGCAGCCCGCGCAGCCTGTGACCGGGCCGGTTCGCTGCTTATCTTCGACGAGGTGATTACCGGTTTCCGAATCGACATGGGCGGGGCGCAGGCGGCGTTCGGCGTCACGCCGGACATTGCGACTCTCGGCAAAGCGCTCGGCGGCGGCGTCACCATCAGTGCCGTCGCCGGAAGCGCTGAAATCATGGACCGTGTCGGCCCCGGGAAAGTAGCCTTTGGCGGAACTTTCAACGGAAACCCGCTCTCGCTGGCCGGGACCGACGCGTGCCTGGAAACCATCAGCGCGCATGACGGGGCGGCTCTCACCCGCGCCAACGCGGCCGGGACTCGCCTCATCGACGCCGTGCGACGCTCGGCGGACAGTCACGGCATCGACTTGCAGGTGACCGGTTTCGGGGCCGCATTCGCCCTCCACTTCACCGCCCGCAACGAGTTGCGCGACTATCGCGACACCTTCGACGACGACCGGAATCGCTTGTCAAAGTTCCTCGGCGGTTCGCTCGACGAAGGGCTGCATCTGCTCCCCGACGGCCGCTTCTACGTTTCGGCGGTCCACACCGACCGAGACATCGACGAGGCTGCGGCAGCGATCGACCGCGTTTTCGAACGAATGTCGATGTGAAACAGACCACCTTATCTCCCTTGGGTACGCGGGAACCGTCCTTGCCCTTGTGGCCCATAGGGCGAGGGTCAAAAGCCGGCCCGGCGCAATCTGGGCAGGCAGGCGTCTGTGACGCAAGTAGAGCGCGGAAAAACCCAGGACGGGCAGCGGATGGCCTGTGTTCCGCCTCTGACTTTCACCGTGACACGGGGTCGCGAATGAAGTAGCAGGTAAAGCACGGCAAGATCAAGAACGCGGCGAGGGTATAGCGTTGAAGTCGGGCCCGTTTCGCCAGTGCCGATCGTGTACCGGCCGATCTCATGCTGGACCACGACCTTGACGGCGCAGCTGAGCAGGATGAGCCACAGGAGGATAAATCCGACCTCGGCGCCTAGCACCGTGGTCAACACCAGCTCGCCCGAGCCCACGACGGCAGCGGCCAGCAACAACCCTGAGCCAACCTGACGAAGCACCGCCCGCGCCGTATCCGGAGGCTCGCGAATTGCCTCTGGCGCGCGCCTGAACGGTTCTGCTGCTTGGCCCCACACGCTTGCGAGTCGCGATGCACAGTGAGCGATGATAGCCGGGTCGCCGAGAGAAAAGAAGTCAGCGTGTGGTTCCGCGTTCAAGATGCGCCGCCAAGGCTAACGGCCGGCGGAGGCAATGTCCCACCTGGGACGCTCCAGTGTGAAAGCCCGATTGCTACGGCGCCCAAGCGATCATCTCGATCTCGACTTTCGTCCTCGAGTCAGGGAACTCGACGCCGATCGCCGACCGTGACGGGCGCAGCGGCCCGGGGAAGAACTCGGCGTACACCTCATTCATCGCGGGCTTCTCGACCTTGATGTCAGCCATATAGACGACGACTTTGAAGACGTTGTCGAGCGACGTGCCGGCGGCCTCGAGGTTCTTCTTGTGCTTCGCAAGCGTGGCGCGGGTCTGATCTTCGATCGTCCCGCCGAAATCGCCTTGGGCGACTCCGGTCAGGCCCGACGTGAAGACTAGGTTGCCAACCTTCAGGCCGGCTGGGGTCTTTTCAATCTTGCCCCCAGCCGCTTTCGATGGGACGGCGAGAGCGAGGGCCGCCATTCCGGCTAGGCCTCCGGTTGCGGCGGCTTCGCGCAGGAAGTTGCGGCGGTCATCGGGTGATTCGGGCATGTCGGTTCTCCTCAATCTACGTAGGCGATGCAGTCGATCTGCAAAAGTTGCCCCGGCCGTCGAAAGCCTGTCGCTCCAAAGTACGAACGTACCGGGCGAGGTTCCGGGAAGAACGTGTTGTAGACCTCGTTCATGCCCGGCCAGTTCTTCTCCGGGTCGACCAACGAGACCTGGACTTTCAGCACGTTCGCCATCGAGCTGCCAGCTTTCTCCAGGCTCTCCTTCATGATCGTCAGCGCGTCACCCGTTTGCTTCTGGACGTCGCCAGGGCCGTCGGGCCGCCGGGCGGGATACCAGCCGCCGATTCCGCTCAAGAACAACAGATGCCCGGAGCGGACGGGACCGCCGACCTTCTCCTTCTTGGGCTCCCACGGCTCGGCTGCTTGGGCGGAGGACGCGCCGGCGAGGCCGAGAGCAGCCGCAGCCAATGCTCTTCTTCGGGTAGATGTATTTCGTTTAGACATTGGCCCCCTTCCCCTGGGCGATCTTGCCCGACGTCGCTGGGTCGCTCGGCATCTCGCCCCCATAGTTGTGCTTCACCGCGGTCCAAGTTCCATTGGGATATTCGCCCAAGTCAAGCTCGCCCTCGATGCGGTTGTCGCGGACGCGCCCGCTGAACTGATAGCTAAGCTTCGACCCTTCGATCGGCAACACGCTCGCGAAGCGCACCGCGTCTCCGTCAATCGTCCCCTCAACCGGCCCTCGCGTCAGACTGCCGACGTGAGTTCCCGTCACTCGGTTGCCGTTCGCTTCGAGGAACAGAAGGTGCCGCGCTTCCCCGAGCGCGTACTTGACGTGAACGTTCCAGCGGCCGGAGAGATCGGACTTCGGCTTCGCGAAGTTCCGCTTCTTGGGTCGCGGCGCTCCGCGGAAGACCTCTTGCAGGCGGTCGGCGACCAACTTGTACTCCCCTGGCTTGAGCGCCACTGGCCGCAGCCGGAAGACGTGCCCGTCGCCCGCCGCGTGGGTTTGAATCGACGGGTCTCCGTCGAGCAGGACGTCATGCAGTTCCCCGGCGGTCATGCCGATCCGTTCCGGATCCCACGAGATGTTCATCGTGGGGAACGGGCCGCCTCGGGTCGGCTCGGCGACTTCGGCCATCACGCCTGGGACCGCGGTCACTCTCTCGGTGATATGGGCGTACCATTGCTTCCACTCGCGGTATTCAGCCTCGAGGTCTCGCTTGTTCACCCACACCTCGACGGCGGCGGTGATGCCGACGATCTCTTCCTTGCTGACTTTCATGGGTCGTCCAAAGGCATGGTGCGGGGCGCTATTGGCGAACGCCGCCCGCACCAGATCCTCACGCCCCAGCAGCA
>Ga0315336_1005580_pt1 | contig 13621 bp, 13 predicted proteins | sample ASW5metaG_FD_204512 | JGI IMG/M metagenome (GOLD analysis project Ga0315336, IMG submission 204512) | Ammonia-oxidizing marine archaeal communities from Monterey Bay, California, United States - ASW #5 | ecosystem: Environmental > Aquatic > Marine > Intertidal zone | place: USA: California...
TGTTTAGCCCCTATCGATATACCTAATCGAATTATTTCTGCTAGTCCGCGTGTAATCAGTGCAGATCTGGCATTACTACCAAAACCTAATCCATCTGAAATGCCTGCTGCAATAGCCATCACGTTTTTTACGGCGCCGGCAATTTGAACACCAATATAATCAGAATGTACATAAGTTCTAAAAATATCTGAATGGAAAAGGCTTGAAAAATCTTGCGCAATTTTGATATCTTTTGATGCTATAGTTATCGCTGTTGGTAACCCTGCCGCTACTTCTTTAGCAAAAGATGGTCCGGAAAGGACTGCAATGGAGCAATTATTAATTTCTTCCTCAATAACTTTATGATTTAGTTTTTGCGTGTCTGGCTCAAATCCCTTACAAGCTATACATATACTACCTATAGATAATGGTTTTAAAAAATTTAAACTGCTTCGAAGCGCATGACAGGGCACTGCGCTAATTATTTTCTTTATTTCAGCTGGAACTTCTTTAACCCCTTCAATTGGAAAAACATTTTTAGGTATCTTAATTTCAGGCAAATATTTTCTGTTATATCGAACTAATTTTATTTCCCTTATCATCTCTAGGTTAATGTCCCAAAGATAAACTTGGTGATGATTACGTGCTAAAACTAAAGCTAATGCTGTCCCCCAGGACCCAGCGCCTTGCACTAATACTGGTTGTGACGTCATTTTTTATTCCTATTTAATGAGTTGTATTTTGCTTTGCCTGCTCTGCGGCTTGTTTCTTTTGTTGTTCATACAATACATCAAAATTTACTGGAGAAACTAGCAACTGAGGAAATCCTCCTCTTGTAACGATATCTGAAATCGCCTCACGAGCAAATGGAAATAAAATATTTGCACAAGATGTTGCTAGCATATGGCCGAGTATATCCCCTGGTATATTTTTTATTAAGAAAATACCAGCTTGATTGATCTCAACTAAGTATACTATTTTATCATCTATCTTTACTGTTATAGTAACTGATAATACTACATCAAAAAGGTCCTCACCTAATGGGGTAGCTTCATTCGTTATATGCATGTCTACAACCGGCTTCCACTCCATCTTAAATGCATCAGGTGAATTTGGCGTCTCAAAAGATATATCTTTTATATAAATCTTTTGAATTGAGAATTGTTTGTCTTTTTTTTCTTCAATTTTGTCTTTTTTTTCAGCCATAAATACTTGCCTTATCTAAAATATAATATTCTTTAAAAAATTATGAATTACTTTTGAGACCTTTGGTTAAAGGTAAATTTGCGTTCTGCCATGATGTAACACCTCCTTTTAAACAATAGATCATTTCTTCGCCCTGTCTCATTAATTTTTGTACTTCTTTCAATGAAAGACTGCCATTAGTACAATAAAAAATAATTCCTTTACTACTATCTTTTCTTAACTTATTAAATTTCTCAGGTAATTCCTGCAAACTGATATTTTTAGCATTAATAATATGTCCGTTCTCAAATTCTTTTTGACTACGAATATCGACTACTTCTGCGTTTTCACGATTAATAAGTTGTGTAGCTTCATCTGTGGTCAATATCTTAACACCGCCAACAATACCACCAAAAATATTCCATATTAACAAAGTCAAAATTACAAAAAGCAACGAAAATAGATAGGGGTGATTTAGAACGAATATAGGGAACTTTTCCATTTGGTTATTCTCTTATTGTTAGTTTAAATAGAAACAAATAATACGTTATATCTTGTGATGAAAAAACCATTGAAATACGGTAAATAGCTGCCTGATTTAACGTGTTGTATTCAATAATTTCATGTTAATATTCATAAAGTCTTTGAAACTCAAAGTCTAACAGGATATTGACTTAAATTAACCGACAACCTCAATTTTATATTTATTTGCAGATTAAAATTGCAAAAAACTTTGAATAATCCAATTTTTTCATCATTTCTATCAATGACAGTCAATATTTACGATGCAATTAGTTCATAAACCTACCATTTTAATAATCCTTGATGGCTGGGGTCATACCGATAACACTGACTACAATGCGATATATTCTGCAAATAAACCGGTTTGGGACCGAATCTGGAATGAGCACCCTCATACACTTATAAACGCATCAGGTCTTGATGTTGGATTACCTGCCTCTCAAATGGGTAACTCTGAGGTGGGTCATATGAATATTGGCGCGGGGCGTGTCGTTGATCAGGAATTTACACGCATTACACGCGCTATAAAGGATGGAACATTCGACAACAATAAAACCCTGAATACTGCATTCAATCACGCGTCAAAGAATAACAAAGCTGTTCACTTACTTGGCTTGCTTTCTGCGGGGGGAGTGCATGGCCATGAAGATCATATTTTTACGCTAATGGAACTAGCTAATAAATGTAAAGTTAAAAAATTATACCTTCATGTATTTCTTGATGGCCGAGATACATCCCCAAAATGTGCGGTAGAATCAATACACAAAGCACAGCTAAAAATTAAAGAATTGAACATAGGTCAAATTGTTTCTCTGATTGGTCGTTATTATGCAATGGACAGGAATAAACACTGGGACAGAACGAAACTTGCTTACGACTTGATTAGTCAAGGAAAAGCAAACTATAGATCAAGTGATCCATTTATTGCTATTGACATGGCTTATGCTAGAAACGAATCAGATGAGTTTATATCCCCAACCGCAATAACCAAACTTGGAGAGTCTCCAATTATTGTCGAAGATGATGATGTGATTATTTTTGCGAATTATCGGGCAGATCGTGCTAGACAGTTGGCGCGTGCATTTACTAAATCGACATTTCAAGCATTTGAACGTGAAAGAATGCCCAAACTATCGACCTTTATTAGTTTGACATCTTATAAAGCTGAGTATGAATTTCCAGTCGCTTTTCCTCCTGTCTCTTTGCCAAATGTTTTCGGAAAATATATTTCTAATTTTGGATTAAAACAATTACGTATTGCTGAAACTGAAAAATATGCGCACGTAACTTTCTTTTTTAATGGTGGAGATGAAAGTGCATTCGAGGGCGAAGATCGCATATTGGTTTCATCACCACATGTACGCACTTATGATCTTGCCCCTGAGATGAGTGCAGAAAAAATAACAGATCATTTGATAGATTCAATTGAAAGTCGTAAATATGATTCCATAATATGTAATTTTGCTAATGCTGATATGGTTGGTCACACAGGTAATTTTAAAGCGACGATCTCAGCAATAGAAACAATTGATAAATGTCTAGGAAAAATTATTGAATCTGCGCAAAAAGTGGGTGGTGAAATTCTTATAACTGCAGATCATGGTAATGCAGAACAAATAAAATCGTACACAACAGAAAAAATTAAATCGCAACCACATACCGCGCATACGAGCAATCTAGTCCCCTTAATTTACATTGGTAGACCTGCAAAGTGTCTTCCAGGAACAGGGTCCTTGTCAGATGTTTCTCCAACACTTCTTGCGATAATGAATATTCCTCAACCTAAAGAAATGACTGGTAAATCACTTATAAAACTAATGGAAGATAATAAGTCTGCAGTTATTGGAAAATGATTTTTATGTTTCCCTTCTCAAGAATTATCATTACTAAATATTATATTATATTTTTTTTATTAATTTTTTCTTCCACATCAACTGCGAATAAATCAAATCATGAAGAAAAATTAAGACTTAAAAATATTCAGATTCGTATGAACGATGTAAGTACAAAAATAAAAGAAGCTAAGAATAAAGTCGATACATTACAAATAGAATTACATAAAAATGAGTTAATGACATTTGAAATATCCAATCAACTTAAAAATATTAAAAATGATATTTCAAAAAAAAATGCTGCCCTCAAAAAATTAAAAATTGAAAAAGAAAATCACCACAAAATACTTAGTAAGGAAAAAAAAATATTAATCTCACAAGTTAAGACTATTTACCAAATAGGCCAATACGACTATATTAAACTGTTACTCAATCAACAAAATATATCTCAAGTCGGACGTGCAATAGCTTATTACGATTATGATAATCATGCTCGTTCTAAACGTATAAAAAAATTAAAGGATACCTTAAAAAATATAAATAAAATCCGATCGATTATCTTTGAACAAACATCAAAACTTGAACTGCAAAAAAATAACTATAAATCTAAATTAAATAATTTTAATGATTATCGAGAGAATAGACTTAATTTTATATATGACATAAAAAAACATATAGAGAAGCAAGGAGTTGAACTTCTACTTCTTAAAGAAAATGAACGTGAGCTAGGAAAACTTCTAGATGAGCTGAAAGTCCGTCAGTCAAAAAAAATAAATACTGTTGATAAAAAGTTCACTTTTGATTCGAAAAAAGGGAAATTAATCTGGCCAATAAAGGGAAAATTGTTAAAAAAGTTTGGTGCGCAAAAGAAAACAACTAATCTAAAGTGGCAAGGAGTTCTAATTGGTGCAAAAGCTGGTTCAGATGTGAACGCTATTAGCGAAGGAAAAATCGTATTTGCAGATTGGTTTCGTAATTTTGGTTTGTTGGTGATTATTGAACATGAAAATGGTTATTTAAGTTTATACGGACATAATCAAAAATTATTCAAAAGTACTGGAAATTTCGTTAAAACTGGAGAGAAGATTGCTGCTGTGGGTGATAGTGGAGGCCAAAATAATGCGGCTCTTTATTTTGAGATTAGAAAAGGTAAGAAAACTTTAAATCCTTCACACTGGTGTAAGAAATAGATTTAATATAACCTATCGTTATATACCTAAACACAAATATATTTAATAAAAAAATAAATTTAAACAAAATGTTTCTTAATAATAAAAAGTCAAGATAGTTTATTAATAACTATTTTAATGGAGTTGAGTAATGCCTATATTCAAAAAATTACTATTTGTGATATTGCTTGTTTTTATTACTAGTAAACTCACTTTAGCAAATACTGAAGAAGAAAAAGACGTTGATGTGCTGCCTTTGAATGAAATTCGAACATTCACCGAAATATTCTCGAAAATTAAAAATGATTATGTTGAAAATATAAATGACAAAAAACTTCTTGAAAATGCTATACGGGGAATGCTCCAGGGGCTAGATCCTCATTCTGCTTATTTAGATAAAGAAGCCTATAGAGAATTACAAGAAGGGGCCACTGGGAAATTTGGTGGTCTTGGTATTGAAGTTGGTTATGAAGACGGCTTCGTCAAAGTTATATCCCCTATTGATGATACTCCTGCGCAACGAGCTGGAGTTAAAGCGGGAGATTTAATTATTAAATTAGATGGTAAGTCTGTTAAAGGTATATCACTCATGGAAGCAGTAAAAATGATGCGAGGTAAGCCGGGAAGCGAAATTGTACTTACAATACTTAGAGAAGGAAAAGAAAAGCCATTTAATTTACCAGTAGTAAGAGATGTCATTACAGTAAAAAGTATTAAAGCTGAAACAATTGAACCTGGTTTTATGTATATTCGCATTTCTAATTTTCAAATCCATACAGTAGATGATATGCGAAAATCTCTTAAAAAATTAAAAAATGAGAATACTGATAACTTAAAAGGATTAGTTTTAGATCTAAGAAACAATCCAGGAGGTTTACTTAATGCTGCGGTTGGTGTTTCTGATTTATTTCTTAACAATGGATTAATTGTTTATACCGAGGGCCGTATAAAGGATTCGAAACTTAAATTCACCGCTAAACCAACTGAAGTGTTCAAAAATATTCCAATTATAGTTCTCGTCAATGGTGGTTCAGCTTCCGCATCCGAAATTGTTGCTGGTGCTTTACAGGATCATAAAAGAGCAATTATTATGGGAGAACGTACATTTGGTAAAGGTTCTGTACAAACTATACTCCCAATGAGTGATGAAACAGCATTAAAATTAACAACTGCTCGTTATTTTACTCCATCAGGTCGCTCTATACAGGCATCGGGTATTGAGCCCGATATGATTGTAAAAAATATACAATTCAATGTTACAAATAGTAACGATATGGACAATGGGTTAATAAAAGAAGCGGATTTGAGTAGACATCTGGATAATGAAATTGCTGAAAATAATATAGATATAGATAAAAAAGCTGAAAGTAACTCTTCGCTTGTTGAAAACGATTACCAACTCTACGAAGCAATAAATGTGTTAAAGGGATTATCAATCCATTTAAAAAAGGCTGGATAGAGTCATGGATTTAGATTCTTGTCTAATTAAGCATAAATATTTATTTTTTCTTTTTTTTCTAAATTTATTTTCAACTTATGTTTACTCCAATCCAATAATCCAACCTTCAATCTCTATTATAATCGATGATCTTGGTTATAAGCTAAAAGAAGATGTGCGTGCACTATCTTTGCCTGGGCCTGTAGCTTATGCGATTCTACCTCATGCGCCTCACACAAAAAAAATGGTATCAATTGCATCGCAAAATGGAAAAGAGATTCTTTTACATCAACCAATGCAGGCATTAGAAAATAATGATCTCCTTGGCCCTGGAGCGCTAACATTAAACATGACGCAAAGAGAATTCACACAAACATTGGAAATAAATATAAATGCTGTTCAAAACATAATCGGCATAAATAATCACATGGGAAGTTTATTAACACGTCATCCTGGGCACATGCAATGGTTAATGAATATAATAAAAAAAAACGAGTATATATACGTTGATAGCCTAACAAGTGCTAATAGTGTGGCTAAAAAAATAGCAGAAGAAAATCAAATTCCCTTTCTATCGAGAGATATATTTCTTGATAATAAAAAAGATTTAGAATATATAACCAATAAATTTATCGAGCTAGTTGCTATTGCAAAGGAAGAAGGATCGGCTCTGGCAATCGGCCATCCTCATTCCAATACTATAGAAATATTATCAAGATTTCTGAAAGATATAGATAAATATGGCGTAAAATTAATTGGAATTAAATCACTTATAAAAAAAAGAAAAAATTAAAACTATTTCTCTCTCCATGAAATATATATAAAAATAAGACCAAATAAACCCAATACCCATGAAGCCAGAGGCACAGAAAGCATCGCCCCATGCGTTGTATTATTCAAAGCATAAATAATTGATGATGAAAGAATAAGACCAGAGCCAATAACTGATAAAATTGTTTTGCGATTATACATTTTCATCTCCTCACGCAATTTATGTATTTCCTCTGATTTATTCTCCATTTCAATTTTCCCATCATATATTTTATCAATTAAATCTATAGCCCTATTAGGAAGCTCTGGTAAACGCTCAATTACCCTTGGTAAATTTAGAATTGTGCCTTTTATAAGCCCTCTAACTCCCATTCGTTCACTCATCCAGCGTTCCATTTCTGGCCGGGCTGTTTCCCATAGATCGAGATGAGGGTGAAGTTGCCTTACGATACCTTCGATATTTATGATGGTTTTCTGTAGTAGAACTAACTGCGGCAGAATTTCAACATCAAAACTACGTGCAATCTGAAAAAGTCTTTGTAGTAACTCGCCCAGTGATATCTCATGGATGGGTCTATCTAATAATGGTTCACATACTGTTCTGATTGCTCCTTCCAGTTCATCAATTCGTGTCTCACTAGGCACCCACCCAGATTTGATATGTAAAACAGCAACTCTATTATAATCACGGTTTAAAAATGCCACCAGATTATCAGCAAGATAATGCTGATCATACTCAGTTAATGAGCACATTATTCCAAAATCAATAACCTTAATTATAGGTAATTCTTTTTCTTTTCCCGGAACAACAAATATATTTCCAGGATGCATGTCTGCATGAAAAAAATTATCTCGAAAAACTTGTGTAAAAAATATTTCGACAACAAATTCTGCTAAACATTTTAAATCTATACTCGCAACCTTAAGAGCATTAATATCGCGAATTGATATTCCTTCAACACGCTCAATTGCTAATACATTCCTTCTCGTCAGCTCCCAATCTATTCTAGGAACATGGTATCTATGCTCATCTCGAAAGTTACGATATAGTTGAGACGCATTTGAAGCCTCTCTTTGTAAATCTAATTCATTGAGTATTGTTTTTTCGAATTCTTTTACTACCCCTGTAAATTTTAATGACTTCGCATTTTTGTTATATCTCTCTGCTTTCTCTGCTAATAATTGCAACAAATCCAGATCTTTTCGAATTAATTTTTCAATTTCTGGTCTTATAACCTTAATAATAAAATCTCGCCCATCTTTAAGTGTTGCACTATGAACTTGGGCCACTGATGCAGAGGCCAATGGAACTTCGTTAAATTTTAAAAAAACGTCACTAATATTGCACCCGTATGCGTCTTCAATAATTTTCCTTGCAATTCCTCCAGGAAAAGGTGCGACATTATCTTGTAATTTAGCAAACTCATCGGCAATATCTTCTGGAATTAAATCACGGCGAGTTGAAAGTATTTGGCCAAGCTTGACATAGATTGGCCCTAATTCATCGAGCATCAAACGCATTCTAACTGCCCTTTTCTGATTATTTTTACTAAACCAATTCCAGGGTAAAATATAGAAAAGAAAACGAATAGGCCTTAATAAATGCGTGGCAAAAATAATCTCGTCGAGACCATGAGAAATTAATACTCTTTGTATTGTTAATAGGCGTAAAAAATTCGACATAATTAATTATTCTATTTATTATTTGCTAGATAAATATCAAGTCTATCGATTCTTTTTGAAACTAACTCTGTATCATTTCTAAGAAGATCAACTTCTTTACTAAATTCTTCAACCAATAATTCATCTGGTAGCATTTCAATTTCAAAACGTAGATATTCACTAATATCAACCATTAATGTCTCAACTGTTTTAAATGTTATATTGCCTGCTTTACGCATAAATTGACCAATTTGATATGCGAGAGTGTCACCAACCCATTTCGATAAGGGATCTTCAAGATCTATATCTAAATTTTTCATTATTTTCTGAAAATCTTGAGCGAGTGTAATATCTCCCACTACTTGCATATCCACAGGAAAGTCTGCCACTCCATATTTTGAAGGTAGCATTGTTTTTAAAAAATTGGTTGGTGAACTTTTTATTAATACATCTGGATCCTTATTACATTTACTATCAATATTTAAACCATTTTCAGAAGGAGTTATATATAATTTTATTTTTGTATGTATAAATTCAAAAGCAATAATCTTGCCATTGTGTTTATTCAACTCGTAAAACGTTTGTTCATCAAGACTTAATACCTTATTAGTGTATTCCTCTAATTTATTAATCCAAAATTGCATCATTTACTCAAAATTAAATTTTATAGCCACGATGAACTGCAACTATACCAGCCGAAAGATTATGAAACTTAATATTTTTAAACCCTGCTTCTTCTATCATTGACGCTAATAGTTTCTGGTCGGTATGTACGCGTATTGATTCAACTAAATATCTATAACTATCTTCATCTTTAGCGACTGCCTTACCAAGCTTAGGTATGAATTTAAATAAATATTTTAGATAAAGTTTATCTATAAATGGAATCGTAACTTTAGAAAATTCTAAAATTACTAACTGTGTACCATACTTAAGTTTTTTATATATCGATTTTAATGCGGCATTCTTATCAGTGATGTTCCGTAGGCCAAAAGCAATGATCACACAATCAAAACTATTATCCTTAAATGGCAGACTCTCTGCATTTGCTCTTATATAATCTATATTTTTAATGATCCCCTTATTAATCAAATTATCTCTACCGTGATTTAACATGGTTTCATTTATATCACATAACGTTACGTGCCCATGTTTACCTAATTTTTCGTAAACTAATTTTGTAATATCGCCGGTTCCGCAAGCCAAATCAAGAACATGAAAATCTTTCCTAATACCACAAAGATTCACAGCAAAACGCTTCCATAATTTATGAATACCAAATGACATAATGTTGTTCATCAAATTATATTCATCTGCAACGGATGAAAATACTTTGCTAACACGTCTCGTCTTTTCTCGGGGAGAAACTTTTTCGTAACCAAAATTTGTATCGTTATTAACCATCTTGCTTGCGTTTATGTCCTGATTTATTTAATGTATGAAGATAATCTATCCAATTACTTTTCTGATTCTGTCCCAATTCATATAAATAATTCCATGTATATAAACCCGTTTCATGGCCATCATCGAATATAAGACGAACAGCATAATTTCCAACAGGCTCAACTTCTTTAATATTTACATCCTCTTTACCAAGTTGTAATACTTCCTGACCAGGACCATGACCCTTTACATCTGCAGATGGTGAAAAAACACGTAAATATTCGCATGGTAATTTAAAATTCAAGCCGTCATTGTAAACAATTTCGAGAACTCTAGATTGTTTGTGTAGAGATATTGTTAATGGATGTAAAGTATTTTCAGTCATATTGTCTCAAATTAATTAGTAAATTATCTAATAATTTTATTCTTTTTTTAAATTATAATATTTTTCAGAAACTAAGGTTACACATGGGTCTATATTTAGGCTTAAGAGAAACAAACTTTTGCCTATTTATTTATCCTTAATTTGATTTTTACGATGTGCTCTTGGGTGAGTTTCATCGTAAACTTGAGCTAAATGCTGAAAATCTAGATGAGTATAAATCTGAGTAGTACTAATATCTGCATGCCCTAATAATTCCTGTATAGCACGTAAATCACCACTTGATTCCAGAATATGGCTGGCGAATGAATGTCTTAACATATGAGGATATACGTGAGTCGATAATCCCTGTTTTATTGCCCATTTCTTAATACGCTGTTGTATAGACCTTGGGCTAATACGATTACCTCTATTACTGATAAAAAGAGCTTTTTTATTATTACTGGTAAGTGCCTGTCTATTTTTAAGCCAGTCATCTATTGCTTGAATAGCATATTTACCTATTGGAATATTCCGGGTTTTTTTGCCTTTCCCGGTAACAGTTAGAACTCGGTCGGAGAAATCAATATCATCGATATCTAAACTTATAATTTCTGCTAAACGTAGTCCTGATGAATAAATTAATTCTAATATTGCTTTATCACGTATCGCTAACACATCATTCTCTTTAATTTCCAATAATTGACAGGTTTGATCGACGTCTAATAACTTTGGTAACTTACGCGCTGTTTTTGGGGTAATTATTCCTATGGCGGGATTTGTACTTACTTCACCTGTTTTTAGTAAATATCGATAAAAAGCTCTAATTGATGATAAATGACGTTGCAATGAACGTCCCGAAATACCTTTGCGATGTCGACATGAAATAAAATCTCTCAATTTCTGTCCATTAAGATCCGACCATTTCTTAATGCCTTGTTTAACACAATACATCTGCAAATAATTTAGATCTCGCTGATAAGCATCGCGAGTATGTTCAGATAAATAATGCAATGTCTCTTTAAAAGAACTAACCAACTGCGTCTCTGATGAGTGCATGAGAATACTTAAAGTTCTTCAATCCAAGGTTTTATAATAAAGCTTAGTATCTCTCCAAGATTAGCAAGTAATTCAATGCCCATTCCTGGCTGGAAACGCTCGGCATCAAAACTTCCAATAGCAAGAATTCCTCCCCAACCAACCCCATGTAGAGGTATCATTACAGATGAAGCAATATCATCACCATCATCACCAAACAAAAATACCTGTTGTTGGTGCTTCATTTTACCGCTGAGCGGTTCTCGTTTTTCGATTATGCGCTTAAACAGTGATTCCTCTATAGACTCTTTACCTACAAACTCGTCTGTTGGAAAACTGTCTATAAACGCAGGATTTGCAAATAACCGAACAATAACTCTATCAGCATGAAAATTTTTCTTTAAATTATCATACATCGTGGAGAATATGTCTTTGGGGTCATCAGCGTCTATTAAAGTAAGTGCTAATTGATGCATACGACGAGCGAGTTCTTCGTTCTGAGTGGCTATCTCTATAAGCTCGTGTATCTTTTTATTAGTTTCCTGATTTTGTTCTCGTAATACAGTTAGTTGTTTTTCAACAAGTGAAATTGCGCCTCCATGCTCATGCGGTATTTTTAATTCAGCGAGAATCGCAGAGTTCTTAACAAAAAAATCTAGATTATTCTTAAGGTAATCAGTAACTAAATTTTCTGTAGAACGCTCTGAAGTATGATTTTCTTTTTTCTTTAAACTCATAATTCAATTTCCCCCTCATAGACTGTTGAAACTGAACCATTCATATACACAGGCTCACCTTCACCCACCCAATGTATTTTTAGACAACCTCCGCGCAATTTCACTTCTACTACATCTCCCAAATAACCTTGTTGACAAGAAATTACTGCGGCTGCACAAGCACCGCTTCCGCAAGCGAGTGTTTCTCCGGCTCCGCGCTCATAAACACGAAGTTTAATGGTTTTTCGATCTAAAATCTGAACAAAGCCAACATTTACCCCTTTGGGGAAAACTCCAGACTCTTGAATGACCGCGCCAATACTCTCCACAGATGCTGATTCTACGTCGTCTACAATAATTACAGCATGTGGGTTTCCTATAGATACCGCCCCGAATATAATTTCTTCATCCCCTAAACTAAGAGAATAATTTTCTAATCTTCCACTAATATTTAATGGGATATCTGCTGGCTCAAATTCTGGTATACCCATATTTACTGTAACGGAATTATTATTAATTTTTAGAATAAGTTGGCTACTCTTAGTTTCTGCAATAATACTATTTTTCTTAACTAGGCCTTTATTATTAAGATAAATGCCTATACAACGTGCACCATTGCCACATTGTGTAACCTCAGTACCATCAGAATTGAATATTCGATAATAAACATCCGTTTCATTATTTTTTGGTGGTCCCAATAATAAAACCTGATCGCACCCTATACCTAAACGTCGATCAGCAATATGTTTGATTTGCTCGCGACTCAATGATAGTGGATGGGAAAATATATTAAATATAACAAAATCATTTCCAGTGCCCTGCATTTTTGTAAATTGATATAACATTTTATTGAATTAAGGCCTATTAGATATAAAGTAAAATATACTGATGTTTAAAATATAAAGTACTTTATTTTGGAACCTTGGCATTAGAAGCATCCATTTCTGTCGAAATATGTAATGTTGATGTTGGAAAAGCGCATTCTGCACCATTTGATTCGACAATATTTATAATGTTCAATAATATATCTTGTTTAATTTCATGGTATCGGATCCAATCCGTAGTTTTGGTAAAGGTATAGATAAAAAAATCTAATGAAGAAGGAGCAAATTCATTAAAATTTACTATTAAGGTTTTAGTTGTATCGATATCTGCATGCTCTTTTAACATTTTCCTTACGTCGTTAATAATTTTCTCCATTTTTGATAAATCATCATAACGAATCCCTATTGTTTCTTTAATTCTCCTGTTTGACATTCTTGAAGGATTCTCAACAGAAATATTATTGAATATTGAGTTCGGAATATACAAGGGACGCTTATCAAATGTTCTTATTGTCGTTAACCTCCATCCTATTTTTTCAACAGTTCCTTCAATTTCTTTATCGGGTGAGCGAATCCACTCTCCAACATTGAAAGGACGATCCATATAAATCATTAAACCACCAAAAAAATTTGCCAATAAATCTCGCGCGGCGAAACCAACAGCAATACCTCCAACCCCTCCAAAGGCTAGTACACCAGAGATACTATAACCAAGTGACTGAAGTACCACTAAAACGCCTA
>Ga0315336_1005581_pt1 | contig 13617 bp, 7 predicted proteins | sample ASW5metaG_FD_204512 | JGI IMG/M metagenome (GOLD analysis project Ga0315336, IMG submission 204512) | Ammonia-oxidizing marine archaeal communities from Monterey Bay, California, United States - ASW #5 | ecosystem: Environmental > Aquatic > Marine > Intertidal zone | place: USA: California...
CAGGTCCCAGCCGGGTGCAGGATGAGTAACGGAGCCTTTCTTGACCGGCTTCAAGCCGAGACCACGGCAGTTCACGGCAATACTCCAGCCCGTCTCCGTCTGCCACCAGTGGTCGATTACGGGAACGCCGAGTTTGTCCTCGGCCCAGTGCAGCGTATCCGGGTCGGTTCGCTCGCCGGCCAGGAACAGGCATTCGAACCGGCTCATGTCGTAGCGTTGGAGATGGGACCCAGCGGGGTCTTCCTTCTTGATCACACGAAAAGCGGTCGGCGCGGTAAACAGTACCTTGACCCCGTGTTCGGATATCACCCGCCAGAATGCACCGGGATCCGGCGTCCCGACCGGTTTCCCCTCGTACAGGATCGACGTACTGCCGTTGAACAGCGGTCCATAGACGATGTAGGAATGACCAACCACCCAGCCGACGTCGGATGCCGCCCAGTACACGTCTCCCGGTTCGATACCGTAGATATTTCTCATTGACCACTTGAGTGCCACGAGATGGCCGCCGTTGTCGCGGAGCACGCCCTTGGGCTGTCCCGTCGTACCTGAGGTGTAGAGAATGTAAAGTGGATCGGTTGCCGCCACAGGTACGCAGTCATGGGGTTCGGCTGCCGCCATCAGGTCAAGCCAGTCGTGGTCGCGCCCGCTCTCGATCGCTGCCGCCACTTGCGGCCGCTGGAAGATGACACAGTGCGACAGCGTGTGACTGGCGAGTTTGATCGCTTCATCCAGCAGCGGCTTGTATTCCACGAGCCGGTTTACCTCGACCCCGCAGGAGGCAGAGACGATCACTTTGGGTTCTGCATCATCGATTCTCACCGCCAGTTCATGGGCAGCGAACCCACCAAACACAACCGAGTGGATCGCGCCGAGCCGTGCGCAGGCGAGCATGGCGATGACCGTTTCCGGCACCATCGGCATGTAGATGATCACGCGGTCACCCTTGACCACGCCAAGGTTCGCCAGCGCGCCGGCAAAGCGGGCCGTCTGGTCGCGCAGTGCCGCGTAGGTAAATGTCTGCTGTGTCGCGGTAACCGGGCTGTCATAGATGAGGGCGGGCTGTTCGCCGCGTCCCTGGTCGACATGAAGGTCCAGCGCGTTGTAACAGCTATTGGTCTCGGCGCCGGCAAACCAGCGGTAGAACGGCGCGTTGGAATCATCCAGTACCTGGTCCCATCGGCGGAACCAGTGCACGTCCTCGGCGGCCGCCGCCCAGAAAGCTTCCGGATTCTCGAGCGCGCTTTGATAGACTGCCTTGTAACTGCCGCTCATGGGGGGTTTTGTCCTCATGGGGGTTTGTCTACGGCCCCGCCTTCCGTTCCTTCAGAAGAAGCCTTTCCGCGCAACCGGGTGTCGTCTTACCTCTTCTGCGCCCAAGGGGGCGTAGCGGGAGAATGCAATGTCAAATCAGCCCATAAGTTTCAACATGATAAGGCTTTTCCCAACAACCCGCGAGTAACCGCCGGCTCGCACAACGGCCAGATAGAGCGACGTCTAAATAAGAGCCTGCGCACGCACGGTCCTGCCACGCCTGTGGTAAGCCCTCGGTCGGGGGTGCGATGTCCTGGAAACAGGTTCTTGTGGCCCCGTTTTAAACGTGATCGGCAAGCTTCCAGGAGGCTTTTACACGGGCTCGATCGTATTTGGCACGCTCTCCACAACAATCGGCTTCGCCATGCCCTGGGTTGTGGTAAACACGTCTCGGGAGGGTATAATCACTATCAGTGAATCACTCTCACCGACGTTCACGGAAAAATCCTCAACGAGACCATTTTGCTTAGTCGTCATGAGCGCGCCGTCATGAGCACATTGTTCTCGAACAGAGTCATGCAACTCAGGTCACATCCAAGGTTTCGACCGATGATGCGAGCCCTTCATCTTGTAGAACGGGATTCATTCGGTTCGCGCATGTGCCCAGTAAACAGAATACATTCTGTTCTCGTTGTCGCGATTGGCGTGCTGATATCGCCTGCGTTCGGACCTCGGCTGTTCGGCGACGACACGGACTCCACCGGCCCGGCTACCCAGGCTGGCTCGGAGTTCTTTGAAAAACGGATCCGACCAGTTCTCATCGAACATTGTTACCAGTGTCATTCGAGCGAGGCGAAGGAATTGAAGGGAGGACTCAGGCTCGATTCGCGCGACGGGATCCGGAGCGGCGGTGAGACAGGAAAGGCCGTTGTTCCGAACAGAATTGAAAAGAGTTTGCTGATCTCCGCGCTGCGATATGAAGACTTCGAAATGCCTCCCGACGGGAAGTTGCCTGATCAGGTCATTGCGGATTTCGTGAAGTGGATTGACATGGGTGCACCCGATCCGCGCGACGACGATGAGCCACTGACCGAAAAATCCGGTATCGAGTTCGAGGCCGGACGAGACTTCTGGCTCTTCCAACCGCTGAAAGGTGGACGCAACACAAAAGCTGGGCTTCCCAAATCGGGATCCTGGTCACGAAGCGCGATCGACCGCTTCGTGTTTGCCAAACTCCAGGAAAACGGGCTGGAACCGAATTCGCTCGCGGGCAAGTACAGTCTGATTCGTCGTGTTTACCTCGACCTGATCGGTCTACCGCCGGAGCCTGAGGAGGTCGTCGCGCTGGTCGCTGATGACTCGCCCGACGCCTACGAGAAAGTAGTCGACCGCCTGCTCGCCTCGCCTCACTTCGGCGAGCGTTGGGGGAAGCATTGGCTGGACCTGGCCCAATACGCAGATTCGGTGGGCCTCGAAACGATCTTTCCGAATCGAGGAGCGTGGCGATATCGCGACTATGTGATTCGAGCGTTGAACGACGACAAGCCGCTGGACCGTTTTGTAATGGAGCAGATCGCTGGTGACCTGTTGCCCCACCAGAGTGATGCCCAGCGTGCCGAACAGATTGTGGCGACTCAGTTTCTCACCCAAGGCCCGATCAACCTGGTCAATCAGTTCAAAGAGCAACTGCGGATGGACATTGTCGACAATCAAGTCGACAAAGTGGGACGTGTACTGTTAGGACTCACACTGGGATGTGCCCGCTGCCACGATCACAAGTTTGATCCGATCGCACAAACGGACTACTACGCTTTGGCGGGAATCTTTCACAACATTCAAGTGATCAACGGATTTCGCGGGAAGTCTGGCGTCTTCAGCGATTGGCTGCAGAAACCGATTCCGGAAACTGCCGCGCAACGCGCTGAGCGAGAGCAGCGCCTGGTGATTCATCAACAGCATGTTTCGGAGTTGGAAGCCGAGATCGCCGCGAAGAAAGACGAACGCACGCGGCTCGAAGCTGAAAAAAAGGTGTTGGCGGATACGAAAGATAACAAGGCGAAAAACAGTGCGGAACTTCAGCAGGAACTTGACGAGTTGAACGAGGAAGTGTCGAAGCTGGAAGAAGGCCTGGTCAACCTTGTCAAAGCGAACACTCCCCGGCCCCCGACCGTTCTGGCAGCATCCGAGCCCACTCAGCCGGCGAACGCAAGGATCAACATCCGCGGCATCGCAACTCAGTTGGGTGACGAAGTTCCCCGCGGTGTACCGCGTGTGCTCGCCTTCGGGCCGGTCCCAGAGATTCCCAGCATGGCGAGCGGACGCTTGCAGTTAGCCCGGTGGCTCGTAAACCACGACAATCCGATCGTACCCCGCGTGTTTGTCAACCGCCTCTGGTACCATCTGTTCGGCTCCGGAATTGTGCGCACCGTGGACAACTTTGGCCAACAGGGTGAACGTCCGAGTCATCCGGAGTTGCTCGACTACCTTGCGAGCCGTTTGGTCGCAGGCGGGTGGCGGATCAAACCGCTGATCCGTGAAATTGTAGTCAGTCGCACCTATCGGTTATCCAGCGACTACAACCCCAACGGTTGGTCGGTGGACCCGGACGACCGGCTGCTGTGGCGACACCGTCCCCGACGTCTTGATGGGGTCGCCATTCGCGACTCGGTTCTGAAAATCAGTGGCGATTTAAGTACCGTCGTTGGCGGCTCGACGTTGCCACCTGCCATTTGGATGGACACTCCAATTGAACAGTTCGAACAGATAAATTTGCCCGTTATGGTGCGTGAGGAGATGGTGCGGCGCCGTAGCATTTATCTGCCCATACCTCGCACCAGCGCCAAGTTCAAAGAGCTGGATCCACTACTGCCATTCGATTTTCCCTCTCCCAACGAGATAACGGGTGCCCGCCAAACGAGCACGGTGCCGACGCAGTCGCTGTTCCTGATGAACTCACCTTTTATTCAAAAGCAAGCCAAGAGACTTTCCGAGCGGCTGCTGGCCTGGGAAGCCCAGGCCGAAGGGGACCGAGTCAATCGTATCTACCTCGCCACGTTCGGGCGACCGGCCAGTCCTGAGGAAATCCGGCACGGGCTGGACTTTGTGAGAACCTTTGCGGCGGAGTACGGCGACAATGATGACGACGAAGGTAATTCGCACCGATTCGCTTTCGTCCAATTGTGCCACACCATCTTGATCTCGACCGAGTTTCTGATGTATGATTAATTGAATAACCAAGTGGTGAAACCAAATGAAGAACGCGCGTATGTTCCCCTGCGGCCAGCTCGAATCGATGCCATGGTCGCGTCGTGAAATGCTGCGGTCTTCGGGTTGCGGCTTCGGTATGCTGGCATTGTCTGCTTTGCTCCAGGAAAATGCGGCCGCCGGACGTTCAGTGACAGGTCCACTGGTGGCGCGGCCACCGCACTTCCACCCGCGCGCTAAACGGGTCATCTTCATATTCCTTAACGGCGGTGCCTCTCAGGTTGATCTTTTTCAGCACAAGCCTGAGCTGGCCAAGCGACATGGAGAGCTTCCGCCCAAAAGCATCGCCCATAGTAACGAGTTCGTAACCGAAGGATTCGAATCGACGAAGCTTCTCCGGCCGATCTCGAAATTTCGCCGTGCCGGCGAGTCTGGGATCTGGATGAGCGAGTTGCTTCCCCATTTGTCTCAGCAAATCGATCGGCTGACCATTCTCAACGGCATGGTGGCGGACAATCCGGCCCATACGCCCGCGCAGCAACAGCTGTTCACCGGCTCACCGTTCCTGGTCCAGCCCTCCATGGGCTCGTGGATTTCGTACGGACTGGGCACGGAGAATCGCAACTTCCCCTCGTTTGTCTCCGTCACCGGCCGCACGTTCACCTGCCAGAATGCGTATTTGCCGGCGATTCATCAAGGCACGATGCTGGAAGGTGAAAAAGAATTCACGATTCGCCACCTCAAGAACGACCAACTGAACGCTGGGCAACAGTTGAAGCAAATGGAGCTGCTGAAGAGGCTCAATCATCGGCATCTGGACCGCGCTGTCGTGGACCCCGGCATCGAAGGGCTGATCGAGTCCTACGAATTGGCTTTTCGCATGCAAGCCGAAACGGGCGGCCTTGTGGACATTTCCCAGGAAACGGAGGCAACGCAACGGCTGTACGGGATTGGTGAGCAGCCAACCGACGAAATTGGGCGCAAGATGCTTGTCGCCCGCCGTCTTTCCGAAGCGGGTGTGCGGTTCGTTCAGATCTGGGCCGGCTCCTGGGACCATCACACCGGCATCGAAGCATCCCTTCCAGTGGAGTGTGCAAAACACGACAAACCGATCGCTGGTCTGCTCGAAGACCTTCACCAGCGTGGTCTGCTGGAAGATACGCTCGTCCTGTGCACCGGCGAATTCGGCCGAACCCCATTTGATCAGGATCTTTCGCTCGGCAAAGATTCCCCGGAGACCTATGGTCGCGGACACAGTCCTCAAGGTTTTTCAGCTTGGATGGCTGGTGGCGGAGTGAAAGGCGGTTTGGCTTACGGCGATACGGACGACCTTGGTTACCGTGTCATCGCAGGCAAGGTGCACATCCACGATCTGCAGGCAACGATTCTCCACCTGCTGGGTCTGGACCATGAGCGGCTCACCTACCGGTATGCAGGTCGAGATTTTCGCCTCACCGATGTGTATGGCCGCGTCGTAGACCAGATCATCTCGTGAGTGCTTCGCATCAGGCTCAGGGTCAGCGCAATGGCCCAGGTTCTCCGCCATAATCAGGGGACCTGAAGCATTGTGCTGCCCGAGCGGCGGCCCGCAAGTTTTGCGATCTCGATTTCAGCCACCACGCGGAACTACCCCCGGTCAGGGGCCGCTTGGCAGCCGACAACATGGCGACAAAAACCGCGGGCTTGAATACCGCGTCGCTTCTTAAATGTCGTAGTACATGCAGAATTCGTACGGATGGGGTCGCAGGGCCAGGGCTTCGACCTCATTTTCCGTTTTGTACGAAATCCAGGTATTGATCACATCTCCGGTAAACACGTCACCACGCAACAGGAACTCGTGGTCCTTGGCCAGCGCGGCGAGCGAGTCGTCAAGAGAACCTGGGGTTGTGGGGACCTCGGCTAACTCCTCGGGAGCCAGGTCGTAGATATCCTTATCAAGTGGTTCTCCCGGATGAATCTTGTTCTGGATGCCATCCAGAGTGGCCATCATCAAGGCTGAGAACGCCAGGTAGGGGTTGCAGCTGGGGTCAGGGCAGCGGAATTCAATCCGCTTTGCCTTGGGGCTGGGGCTGTACATCGGAATTCGACAGGAGGCCGATCGGTTCCGCTGCGAGTAAGCCAAATTGACGGGCGCTTCATAACCCGGCACCAATCGCTTGTAGCTATTGGTTGTCGGATTGGTGAAGGCGAGCAGGGCTGGTGCATGTTTGAGGATACCGCCAATGCCAAACAGCGCCTCGTCGCTAAGGCCGGCATATCCGCTGCCGGCAAAGAGTGGATTCCCGTCTTTCCAGAGGGAGATATGGGTGTGCATGCCAGATCCATTGTCACTGAAGATCGGCTTGGGCATGAACGTCACGGTTTTGCCGTGACGGGCAGCAACATTCTTGATGACGTACTTGTACATGCAAAGCCAGTCGCCCATCTTGACAAGCTCATCGAACTTGAGGTCGATTTCGGACTGCCCGGCTGTACCGACCTCGTGATGCTGACATTCAACCTCCAGCCCGATGTCAATCATCGTCTGCATCATCTCGTTGCGGATATCCATCATCTGGTCCGCTGGTGGTACTGGGAAGTAGCCTTCTTTGTGCCGGAGCTTGTAACCGAGGTTTGGCCCTTCTCCCCTGGCTCTGGAATCGGTGCCGCGGTTCCACTCGCCTTCGATACTGTCGATGTGAAAGTAGGCTTCATTGGGTGTTTGATCGAAGCGAATGTCATCGAAGATGAAGAATTCAGCTTCGGGGCCAATGTAAACTGTGTCGGCCACACCGGTGCTTTTCAGATAATTGACCGCCTTGCGGGCAACGTTACGAGGGTCTCGCGTGTAGTCTTCCCGCGTGATGGGATCCTGAATGTTGGCGATAATGGCCAACGTCGACAGTTTTGTAAATGGATCGATGAAAGCGGTTTCTGGCACGGGTAGGAGGATCATGTCGCTTTCATTGATGGCTTGCCAGCCTCGAATGCTGGATCCGTCAAAACCGAGCCCGGCTTCAAAAACGTCTTCGTCAAGTTGGCCAACCGGGATGGTGAAGTGCTGCCAAATGCCCGGGAAGTCCATGAAACGAATGTCCACGGCCTTGATGTCTTTTTCGCGACAGAGGGCCAGGACTTCTTGAGGAGTCGATGCCATTTCAATTGTCCTTTCGAAACCAAACGGGAAAAAAGTGACAGACCAGTTTCTGCGTGCGAACGCTAGGTAGACCGGTCATCATTGCTCAATAGGGTCATTGCTCAATAGACGTAGCTCAATAGACGTAGCTCGATATACGCAGTCCCAAAACGCGAGGCGGGCATTAAAACCGCCTGACGCGGGGGTGTAAAATCAAACGTAGGGATGGAAAACGGCCATCCACAGCAAGACTAGGCCTGCTCTGGTGACCGCCTCAGAATATGCAATCCTAGCCGAACCAAGGTGAGTTGAAAACGACCCAAATGGCATTTGTGGCAAAAAAACTCTGGTTCTGGGATGCCGTCTTGAGGTCGATTTCGTTGCTGGAACATGGCCGCGGCGGAGCCGTCCAACCATGGCGATCACTTGCAGCGGCTCGCTGATTGTATCAAGATGTTTGGGTGCAGGGTTTACACACAGCGCGTGGGAAGACGCGATTCCCAAGGATCTCTTCGTGGGCCATCGATGGTATCTCGTAAGCTCCGCTTTTTGCCGAGCAAGGCTACCTTTCGGTTAGGGGACCGCCTTGGCATGGGTAGGGTGGGTGTGGTCTACCGCGCCGAGAGCCCCGATCTGGATGAGCCGGTGGCGATCAAGTTGCTGCATCCTTCTGTATCGGGCGACGCAAAGATTGTCGAGCGATTTGAACGCGAAGTCCACATCTTGGAGCGGCTCAACCACCCGAACATCGTGAGGCATTACGGTGGCGGAATTCTCGACGGCCAGTACTACTACGCGATGCAGCTATTGGACCATGGAACCCTCAAGGACGGTTTGGTCCAGCACGGTCGGTTGTCCTGGAAGCAAGTTGTGGTTTTGTCAGCTCAGATCGCTGGGGCGCTACAGCATGCCCATAATCACGGAATCATTCATCGCGATTTGAAGCCGAGCAATCTGTTTTTCGGGAAAGATGGCAGTTTGGTGCTTGGGGACTTCGGAATCGCTTTCGATGCCAACGATGCGGATATTACGGACCAGGGGATGACAGTCGGAACTTATGCCTACATGTCGCCGGAGCAGATTCGGGCGGATGGCACGGTTTCCGGCAAGTCCGACCTCTATTCACTCGGTTGTGTTATGTACGAGATGCTCACGGGGAACCGACCGTTTGCGGGCGCCAATTTCGCTCAGATATGGGATCAGCATTTGCATGCCGAGCCGCTTGAGTTGCGGACGCAGGGAGTGGAATGTCCCGAATGGCTTGAAGAGTTGATCTTCAGCATGCTATCGAAGGATTCCGGTGATCGGCCTTTCAGTGCGCGGGCCGTGCAGGGAATCCTGCGGCACCGCATGTGGGAGGAATTTGGGGATACCACCCAGGAAATCACAGCTCAATTACTTCCTGTTCAGGTCCATTTGCAGCCTTTGCAAGCCAACCCTCGGATGTGGGTTCTGTGGTGTGTTCTGGCAACTGTGGTGATTGGGGTGACCTGGGTCTGCCTGAAACAGCCGTAGAGGGAATTGCATTGGCTCGTAAAAAAGCGACCTGCTGGCAACTTGCCAACAGGCCGCTAAGGTGACTGGTGATCAGGACTCAGATCAGGTTGCTTGCAATGGTTCGCGTTCTGCTTTCGGGGGGGCCAATCGCAATTGGGTGATTCGGCGATCGGCACTGGTCGAGACACCGTTCACAACAGCACCTAGCAGGTGGATACCAACGCCCCGGAGCAGTTCGGCTGCCTGGTAGATTTTGGGCACTTCACTGTGGTCGCGGAGAACCGACAGGAGTGCACCATCGCAATACTGACCGAATAGAAGCGAGTCGCTCAGGCCGAGTATAGGTGGACCATCAATGATAATGAAGTCGTAATCAGATCGGAGTTTCTCAAAGACTGGTTGCAATTGTTCTGTTGCCAATGCTTGAACCGAGTCGACATCGCAATAGCCAGCTGTAAGTAGCCAGAGGCCTTCGGCATGGGATGGCCTGATGACGTCGGCCACATTGGCCTCCGCACGTAAGACTTCGCACAAACCATCCTCAAGCGGTACGTCGAACAAGGCGTGTAATGCAGGTCGGCGGAGATCGCCATCGACTAGCAGAGTTCTTCGCCCAGCTCGGGCCAGGCTTGCCGCGAGTTGACTGGCCACAGTGGTTCGACCTTCGAGCGTCATGGCACTGGTGACCAGGACTACTTGGCGCTGCTTGGCAGTCGAATCGTGCACCAACAGGGTCCGAACGCCATCGATCGACTCGGTCAGTTGGGCGACCAGTGGGTGGTTCGGGTCGAGCAGCCGTCGTGAAGAGAGTGCCGGCAAGGTGCCGACAACGCGAATCCCGAGTCCTTCGTCGACTTGTCCTGGGCCGTTCAGGCGGCGATTGCGGAACTCAAGATAGGCGATCCCGAGGCAAGTCAGGGCAAAGGCTGCGACGCCACCAAACCCGGCAATCAGATACCGTTCTACGGTATTAATACCCGGTGTGATTTGAGCTTGTTGGATTTGGAGAATTCGCTGGGGAGCATTCATTTCGACGTCCCAACTTTCGATCTTCAATGCCATATCGTGGGCAATTTCCTTGAGCTGTTCCAGTTCAGCATCGCGAATCGTCAGTTCGAGCGATTTCTCGCCCTTGGCGAGTAAGGTTTCTTTGTTGGCTTCCATTTGAAGCTTGAGGCTTTCCATCTCTCGAAGGAACATCGTCGAGCGAATGCGGTAGTCGCTGGTAAGTTGACGCAACATGAGGTTTGGACTGCTTTGCTGGGAAGCTGCGGCTTGCTGTTTTGCCTGCGACCGGTACTGGGAAATCCGCTGCTGGAGGCCCTGTTTTTCCCGCGACAGTCGCTGAAGTGCCGGTGAAGACCGCCGCGCCCTTGATTGCAAATCCTGAAGTTGCATATCGATATACATCAGTTGATTTTGCATCATGGCAACCTGTGGATCCTCCGCGAGACTGGCGTCGATCTGGGCTTCCAGCACACCCGGATCCTTCAGCTGACGCTGCATGATCTCAAATTCGGTTTGCGCTGCTATGAGTTGCTGCCGCAGCGCAGCCATCGCTTTGGTTTGCTCGGCGATATCGGTGATCAAGATCCTCGACTCGGCGTCGGTTCCAACTACACCCACCGAGGTTCCCAGTTCCTTGGCCAGATCTTGGAAGTCTTCCATTTTCCGGCGAATTTCACCCTGCAGATCGCCCAGGCTTCGCGCCAATACTTCGCGCGTACTTAATTTCTTGGTGCGGGCTGCATAGATCACTCGGTCTTGATATGCTTGGGCAACTGCGTCGACGATTTGCTGCAACTCTATTGGATCCTCACTACCGGTGATAGCGATCCTCAAAATTTCACTTTCCTGTGGGAATGTGACAGAGAGCTCGTCATCAAGCCATTGGATGGGATCTGGTTCGCTGGCAATGGTGCTCAAGGTTGCAACATTAGGATTGCGGACAGCATCTTGTAAGACAAAGTAACTTTTCAGAAGGGCGAGCTGCGTCTTTTGTAGAATCTCGAACTGCCGCGTTTCATTTGAAATTCCAGTAAACGCCAGCGACTGCTCTTCACTGGAAACCTGAAACAAAGCAACAGCCGAAGCAGACTCTGGGAACAGCCACCACAACAGACCGGCAGTACCAACGCTGAAAACTAATCCCATGCCAATCACCAACAGCCATCGACGCCGCAGGGAATGGTAGAACCAGCTGCGATCCATGCCACCGCTGACAACTTCTGGTGAACGAGGTCCTCCAGGTGTGGAAACGACTGCGATGTTGGAAGGAAAACCCGTTCCTCCTGGGATTAAGGCGTCGCCAGGGTTAGGGCCGCCAATCGTGACCGGAGGGGTACTGGGGACGTGGGGATGATCGTCGTTGGAGTGGCTCATAAAGCAATCTCTCTTTTCGTAGTTGGCCCGGCAGGCGACTTGTCTTCTCTCAAGTCTATCGAGGTGAATTCGTCGGCTTGCGACCGACTTGTCTCGCGGTTCAACCGCCGCAATTAGTGAGCCAATTCCCTACTGGCGACAAATTATGATGCCGATCTCATTTCTCCTTAAGTACTTGTGTCAATTGCTGAAATGTCCGGCAGTGGATCGTTGTTGCGATAAAGCAACCTCCTGTTTACTCCGATCAACATACGGTATTCCCATTACCGCTGGTGCATGCAATTGTTTTCGTCGTTGGCCCGCCTGCCAGCTTGCAGTTCATCGGACCGGTATCGGTGTTTGGCGCTTCGTACCAGTTAGTTTCACATGGGCCGCCTCTTCGGGAATCGTCAGACGGGAAAGTATTTGGAATTCAATCCAAAGGAAGCCAAGTCCCCAAACCATCATGAGCAGTCCACTGACGTCGTGGGCCAGTTGACGAGCTTGCTCATTGGTAGTGATCAGGTACAGCAGGGCGGTCAGGACAATTCGTACAACATTCGACAGCACGGCAATCGGAACGGCACTCAACAGAACGATGAACTTGTCCCACCAGGGACGGTCGATCAGGAAAATCATCGCAACCGACATAGCCCCAAAGATCGTAAGCATCCGCAGCCCGCTACACTCCTCAGCGACCGTCAAATTCTCTACGACACCCGGAAGTGTGATCACGTTTCCAGCGCGGTAAGCGGCAATTCCAAGTGTTTGAAGGACGAGGGTACTGCAAATCGTCGCAACCCGCTGCAAGTGCATCAACAATGAGTTTTCCAGCAGTGAGGGTAATGGAAACATAAAGACCAAAAACCCTATTCCTGGCCAGGCCCAGCGAACGCAGTGAAGACCTCCAACCATCAGAAATATGCCGAACAGAGCCACAATGAAACTCAAACGGTCCACCGGTGCCATATCGATAAAGGCGGCAAAAATCCGCAGGAGCAAAGCCACTATCAAAATACCAACACCAATCCAACGTTCGTTTGGAGGTGTCCACTGAAACGGTTGCCTGCGAAGCCAAAAGATTCCAAAGGCAAATAGCGGAAGAAGATAACCGTGAGAATAGAGCGGATCTGCCCAGGCAGCGCTTGTGAACGATAACATGTCCCAGTAAGCGATGACCAATGCCAAACAGAGGATCCCCAAGAGAATTGCCGGGTTTCGCTGGTCAGGGTCGGACCAGGAAAACTTGGTTGCCAGAACAGGTTGCTTGGTTTGGGTAGGGCGGATCGATACGTTGCTGGGCTGGCTCATGCCGGTCTCGTCTCAGGTGTCGAAGGCGGAATTACGTCATTAAAGAAATTGAGTTTGCGATTGATTGGATGTGTCCGGTCGACCGGTTTCATGATGGACTAAAACTAAACCAAGGCAGTTTGCACTTCGCCGGTCTTTACGAGGCGATTCGCGGACGGGATTTTATTGCAGGTGGGCGATCCACTCGGCATATACCTGTGATCGCTTGGCTCGCTAAGGCTGCAAAAACGCGCGCCGCTTTGTGTGGGATGAAGGTACCCAAACTGTAACCGGTAACAGTTCTGTACCTGGATCACCGGGATCAAAGATTCCTGAAGTTCTTCTCCTGCAACTAGCACAGCGAAGTCTACCGGACGGCGCTGAACGGACAATTGAGTATGCCCGAATCCTTTCGCGGCGGTCGAAACTATCTAGCGATCCTTCATCGGCTCACTCGTTTTAACCTTGGGCCGCACTGGACAATACATACAGTGGCCACCTGAAACCTGATTGCAGTATCTCAGCTACCATGAGGATAAGCCGACGTTAAACAACTGTCAAATTGTTAAAGCTTATGTTGCTCCCACCTTTTTGGCGGTAATTTATCGAACGATTTTGCGCCACGATGCAAACCTGGCGGTTGTTCCGATCACAAGCCCGCTGGTATCGTTCAAAAAGGGAGCCTCCATGCCCCTCGGCATGCATTGGCTCCCCAGTCAGGCCCATTTTCGCCATTTGGAATCAAATAGCGGGGGCTAGCCACTGTACGCAAGCCGAACCACCATTGTTCATGGTAGAACCCCCCTCACTTGGGAAAACCGTGCGAGCTGGCTGCAACCCAAAAAATTCGTTTTCGCCCCACAAAAGCACTGACTGCCTGCTGCGGGGCCATTTTC
>Ga0315336_1005582_pt1 | contig 13617 bp, 12 predicted proteins | sample ASW5metaG_FD_204512 | JGI IMG/M metagenome (GOLD analysis project Ga0315336, IMG submission 204512) | Ammonia-oxidizing marine archaeal communities from Monterey Bay, California, United States - ASW #5 | ecosystem: Environmental > Aquatic > Marine > Intertidal zone | place: USA: California...
TCGCGTAGCCGGTTTCTCTTTGGAACTCACCGCAGTGATCGCACCGGCCTCCACCGACCACACCGAGGGATCCGCCGCATCCCAACCCGTCAACGAAGTCCCATCGAATAGGTTTATAAACGAAGCTTTCTCAGCCCACGCCGTTACACCGAGTAAGGCGAAGGTAAATACAAACAGCGCGCGGAACAGGTGATTGTTCAAACTAGCCACACCAAACATATAGAAAGTTTCTCCTTTTCTTCGATGCAACGGAATGGAGGCCTATCAATCCTCTGCCGGCTTCGACGTCTTCGCACCTTCCGGGCCGAGTACGACATAGATTCGTGGCCGCGTGTCTGTACCCGCGAATCGCGGGACGTCCGGCTCAAATTGTTGATCTGAAACCCGCTCCCATGCCGATGTCTCGTCGCACGCATAAATCGCAAGCTGAGATTGATTCTCGGGTTTCACGTCGCCCGGTGTCGGACGCAAATCGATCTTAATCGCCAAAGCAACCTCCGGACTCGAAAGCTCGGCCAACACATAGGGCGTAAATGCGACGAGCCCTTCGGGCAATGGCCGTGGAGGATTCGGCGCTGTCGTGAGCCGTGCGCCAATCTCAACATCTGCTTCCAACCGGAATACACCATCCAATGCCGGCGGACGCAAATCTACCGCCCGGCCCCAGGATATCGCACCACTCCGCGCGCCACGGCCCGGCCAATCCGGCATCGGCGCGGCCACAGTTACGTCATTCGCAAGGGACTTCGGCGCCACCACCTGCTTCGGTTTGGGCGTGGACCGCGCCGCCCCAGGCCGCGCAGGCCCGAACAATGCAAAAACCGCGGGCTCTTCCAAACTCACATGAATAGCGTCCTCATCCGCAACAATTTCCTGCGGTCGAACAGGCTGCCACCGGCGGCCATTAAATGCGAACACGGAAAAGGCATCCAGTGGCCGTCCACCTCGGACTTCCTTCGATGCGCGCAACGTTGCTTCGAGGGTGATTCTAGAATCAGGAGGATCGTACGAAAACTCAGCAAAAACAGAATACGCGGATAGTCCCCTCGGTACGCTCGCCGGCGGGCGCAATGCCGTGTCGATGTGAACCTCGACCGGATTCATCGCATTCACCTCGAATGTGGCGTCCATTCCCCGGGCGACCATCTCGAACGCGCGACCGCGCCCCGACGCAGCATTCGGCAACACTTCATCTCTATAAAACCAGGCCGGTTTTAATCGGCTACTCCGAAGCAAATCCAACTGATCCGCATAATGTGGCGACTTCGGATCCGATGAAACGCCGAACGGCAAAACGCTCACGGCCTCCGTAAATTCTCCAAACCGCACCGCCGTCGCATAGCCATACCCGTAATTGGCTTCCCACGCCTTTTTACCAAACACCCAGTCTGACGTGAGGAAAATGGGATAACCGGTTGCAGCACCACCGATCGGGTGCGTATTGTTTCCGCGACGCATGACATGGGCATCCCCCCAAGGTACGCGCACCCCGCCAAATTCCCGCAACATCAATCGTGCGGCCTGATCAACCGCCTCCAATGATTGCGACTGAATTTCCGGCGTGTTCGCGACCAGGGCTTCAAGGATTGCTTCCTCGGGCATCCCGAACGGTGCCAGCGAAAGGAACGCCGTCCACCAGACCTGGAATGCCGTCATGCCTTCACTGCGAATGTCCGCAGCGTAATTCCAATTGCGTAACACGTCGATCAGTTCGTGAGATTCCGATCGCGTATCGCCCTGCCAATTGCCATCCGTCGCAGCCGCCTCCAATATTCGCGGCACCGCAGTCATCCCAAACGGCACCAATACATCGAACAACATATCTTGCATATCGCGATACGAGTTGCCGCCACCACTGAGCATCTGACGTACTCGCCGCGCACGATACGTATCCGCTTCGCTCCCGAACCACGCTGGAAATGCATCCCATAGGAAATCGGTATTGTCCGTCGCAGTCCACGGGGGATTGCCACACGCCTGCAAATACCCGCTCACCGGATTTTGAATCGACGGCAATTGCGCCACGGGCACGACACCTCGCCACGAGAACCGAGTGTCGCCCGTCGGCAACGGCCGGTTCCAACTTGGTGGTTCGGTTTGGTTTTTTATCTGCATCCCCACAAGGTCGCGTTTGTCCCCGACTTTCGCACTATAGAGATAAAACAGATTTCCCGTCGCATCAGCATAGGTAACATGAAACGCGGAAAGCTGATGCATCTCCAACGCATTTTGAAACTCAGCCAAATTCGACGATCGGGCCATCCAATGCAATTGCTGAATCGTACCGAAATCACGGTATCCACCCACGTTCCACGTGTAATACTGGCCTTCACCCGAAGTGATCGTCGGACGCCCACCGTTGTCATGAAATACCACTTGCCGTTCTTCGAAGCCACGATTCGTACGCACGCGATACGTACGCAGACTGTTCACAATCTGCAATTCGCGCAACAGCGCCATATCAAGCACCTGCTGCAATCCGCCCACTGCATTCGGATTGCTCTGTTGCGATATCTCCGTCGGCAAATACATATCGGCCGAATCGGCCGCATTCGGCGTAAGCGCCCAACCCAGCTTGCCGTTGTGTCCCATCATCAACACCGGCAATCCCACTAATGTCGCCCCAGTCATCGACCAATCATCTGTCGCTAGATTCGATCCCACGTGCGCTTCGTACCACACGAACGGACTGTCGTAGTATCCGTGCGGATTAATCACCAACATCGTCTCGCCGGTTTCCGTTCTCGACGGTGCCACCGCCCACGCATTGCCCGAAACGGCTGGTCGACGGCGAAAATAAGTATCCGGCAAATCGAATGGGGCGAAACTCATGAGATAACAATGCAACAGCGCAAGCGGATCTTCCGGCCGCACCGGATCGGCCCATTCCGGCACCGCTTCTGGATGATCCGCATACCACGCGTTCGCGCCCGCGGCGAATCCTGCACACAAGTCTTGCGTCGCAGCATCCGTATTGGGGAACGTCTGCCGCGCCAACGCCGCATGACCCAACATCAACGCAAGCGCATCCGAGTTCGCCCAGTCCTCGCCCCACACCTCCGCCGCACGAGCATTCGCCACGCGATACGCCCGCAACAATACTTCGGGATGATCCGCCGCCTGCGCATATCCAAATGCATACGCCATCGATGAAAGATTCTTCGCATAGACGTGAGGCGTACCCCATTCATCACGATACAACACCGCATCCCGCCACGGATCGGCAGGGCCCCATTGCGGTACGGCAACCGACGGGGAAAAAAATGTGGCCGCGAGTACGGCAAAGGAAAGTGCTCGAATACTACTTGGGTTCAAGAGAATCACCCCAATCCAACGTCGTCCGCGCCCATTCGTCATCCCCGCGAAGGCGGGGAACCAGTGCGTCCACGCGAGCGGCGCTGAACACTATGACCGTAAGCATACGGCCTCTACCCCATCACGACAACCTCAGTGCCCTGCGTACCCCGTCAACTGTCCGTCAGCGTCAATCGCGGCCCACGGCATGAACGCCGTATTCCAGCACGCAGCGAATTTGCCCGATTGGTCAATCGCAATCGCGCCGCCCTCGCCCCCAACGCGATCTTTCATCGAAGCCAACACCGCTTCAAGCGCCTCGTCCATCGGTTCGCCACTACGCAACGCCTCAGCCACGACACTCGAAAACGTCATCCGCATCAACGCCTCGCCATCACCCGTCGCCGAAATACCGCACACCTCATCCGCGAAACCGCCGCATCCGATCAACGGCGAATCGCCCACACGTCCCGGGTGTTTATCGGGCGTACCGCCGGTCGATGTCGCCGACGCAATACGCCCTTCATCGTCCATAGCCACCGCACCCACCGTATCGCCAGGCACCGGCGGCAATCGCATGCCGTATAATTCATCATCCCGGCAAAACGGCACCCCGCTCGCATGCGCAAACGTCGTCGCGCCATGTCCCGCTAACATGCAATGCTCCGTCAACTCCAAGACCATTCGTGCAACATTGATCGGATTCGCAACATGCCGAATGGCCGTCACCGCACCAAAGTTCAACTCCGCGCCATCACAAATCAGCGCATCCATTTCAATCTGACCCGCCTTATTGAAATGCGATCCACGACCCGCATTGAAAATCGGATCATCTTCAAGCAACACCACCGCCTGCTCAACCGCATCCAATGCCGACCCACTCTGCAGCAAAACAGAATGCCCAGCCTGCGCCGCCATCACACACCCCTCACCCGCCTGAGCCCATCGCGACTCCGGCCAAGCCCCAGCACCGCCATGTACGATAATCGTTGCCATGGCCCCATGATGCGGGAAAGGAACGCCGAGATAAAAGTCCACATATCTTTCACCCAATCGAACCGAAACCTGATTCGAACCCTCTCATCCCGAACGAACATGAAAAAACTCCCCCGGTTCATACAGATGCAGACGGAAAACTCACGAACTGACCAGAGCGGAAGAATTGACCGATTCCACAACAATGGGCTATAACGCCGAATGACCGTATGAGCAAATTACGTAGGCTGGGAATCCAAATATGAAACAAGTCATAACCCTATCCCTTGTCACACTTCTGTTGGCCGCTGGCTGCCCGCCGCCGCCAGAGCCGGATCCCATGCCGGTTAACTCGTTTACACTTACCAACAACGTTCCCAATCGAATCATCACCGAATTCAAAATGGGATTCGGGAGCCCTGGCACGGGCTACACCTACGGCCCCGATCTGTTGGTTACCCCGCTGCTGCATGGAGCCTCCATCACCGTCGAGGACCTTCCAGTGGGTTTCTACGAATTGCAGGTTTCGAGCATCCCTATCGGACTTGGCAGTCCAGCCGTGAGCTATTACGACTGGGGAGAAATCGTAGCCGATTCAGAGGCGTTGATCAGTTTTTCAGCCATGTACCCCTAAGCATTTCCAAGGTCACGGCAACAGGTCATTCAAATTCCACCGTCAATCTCGGGCCCAAGCCCACCGGTACGCCCGCTAGTCCATCCGCCCACATCCCGGTAGAGTGGATGCCAAAAGAAGAAATCCATGCCTGCGCCAGGCGATCGAACAATTTTAACCTCGCCATTCGAGCCGCTTGACAATCCATATTCAATATATTACCATTCAGTTATGGAACAAACTGGTTATGCGGATCTTCCCGAAGTTTTGGACGCCGTATTCGCGGCGCTAGCGGACCCGACGCGACGGGCAATCTTGTCGCGGCTCACAGAAGGTCAGGCTTCGGTGAACGAAATCGCCGCGCCGTTTGAGATGAGTCAGCCGGCCGTTTCAAAGCACCTGAAGGTGCTTGAACGAGCGGGCTTGATTGAGCGGGACATCGACGAACAGCGGCGTCCCGCGCGATTGAAAGCCGAACCGATGGCGGCGGCCGTCGATTGGCTCACCGAATTCAAGCGTTTTTGGGGGACCAGTTTTGATCAGTTGGATGATGTCCTTACGAACATGAAACGAGCCCAAGCGAAGGAAAAAGATGATGAGTGAAATGCCCGAATACTTAATTGATCGCGTGTTCGACGCGCCCCGGGAATTGGTTTGGCGCGCCTGGACCGATCCCACCATTTTACATCAATGGTATGGCCCCGGCGTCGAGACGACCATCCACGAATTCAATTTGAAACCCGGCGGATCGTGGCTCAACGAAATGAAATGGGGTGACACCCAAGATTTCAGCAAAATGGTTTTTCAGGAAGTCACACAACCGGAAAAACTGGTTTGGCATCACTCATCCGCAGATGCGGATTGGAACATCATCACCAATCCCATGATGCCGAACTGGCCGCGCGTACTGCTGACGACCGTGACATTTGAGGACGTGGGCGACAAAACCAGCGTGCGCCTGACCCAGATACCCTTAGAACCGACCGATGCCGAAATCGCCTGCTTTGCCGAAGCGATGTCCAACATGGATCACGGTTGGGGTGCCGGATACAAGGTGCTCGACGGTCTGTTAACAGCACTGCAGACAGATTAAGAATAAGATTAACGATGGGGACGGCCATAGATTGCGGCCGTCCCCATCGACCAAAAGCAAGTGAATGCGTTTACAACAATCGACCGGCCACGGCGTCGAGTTTTTTCAACACCTTCGGATCGCGTGCGTCAGGCTGCGTGATTAGCGCGTATTCGAGCGCGGTTCGGCAGCCGCGATTGCATTGCGCGCCTGCGTCTTTCCAGACATTCACCAAATGCCGCACGAGCGCTTGTGCGTTGGCCGCATTTTTCGTGAGCACTGCAATAATCTGATCGACCGTTACGTGCTCATGATCTTCGTGCCAGCAATCGTAATCCGTCACCATTGCCACCGTCGCATAACACATCTCCGCTTCCCGCGCGAGCTTGGCCTCTGGCATATTCGTCATACCGATTACATCGCAATCCCACGACCGGTACAGTTCCGACTCCGCTCTCGACGAGAATTGCGGACCTTCCATGACGATATACGTGCCGCCGCGATGCACTTTCGCATTTACATCTTCAGACGCTTTGACGATCGCATCGCCCAGCGATCCGCAAACCGGATGTGCCATAGATACATGCGCGACCATACCCGTTTCGAAAAACGTTTTCGTACGCGCAAAAGTCCGATCGATAAACTGATCGACAATGACGAACTCGCCGGGATGCAAGTCTTCGCGCAAGGAACCAACCGCACTCAAAGAAACAATGGAGTCGCACCCCGCACGTTTGAGGGCGTCGATATTCGCACGAAAGTTCAGCTCGCTCGGCGGGATTATGTGTCCACGCCCGTGCCGGGGCAAGAACACAATCGTCTCACCATCTAATTCGCCGTACAACAACTCGTCCGACGGCGCACCAAACGGCGACTCTGCACGGACCCAACGTGTATTCGTCAGGCCTTCCATGTCATACAACCCGCTGCCGCCAATCACACCCAAAAGGGGTTTCGATTCACCCACTTAGCATTCTCCAATTCAATAAGGCCTAAACCCAAATATGGCTCGTCGCCACACACAAACCGCCAAAGTATACTCCAAATGGGAAGCGGCTAAATAACGTACGAGGCAGCGGTTTGAACGCAACGGAATTGAACTGACGGCGACTACAGCCGACAATAGGCGTAACCGCTAACGCTACCGACTGAATCACGTGCCCCTTCTTCGTGTGCCTCGTGTTCTTCGTGGTAGAAAATGCAGAAGGATCTCACGCCATGGCTCATCGATTGACCAGAAGAGATTTCATTAGACGGGTCGCAGCAACATCGGTCGCAGCGCCACTCATCGTCCCCAGACTCAGCTTCGCGGCGCCACCGTCCAGCAAGATTCAACACGCCGCTATCGGCGTCGGCGGACAAGGCGCTTCCGACCTCCGCGAGATTGTTGGCAGTGGTAAGGTCGAAGTCGTAGCGTTGTGCGACATCGACGAGAACACGCTGAACGCGGCCGCGGCGATTCATCCCAACGCCAAGCTATATCGCGATTGGCGTGAGATGCTGGAGGCCGAAGAAAAAAATATCGATTCCGTCAACGTCTCCACGCCCGACCATACACACGCGCCCGCGTCCATGACGGCCATCCAAAAGAACATGGCGGTGTTCTGCGAAAAACCGCTGACGCACGAAGTCTACGAAGCACGCCAACTCACCCGTGCCGCACGCAGACACGGCGTCGCCACGCAAATGGGCATCCAGATTCACGCCCACGACTTCTACCGCACCACGGTCCATTGGGTCAGAGAAGGTGCCATCGGCAAGGTCAAAGAATGGCACTCCTGGAGCTCGGCAATCTACACGGACGCAAATAAGAATCGACCTGAAGGTTCTGATCCCGTTCCGCCGAATGTGGATTGGGATCTCTGGCTGGGTGTCGCGCCCGAACGCCCATATAAAAAGGATCTCTACCATCCGTTCAATTGGCGATCCCGACGCGACTTCGGCGGCGGTGCAACCGGCGATTTCGCATGCCACATTTTCGATCCTGTATTCACGGCATTGGACATCGGCGATGCGCTCACGATCACGTGCCAAACGGAAGGCATCAGCGACGAAGTGTGGCCTGGATGGATCGTTGCCCATTACGAGTTCCCGGGCACGCCCTTCACGGCACACAAGACCATTCGCGCCACATGGTCTGACGGCGGCAAACAACCACCGAGAAGTCTATCCCCACACTTGCCCTTCGACTACGCAATGCCGGACAGCGGGTCCATGCTCATCGGCGAAGAGGGCACGGTAGTGATTCCCCATATCGGGCCGCCACAATTGCACCCGATCAAGAACTACGAGGACTATCCAAAACCCGATCTCGAACCCTTAAATCACTACCACGATTTCGTTGAAGCCGCAATGGGAAATCGCGTCGCTGGCGCGAACTTCGATTTCTCAGGTCCCATGGCCGAAGCCGTATTGCTCGCCAACGTCGCCAATCGATTCCCGGGCGAGACGCTAGAGTGGAACGCCAAACGGCTGCGGTTTAACAACAAACACGCCGCCAACCAATATATTCGAAGAGAATACCGAGACGGTTGGAACGTTCGGGCGTTGTAGTTAATGAACGATTCAGAAACCAACGCAAACATCACCCGCCGCACGGCGCTAAAAGGAATCGCAGCAGGCACCGCAGCGACCGGCGCCGCAGTCAGCGGCGTCGAAGCCGTCAACGCCGAAGAAAACCGTGCGGTCGACGTAATCGTCGTTGGTGCGGGCGCGGCCGGCACAATGGCGGCGACCCACTTCGTGAAAGCAGGCAAAACGGTCTCATTGCTCGAGGCCAATGATCGTATCGGCGGCCGACTCAAACGCGGGACAATCGCCGGTCAAGACATCGATCTCGGCGGACAGTGGGTTGGCCCTACACAGGATCGCGTCATCGAAGTAGCGAACGATTTGGGGATGACGACGTACCCAACCTACAACGAAGGTGACATGCTCATCGACGTCGCCGGGACCATTTTCAGAGGTCTAACACTTCCTCCCAACGTAATCGGCGAATATTTGAAGACGGTCACACGCATCAATGAACTTACAAACGAACTCGATCCCACTAAACCGTGGGAAGCCCCCCATGCCGAGGAGTGGGACAGCATCACCATGAAAACGTGGGCAACCCAAAACGCCGAAACCGAACACGTCCGCGATCTTCTACGGGTCATCGTCGAAGTCGTGCTCTGCGTACCGCCCGAACAATTGTCGCTGCTTCAGTTTCTCTGGTACATAAAATCCGGCCAAGGCTTTCAAAAGGTCACCGATGTCGCCGGCGGAGCGCAGCAAGATCTCTATGAAGAATGTCTCGTATCCGTGCCCGAACGATTGGCGAAAGCACTTGGCGATCGGGTCATTCTCGACGCCCCAGTCCACGCCATCACGCAAGACGATTCACAAGTCACCGCGATCACCGCGAAAGGTTCATGGTCGGCCAAGCGCCTAGTCATGACCGCTCCACCCACGACGGCCGCCCACATCGACTATACACCCGGGCTTCCGTATAAACGGCGGGGCCTGATGGATCGCTCTCCAATGGGGGCAGTCATCAAGTGTTTTATCGCGTACGAAAAACCCTTCTGGCGCGATGACGGTCTAAACGGGCAGTCGATCTCTTCCGTGTCCAAATTCGCCTCAACATTCGACGTTACCGCACCCGGTAACAAACACGGCATACTGTGCGGATTCTTCGACGGCGGACCGGCTATGGAATGGGCGGACCAATCGCCCGAAGAACGGAAAGCCAGGGCAATCGCTGACATCGCACACGTGCTGGGCGACCAAGCGAATTCACCCATAGCATTCGTGGAACAAAACTGGCCGCGCGAAAAGTGGAGCACCGGCGGCTACACCTGCGTTCCCGGTCCAGGCGTCACCACCGTATTCGGCGATGCCATCCGTCAGCCTTGTGGCCGTATCCACTGGGCCGGCACGGAGACCGCGGACCTGTGGTCAGGGTATGTAGACGGCGCGCTGCGTTCAGGGGATCGAGTCGCCGCCGAAGTGCTAGCGATACTGTAGAAAACGAACGAACGCTGGATGAATTTCCACCGGCGGAATTTACAAGGAAGTTTACTAACGTGACAATAGAATCCGCCAGAGATGAAGTATTGAGCGATATTGAATGGCCCGTTAAACAATGCGAAATACAAAATCACCACATGGACTCAAGATGTTGGAACGAGTTTCCATTTCGCGACGACGACATCGTCATTGGAACGTACCTCAAGTGTGGCACCACTTGGACGCAACAGATTGTCGGCCAGATCCTGTTCAATGGGCCAGCCGATTTGAACGTACAAGAGTTATCACCTTGGATCGATCAACGTGTTCCGGGTCGAACCGCCACACACAAGTGGGCTGAGTCCCAAACGCATCGCCGATTCCTCAAGACCCATCTCCCGGTCGATGCCCTCGTCTTTTCGCCCAACGCCAAGTACATCCATGTCGACCGCGACGGACGCGACATGATGTGGAGCTTGCACAACCACCATCTCAAAGCGAACGATCTCTACTATGCCTGGGTAAATGATTCGCCCAGACGCGTGGGCCCGACATTCGATCCGCCGCCGAAAGACCCACGTGAATACTTTCTAACGTGGCTTGAAAAAGACGGCTTTCCCTTGTGGTCGTTTTGGAATCTCGTGCGATCCTGGTGGAACGTGCGCCATCTTCCCAACGTGCACCACGTGCATTACAGCAATTTGAAGGCCGACCTCTCCGGCGAAATGCAACGCATTGCCGATTTCCTCGAAGTCGATGTGGACCCCGCAAATTGGGCGGCCACGGTCGAACACTGCACATTCGATTGGATGAAGAAGAACTCCGAAGCGTCCGCGCCTGCATACGGCGTCGTATTCGAAGGGGGTGCGAATACCTTCATCAACAAAGGCACGAACAATCGTTGGAAAGACGCGCTAACCCCAGCAGACATTAGCGCATACGAGGCCTGCGCTCTCGAAGAACTCGGTCCCGAATGCGCCGCGTGGCTCGCCACCGGCCAAATGCCGTAATTCGAAGTGTAGCTATCCCCTGTCGTTAGCAGGCATAATATCGGGTTGAACGACGCAACCGGATACGACCAAATGAGCACAAACGACCAACGCGTAATTGTCGCCATGAGCGGCGGAGTGGACAGCTCCGTAGCCGCCGCCCTGCTTGTCGATCAGGGCTACGATGTCGTTGCACTCACCATGCGTGTTGCATCCGGCGAAGGCCGCGAGCACAGCGACAAAGCGTGCTGCACGCTCGACGCCGCCCACGACGCGAAACGCGTCGCCGACAAACTGGGCATTCCCCATTACACCATCAACTATCTCGAACGGTTCGAACGCGAAGTCATCAACGATTTCACGAGCGAATACCTCGCGGGCCGAACGCCGAACCCATGTTCGCGCTGCAACCAACGCGTGAAGTTCGGCGCACTCTACGAAAAGGCCATCGCCATCGGCGCCGACAAGATCGCTACGGGCCATTACGTCCGACGTGTTGAACACAACGGCCGCGCCGCCCTTGCCCGTGGCGTCGACACGCACAAAGATCAGAGTTATACGCTCGCCGGCCTATCGCAAGACCAACTGAAGCGAGCGCTATTTCCCATCGGCGAACTCACCAAAGCCGAAACACGAGACTACGCCCAACGGCTCGAACTGGTGACATGGGATAAGCCGGAAAGCCAGGAAATCTGTTTTGTTCCGAACGACAATTACCGCGAATTTCTCAGCGCACGCGTTGGCGCGCCAAAAAAAGGGCCAATCGTCTCGACCAGCGGCGACACGTTAGGCGAACATGATGGCCTCATGTTTTACACCGTAGGACAACGCCGCGGACTCGGCATCGCCGCGCCTGAACCGCTCTACGTCCTACGCCTCGATATCGCGAACAACACACTCATCGTCGGCCAACGCGAAGACACCTTCTCCGTGAGTATGGCCATTGGCGAAATGTGCTGGTCCGGGCTTGAGTCACAAACGGAACCCTTCGATTGCGCCGTGCAAATTCGATCGCATCACACGCCGATTCCGTGTACCGTCTCGCCGAATCATGGTGCAGTACAGGTCACGTTTCACGAACCCGTCGAAGGCGTTTCGCCCGGCCAATGGGGCGTCTTCTACGAGGGTGACACCGTCCTCGCCGGCGGCATCATCGACGACTACGCACTCGTCGGTAATGTCCGTGATTCCGCTGCCGCAGCCGAGCGCGGCTAGCGAAGTCGCACGCGCAGGAGCGCATCCCTCCCGTGCCGATTTACCCCGGCGGCCACATCATCTGACGCCCACCGCAAATGTGCAGATGAATATGGTAAACGGACTGCCCGCCATCAATCCCTGAATTGATGATGTATCGAAATCCATCATCGGAAAGCCCTTCCGAGTCCGCAATCTCATTCGCCTTCAACATCATCCGCCCCAACAGATCCGCATCACCGGCTTCCGCCTCATTGATCCGCGCGATATGCTTCTTGGGAATAATCAGGATATGGGTCGGCGCCTGCGGATTGATGTCCCGGAACGCAAAAAAATCATCGTCCGAATACACCTCATCACAAGGCACCGCGCCTTCAACAATCTGACAAAACAGGCATCCACCACTCATCAGGGCATCTCCTCAATAGTAGTCCGAAACATAACGTAACATACCCATGTTTTTGGTTCGCCACACTATCAGCTAGGGCATTGAACCACGAAGGACACAAAGAGAACGAAGACCGAATTCATCGGCCTAGTCTTCGTGCTCTTCGTGTCCTTCGTGGTGAATAAAGCTCGTTGGAGCTGCCTAATTTATTCGCAGTTTACCCCCGTACCATCAACTCCGCCAGTAACTTCGCCAGTCTTCCCGGATTCGTCGGTGCTTGGCCCTCGGCGAGCGCGGCTTGGCCGTAGAGTAGTTCGGCGTAGTCCTTAAGCAACGCGTCCTCTTTATCCGCGTCGTACATGCCCTGCATCTTTTCCAGTAGCGGATGCGTGGGATTCAATTCGAGGATACGTTTTGATTCCGGTACGGGCTGATTGGAGGCGCGCATGATTTGCTCGAGTTGGGGACTGAGATCGCCCTCGTCAACGACAAGGCATGCGGGCGATGACGTCAATCGCGAAGACAGGCGCACGTCTTTGACCTCATCGGACAACGCGCCTTTCAACAATTCGATCAACGAGGCGTGCGCTTCCGTCTTTTCTTTCGTCTCTTTTTCTTTCTCTTCCTTGTCACCGTCGTCGTCCAGATCGACCGCGCCGCGGCCTATGGACTGGAGCTTTTTGCCTTCGTATTCGAATACGGATTGCGCCCAAATCTCGTCGACGGGATCCGACAGGATCAGGATCTCAAATCCTTTTTCCTTGAACGCTTCCAAATGCGGCGACTGCTCGACGGCATCCCGCGTCTCACCCGTCATGTAATAGATCGTCTCTTGGCCGTCCTTCATCCGATCGATATAGGACTGCAACGAAGTCTGTTCGCCATCGTCCATCGTCGAATCGAATCGGCACAATTCGAGGATTCGGTTCTGCACTTCGGGGTCGGCGTAAATACCCTCTTTGAGCACGCGCCCGAACTCGCCCCAAAACGTCGTGAATTTCTCCGCATCGTCATCGCGCATTTGTTTGAGGTGATCGAGCACTTTGCCCACCAGCCCCTTTTGCATACGCTGAATTTGCCGATCCTGCTGTAAAATCTCGCG
>Ga0315336_1005583_pt1 | contig 13614 bp, 9 predicted proteins | sample ASW5metaG_FD_204512 | JGI IMG/M metagenome (GOLD analysis project Ga0315336, IMG submission 204512) | Ammonia-oxidizing marine archaeal communities from Monterey Bay, California, United States - ASW #5 | ecosystem: Environmental > Aquatic > Marine > Intertidal zone | place: USA: California...
CTCCCGAACCGTCGAGCAGACGTGGCGCCAGTTCGCGCAACAAGCCGGCAAGCACCGCGTCTCGGTCGTCGGGTCCGCCGCATTCGACGAGCGACGTGGCCCCGGGCTGGCGCTCGATCGGCCGAATGTTGATCCCGATCCCGATGACGACCGCGGGATGATCGCCCCCTACGAGCTCGGCCAACACGCCCGAGAGCTTTCCCGGGTGCGGTCCGTCGATGACCACAAGATCGTTCGGCCACTTGGCGAGCACCACGTCTCGACAGAGCTCATCGACCGCGGCCCTTGCGGCTGCACCCAGCGCTCGCACCGCGCCCGCGGCATCGAGTTCTGTCGTGGGGATTCTCACGCTCACGAGAAGTCCGTCACCCGCCGTGTCGTCCCACGAGCGGTCGAGTCGACCTCGTCCGGCCGTCTGATGATCGGCCACGAGGACGACACCAGATGTCTCTCCCCCGCGCGCCTGGGTCGCCAAGTCGACGTTGGTCGATCCAGTCGACACCACGTGGTGGAGGGGGCCCGGTCCGAGCGCGTTCGCGACCTCGGTGCTCTTGGGCAGAAAGCGGGCTGCGGATGTCGCACTGGAGGGGTCCATTCGACTAACCATTAGCACGTGTTCAACAAGGTTTTGATCGCCAACCGCGGTGAGATCGCCGTCCGAGTCATTCGCGCCTGTCGCGAACTCGGCGTCGCCACCGTTGCCGTGTACTCCGAACTCGATCGCGATGCGCTCCATGTTCGCCTCGCCGACGAAGCGTTCGCGCTCGGCGGCCAGACCGCGGCGGAGTCGTACCTCGACACCGACGCGATTCTCGATGCCATCGACAAAAGCGGCGCTGACGCGGTCCACCCGGGTTACGGGTTCTTCTCGGAGAACGCCGATTTCGCTCGCTCGATCACTGACCGAGGCGTCGCGTTCATCGGCCCTCGGCCCGAAGCGATCGAAGTCATGGGCGACAAGATCTCGGCCCGCGAGGCCGCCGAAAAGGTCGGCGTTCACGGGGTTCCCGGCTCGACCGCGATCCTCACCGACGCCTCAGAAGTGGTCGCCTTCGGCGAACAACACGGCTGGCCGGTGGCCATCAAGGCTGCCTACGGCGGAGGCGGCCGCGGCATGAAGGTCGTCACCAACGCCGAGGAAGCCGGCGACCAACTCGACTCCGCCCAGCGCGAAGCGCTCTCCTACTTCGGCCGCGACGAGTGCTACCTCGAGCGCTATCTCACCAAGCCTCGCCACGTCGAAGTTCAGATTCTCGCCGACTCCCACGGCAACTGCGTCTACCTCGGCACCCGCGACTGCTCGGCGCAGCGCCGCCACCAGAAGCTGATCGAGGAGGCCCCCGCCGCGGGGATCCCCGACGACATCATCGCCGCAATGGGCGACGCGGCGGTCGCCGTCGCGAAGGGCTGCGACTACGTCAACGCGGGAACGGTCGAATTCCTCTACGAGGACGGCGGCTTCCACTACCTCGAGATGAACACGCGACTCCAGGTCGAACACCCGGCGACGGAACTCATCACCGGCATCGATCTCGTGGAGCAGCAGCTCCGCGTGGCCGCCGGCGAGCCACTGCCGTTCTCACAGGACGACATCGAAGTACGCGGACATTCGATCGAGATCCGCATCAACGCGGAGGATCCCGCCGGCGGCGCCTTCTTGCCGTCCCCCGGACCCATCACCACACTCAAGACGCCTGACGGCTTCGGCACACGCTTCGACACCGGCTATGAGTCGGGCGACGAGATCAGCCAGTTCTACGACAACCTCGTCGGCAAGCTCATCGTCTGGGGCCACGATCGCCCTACCGCGATCAGTCGTGCCCTTCGGGCGCTGAGCGAGCTGGAGATCGAAGGGGTGGCCACCACCATTCCCGCCGACATCGCGATCCTCGAACACTCCGACTTTGCCGAAATGAAGCACTCCACGAAATGGGTGGAGGAGACGCTCGACCTCTCCGATGTGGGCACCACTCCGGCCGCCGCGGGTGATGCCGACGAGGCGCCGAAGGTCAAGCGAGACCTCGACGTCGAAGTGAACGGCAAACGCTTCTCCGTCTCGATGTGGGTGCCCGAATCAGCTCCGGCTGCAGGCGGGGGCGCACCCCGTGCCCGCCGCTCAGGCGCAGGCGCGGGAGGTGGCGGAGGCGCCGCATCTGGCGACGTTGCCGTCCCGATGCAGGGCACCATCGTCAAGATCGCGGTGGCTGTGGGCGACGAGGTCGAGGTCGGCGATCCGATCGTCGTACTCGAAGCAATGAAGATGGAGAACAACGTCAACGCCGAGAAGGCGGGCACCGTGAAGGAGATTCGGGTCGCCGAGGGCGATTCGGTCGGTGGTGGCGACGTGGTCGCCGTCATCGAGTAGCGCTTCCGGCGCCGGGATCCGTTTCGGGTCGGCGCCTACTCGGCCGCTTCGGAGAGCGCCTCGGCCAGGGTCGGGTGGACCATCAGGCTCTCGTGAATGTCGCTCACCGTGAGGCCGTTGGTGACCGCTATGGCGAGAACGGAGATCAGCTCGGCGGCGTGACGGCCGACGATCGACCCGCCGAGAACGACCCCGGTTGCCGGGTCGGAGACGATCTTGACGAAGCCACGTGAGTCGTCGTTGATCAGCGCCTTCGCGGCCGAAGCGAACGGCACCTTGGTCACTCTGACCTTCCGGCCCTCCGAAAACGCGTCGGCCTCGGCGAGTCCGACATCGGCGATCTCCGGCTCGGTAAAGATGGCGGAGGCGGCCTTGTCGTAGTCGATGAGTCGTGTGCGTTCGGGATGAAGTGCCCCCATCGCATGCTCGGCGATCTTGCGTCCCTGCATCGAGGCGACTGATGACAGCGGAAGGCGCCCGGAGAGATCACCGGCGGCATAGATGTGAGGGATGTTGGACCGAAGATTGATGTCGACCGGCACGTAGCCGCTGTCGGTCTCGACCCCCGCGGCCTCGAGGTTGAGGTCTTCGCTGTTCGGTATGGATCCGATGGCGAGCAGAACATGGGAGCCGGTGGCCACTCGCCCGTCGTCGCAGTTGACGGTGACGTTGTCGCCGTCGCGTTCGACGCCGGTGGCCCGCGCTCCCTTGAAGAGGCGAATGCCTCGGAGCAGGAAATCCTCCTCGAGGGCGGCGGCCACTTCTGGGTCCTTGCCTGGGAGTACCTGTTGGCGACTGACGACGAGGGTGACATCGCTACCCATCGATTCGAACAGGTGAACGAATTCCACGCCGGTCACACCGGAACCGATCACGATCGCGTGTGAGGGCAGGGTCTTCGGCGGATACGCATCACGGGTGGTCATAACGCGATCTCCGTCGATGTCGGCCCAATCCGGGATGCGAGGGCGGCTCCCGGTCGCGAGGACGATGATGTCGGCGTGATGATCGAATGTGCCGGCTTCGGACACGGAACGGACCGTGTGGGGGTCGACGATGGTCGCCGAACCGTGGATGAGTTCCACCCTCTGGCTGGAGAGCAGCGATCGAACCTGCGACTCGAGCCTTGCTTCGATAGTGCGCAGGCGAAGAGCAAGGTGTTCGAGGTCGACGTCGGAGTTGACCTCGCCGAGTCCCATTCGCATCGCTCGTAGGAGGAACTGGCGGGCATTGCCGGTGGCGATCATCGCCTTCGACGGGATGCAATCCTGCAGATGCGCGGCGCCGCCGATCACGTCACGTTCGACGAGGACGACCTCGGCCCCCAGGCGGGCCGCGGTGGTGGCGCATGAGTTGCCCGCGGGCCCACCGCCGATGATCACGATTCGAGTTGGCATCGTCGGTGAGGATACCGGTCGCCCCGCTCGGCGGCGGGGAGCCAAGGAACCGCCCGGCGGCGGGGAGCCAAGAAACCGCCCGGCGGCGGGGAGCCAAGAAACCGCCCATACCGGGCTGGGCGGCACGACCGGCTAGATTCGCCGATCGTGGCCACCGCCGCTCCTGCAACTCACGGGCAAGACGACACGACCTCACCATGGCGGTGGAGGAGCGCCGGACTCGGACTCGCCGTCGTCGCCTTGATCGGCGGCGTCGTCGTTCGCGTCGCCGCGCCTTCGCCTCTCTGGCTCGATGAGGCGCTGTCGGTTCAGATAGCGGGTCTCGGCTTTGCCGACATGGTTGATGCCCTCCGCCAGGACGGGCACCCGAGCCTCTACTACCTGATCCTCGGCTGGTGGATGGATGTCTTCGGCGATTCGAACGGCGCGGCTCGTGCGTTGTCGGCCACAGTCTCGCTGGCGACCGTGCCCGTCTTGTGGGGTATCGGGCGACGCCGGTCGGTGCACCTGGGAACCGTCGCCGCCCTCGTCGGCCTCACGTCGCCGTTTCTTCTGCGCTACGGATCCGAGGCGCGTATGTATGCGCTCCTGACGTTTCTCGTCGCGTCGGCCTGGCTGGCCACCGAGAGAGCGATGGAGGCTCCGACACTGCGGCGGTTGGCGCCGGTCTCGCTCTGCACCGCGGCCCTGATCCACACCCACTACTGGACGTTCTGGCTCATCGCCGCGGCCGTGCTTCTTCTGGCCCTCAGATGGGTGCGAAGTGCGCAGGAGCGACGCGTCGTGGTGCGCGTGGGTGCCGCGGTCGTTGTCGGCGCGGCCACGTTCGCGGTGTGGCTCGGCGTCTTCCTCGATCAACTGGCGTCGACCGGCACGCCCTGGGCGGATCGCGCCCGGCCCGCCGAGATCATCGTCGAATCAATGCAGGCAGTGGGCGGCAACAACCGATTCGAGGGCGAGCTCCTCGGTGCGCTGGTTCTGATTCTGGTGCTCCTCGGCGCGATCGGGCACCGCCGAGCCGATGTCGTCGAGCTGCGCTTCAGCAGTGGCCCACTCACCACTGCGGGCGTCGTCGCGGTCACGACGCTGGCGATCGGCGGCGGTGTCGCGCTCGCTACCGCCGGCGCTTTCGAGGGCCGCTACACCGCAGTTGTCGTGCCGTTCGTTCTCCTTCTCGCGGCTCGAGGCCTGACGCTTCTCCCTGGGGCCTTCGGCACTGCGGCGATTGCGTTCGTCGTGCTCTTCGGCCTCGCCATCGGTATCGACGAGGCCCGCCGCGACCGCACCCAGGCCGGCGACGTCGCCGCCGAGATCGATGAGCGTCACCGGGAGGGCGACATCGTGGCGTTCTGCCCCGACCAGGTGGGACCGGCGACGCGGCGAGCGCTCGAGAGCGACCTCGTCGCGGTCGCCTATCCCCGTGGCGACGGCAGCCTGATCGACTGGCGCGACTATGCCGACACGATCGCCGCCACGCCACCAGAGGACTTCCTCGATCGCGTCGATGCCGCCGGCGATCGCGACGTCTGGCTGGTCACCGGGCTCGGCTACAAGAGTCTGGGCAACCGTTGCGAAGCGATCATCGAGTCGCTGAACCGAACTCATCGGCCTCATCACGTGATCTCCCCGTCGGAGGTCTTCGAGCCGATGCTGCTCACCCGATACGAGCCGCTGCCGTGAAGGGATGGAAGCGCGACTTCATCGCCTCGTTGACCTCGTGGACCGAGGCCCGCCTCTACGTCGCGACGGCCTACATCGTCACGTGGGCGATCCTCGACCGGCTCGAACCGCCACCAGCGTTCTCCCCGATCGACGACGGTCTCATTCCCTGGGACGGCACCTGGTATCGAGACCTGGCCCTCGACGGCTATGACTCGCCCCCTCTCGAGGGCGGTATCCGGTTCTTCCCGCTGTGGCCGCTCCTCGGCCGGTTCTTCGGGGCGATCGGCGATCGGCCCGATGTCGCGCTCGTCGTGCTCGCCAATCTGTTCGCGCTCATCGCCGGAATGTTCCTCTACCGCCTCACCGTTCAGGAGACCGACGACCACGCGGTGGCCCGACGAACGGTTCGTCTCTTCGCTCTCTTCCCCCCTGCCTTCGTTCTGGTTCTCGGCTACAGCGAGGCGCTCTACCTCTGCCTCGCCATGGGCTTCGTGCTCACCGCGCGGGCTCGGCGATGGCGGCTCACCGCGGTCTTGGGCTTTCTCGCCGGACTCACTCGACCAGTGGCAGGACTCCTTGCCTTGCCCGCCGCGGTGCGGGCATGGCAGACCGACCGGCGATCCCCCACGGCCTTGCTCGCGATCGCGTCGGCTCCTCTCGGCACTCTGAGTTTTCTGATCTGGTCGGCCCGGGAGCAGGGCGACTGGAGAGCTCCCGTCGATGCGCAGCGCGAACTGCGCGGCGAAATCACCGAGCCGATTTCTCGCCTGGTCCGCGCCTTGGTCGACGGATTCAAGGGTGACGAGGGAGAGCTGTTCCACGGGCTGGCGGCCTTGATTCTCATCGGCCTCGCCGTCTACGTCGCGCGACACCTGTCGAAGGACCTGTGCGTCTACGTGATCCCATCGGTCCTTCTCCTGGTGGCGGCCGAGAATCTCAACTCGATGGAGCGGTACGCGCTGGGCGTCTTTCCGTTGGTCATCGCGGCGGCGGTGATCAGTCGCAACGAGCGCCTCGATCGCTGGCTGCCGACGGCCTCTGCCGTAGCGCTGACCGTGGTGACGACGCTCGCCCTCAACGGTGTCTACGTCCCGTGACGAAGCTGCGTGTCGCGCTCGACGTGACTCCGCTCATCGGAGCACCGACGGGGATCCATCAGGTCACACGGGGCCTCATGGACGCCCTCGTGGCTCGCGACGACATCGACCTGAGTGGATGGGTCCTTACGGGACGAGGAAGCGCTCCTGCCCTCACGATCCCCGTACGCCACAGCCGAATCCCGGCATCGGTAGCGATTCGGGGCTGGACGCACAGTGCTCTTCCACCGGGACGGTTGGTCACAGGATCTGCCGATGTCGTTCATGGGACGAACTTCTTGGCCCCACCGTCGACCCGCAGCGTCCTCTCCCTTCAGGACATGACGCCACTTCTGCACCCCGAGTGGTGCGAGCCTTCGGTCGCGGCCATGGCCGGCGCGATCCGCAATGCCGTACGACGCGGCGCAACCCTCCACGTCTCGTCCGAGCTCGTCCGCAAGGAAGCACTCGAGGAGTTCGCACTCCCCGAGGACCGCGTTCGTCTCGTCCACCACGCGGTCTCGGCACAAAGTGGCTCAGCGACCTTGGGGCGTCAGATCGCGGGTGGGCGCTACGTCCTCGTGCTCGGGCGGATCGAGAAGCGCAAGAACGTCGGCGCCGCCATCGAAGCGCTCCACGGCCTCCCCGACGACGTGCGACTCGTCGTTGCCGGGCCACCGGGCAACGATTCCGAGAGAGTCGACTCGGCGATCGGCCGGCACCGAGCCGGCCGAGTCGTTCGGCTTCCGAGTGTGAGCGATCACGACCGTTCCGCGCTGATCGCCGGCGCCGAATTACTCCTTTGGCCATCGCTCTACGAGGGCTTCGCGTTGCCGCCCCTGGAGGCTCTGTCAATGGGCACCCCGGTGATCGCAACCGCGGTGGGAGCTCTCCCCGAACTGGTCGGCGACATCATCGAACTGGTCCGACCGGGAGATCAGGACTCGTTCGCCGCAGCCGTGAGCTCCGGTCTCGACTCCGATGCCGGCGTAGCGACCGCGATCAGCGAGCGAGTTCTCGCTCACACCTGGACCCACGCGGCCCAGGCCATGGTGGGCATCTACGCCGCGATCAGCGCGGCGTGAGTCAGACGGCGTAGCGGTAGAGGAAGGCGGCCGCCTGGCCGCGGGTCACCGCGTTGTTCGGCGAGAAGGTGGAGTTCGAGGTGCCGGTGGTGATGTTCTGCTGCTTCGCCCAGCCCACCGCCGTCGTGTAGTAGCGACCCGACTCGACATCGACGAATCCGCCGTTGGGGGCGGACGGCTCGCCCGCCATCCGCCAGAGAAGGGTCACGAGCTGCGCTCGCGTGACGTCCTGGTTCGGGGCGAACGTGGTCGGGGATGTACCCGTGGTGACACCCGCGGCCTTCGCCCACGCCACGGCATCGCCGTAGTAGGCGTTGCCCGGCACATCACTGAAGCCGTGCGCCGGACTTCCCTTCGGCGATCCTGCGTTGCGCCACAGGAACGTCACCATTTGCGCACGGGTCAGATTCACGTTCGGCCCGTAGAGCAGATCGGAGATGCCGTTCGTGATGCCTTCGTCGACCATCCATGCAACCGCGTCGGCGTAGTAGGCCGAGTCGGCGACATCACAGAAGGTGCCGCTCACGGAGAAGCCACAAGCGACCGTCTCCGCGCTGCCCTGGCGCATCGCATCGCGTCGCAGCATCGGCCATGCGTCTTCGGCCGAGGAGGACGGCAGCTCGTAGGCCGCGAGACGAGTGCGAACGCTCGGCGTGTCGAACGATGTGAACACAAGGTGGCGCGATCCGTTGATCACGCCGACGGCGGGCGCCGACTCGTGCGACCAGCGACTCACCGCGTCCTGCCAGATGAGGCCGGCTTCGAGGTTGGTGCCATCCATGCCGTCGAGGAGCGCCATCCCCTTGTCGCCACCGAGAGCTACGTCCTGACGGCCATCGCCATCGAGGTCGGCAATGATCGGCGAACCCTGCATCCGGCCGGTACCGAGATGGTTGAAGCTCGGGCGGACTTTCCAGTCGAGTGACCCATCCCCGTTCCAGGCGTACACGTACTCGTCCTGGGAGCCGATGACGACCTCCAGGCCGCCGTCGCCGTCGAGATCGCCCAGTGCGGGCGACCCGATCACGGTGCCGCCGGTGCTCACGGGGAAGCCGGGCACGGGCGAGCCGTCGTGGAGATGAAACGCGAAGACCTTCGAATGATCGCTGCCGTCGTTGCCGCTACACAGGTGGTGCCCATTGCCGCACTCGGTGTGCCAGTTGTTGCCGGTACCGATCACTGCCTCGGGAACACCGTCGTTGTTGATGTCGCCGATGGCCGGTGAGGAGTGGAAGACCTCGTTGGCTTCGGCGTTCCAGAGATTCACAACGCCGCCCGGAGTCCAGTCGAGTGCTCGGAACACGCCACCCAGATGGTCGTAGTAGCCACCGGGCGTGCTGTCGCCGCCGATGAAGATCTCCATGTCGTCGTCGCCGTCGATGTCGAAGAGCGACGCCGAGGACCAGACCGAATCGTCGTTGTTGAACGGGAACCCGGCCAGCGGCTCGCCGAAGCGGTCCACGGCCCAGATGTAGAAGTCGAAGCTGGCAAACACCACATCGAGATGGCCGTCGCCGTCGACGTCACCGATCGAGGGAGTCGAGAACACGCCTTCGCACCAACCGTCGAGGGATCCGGAGTTGGCCCAGACGTTGCCGGTGTCGCGCCCGACCTCAGTGCCCCACTCCTTGGCGCCGGTCTTGCCGTTGAAGGCGATGATGCCGCCGTTCTGATTGGCGGCCCACGTCGACCCCACGCCAACGATGACCTCGGGGGTCCCGTCTTCGTCGATGTCGGCGACCGCCGGGCTGGAGTCGATGGCCGAGGACCCGCCCTGACCGTTGCAGCCATCGTTGAGAGACGGAACCGCGGCGGTGGCCCACTTGAGGGTGCCGTCGCCTTCGTAGGCGCGCAGCGTGCCGTCCTGGTGACCGAACACGATCTCGTTCTGGTTGTCGGCGTCGATATCGGCGATCACCGGCGAGGAGCTTCGGTTCCACCCGTCGATGAGGAGAGCCCAGTCCTTCTCGTAGGGCGCGGCGCCACCGGCGGAGGCGGGCGATGCGGCGACGACGGTCGCGGCGAGTGCGAGCGCTGCAATAGCAGAAAGAAAACGACGAGCCATGCCTGATCCTTCGGATCCGACCGACCGCGCCTGTAAAATATAGTCCAATCTGCCTATTGGCCGACGTCACCGGACCCAGGTAGCCGCCGCTCGATGAGCCAGTCCTCGCCGAAGGCCGACGCGACGTAGCCAAGCTCCTCCGCCGCGTGCACGAGCGCGGCCAGTTCGGACTCGCTGAACGCGGGCGTGCCCTGCTCCTCGCCGCCGTGGAGGATCACATAGGAGATCTCCAGCTCATCGGCGAGCTCCTCGGCGCCGGGCTCGGGCCAACTCTGCAGCTGCTGTGCCATGGCGGAGAAATCTCTCGGCGCACTCCCCGAGTAGCCGTTGACGCGAGGATTCCAGTCGATGGTGGCGTGATACATCCGCGGCGCTTCGACAAACGCCCACTGGACGCCATCGCTCGGCCCCCGGATCGGTAGCTCGAGCACGACTCCCTCGGCTCGCCCCGCGAGCGCCTCATAGGCCAGCAAACGATCACCCTCCGGCACTTCCACACGAGCCATCGGGCCGCCGACCTCCGCGAGGATCAGAACCGCGATCACCGGTGCCAGCCAGCGAGCGCGAGCGCGCGGCATGCGATCGATCAGGAATTGGGCCGCGAGGCCGACGAGCAGGGCTCCGGCGATGAAGCTGATCACCGCGAATCGAGACGTGACCCGAATACCGTCGAACCCGGGCACAAAGCGATGCAACACCCGAAACGGGCCCTTCACGCCGCCGGGCGAAGGGCCGAGCGCCAACACCGCGGCGACTGCACCGGCGGTCACAAGAGCGAGCAACTCGTCGATGCGCACTCCGGTGGAAACGACGTCGACTCCTCGTCGAACCAGCCTCCAGGCAACCCACAATCCAATAGCGGCAAGGACCAGGGCCACGAAACCAGGGAAGTACGCGTGTTCTCCCGCCTTGCCCGCGCTGTTCAGCCCATCGAGCGCTGAGCCCCACAACCAGTTGTCGCGCTGGGGGGTGACGAGGTCGGTCGGCAGCAACGAATTACCCGGTTCGTAGCCGCGGGCCAGACCGTTGCGTTCATCGACCGACCGATAGATCAGCGCCACCGGACCGAGCAACGCACCACTGATCGCGACCGCAGGAAGGGCGGGTCGAAGAAGCGACCGAATCGATGGCAGGGAGCCGCGCAGCCAGAGCACACCGACGACCACGAGCGCACTCAGGATCCAGATGAGCCCGTAGTAGACGTTGGCGAGCGCCATAGCCGCAAGCGCAAGGCCCAGCCAGATCCCATCAGGAGTTCGGCGTCGGTCGATGGCACGAAGCAGGAGGAGAAACGACAGTGAGATGAAGCCGAAGGTCTGGAGTTGGGGATGATTCTGCTGGCCGAAGACATAGCTGTTGCAGCAAGCGACCACAGTGACAACGAGGGCGACGTCGCCCCTTCCGAAGATGCGCATCGCCAGGGCGTGGGCGGCGGCAAGGGCGCCTACGAACAGCACGAACATCAACACATTGAGAGCAACGATCGAATCGCCGGTCAACCACTCGATCACTCCGTAGAAGGGAGCGAGCGACAGCATCGGGTCGGAGAGCGCCAGCGTCTCGGGTTCCGGGTGATAGATGTTCGCGTCGAAGGCGCCGAGTGGGTCAGTGCGCAGCGCTCTCGCTCCCCACGACAACGTCCAGGTGAGAAACATCGAGTCACCGAGATCGCCGGCCACGGTCTGGCTCACGCGGTGCGGCGTCGGCTGCAGCAGAACCAACCCGAGCAGGACCCACAGAGGCAGTCGTCGCAGGCCTAGGCTCACGCCGTGGTCGCCACCGAATCGACGCTCGACGTCAGCATCGTTCTTCCCGTTCACAACGAGGCCGGGCATCTCGCCGAAGAGATCGACCGCATCAGCAGCTCCATGGAGGCCTCACACTACTCCTGGGAGCTGGTGCTGGTGGACGACGGATCCACGGATGGATCCGCCGAGATCGGCCTCGGTCTCCCCAACGTGCGCTGGCTCCGCTCGGCCCGCAATCGAGGCGCAGGAACCGCTCGTCGCATCGGCACCGAAGCGGCCCGCGGTCGGGTGGTCGTGTGGTCCGACGCCGACATGAGCTACCCCAATGACAAGGTTCCCGAACTCGTCGAGAAACTCGGCAAGGGCGACCACATCGTCGGCGCCCGCACGACCGAACAGGGCACGCTGAAGATCCTCCGAGTACCGGCCAAATGGGTGATCCGGCGCCTTGCCTCCTACCTGACCAAGACGAAAATCCCCGACCTCAACAGCGGGTTCCGGGCCTTTCGTCGCGATGTCGCGCTGCAATACACCCATCAATTGCCGGCCGGCTTCTCCTGTGTCACCACCATCACGATGGCGTTTCTCATGAATGGCTACTCGGTCGAGTTCACGCCGATCGACTACGCCGAACGGGCCGGGAGTTCCAAGTTCCACTGGTTGGCCGACACCCGCCGCTATGCGCTGCAGGTGATCAGGATGATCCTGTCCTATGACCCGCTGCGCGTGGTGCTCCCGATCGCCTCTTTGATCGGCGTGATCTTCGTCGCCAAGCTCGGCTACGACCTCGTCGACAAGGATTTCCGACCCGCGGCCAACACGCTGCTTCTCGGCTTTGCCCTCTTGCAGGTGCTCGTGATCGGGCTTCTGGCCGACCTCGTCGTGCGGGTCACCAAGCCGGTCCGCACCGTGGCGCCGGGCGACGTCACCGAGGTCGACTGACCCGCTCGATCAAGCCCTCGAGTCGAGCAGCGACGGTCGGCCATCCGTAGCTGCGCCGTACGTAGGCGCCGCCGGCATCAGCAAGAGCGCGTCGCGTCTCCGGTTCCCTCATCAGTCGGCCGAGCGCAACATCGAAGTCGGCGACGCCGTTGTAGTAGAGGCCCCCACCCGAATTCTCGCAATGCTCGACGAGCGGGGCGCACCAGCCGTTGACGAGAACGGGTGTACCGGCGAGCCAGGCCTCGAGAATCACGATCGAGAACGATTCGTAGAACGAAGGATTGATGAGGACATCAGCGGCGGCCAACAACCCGAACTTGTGATCTTCGGGGATCGGCCCGAGGCTCGTGACACCGTCGACAGGTGGCGGGGTTTCGGCCACAGGACCCGCGAGGATGAGACGACCTTCTCCTCCGTTAGCCCGGAATCGGGCAAACCGTTCGACGAGATCGTGGGTGCCCTTGCCGCGATCGACGCGACCGAGGCACAACGCGAACGGTTCGTCGCCGAGGTCGAGCGCAGCGCGGGCCGCAGTTGCGTCGGGTGTCTCCCCCATCTCGACGGGCAGGCCGACCAGAACCTGTGGGGAGGTCGCCGTCGCGGGAACCCGCTCGTGGACGAGCGCCTGCTCTGCCCTCGTCTGGAATGCGATTCCGTCGGCCTGCTCGAAGACTTCGTCGAACACCGGTAGTTCGAACGGGAGTTCGCGATGAGCGGCCGGATACAAGATGGTCGGAACCCGAGCCGCCGGGATGCCCCGCACGGTGGGGTGATACAGGTAGGGATAGAAGATCAGAACGCCCATCTCGACCGCAGCGATCGCCTCGATCAGCGACGAACTGGTCGGCCCCTGTTGGTCGATCCACTCCATCGACTCGCTGAGCGACGCGGCGCCGGCTCGAGGCAGCAACGAGTCGCTCAAGGCATCGAAACCCGTCGAGCGGTTCTGGTCGACTGAGCAACGAAGCACCCGCACACCCTCTTCGAGCGTCTCGCCGGCCGCGTAGTCATCGGCCCAGGTCTGCATCGACCGGGCGCACGAAGTGATCACCGACACCGATCGGCCGTCGGCCGCCAACCGGGTCGCGAGCTGACGGGCGCCGGCCTCGGCTCCTCCCAACACATCGGCCCCGTAGCGAGGTGTCACGAAGGTGATCTCGGCGGTCATCGGTCGGTCCCGTCGAGCAGTGGTTGCAGCCTGCGGCGCATCTGCTCAGTCGACGCCGCCAACCCCAACTCGCCAGCACGCACCCGACCCCGCGACACCAACCCCT
>Ga0315336_1005584_pt1 | contig 13614 bp, 12 predicted proteins | sample ASW5metaG_FD_204512 | JGI IMG/M metagenome (GOLD analysis project Ga0315336, IMG submission 204512) | Ammonia-oxidizing marine archaeal communities from Monterey Bay, California, United States - ASW #5 | ecosystem: Environmental > Aquatic > Marine > Intertidal zone | place: USA: California...
CGATCGATTGGAGATGAGTTAGAAAACAACCCGCCAGATTTCCATTACCCACCCCCCATTCCATGATAAAGCGGGGTTGAGAATTATTAACCTGTTTTCTAGCTTGCTCGAAATATTCTTTGGCTAAGGCGTGGGCGAGTCGATGATCTTGACTGACATAAGTTTGGAAATGGTTATGAATTCCGGGCCCCTGGATACCATAGAAGATCTCATTGACGTGGGTCTGCCACTCGTCAGCGGGTTTGAAGTCACCGAGAGGTAGAAGCTGGATTTTAGAATTCATAAGAGCCGCTCCTCACCCCATACAGGGTTAGGAGGAGGTAAGTTCTTCCATTCCCGGGCTAGCGGAATCAAGGTTTCCGCCTGAAGCCAGTTCACTGGACTGGGAAACACCCCCAGGAATATTACTGTGATCCGTAGCTTGTGATCCCTGATTCATTAGGCTTTCGTATTTTTTATACGCTTCTTGCGCATCGTCCATCCGCCCGACTTCCTTGTAGCAACTATGGAGGTTCATCCAAGCCAGGGCATCGCTTTGATTCATATTAGTAGCCATTTTGAATTCTTTGATAGCTTTTTCAATTCGTCCAATAGTCGCGTATAAACTGCCAAGATTGGTGTGCGGCAAAGAATAATCCGGCTCGATCTCGCTTGCTTTCTGAAAAGCCTTTACTGCTTCATCGATCATGTTTTGCGCTGAATAGCAACTTCCTAGGTTGCAGTAGGCTTGGGGGTCTTTTTCATCCAGCTCGATGACACATAAAGCATGGTTAAGTGCTTCATCATAATTTTCGGAATTGAAGTAGGCGGTGCTTAAGGCAGATCTAAGTTCAATATCTTCGGGAGAAAACATCAAAATCTTTTTGAGAACTTGGATTTCTTCGTCGTATTTTTTGTCACAATCGTAGGCAGCGGCCAGATTGGCATAACCCAATCTATCCATCGGGTCTATTTCAATTACCTTCCTGAAAGAGCGAGCAGCGCTTTCGTACATATCCTGGAGCATGAATACCCCACCCAAGTTCATATGAACCTCAGGGTCTTCCTTAAGAAGTTCCGAAGCGCGGGTCAGCTCCCGAGTCGCTTCGTCTTCGTGGTTGCACATAGCATACGCGGTTCCTAACAATTTGTAAGCAGGTCCGTTTTGGTTGTCGCGGCTGATTACTTGCCTAAGCTGTTTGATGGCCTCATCAAACTCCCCCCCGTCTATAAAAAGCCTTCCCAGTTCTAGTTGTAGATCAACGTTATCCGGATCACCTTTTAATTCTTTTCGGACCTGTCGGACTCTTTTGGAAATAGCCATTTCACGTTTAGTTTCTTCCGGATCACGTACGCCCAATTCCTCGAATATCTCCGGATCTATTTTCATCGTGGTCCAACCACCCTCTTTTCCTCCTTCAGTGCCCATAACTTTATAAAACTCCAATAATGTTAGCGGTTAATCTTAATGGATAAGGTTGATTTTAGGGGATATCCGAAAGGGTGTCAAGGTTTGCTGGATGGATGGGGTTCTTCAGGCAGGTTGTGCCACCGGGCGAGCCATATTTAAAATTTCCTCTCGGCCGTATCGGTCAAGGTACAGCAGAAAATGTTCGCGTGAAAGATAGTTCCAGACATTGCGCGATGGGAAATTTGTTTCGATGACTTTTTCAAAATTTTCATAAATATCTAGGACTTCATTTTTTGACATTCCCTTGTCTATCTCAAAATCAAAAATGATGGCCATGTCTCGATCCGGATCGTGAAGAATTCGATCAATTTGAAATTTTGCCGGGTTATGGTAGATTGCGGAATCTTTTTCTAAAGAAAAAACGGATTGTCCCACTGAATGGATAGTGCCATCGCCCAGCTCACTGTGTTGAACCGTAAAATCGATGGTTTCTTGGGCTTCATGTCTTTCTTCCGTTGGGAACCCAAAGAACAGGTAGAGATGGTTCCATATTCCAGCGAGGGAGCTATTTTTTAAGACCCTTTTTTCTGTCGCCTGGTCACAGCCTTTTTCAATGATGGAGAGTATTCTGTCATTCGCGCTTTCCAGTCCAAAAAATAACATCAGAAATCCGGCCTGATGCATATTTTCGAACAGCTCGACAGTTTCTACTGAATCCGATTCAAATTTGAGCATCCCCAATGCGCGCATTTCGACGCCCTGCGAAAGGATGGCTTTTGACATACGGTCAAAGGCGTTTGGAGAAATTGCTTCATCTGAAAATGTGAAATATTTGGTTTTATATTTTTTTCCAAGGTGATTGAGTTCTTCGGCGACCCGCTCTTCGTTTTCCTTTCGGTAATGCGAATCATATATGAAGCTGTGGGTGCAGAAGGTACATTTGCCCCAGTAACAGCCTCTGCTTGCCATATAGGGCAGAACAGGATAGGGCATTAGGTATTTGTTTAAAGGCAGGTCATCAAAGTTTGGGCATTTTAATTGGTCGTAGGATAACGCTTTGGCGTCTGAATTACGCACAACCTCCCCATTTTTAACATAAATTAGATTTGGGACTGAATCTAGTGGTTCTCCATTCTTGAGCCGGTTTAGCAACTGGTCCAAAGGATGTTCTCCCTCAAACAAAACGATACTGTGAAACATCTCTTCGAATAGTATTTTTTTGTCCCCTAAAATGTCTTGGTGCCTCGCAAAAACACTTCCGCCGATGACAATATGAAGATGTGGGTAATGATTTCTGAGAATTCGAGCTAGGGTTAGTCCGGGAATTACTTGACCTGCATGAATGATGGAAATTCCCACTACGCCGTATTTATTCCAATTTACTTTTGATAGTAAATTATTTTTGTAAATGTCGAAAAATGGATTGTGCACTGAGTCCTGAGTCGCATCTAAAATTCCCTGAAGGTTTTCTTCAGGAGTGCCTTGCATGAAAAAAGAATCTAGGTCAATTTTGCTAGGGTAATGTGCGTAAGAGATCAGTTGCATTGCTACTTTCAATGTTGTGTAAGCGTTTTTATACTCTTCGAACTGAAAAAAACGTTCCTCGTCACGTAACACCTGTTTCGCGTCATTAATCTCTGATAGCACAGTCTCGAGATAGTCCGTATCTTCAATAATTTGTCGATGAATGTGTTCCGCTTCGCGGTCTTCAGGCGATTTATACGACTTGGAAAGACGTGACCGGATTTTATCAACACAACGTTCGAGATAGTTTCGAGATAGAAACAAATCATAGCTTTCGACGTTGAAGTCAAATTGAATTACTTCATGTCCCTTGGATTCAAGGTAAGCCTTGAGCGTTGGCAGCGCCAAATAAGGTTGGCTTGGATACCATTGAGGTGGAAAAACCAAAGCTGTTTTCATCCGGGGATTCCTTATGTTGCCTCAGGCTCGGTTATTCTTGGTAAAATGTAAAAAATTTCTTATAAGTCAAGAGTATATGAGGGGGTTTGCCCTGTCAACGAAGCATTTGTTACACATCCGAAATGTAGAGTTTGGTGTGGATTTAGTTTGAGTGAAAAATTAGAAAATATTGTAAATCAAAAGATAAGTGGTATTGCTTGAAGGTCTCAGTTCTCCTTGACACTCCATGGCGAAATGATTATACTCGTAACTTAACCCCTAAATATGTTGTAAATCATAGACTTGTAATTAATATTCATCACCGATTTTTCGAGGAGATAATCCTTTGAACGACCAGGAAACCACAGCAAAAGAGGAAGAAAATAAAGACCCCCGCGAAGCAGGGGATGATTCTCTAGGGGATGATTCTCTAGCAGACCTTCAGGAGCTTGAAAAGCTAAAGCAGGAGTTGATGAAGGAGAAGGAGCAGGCGGCTAAAGAACTAGCTGAAGGTCAAGAGGAGGATGAAGACCTTAGGGAGGTTGATTATCTTCAGAAGTTGATCACCCTCTCTGTCCAGTTTGACCACCATATTGGGATGTTTCTCATGCCCGCCTACATTGACTGCGGATTGAAGTATGACCACAAGTTAGCCGAAGCCTACATGACTCAGATTACTACCATTGAATCTTTCTTGCGCAATTTGGAAAAGGTGGATGGGGTAACCCGCGAGCAGGTTATTAAAGATTGTATTTTGAAGCTAAGAAATGTTCTGCAGCAGGTTCATAAGAACCTTATTAAGCCTTTATACAAGGAAGTGGAACTTATGAAGAAGAAGCCTACATCGGAGAGTTTGGAGAGTTTCAAAAATAGCTGGAACGAGCGGTTAGGTGAACTTCAAAAGGCCTGTGACTTTGAGTATCAGATTCTTGATGTCAAAGGGTTCTTGGTTCAATAAGGCTATTTTGATCTTACTTTGAGCGCCTTAGGATTTGGGGCTTATTAGGTTAGATTTTTTAGGTTGTAAAGGTTTTCTGGATGGTCACATCGTAAGTAAAAATCCCTTTTGGGGATAAAGCTAGGAGCCCCGCTTGCGGGGCTTTTCAGTTTCGGGCAGACTTTTTTGAAGTGTTCTTAAAGGCTAGACATTTGAATGTCGGAAAAAATAGATCAGAAAGAAACAGGTAACAAAATAGAAGGTGAGTCTGCCCTAGATGTGGCCTATAGAGAATCTAGTCTGGAGGAGACACCGACAAAACCTAAAGTTGACCATAGTAAGCTGTATGTGTGGATTGCAGACTCTGGCAACGATCGTATTCAAAAATTTGATGGTAATGGAAAGTTTATTTCTCAGTTTGGTTCTTCGGGAGGGACCCGTCCGCCATATGCTCCAGGAGAGTTTAAAACACCCAGTGGGGTTACGGTGGATACGGAAGGAAATATCTGGGTGGCGGATTCGGGTTGTCATCGCGTCCAAAAATTTGATGAAGATGGAGACTTCATTTTTGAATTTGGAACGGAGGGCTGGGGACAGGATAAGTTTTATTTTCCAGAAAACATCATTGCTGAATCCACGGGAACAATATTGGTGGTGGATACATCTAATCATAGCATCAAACGTTATGACGATGATGGGGAGTTTTTGCTTGGTTTTGGTTATCCTGGAAACTTCGATGGATTCATGAAGTTTCCTACGGGCGTTGCCCTTGATAAGGAAGGGAATATATACATTACTGACAGAGATAATCAGCGAGTTCAAATTTTTAATGAAAGCGGGCAGTTCGCGTCCAAGTTTGGTGAATATGGATTTGAAGAGGGGAGGCTGAACTTCCCAAATGGGATTGCGGTACAAAATGATGGGGACATTATTGTGGCTGAAAAAAGTCAAAACCGCTTGCAAATATTCGGCCGCGATGGACATCTCAAGCAAGTAATAGGGGAAATGGGGAAAAGAGATGGTCAGTTTAATTGTCCAGCATCGTTGGCCTTGGATCCTTATGGTTACTTGTTTGTCGTGGACACAATCAATCAACGTATCCAAAAATTTGATCCAGAACTTAACTTTGTTGCCAAATGGGGTGTGATTGGCAAGGAACCGGGCCAGTTCAAGGACCCCGCCGGAATTGGCCTCTCTTGGGAGCCGGACTGGGCGCCGGCAGAAGGTTAAGTGTCTGGCTGTTATCCAGTTCAGAAATTAGTGTGCAAGTAACAATGAAGATCAAAATATAAAATAGGGTATGAAAAATAGAAAATTAAGTTACCTCTGGTTGTTGAGGACATTGGTAATATTCTTCGGTGTTATTTTTTGTGCTGATCAATTGGTGTTAGCGGATGAAATGCCTACGCCTAAGGGAGATTCCCTATTCGAGAACCAAATCCGCTCAATGACTGCCGAGAGACCAGAACTGAAACCATCGGGTGACCCGAGGTTTCAGGACAATCATGATGGGACGGTCACAGATTTGGAGCAGGGGTTGATGTGGAAGCAACAAGACTCGTATCAGGAAAAAAAAGAATGGATTAATTGGGAGTTAGCTCACAGTTATATCCAGAAAATTAATAAAAAAAAATTTGCTGGATATAATAACTGGAGACTTCCCACCCGTAAGGAATTGTTGACTCTGTACGAGGAAGACAAAACTATTCCCTGGTTTTATTATTGGACGACTAACGCAGTACATATAGACCCAATTTTTGGATACACTAGTTGTTGCTTCTGGACCAGCGAAGCGCATAAGGATATCTATGCGTGGCATGTCAATTTCATCCGCGGCAAGGCTTACCCCAGTATAAAGAAAGGGATGAAGGACATGGCTGCTGGGTCGGCGTCCCTTTCAGTGGTTCGAGCGGTTAGAGATGTGGGAACGAGATCAGAAGCTAGGGTAGAGTAAGTAACTTGTTTACACATCAGCCGCAATGTTTTTCTAGTCCTAGATTTGGAGATACCTCATGAAAGAGGACAATAAAGACAAAACTTGGAAAGATAAAACGGGAAGAAAATATCAATCCTACGGTGCCGAGCAGAGATTAGAGCAACAACGATTAGAAGAACAAGAAGAGGTGGGCGAGGAGTCGGCGGCGACATCAGGAGGATCTGATCCGACTCTGTCCGGAGTGAATGAAGCAGGACAGGACACGACCAATTTTCAAGATCCCGGACTTGAGACGGCAGAAGTTGATCAGGAAGAAGATAACGAGGAGGTTGAGTTTGACCTTGAAGCCCAGGTCGAAGAGTTTCGTCTGCAGATCGAGGAAGAACCTGATAACTGTGTTCATCATTATAACCTAGGGGAAGCTTTAGCGGAGTTAGATCAGACCGATGAAGCCAAGGTCGAGTTTGAAAGGGCCCTGGAACTGGATCAGGATGAGGCGTTCAGCGCGATCATACATTTTAGCTTGGGGGGCTTGTATTATCATCAGTTGATTTCTGGGATTCAAGGCACCGTTGTTCGCAGTTCCGTGGGTCTGCACTCTCAGCATAAACCAGGTGCGCAAATTGTAGAGGTGAAAGATGATGACTATGAGATCCCTCTCAGGGAATTTAAGTCGGCAATCCAGATGTTAGACAAGCTGCAGGCTGATGAGGAAATTCTTGATCATGTAAAGGACAACGCCCCAAAGCAAATAGCGGATATTTACTACAAGTGGGCTTCTGATTTGATTGATAAATCGCGCCAGATTGAAGTGTACGGCGAGGAGATCAAAGATATCAAAAAAAGTTTGCAATATCTTAAAAAAGCACTTGAGCTCAGCCCTAACCATTCCCAAGCCCAGCTAATGGTCAAGTACGCTCGAAAAATGTTGCAAGAGGGTTGGTCTATTTACGATGAATGTGGTTTCGTGGCAAAAGAGATTCAAGGTACCGGTTGACTCTTAACGCATGAGGTTATAAATTTTTCAGGAGAGGTTATGTCATCGGACAGGTTAGATGAATTGATTCGCGATAAATTGAGCCCAGACGGCCAGGTGTTAAGCCTGAAGGCTCAGTTTATTCGTGAGATAGGTGCCAAGGCTCTTTCTCAAAAAGAAGAACTGAAAAACCTTAGGGCTTTGGATCTAACGCAGAATGATATTGGAGACGAGGGGGTCAAGGCCATTGCAGAATCAGAAGTTTTTTCCAATTTACGGTCCCTCAACTTAAAGTCTAACCGAATAGGTGATGACGGAGCGGGATACCTGGCGAATTCAAAAACCTTAAAAAACTTACGAAGTATACAGTTAGTGGTTAACGACCTGAGCGAAGAGGGCGAAAAACTTCTTCGTAATTCTACGGCACTTGTAAGCCTTAGTTCGCTAAAATTTAGAGTCTGACAGACTATAGCTATGTTTAGTAGAGTCAAATCCTTGGTAATGAAATTTTGACTCGTAGGGTCAGGGTTTTCTGCTTGGTTCAAGATGAAGTTATAAGATACTTAGGTTTCATTCCTTAAAATCTTGGAGAATTTTTTCTGCATAAACTTGGGCGGTCTTGACGCTGCCGCTCTCACTAGTGTGAACGAAATCTGCGAATTCAAATTTCCCCAAGTCATTAAAAACGATAAAACCTTGCTTCCTCGCCTTTTGTTTTAGTTCTGAATATAAATTTTTTAATAGGTGAACTACCTCTTCTCTGTTGGATTGAGTTATCCAAATTTGTTCTTCAAGCTCTAGCAAATGTTTCGCGGGCTGAATGCCAACTATAAACTTCCCTTGGTTGGATTCCACAATATTTTTGTACTTTTTGACATTTCTTATATAGCCACTAACAACCCGATCCAGACCTTTTTTGTAAATCAAAAAATTTTTTCTTTTCGTGTTTTTTGATTGCACAATAAAAGAACGATAAGGGTTTAGGTTTGGAACATATTCCATCATTGCGAAGTGATACAGTCTTGGCAGCCACCATTTTTCTATATGTTTAAAATAAAAGAGACCAAGTTTTTTAAATTTTTCAGGGACTTGGATTGAGTTGGAGATATCATTTGATCCCGAATGAGTAATTACATAGTCTGGTTTAAGTTGGTATGCCAAGTGTGTATAGCTATTTATTTCATTAGCAATAGAATAGCTATTCATCGCTAAATTAAGGACTTTAAACCGCTTGTTCTTGACTTTGGAGTTAAGAATATTTTCTAAATTTTGTGCTATCGTTTTTTTATGGGTGTAGCCTGCAACTTCACTGCCACCCGTAATTACGATGAGTATGTAGTTTCTTTCGTTAGAAAAATACAGGTTGATGTCATTACGAAAACCAAAGTAGTCCAATTTTTCCGAACCATGTCTGGTGATGACACGTGTAAAATCAATAAATGGATGCAGTCGCATCATGAAATCATCGCCTGGGTAATAGGTCCATGGGTTTGCCTCGGTATTAACATTTTTTAAAAGATTATCATCATTGAATCGTTGATAGGTTAGGGCCAGTACGCTTTTATTAATTCTGTCCCAAGCTGCAGAAATTTGACCCGGATGCTGTTTTCTAAAATATAGATTAGAGGCGAATAACTCTAATATTAAGAACAAAATCAACAAGGTGAAAGTGCCAAATAAAAGGTTTCTGAAATTCATGATTGCTGCTTATCTTTCAAAGTTGTGTTTGGTTTGCTCATAATGGAGCATCTTTCTTCTTCGGTATAGCTGGTGAGGCTAAATAAAAAATTAACCTAAAGTTTAGCTGGTGCAACGTCCAGTTTTTTATAGATGCTGCTGGTAAGGTGGTTGAACTCAGAAGGATCTTTCGCCTTATGCTCTGCTTTTTTGTAAACCTTCTTTGCCCATTCTCTGTCTCCTAAGTTTTCACACAGGCACTCGGCAAGCCATCTAAATTCATAAAATGCTTCAGCCTTTTCCTCTGACTTCTTATATAGCTTCTTGGCCCATTCTTCATCGCCTAAATTTTTTAAAAGGCTGTCGGCAAGCTCCCGCAACTCATCACTTTCTCCCGCCCTGCCTGCTGCTCTCTTGTATAACTTTATGGCCCATTCCTCATCGCCTAAATTTTTTAAAAGGCTATCAGCAAGGCCACAGAAATCTCCGCTATCATTGGCTTTGCCTTCGGCTTTGGTATAAATTTCTCTGGCCCATGCCTTGTCGTCTAGATTTTCATAAAGGCGCTCGGCCAGACTATGAAGGTCACTGCTATCTTCAGCCTTGCTTTCGGCTTTCTTATATAACGCCATGGCCTTTTGCTTATCGCCAAGTTTTTCATACATGATATCGGCAAGTTCATAGAAGTCAGAATACTCCGCCGCCGCATCTTCGGCTTTTTTATAAATTTCCCCCACCCACTTCTTATCACCGAGTGTTTCGGAAATACTGTCAGCAAGGTCACACATTTCACGAATGTTTCCTGGCTTGCTTTCAGCCTTTTTATAAACTATTTTTGCCCAATTTTTATCACCGAGTGTTTCAAAAATGCTGTACGCAAGCCAATTAAATTCGAGACTATTTTCCGCCTTGTTTTCAGCTTTTTTAAAAACTTTCCTGGCCCAATTTTTATCACCAAGTGTTTCGGAAATACTGTACGCAAGCCAATTAAAATCTAGAGTATCTTGTGCCTTGTCCTCTACTTTTTTATAAACTTGGATCGCCAATTTTTGGTCGCCTGCCGCCACTAAATTATCGGCGACTTTCTTCAGGTCACAGGCATCCTTTGATTTAACTTCATCGGTTTCAAATTGCCCAACCAGGAGAGAATCTTGGTTATTAGCCTTTATTTGGGTTTGTTGTGATTGATTAGTTTCTATGTACGTTGAAGAACTATTTTTATGGAGTTTTTGGGCTTTCCCATCCCGGGCCAGCCGAAGATATTCCAAATAGTAGATTTTTTCATCCGTGTAGATAAAGTTTTTTTCGTATTTTGTCCTAGGCAGATTGTTTCTGTTTTCGAGAAAACCAGACTCTAGATTTATATTTTGAAATAAAGATTCAGCATTGAAATAATCAAATATTTTTTGGGCATAAAGTTTACTGTCAGTGGCCAGGTGGACGTGACCTTCTGGGGTTAATTTCTGGGCAACCAAACTTACAAACTCTGGTTTAATCAACCTTCGTCTTGTGTGCCTTTTTCTAGGCCAGGGATCGGGAAAGTTTATATAAACCGTATCCAATTCTCCATCCCGAAATAAAAGAGGGATTTTATTCCTGGCATCTCCATATACAACGCGAATATTATTCAATTGAAGATTTTTAATCTGGTTTAGCAGCTTTAGAGTTCCACTTTCAGAGAAATCTATCCCAATAAAATTGCTATGAGCTTCCTTGATGGCCATTTCAATTAAAAAATCTCCCTCCCCAAATCCAATCTCCAATTTTAGAGGTTGGCAGTTTCCGAATAGGTTTTTCCAATGCGGGAGCTCTTCTGTATCAAGAAAATACGGATTTTGTTCCGAGAACTTGGCAGAAGATGGCCTTGCAGTCATTAAGCCCATTTTTTTTCTTCCATTTTTTCACACGTGCTTTCGGACCGGCGATTTATGAACTTTTTGCTCCAACTTTTCATTAAACTTGAGTTTAAAAGCTCTTTTTGTGTTTTTACCTATTTAATTCTCCTGGTGCCTTCAGTTGGAATGAGAAGATTTAAACCTCCAACTCTTTTGCCTTGAACTAGACAAGGTTAGTTTTAAGAAGTTCTACCAATTGTTTTAAATATTCAGTATTTGGGGGTTTGAATCTTAAACCAGTGTCATGGTAATACTGACCGTCTGAAAATTGTGAACGCGTGACCTCGCAATTTAACACTGCGGCATCGAGGGTTTTAACTTTCGGTATTGCCAACTGAAGAAAGATACCTTTCTTAATTTCAAGCTTTGATTCTATACGCAAGCCACCAACGGAAATATCTTTAACATTGATTAATTGAGAAGTTGGCTTTGAAGATTCCTCAATTAGCTCATACCCCCCTCCCTCGTTTTTTATGATACTGGTCAACAGTTTCATACCGGCGCGGATAAACTTTCTTTTTTCTTGATATTTTTTCATCATAAAAAAAACGCAAAGGTTAACCTGCAAGCTCGATCAATAATTGGTCATGCCACTTAAATAAATCGTACCCCAACTGCCATCCTTTGGTTTTTTACACCAGGCACCGGAACGCCATAAATCAAGGCAAAACTGAACCCAGGACATTTGTTCTTTTTTATCGTGAAATCGCCTTAATTTTACGCCATCCACACCATTATAGCTGGGACAACTTCTTTTTAAATGGGAAATATAGGATATAATATATCAATTGTTTTAATTTGATCGTCACAAACTTGTGTGGGCTTTCTTGTCTCAATGTCCACAGTTTGTTCGCTAACTTTCAAGCCGTCGCTTCTATTTGTTAAGAGGGATTATGCTCAGTATCTTTGTGGAGGCAAGCTGTAACCGATATGTGCGGGATGAGTGTCGATTTTGCCATGTATACCCGCCTCTGTTACCTCATTTACAATCCAGGGAAGACTGGCATATGACTCCCGGTGATGCCCATCTTATGGCAGATAAGATTCGCTCTATAGAACCGCTTAAAGGTCTTGCAAAAAAAGAAATCAATCTAACGGGCGGAGAGGCTTCACAAAATCCTCATATAGTGGAAATCTTCAAGATATTTAAAACGCTGTCCACTAATGTAAGGCTTCATACCAACTTGGATATTAATTCTGAAAAATCTAAACGGTGGAAAAGGTTGGTTGAGATAACAAAACTTAGAGGTCGTATTGATATCACCCTTTACCCTACGGTATGGGAGTCTAGGCAAAAACCATTACTGGACAAAATCATTCAACTACAAAATGGTTTGATCGTGAACCTGATTTACGAAAGTCTGGAAGATCTCTTAAAGCAGATAAATATTTTGACAGACTTTTTCAATCATCAGGACAAACAAACATTTACTCCTGTATCAGAATTGCTAGGTCAGTTTTATGGCCGACTTAAAAAGGCCATAGAGAAAAACCCAGAGTGCCGCGAAGATGACTTTCTGGATGGAATGGGCGATCTTGAAAATTATGTATCCTGTCCAGGTGGGTTTATTTTTGCGGTCAATGCTATTCCTTCGTTTTATGTTAGCCCAGAAGGAGTACGTGACATGACGTCCCTGCCCTTTCCAAAGGATATCTACATGCTTGAGTGCACGGCTATTCAAGGAGTGATTGAGATTATGACTATTCTCCAGACAGGGGAAATGACGCCTTGTTGCGATGTGGGAAATTTAAAATGCCAGCCTAAGTTTGGCAATTTACTGGTCGATTCTTCAGAAGTAATTTTAAAGAAGTTTGAAACATCGCGAAAGCTCATGGCTTCCGGAGCGTTAAAAAATAAGGCGAATATCAAAAATAATAAGGCTGGGGAATGGGTTGAGGAAGGAATTCCACCCTACTGTGTGTAATCAGACTGCAGTTAAAACGAAACTCATTTTCTAGGCTTAAGTCAGTTGACAGGATTTGTCTAAGGCTAACAATTTCCTGGTATATCATTGAAATTTTAGATGCTATGGAGTTAGTGAATTTTGGGGTTCCGGCGGATGCAGAAGGCAGTTTTTTCTTGGCGATTGAGGAAACAGTTGTTTCATCTAACTTATTGTATTTAATAGGTTTTTTAACTAAGGTGGGTTTATTTTTTAAGGCTTGACTTATTCTTTGGATTTTGTTACTTTCAGTCAAATCTTAATAGCTGGAGATCCGCTTGGGCGCTTTTTGCCTAGGGTGTGTTTTGGTTTATTTACGATACGAGTTTTGGAAAGGCTTTTTAAGCCAGTCTGGCTGTAAAGGCTCTATGAATAGTTAGTTTAACGGAGTTAATGGTTGATGGATTTTAGTTATCTTGCTTTTTTTGAAAGGGGGAGCATGATGAGAAACTTTGTGGTAAGTGTAGCGGTAGCAGTAGCATTTTTGTTTTTGGCATCTGTTTCAAGCGCTAGTGTAACCGAGGTGTCGCCCGGTAAGTCAGTTAAGTGCGCAAATGCATCATGGGTGATCTTCAACAACAGTGAGGATAGTGACACGACCGTAGTGTTCGACATTGGTGCGTGGGGTTACAGCTGGGGTAAAACAATGAAGCGTGTGATTGCTCCAGGTGGTTATCAGGCTGGTTCCATCGCAAGGTTGACCACCGTTGAGAACAAGGGCCCGGGAAATATTGCAGTTAACTGTCAACACCGGGGCGGTGATTTTACACATGACTGGAAAATGGACGCTGGTTCCATGAAGACCTATCAGCCCGATTACCTTCAGGACCATGTTACTCCAGGCACCTATATTGAGCCTGGACTCGGTCAGCCAGAAGGTACCGAGCGGGGTATCTTCGGTACTCAAGGAACTGGAGATGGTGGCACGGTAGGTGAAAGGTGGCGTTAATCTAGAATA
>Ga0315336_1005585_pt1 | contig 13614 bp, 19 predicted proteins | sample ASW5metaG_FD_204512 | JGI IMG/M metagenome (GOLD analysis project Ga0315336, IMG submission 204512) | Ammonia-oxidizing marine archaeal communities from Monterey Bay, California, United States - ASW #5 | ecosystem: Environmental > Aquatic > Marine > Intertidal zone | place: USA: California...
CTTCATTCCCATCCCTGTCGACACGAGCAACGAAGAGTCTATCAAGGCCATGGTTAAGATAGCCGCCGATGAACTGGGCCGTATCGATATCCTGGTGAACAGCGTAGCCCGGGTGGGTGGGAGCGGACCCGCCCTCAAGCTGGCCGAGATTACCGAAGAGCATTTCTTTGAGGACATGAATACCAAAGTCCTTGGATATCTCCACTGCGCCCAGGCAGTAGCGCCATACATGCAGCAGCAGGGTTGGGGTCGCATCATCAACCTCAGCGGCCTGGCAGCCCGGCACTCTGGCAATGCGCGGTGGGCAGCATCAGAAACGTATCTGTGGCGGTCTTGACCAAGAACATGGCCGACGAATTGGGACCCCTGGGTATCAACGTGATGGAGGTCCATCCAGGGCTTACCCGTACGGAGAGGACCGAAGGCGTCATCGCCGAGGCAGCGCAGCGGCAGGGAATCACCGAAGCTGAGGCGGAGGAACGGATGGCACAGGGAGTTTCCACCCGCCGGATCATCGACGCCAAGGAGATTGCTCATGTGATTGCTTTCCTGGCATAGGCCAAGTCCATCGCCATCAACGGGGATGCCATAGCCGTTGCCGGTGGTTCTGGACGAGCCATCCACTACTGACCACATCAGTCGTCTCTGGGTTTTTGGTGGTGGGGCATCTGAACTGGAGCCGCACGCTCGCATTGGGTTAAAACGCTGTCCCAAGTGTGTATGGTCATCTCCGGGTACCCGGTAAAATGTTTAAGAGCGTTGCCGCTCCGGTGATACGAAAGTATCTGCGCCATATGGTTTTCTTCGTGGCTCACGATACCGGTCCGCACCATGATGGTTGGTCGTATACCATAACGGGCTATACCCTTGGAGAGTCAGGACAACATCGTGAACGTTACCCTTCACTCATCACCCATCGTGATTGGAGACTATCCGCTCATCTACCTGACCACCTTCGGCCCCTCATCCGCAAAGGCATTAAAGGGATAGGCCGTGATGGGAGTGCAAGTTGCCGGTCTAATGATTATCACGTTGGCGATCATGGTGCTAACTCTCATGTCTCAGGTGGCCGTTACGTCAGAATTAGAGACAACCAGCGCCGCGGCCCAAACGATAGATAGTACCGGGAGCGGGCTAGGACCAACATGGAGTTCGTGGATAGCTCCGCCGCCGTGGGAGAATTGACGGTGGAGCTCAAAAACACGGGCTTCACGACGATTTTCGACTTTTCACAGATGGACTTTATAGTCGAATATCTGGACTCTTTGGACAACGATGTCATCACCAGCCTGATCTACACCATCGGCGCGTTGGGCAATAACGAGTGGACTAAGATTTCAATATCTCCCGATGGTTTTCAGCCCAATGCCTGGGATCCTTCGGAAAGCGTCGTTCTAGACGCCAAGCTATCTCAGACCCAAAATCCGGGACCATAGCTGCGATAACCGTGTCTACTCCCAGTGGGGTGTCGGCCATATCATCTTTTGGCGCTGATGGGTTCTTCTGGTTCATCGATGCGCCTGACATAAGCCTTACCACCACTGGTTCCTGGCAAGATATAGACCTTTCGGCTAACCTACCCACAGGCATAACGGGCGCGGTCGTTGAGATTATCAACACCGGCACTTTTGACACCCAGAGCGGATTTGTGCGGGCAAAGAGGACCCCCGGGACTACATGTCCAACGTTCTTTTGAGGAGATAGAAGGACGCACCAATGAATGGGCGGCCCGGGTTGTCATGGGTGCCTCCCGTTTAACCACTGAGGACGTAGAGGGCGCGGAGAATTTCTCTATCTCCGGGTACTATGTGTTCACCGTGGTGAGCTTCTTTAGACCGCAGACCTTGCCCCTGGCATTGTAGCAGACCGGTCCGGTCAAGCTTGCCAGGGTCAATGGCTGTCGGTATCATTCGGTCAGCGACCCACGTTGCGGGTGGGCATACGCCCCAACTATTACCCTAAAAAACGCGTCCGCCTGGAGGTGAGCCATGCCGGTAACCAAATTTGAGATTAAAACCCGAAAGCCATTCGCGGAAGGGCAGGTGTTCGGAGATGCCGGGCCGTACGAGCAGTTGGAAGGAGTCGTTGAATTCGCCATCGACCCTTCCCATGAGGCCAACCAGGCGATAGCCGACTTGGAACTCGCCCCGACGAATGCTCAAGGGCAGGTATCCTTCTCCTCCGACTTTCGCATCCTGCGGCCCGCCGACCCGTCCAAAGGAAACCACCGCGTGCTGCTGGACGTGCCCAATCGAGGCAAGGCCCTAGCCTTAAGGAATATCAATAGCGCTCCGGATGTTGCTCCCGACGCACCGCCTAATCCCGGCAACGGTTTTCTGATGCAGGAAGGATACATGGTCGTCTGGTGCGGATGGCAGCACGATGTCCCAGACGTTCCGGGAGTGATGCGGGTGAGGGTACCTGATGCCAAGACCACCGATGGTCCGGTGTCCGGTGAGATTGTGGTCACCTTCCAGATCAACGCACCTGCCCAGGTCCAGTACCTCTCTGACAGAGCCCACCTGCCTTACGCATCCAATGATTTGGAGAGCTGGGACTCGGTGCTTACCGTGCAAGACTGGGAGGACGGTGATGAGCGGACTATCGCCCGAGAAGAGTGGTCCTTCGCCCGATTGGAAGATGGACGAAGGGTGCCCAATGCCTCCCATATCTACATGGAGTCCGGGTTTATTCCGGGCAAAGTCTATCAGGTGAAGTACACCACCACTGGAGCGCCTGTTGTCGGGTTGGGTCATCTGGCCAACCGGGACATTGTTTCATTTCTTAGGCAAGAGTCCTCAGATAACGGGAACCCTTGCGCCGGTGATGTGGAGTACGCCTACGCCTTCGGCGTGTCCCAGAGCGGCCGGGTCCTGCGCCAGTTCCTCCATCTAGCCTTGAACCGCGACCAGGAAGGCCGCGTGGTGTTCGACGGCTTTATACCCCACGTGGCGGGCGGCAAACGAGGCGAGTTCAACCAACGTTTCGCCCAACCCTCCAGCCAAGCCAGCCGTAGCACCAATAGCCTGTTCCCCTTCAGCGACACGGACCAGACCGACCCGGAAACGGGGCTCACCGACGGTTTGTTGACCCGATTAGCGGCCCAGGGACCGCTGCCCAAGATTATGTATGTGAGTACCTCGTCGGAGTACTGGGGAGGCCATGGTGCACTGGTGCATACCGACCTAACTGGGACCAGCGATCTCGATTCCCCAGAGGCCGTTCGGATCTACATCCTAGGGGGTATGCAACACGCCGTTGGCGGGCTGCCGTTGGCTGATATAGACGCTGAAGGCGTCCACACCCAGCATCTGTTTCACTGCTTGGACTACCGGCCCCTGCTCCGAGCGGCCTTGGTCAACCTGGACCGGTGGGTTACGTCGGGGCAGGCCGCTCCCCCCAGCCAACACCCCAGGATTGCCGACGGTACAGCTGTTTCTCCGGAAACGGTGTTCAAGACCTTGGAAACTATCCCAGGTGTTAAAGCTCCGGCTCATCTGCGCCGGTTTACCCGGCTGGACTTCGGCCCGAACCCGGATGTGCCGACAAACATCCCCCCGAAGATTGGCGGTCTATACACTAACCTTGTGTCTGCGGTGGACGGTGACGGAAACGAGACGTCGGGCATCAGGATGCCCTACATCACGGTCCCTCTGGCTACCTACACCGGTTGGAACCTGCGCCATTCAGGAATCGGCGGCGGCGGAGAAATTATGTCCACCGGCGGGTCCTCTGGGGGCACCCTAAAGGGTTCTACCATCCCCTTCCCAGCCACGGCTGAAGAACGCCAAGCGGCGGGTGATCCTCGGCTCTCAGTTGAGGAACGCTACGGGTCTAAAGAGGGGTATCTGAGCATGATTGAGGAAGCGGCTCAAGGCATGGTGGACGAGGGATATCTGTTAAGCGAAGATGTGGCCACGGTGATGGAGCATGCCGGCCAGCTATACGAGGCTTTCGTCGGATGCGTCCGCGAGGTCCAAGCAGCCGACAATTAGCAGGCAAGACTCCTTCCCCGTTACGAATGGGGAAGGCCGGGATAGGGGTCGTACCAGTTACGCAGCAAACTCGTCAGTGTTTGAAATTACCTCAGGATGGAGAAAATAGAAACAGGCCGGTGTCCACAGTCTCGAGTCAGTGGACATACGGCCTGTTTCCAAGGGGATTGGGATAATCATCTTAGTCATTGACGGTGGCGCTGGTCAACGCCCGAATGTCATAGCGATAGGAGTGGAACATATGTATGTGGCGACCAACCGTATCAGAGTTAAGAAGGGATTCGGCGAGGACATGGAAGAACTGTTTAGAAGTCGGGGCGAAGTCGCGAAAGAGCCGGGCTTCATAGACTTCGAATTATGGCAACAAGAAGGAGTGGACGAGCACGAGGAATATCTGGTGGTCAGCCGCTGGGAGTCGGAGGAACATCACAACCAGTGGACCCGTAGCGATAGCTTCAAGGCAGCTCACTCTGGCCCTCCTACGGACTACATCATGGGCCGCGGTGAGTTCAGTAGCTACCAGATTCGTCTGGCGTACCCGGCTGAAAAGTAGATGTCTTTATCGGAAAAAGTTGTTATTGTCACCGGTTCTAGCCGAGGTATCGGAAAGGCCATGGCCATGGGCCTAGCGGAAGCTGGCGCGTTCGTGATTGTCGCCGCCCGGTCTGAGGAGTCGCGCCCCATGTTGCCCGGCACGATTCACTCCACCGTGGGGGAGATTGAAGACGCTGGCGGCAAGGCCTTGGCCGTGCCCACCAACGTGCGGGATGAGGAAAGTATCCGCCATTTGGTAAACCGTACGCTGGACGAGTTTGGCGCAGTGGATGTGTTAATCAACAACGCAGCCATCGGCAGCTACACGCCTTTCCTGGAGATGACCGTCAAGGAATGGGATTTGGTCATGGACATCGACCTGCGCGCCCCGTTCATCGCCTGCAAAGCGGTGGCACCGATAATGATTGAACAGGGCGGCGGCAGCATCATCAACATCTCATCCCACGCCGCAACCAACATCTTTTCTTCCACCTTGTCTACTGCCGGCTCGGACATAGCCCTCATTGGCCAGAACTACGGCGCAGCCAAGGTGGGTCTGGAACGATTCACCTGGGGCTTGGCCGCGGAACTTGGTCCGCACAACATCGCCGTCAACGTATTGAAGCCCCTTAGACCGGTGGTTACAGAAGGTTTCCTGGCTCAACGCCCCGACGCCGATGTCTCCACTTGGGCTACTCCCGACGACATGGTCAAAGCCGCCAAATTCCTAGCGGACCAGGACGTCAAGGGTTTAACCGGAGCCACGATTACGGCGGAGGAACTGGTGCGGCGGCTGGGATTGTAGGTGGGTGGTTCGCGAACTAGAACTAGAACCACCCGTGGTTCCCGGCGGCGGCCCTAGCGATAGTCACCAGGCTGACCAGCAAGAGGATGACGTGCATCAGTTTCAGCTTCGCGAACGTTCTGGCGGAGTTTTGGGATGCGTTATTTCTCACCAATCGGTGCATAAACAGGGGTTCTATCACAAATAGAATCAGCGTGAATATGACCCGTACAAGGGTCATGGCATGGATCCACCAGAATCTGGGTTCGGCGTACCGGCTCCATGCATCCAGAACATGCAGCATGTAGAAACCAGACAAACCGGTAAGCAGTGTGGTGACTTTTGCCTGTAGGGAGAACCGGGACTCTATCCTTTCAAAGAGAGGAAGCTTCTCTTCGTCCGAGGCCAGGGCTCTGATTGCGGACAATAACACGGTGGTGACCATGGCCACACCGCCGTTCCACAGGACCACGGCCAGAACATGGATAACCCTGGTGAAGACGAACTCATTCCTATCAAACCGACGCCCAATCGTTATCGCAGTGTATACGGGAGATTAGAGGACTAAATATCAGTGATGACCTCGTAAGTTTCGCGGGCATGCTGCCCGACTGAAATGCTACCCACATCGCCGGAAGGGGCAGCCGCATCCATCTGGCTTTCCGACTTCCACAAGGTGACGTTCACGGCTTTACTGGTATCCCGGTTAGTCAGTAAAATCGCACCGATGGAACCCTGCTGCCGTCGGAGGGGACCGGCGGAGTTCAGATAAGTGTGAATCACATCGTCCATTTTGCCTGATTGAACCTGACGCGTGGTCACCCTTGCATGGGTAGCTTTGCTTAGTTCCAGATGGAGTCGGTCATAGACGCTGACCTCGTAAACTTCCTGGACCGGCGGCCCTCCGGAGATGTGGTCTACAAAGTTGGTGAGCGTCCTTCCCATCAGGTCGGCTTCGGTTTCCCACAAGCCGATCGTGATGATTTTACCGGCGCTCCCGTCTGCCAGAATAAGCCTACTTTTGAACCCGCTTTGGGTCTGATTCGCAGGTATTGTCGAGTCCCTATACGTCTGGAGCGCTTCGTCCATCCGCCCAGGCGAAATCTGGCGATGATTAAATCCTGCGTACACGGGACTCCTTCTGTGAAGATGTTTTGCCTACCTGAAAAGCAAGCTGCTTCAGGAAAGTAGACGCCGGTTAATCCCCGCACATGGGATTAACCGGCGTCTAGGAATACCAGACCGATGTCGGCGTTGTCGAATTGCTGGGACTTGATTGCGGTATATTCCGAGGGGTTGTACCACTCCTTGACCTTAGCCTTGCTATCGAACTCAATAACCACAAGCCTGTCTGAGACCAAGTTCCGTCGGTGACTTCGAGGTTGGTACCGCCACCAAGAATCTTGCCTCCTTACTGCGCCAACTTCGCACCGGCGGTCTGTTGGTAGGCGGAGAATTTTTCGGGGTACCTAACGCTTAACATGGGATCACCCTGACAACCTAGGCCAGGACCAGGAGACGTTGGCCGACTATGTCTACTTGTGGACCGACGCGGGCGTGGAGGGACCCCGGGCTACGGACGCGGGCCTGGACTTCCTGATTCATTACCAGTCTACCGGAGAGAATCCGGCGATAGCAGTGTTGAACAAGCGGGCGCACTCCGAAACCGTGGGTTAGCAACCCCATTGATTGCGGTGGAATGAAAGTGGCGCTGACACAACGGATCAGCAAGCTGGAGAAGAAGGTGGCTTCGCAGATCAGGACTGGGCCTTCAAGAGCCCTGTCCGTTTACCAGCCTAGTGAGGTGGACTTAGCTGAGGCGATATTGGTTAAACGTGGGGAGATGCGGCCCCTGGGTAAGGGGGAACCGGTCGCAGAACCAGGCTAGCAGGATTGGTTTAATGGCGGGTATCAATAAACCTCGAACTCTCCCTTCGCAACTAAGTCGCCATCAACAAAAAGGGTTATATAATAGGCGCCTGGTTCGTAGGCTCTTCCTGGGGGGTTGGCGCCCCAACTATGGGGATAAGAAACACCCTACCATCCTGGACGTAGTCGTAGCCTATGGAGTGAAGGGGCTGTCGCTGGCCTTGATGGAAATCAGTTTGCCACCGACTAGGGTGTGTCAGTTTTAGTACAACTGTATGGTGACGTACCGGTCTGCGTTCATTATCACAGCGGCCTTCCAGGCGTAGCCATCTAAGTCATCAATCCCCATAATTTCTCCTCCCAGACTGGAATCATCCCTATAAATCCATATGGTAACCCGGGTGTTTGCAGCATAAGTATTGTTGTCAGGCGGTGGGGCTACTCTGATAGACCCACGTGGTACGCTCGCTATGTTATTGTCATCGCCTTCACAACATGCGTAACCATTTATGTTGAGAGTAAACCTTGCTGCAGGCCGCGGTGTGGGAGTCGGCGTTGGAACGGAAGTTGGAGGGAGCGGTCTCATATCCACCGTAACGAACCTGTCCGCGTTCATATTCACGCTGGCGAATTGATTGTCTTCGTTGTCGATGCCGCTCCAGGTAATCTGATAATCCGGAGGGGCGCTCGCTGTGAGGATGACACTAGTGTTGACTTTATAAGTACCGTCAGATCTAGGGGATTGGCTCACCATGACCGTCCCGGCATCGACGTTCATACGCTTATTCTGACCCACCTCGAAGCCGTTAATGTACAGATGATACTCGGTCCTGAAATCCATCAGGCGAGTTATGTCACCGGATACACTAAATAATCCGATGAGAAAGCCTAAGTTTTCCGCGTTCCTGAGCTTCGAAGTTGGCACGCCGATGAACTGGCCATCCGATGTGAAGGCAGCGCCGCCACTATTGCCGGGATTGATGGCAGCGTCAGTCTGAATCATCGTGTGCCGGGGCTCAGGGCGAAATGCCGAAACCGATCCCCTCGTCACTGTGCTCTCCCCAACCAAGACTAATCCCACTGGATATCCTATCGCGAAAATATCGTCCCCAACGGACGGACGGTCAAAGGATATAGGCACGAATGGCCAGGAACCTGCTTCAATCTTAACCATAGCAAGATCCAGGCCATCATCGTAGGCCACCACGGTTCCTTTGGTGCGATGACGGTCCTGGATCGTGACCGTTACGGTGTTGTAACCCTTGACGACATGATAGTTGGTTAGGATGATTCCTTGTGAGTTTATCATTGTGCCAGAACCCATTCCTGAGGGCGTATCAATCCTAACAACCGCACTCCTGACCCGATTCACTACCTGGCTGCGCGTTGGTGTCGGCGGGATCGCGGTGGGAGTGGGCGTCGGCGGCACAGGAGTGGGATTACGGGTCGGTGGTACAGCAGTAGGAGTTGGTGTAGGGGTCGGTGGTACAGCAGTAGGAGTTGGTGTAGGGGTCGGTGGTACAGCAGTAGGAGTTGGTGTAGGGGTCGGTGGTACAGCAGTAGGAGTTGGTGTAAGGGTTGGTATCGCTTCTATGGTTGCTTGAATTCGCGCCTCAACTGTGGCATTTATGTCCGGGGCAGAAGTAGGGGTGACCGTAGGCAACGCAGCCTGCACCATGGCGGCGACAGTGGCTTTAATATCGACGGTTGGAGCAGGAGTTGTCGTCGGAACTGGTGTAGGCGATGGGGCTGGTGCTTGAGACGAGCAAGCAAGCCCAATGAAACCCAAAGCCAACAGACCCATCGTAATAGACAGACAGCGCATTTAGACCTCTAGTACCATTAGAGCTCATACTAACCGGGATTCCCCAGATCAAACCGATTTTCCTGGATATAGCTCCCGTGGGGATACCGCCAAATATAATCCCGTACTCCAAGGGCGTCAAATGTGGTCTGATCCAGCCTGATGCACTCAAGGTTCCCGCTTTCATAGGGCAACTACTATGCTACCAATCGTAAAATGGCAAACCGCTTGTCTACGCCCAAGTCTCCCCATTGGCAAGCCCTTTTGCCCTGGACGACCCCATAACAGTAATCAATCCCGACGCTCCTAAAGCGGGTCTAGCCAGTATCCCGCCTAGCATTTCCCTGGTTACCAGCACCTCAGCAAGCTGGAATACCAACTTTCTGGCATGGCGCACCAACCGCCCTCCGGTCTTGATCATCCTGGTTTGAAGGCGGGTCAACGACCAGTCTTCTCAAGAAGTTGCCTTAGTTATAAGCCAGTATGAACAACTCCAGTCTGACATATTTGGCCACGAATTTGTGACAGGATAACCTCGTCCAGTTCAGGACGTACTTGCCCTCTTTTATCCATTGTTCCGCAGTGTCTCGGCCGTTGTAGAAGCGGACTATGCCTTTGGGTGGATAGGCTCAGGTTGGTCACGATGAAACTAACCTTGGGAAACAGTTCTCCCTCGTGCTACTCCATCTTGGCCACCACTCTTCTGGAAACATTCCAACTCTGGGCCTGGTAGACGGAGTCATGATAAGAGACGATGTGATTTGGGGAAGGCCACTCCGTAGGCCGTACCAGCAGGTGCGCTATCTCCCGCTGCAGCACCTGGTTGGATGGTAGCCTGATGGTATAGCCGATATGCTTTGATTACATATAATCGTAAAGTTCAGGCTTGGCGAAGGCGGCGTCAGCACGAAACAGCAGCCTAACTGTGGCTGTCAAATAACGGTCCCCCGCCGGATCGAGGACTTCTTGCCAATCATCGGCACTGTGGACGTTGCCGGCTCCTAGCCTTCGCTGCTTCACAATCCCCGAACTGGTTGAACAGAAAGAGAGGGTGATAGCAGACACACTCGAAGTGGCCGTTGTAGGCTGCTTCCTCCTGCTGGCCGTGCACTGGACTCTCGGAACTGTCCATATCCAGGATTACTCGCCAGTGTAGGTATGGGCCATAGCTCGTTCCATCCACTGGGTATTTATTCGTGCCATCCCCTTCAGGTTGTCCTCTTGGGTTAGGAACTCCGTCTCGAACCTGCCCATCTCACTGGTACTGGCAGCCTTGCGTTCTGAGCGATGCCATCCGACGACTACTCACACGGTTAGGTCTTGGGCCAGGCGGTCGGAATCGTCGATGTCGTCGTAGCCAGCCAGGCGACTGAAAATAGACTGGCTCAGCAGAGGAACCAAGTGGTGGCGGATATTGCGTCTGGTACGGCTTTACTGGAGGTAGTCCTCAGCGATATCGGTAAGGCCAAGGCATCATCAAACTCTCGAAAGGTAAGAAGACCGGCGTCTGAGATGATGGTTGGGCTGTGAAATTCCAGGCGTACTTTGGGGTTGAATTGGAGCCGGGGAGAGGCATTTTCGCCGTCACCCATCGGGTGCCTCCATGATACTTACATCAACTTACTGCAAGGTGCCATGCGATGGAGTCATTATAGCTGGGAATACGCACGATGGTTTATAATTAGACAATTATTGAAAAAACATCGACGAATTACCGATAGAGCTTTTTAGTCATATGGGAAATGTGGGTTAACACAGCTTCAATCGCGTAGACTGCCATGCCATCCTCCTGATGATTTTCGAAATGTGGGTAGCTTGCCGCTAGACTTCTAACGGGGTGTCTTCCATGTTGGCCCATTCGCCCATGGAGCCGTCGTAATTCTTGGTGTCGTTGAATCCCACCAATCGCATGACGAACAAACTGTTCGCCGCTCGGATTCCGCCCTGTCAATAAGTGAAGACGTTTTTGTCCGGGGTGATTCCGTTGGTGGCTAGGATTTGCTTTATCTCGTCGGCGGGTTTGAAGCGGTGGGTGTCCCGTTCCATCAGGTTGAACCATTCCAGATGAATGGCTCCCGGCACGTGGCCAACCCGCTTGTTGCCTCGGCTATTGCTGCCGTCCCACTCCCCGTCGCTCCGCACGTCCCAGATAATAGAGTCGCCGACGTTACAGGCGGTTTTGAGTTCATCCACTTTGACCAGCAACGACTCGTCTCGCTTGGGAGTGAAAGTCACGTTTGTGTTCGGATGAGCACGGTCAAAGCTGATTGTTCGGCCTTCGGCCACCCAGCGGCGCCATCCACCGTCCAGTATCTTGACGTTGTTGTGACCGTATGTGTTCAGCGCCCACCATAGCCTGGCGGCGGTGAGGCTCTGGGAGTTGTCGTAGGTGATGACTAGGGTATCATCGCCGATGCCCAGCCCCTGGCACATGGCCTTGAACTGATCCGGTTCCATCAGCAAGATACGGCCCGTGTCAGGGTTTTTCTCGTAGTTGTCGGGCACTAAAACGGCCCCTGGGATATGCCCCCGGACGAATCCGACTTCGACATCACAGTCGACGATTACCACATTTGCATCGTCCTTGTGAGCGTCGACCCACTCGGCATCGACAAGGAATTCTGGATGAGCGTAACCTTCTTTCGCCATGGCTCCTCCTGGCTCCCAACATACGGGAACTTTGGCTTCTATACGGTTAGGAACGAATCGAAAGCCAATTGTATGGGAACCGTGGGTGAGGGTCAACCGGATGGTTAAGGTAAAGCCCGTATCGAAGTAGGACGGCTGAAGTCAAAATGCCTTGGGTTTTTGCTCAAGGCGCTTCAGCCAATTTTTAGATGAGCTTCGAAGAGCCGCGGCTCTCTAGCTCACGAAAGTCTTCTGAATCATATCCCGGGCTTCTTCGGTGCTGATGCCACTTGCTACTGAGCATGCGCTGGTTTCGGCCATGATGGCGTCTAGGTTGCCCATCTTGGTGTACTTCTTGTACAAGTCATCGTGCTCTATCCCCAAGGCCCGCCCCACCAATGACACGTAGTGCTCAACCTTTACGGGATAGTTATCTTCGTGGACGAACAGGGCCCGCTGGCAGCCGTGATACAGGGTGGAGTAGATGGTTACTTTTTCTTCCACGGCGCGTTCGAATTGCTGCTGGATAATCCCATCCCAGACGTCCCCGCCCGTCTTTTCCCTGGCCGCTGGCGTGCAGTGGCGGCTTAGCCTGGGGTCGCTGCCGATATCGGCTACTTCGATACCCGGCAACAATGACAACAGTTTCAAGGCGGACTGGGCTTCGATGTCCGATTGCTCCCGGCCCGTGTGGTAGTGCAGGCTCACTTTAGCTTCTGGTTGGGGTTTGAAGTCCAGCTTGTCCAGGTTTTCAACCAGGAACTCGGTGACGTGCTGGAATGGCATCTCCTGCTTCAGGTCCATGATTTCGTCATAGAAGTAGATGCAGGAGGGACACCACATCACTACCCGCTCGGGCTGGAACTTCTTGAAGTTGTCCACGGTTGTTTTCGACATCGATAGGCCCGCCGCTTCGTCGCCTCTTTGGAAGTGCTGGATCCCGCAGCAATAGGAAGCGCCGCCCACGGCGACGAAGTCAACTTCCAGCAACTTGAAGATGTCCACCACCGTCTGGACCAAGTGGCTGGTCTTCATCACGTTGCAGCCCAGGTATAGGACGACATCAGTCTGTTTGACGTCTGCCTTGGGCACCGAAAGGGTCCACTCCCGGTCTTCCGGAGCAACCTGTAAACCGTGCAGGACAGTGCCTTCCCGGAAGTATTTTGAGTAGAACGATCGGTCTTTACCTGGCTGTGGCATGGAAACTCCTATCGACTGAGACTGTCCTAAATAGGGGTTAATTTTCGGGTGCAAACGTAAGTCTACCCGTGGGATGGGGTAGTGTCAAACGACGGTAACCAGGCGCGAGGACGCCGCTGTTAGGCGTAAGAATGATGTGCCTGAATCAGGGAGCGAAGAGGAGCTGGTGTTCCTGTCTACTGGTCTCTGACCTTTCTGGCTAGGACCGAGGGGATGAACGGTTTATGGAGAATATGGGCTACAGACTCCAACACGCCGGCCGTCCATACGGGGCATGACTACGTCGGTCAACAGCAGGTCTAGCGTAGGGCGGGGTGTCTGGCTGGTCTCGGCGGCCTGCTCCAGCAGTGGGAGGTAGATAGTGAATGACGTGCCCTTGTCCGGTTTACTTTCCACCACGATGTCTCCGCCGGCTTGCTTGATGACGCCGTAGGCGGTGGAAAGACCCATTCCGTAGCCGTGGCTTAAGTAGTGAAGAACGGTTCGAAAACACGTTCCTTGATCGCCTGGGTCATCTCGGTTCCAGTATCGGTTACCGAGATTGTTACTTGCCTCTCTCCCAACTTTCCGGAGCGCTGGCCAATGTCGTTCGTGCTCGGATCGCTACCGCCGGTCTGGATGGTTGGTGTTCCGCCGGTGGGCATAGCATCCTTGGCGTTCAAGGCCAGGTTAACCAGCATCTGCTCCAGTTGCCCTTGATCGGCGCGGACTTCGTTCAGGTCAGGCTCCAAGGAAAGATGGATTTCAACATCTTCTCCCATTAGCCGGCCCAGCATGAATTCCAACCCGGTGATTTGTTC
>Ga0315336_1005586_pt1 | contig 13612 bp, 10 predicted proteins | sample ASW5metaG_FD_204512 | JGI IMG/M metagenome (GOLD analysis project Ga0315336, IMG submission 204512) | Ammonia-oxidizing marine archaeal communities from Monterey Bay, California, United States - ASW #5 | ecosystem: Environmental > Aquatic > Marine > Intertidal zone | place: USA: California...
GCTAGCTTCTTGTACAGAATGTCGTAGATCAGGGTGCTTTTGCCCGAACCGGAAACCCCGGTTATACACACAAGTTGCCCCAGCGGAAGCTCCACATCGATGTTTTTCAGGTTATTCTCTGAGCCGCCTTTAACTGTCAGAGACAAACCGTTACCGGGCCGCCGCTCCTGAGGCAGAGGAACTTTTTTGCGCCCGCTGAGGTATTGGCCGGTCAAGGATTCCGGACAGTCCATGATGTCCTGGATGGCGCCGGTCGCGACGATGTTGCCACCATGTTCTCCAGCGCCGGGCCCCAGGTCGGCGATGAAGTCGGCCGAACGCATCATCGCTTCATCGTGCTCTACCACCACCACCGTGTTGCCCATGTCTCGCAGGTTGGTGAGGGTCCCTATCAAGAGATGGTCGTCATGGGGGTGCAGACCCACGGTAGGCTCATCGCAAACATACAGCACCCCGGTCAGTCCAGACCCGATCTGGGTCGCCAACCGGACGCGTTGTGCCTCACCCCCTGAGAGAGTTCTGGCGGTACGGCCCAGGGTCACATAATCGAGTCCGATATTTTTCAGGAACTCCAGCCTGCCCTCAATCTCTTTGAGAATCTGATTGCCGATGGTTTTTTCGCGGACAGACAGGGTCTTACGAGGCCCCTCGAAGGGGATGTCAGGGTCGATCTCCCGAACCCAGTTCAGGGAATGCCCCACATTCTTGGCGCATACTTCCATGATTCCTAGACCGCATACTTTCACGGCCAAGGCTTCAGGCCTTAACCGGGCGCCACCGCAGCCGCGGCAGGGCCGAGCCGCCATGTACCGCTCTATCTCCTGGCGAGTGTGATCTGACTCTGTGTTCTTGTAGCGTCTTTCCAGGTTGGGAATCACGCCCTCGAAGTTGGTGTCCCAGCTATACGTTCGGCCACGGTGCGTTTGGTGCCGGATGGTAACCTTCTTGGTCCCGTTGCCGTAGAGAATCAAGTCCAAGCTTTCTTGGGGCAGGTCCTTAACCGGGATCTTGGCGGAAAACCCATGAGCACTGGAGATGGATTCCAGCAAGCTGACGTACCAACTGCTAGACGGGCCACCCCTAGACCAGGGAGTTATCGCCCCTTCGGAAAGGGACAACGCCTTGTTGGAGATTACCAAGTCCGGGTCTACTTCAAGCTTGTAGCCGAGCCCGGTGCACTCACTGCAGGCGCCATGTGGGCTGTTGAAGCTGAATGTTCTAGGCTCTATCTCCGTCAAGCTGGTCCCACATCCGATGCAAGCGAACTGCTCGGAATAGGTGATCTCCTCGCCGCCTTCGATGGCAGCTTGGACGACACCGTCACCTTCCCGCATCGCCGCCTCGACGGACTCGGACACCCGGCTAACCTCCGTATCCTCCCGGATGACGAGACGGTCGACGACTATCTCGATGTAATGCCACTTTTGCCGGTCCAGGTTCAGGTCGTCAAGTTCGTCCAGCATGTGGACGGTCCCGTTAACCCTCACCCTGACGAAACCGGATTTTCTGGCTTCTTCAAATACGTCTTTATGCTCGCCTTTCTTGCGCCTTACCTTCGGAGCCAGGAGTGAGATGCGGCTGCCCTCAGGCAACGACATTATTGAGTCGGCGATCTGCTGCACCGTCTGCCTCTCCACCGGCTGACCGCACTTGGGGCAATGAGGCGTTCCCAGCCGAGCGAAAAGTAGACGCATGTAGTCGTAAATCTCAGTGACGGTCCCTACGGTAGAGCGGGGGTTGTGGGACACACCCTTCTGGTCGATGGATATAGCCGGAGAAAGCCCTTCTATGTAGTCGACGTCAGGTTTATCCATCCGGCCCAAGAATTGGCGGGCGTAGGCAGATAGGGACTCCACGTAGCGCCGCTGGCCCTCGGCGTAGATGGTGTCGAAGGCCAGTGAACTCTTTCCGGACCCGGACACGCCGGTGATTACCACCAGCTTCTCCCGAGGAATGGAAATCTCGATATTCTTTAGGTTGTGTTCGCGAGCGCCTTTGATAACGATGAATTCCTGGGGCATCACACCACACCTGTCACATATTCAATCGCGGATATTTTAGCACTCCAAGGTCTCAGACAACACTATGTTAAGTCGTAATACCTGGTTCGTCAGGTTTGTATCGCCTTATACTGTAACGATTAACGATCATAGAAGCTGCAATCGGAATAGGAGGTAACGAGAGATGGCCCACGGCCTGTTCAACAATTCGAATATTATAAAAGTCCTGATCGGCGTAGTGCATCTTCCGCCCTTAACCGGCTCACCCGGTTGGGGCGGAGACATGGCCTGGGTGTTGAACCGAGCTCAAGAAGAGGCTTCGGTTCTGGAGCAGGGCGGGGCCAACGGAATCATCGTTGAGAATTTCAGTGACGTTCCCTTCCGTATCGGCCAAGTGGAACCAGACACGGTCGCGGCGATGACACTGGCCGTGGAGCGGGTCAAGCAAGGAACGGACCTCTCTGTCGGAGTGAACATGCTGCGCAACGACGCCAAGTCCGCTTTGGCAGTTGCGGCGGCCACCGGAGCAGATTTCATCCGGGTCAACGTCCACTACGGAGTGATGGCAGCCGAAGAAGGAATGGTTCAGGGCGAAGCGTACGAGACATTGCGGCATCGCAAGGCCCTGGGTGTTGATGTCAAGATTCTAGCTGACGTGCTAGTCAAGCACGCTGTCCCAATCGGTCCTCAAGACCTGGGTCAGATGGCTCAGGAGACCACATATCGTGGGTTGGCCGATGGGTTGATAGTCAGTGGCCCGGTCACCGGACAGCCTGCAGAAGCGTCTGACGTGGCCGTGGTGCGGCAGGCGGTGCCCGATGGATTCCTGCTGGTGGGGAGCGGGATAAACGAGGAGAACGCAGCCCGGATTCTCGCGACGGCAGACGGGGCGATCGTGGGAACAAGCTTGAAGCGGGATGGTAACGTCAGCAACCTCATCGACCTGGAACGGGTCAGACGGCTGGCTGAAATCATCCACGAGTTGGGGACATAACCAACAGTAGGGTTGGTCAACGAATCACTCTAAGCTACTTAGTCTTTCGCTCCACCACGCACCCGGTCTGCTCCTCCAAGAGCCTGACCGAGGCTCCGGCATCCATGTCACCCAGGCCTTTATCCACGGCCTGGGTGAGGAAGTTGTACGCAAGATTTGCTCCAGGCAGATCGATTCCCAATTCCTTGGTCAGGTCCTGAATCAGACCCATGTCCTTGAGAAACACTTTGATCTGGGTGCGGACGCCATCAAAGTCCCGATCCAGCATCACCGGCGCGTTGCGGTCCAGCATGAAGCTGTGCCCCCATCCCGAGTTGACCACCTCAAACACCAAGGCCGGGTCAGCTCCGGCTTTGGCTCCCACAATCATGGCCTCGGCGGCCGCGACCGAATGGATGCCCACCAGAAGCTGGTTGACCAACTTCACCACAGTTCCGGTGCCGGTGGGTCCTATGTGCCGCACGGTCGCACCCATTGTGTCAAAGGACGGCAGCGCTCTTCGGTAAGCGTCAGCCCGACCTCCAGCCATGATGGTCAAAGTTCCGTCGGCGGCCCGCTCGGTGCCACCGCTGATCGGCGCATCTAGAAAGAAGGCTCCTTTATCTTCGGCGGCGGCGGCGCAGGCCTTGGACGTTGCCATACCCACTGTGCTGTGATCCACCAGAACCTGGCCCTGCCTGGCATTGGCTGCGATACCGTCATCGCCCAGGAATATCGCCTCAGAGGTCGAAACGTCAGGCAAGCAGGCCAGGACAATCTCGCTCTCCCAGACCACTTCGGCTACCGACGTGGCAGCCTTTGCTCCGGCAGCGGCAATCTCCTGAACCTTGCCCTGGCTGCGGTTATGCACCGTCAGGTCAAACCCGGCCGCCAGCAACCGGTATGCCATAGGCAACCCCATACGGCCAAGGCCGATAAAACCTACTTTGGTACCTGGCATGTTTGTCTCCTAACTAGATTGTCACAGAGACACAAAGACCACGGAGTTTTTTAATTTTTCTCCATGGTCTCTGTGTCTCTGTGGCTAAAAAACTCACTCCGCTCCCAAGTCTCGAGCAGTCTGCGCTATCACCTTGTCGAAGACGGAAACGATCTCGTCGATCTCTCCAGAGGTGACGCAGAGGGGTGGGGCGATGTTCATGCCGTCTCCGCCCCGCAGGAGGATTCCGTTGTCGGAAAAGCCTTGGGTGAGCCTCGCTGACAAGCCTGCCTCGGCGGGGAAGAGTTCCTTGGTCTGGCGGTCTTTGACGATGTCGAGCCCACAGAGCAAGCCCAGTCCACGAACGTCGCCGATTATTTGGTGCTTCTCCTTCAGCTCTTCCAGACCGTCCAAGAGATACTGGCCCATGCGAGCCGAGTTCTCCACCATCCCCTCGTTTTCCATAATCTCAATATTCTTGAGCGAAGCCGCCGCCGCCACCGGGTGTCCACCAAATGTGATGACATGCTTGAACGCAGCCTGTGGGCTACCCACGAAAACGTCGGCGATGGGCTTGCGCAGTATTGTGCCACCCATGGGGATATAGCCGCTGGTGATGCCCTTGGCCACCGTCATGATGTCCGGGGTAACGCCCCAGTGCTCGCAGGCGAACATCTTGCCGGTGCGCCCGAAGCCGGTGATGACTTCATCGGCGATGAGCAAGCAACCGTAGCGGTCGCATATCTCCCGCAGCATCGGCCAGTAGTTAGGTCCGGGCACAACCGCTCCATAGGGGCTGGAAACTGGCTCGGCGACCACTGCAGCCACCGTGTCCGGACCCTGGAACTTGATGATTTCCTCAATGGCGTTGGCGCAACGCTCGGCGCACTCCTCAGGAGTTGTTCCCCCGTATTCACAGCGATAGGGATGGGGCTGCGGCCCATGGAAGAACCCGGGCATCATAGGTTCAAAATCCTGCTTGGGGAAACCCGGAGTCCCTCCCAAGGACAGAGCGGCCATAGTCGCCCCATGATAGGAGCCTTTCCTGCTGATGAACTTGTACCGGGTTGGCTCACCGATTCGCTTGAAGTAGGCTCTGGTCAACTTTATGGCAGTCTCCACCGACTCTGAGCCACCGCTGGTGAAGAAACACCGCGACAGATCGCCCGGCATGATGCTGGCAATCTTTTCCGCTAGGCGTACCGCAGGCTCGTTGGTGGTGCCCAAGGGCATGTAAGTCAACTTGAGCATCTGGGCGTAGGCGGCATCGGCAATCTCGTGACGCCCATACCCAACGTTCTTCAGCCACAAGCCGGACATAGCGTCGATGTAGCTGTTGCCCCGTGCGTCGGTGACGTGAACCCCTTTACCTTCGACGAATATCTGGGGTTCGCCCTTCTCCGCCATGTCGCTGGGTTCCCTCAGGTACACCCATAGGTGCTCTAAGGCCGACTCTGTCAGCGCGTCTACTTCCGGTCCAGAATGGGTTGCCATGGTTTCTCCTTTTCTTAGCTATCAGCAGTTTAATTCGACGGGTTACCCAGATTCTTTAAGCAAATCCTGAATTCGCCGTTTAATCTCGTCATATAGGGGGCGGGCCGAATCTGGGTCCATGCCGCGGGTGTCTTCGATGGTCCACACTACAACTTTGTCGCTGTTTCGGAGATAGTTCGGCCATTTATCGTCATCGGCCATCACGACGACTTTATCAGCTTCTTGGACCATTTTCGGGGTTAACTGGTCTCGCAAGCTCTCGGAAATGTCTACCCCTTGCTCACTCATATAGGTGACTGCCGAGCTGCCCCCGTCTTTCAAGCGCCTGCTTGCCGGCTTTGTCCTTTCGACTATCGCATCGGCCACGGTTCCGGCGCTTATGGCAGGTTCACGGGAAAGTTGGTTGAACAAAGCCTCGGCTACCTGGCTTCTGCCCACATTGGCATTGCATACGAAGAGGACTTTCATAGTTGGGGCAGCACCTCACGGGCCAGCATCTCCATGTCGGGCAACATTTGGTCCGGGTCTCTGGTGTTAGAAGAGATGACCATGCGCTGAACGCCTAGTTCCTCATACGACCGGGCTTTCTGCAGAATCTCTTCAGGATCGGTGCCCAGAGCGTGCCTTTCCCGCCCACGCATGGCGGCGCTGACGGAGATTGGAATCTCGTCCGACGTTCTGCCGGAAGTCTTAGTCCGCTCCCAGAGATACTGAATCTTCTGGCTAAATTCCTCCAACGGTAGAGCAGATGGATGCCAGCCGTTGCCCAATCTAGCCGCCCGTCTGATCGCCGCCCGGCTGGAACCTCCGATAATCAGCGGCACGTGGGGATTCTGGGCCGGTTTGGGCGAGAACTTCATTCCGGAAAAGCTGTGGAACCGGCCTTGGAAACTTGGGTCCTGTTGGGTCCAGAGTTCCTTCATAACCTGGATGCTTTCATCAGTGATGGCGCCCCGTTCGGCGTAAGGGCTGCCCATGGCCTCCATCTCGTTCTCAACCACTCCTACGCCCACGCCCAGCACCAATCTGCCACCGGACATCACGTCCAGCGTTGCCGCAGTCTTGGCCAGATTGATGGGATTGTGGTTAGGAAGAACCAGAACACTGATCCCCAGGAGTACCGATTTAGTCGTAGCAGCCACGTAACTGAGAATCGTCATGGGTTCGTAGTAAGGCTTGTCGCCGATTCTTTGCAATACGTGTCCTGAATTGAAAACATGGTCGCTGGCCCATACCGAGTCGAAACCCAACTCTTCGGCCCGGACAGCCAGGCGCAAGATTTCCTGTACGTCTTCGATGCCCTGATTGTTAGCCAGAGAAATGCTAAATTTCATTCTGGGACTCCGGATTTGGTCGGGGTTTTGGCCGGACTCAGTGTATCACCGAGCCGTAACCGCCACAATTCTGAGTGTCCGGACGATACATGCATCAGTAGGTGCAGGTTTAAATCCTGCCCTTACATCGTGATTGTAAGCCAGGCTCGGTGTTTTGGAATTCTGGGCAGACGGACACCTTGGCGACCAGGCTCCGTAGGTTGATGCACCGCTAGGATTGAGATAAGCTGACCGCTGATAGCTGAAGTCTTAAAACTACTCTCACAGAGGTGACAATGGCTTCCACTGCGGCGACACGGGTCCACGGCAAAGAACGAGAGGAGTTGGCGGATATCCTGCGAAAGCGGGTTTCCGGAGAGGTACGCTTCGACCCGTTCTCCAGGGTGCTATACAGCACCGACGCCAGCATCTACCAGATGGAACCGGTGGGCGTGGTGATACCGCAGAACGTGGACGATGTTCTGGCAGCGATGGAGGTTGCCAGGGAGAACAATATCCCATTGCTACCCAGGGCCGGGGGCACCAGTCTGGCCGGGCAAACAGTCAACCACGCTATAGTCATCGACTTCAGCAAGAACCTTAATCAGGTGCTGGAGGTTAACTCAGAAGAAGGCTGGGCCAGGGTCCAGCCGGGAATCGTTCTGGACCAACTCAACCGGGAGCTAGCTCCCCACGGGATGATGTACGCTCCAGACCCTACAACGTCCAGCCGGGCATGCGTGGGAGGTGGCATCGGTAACAATACTTGCGGTGCCCATTCGGTGATTTACGGCAAGTCTCTGGACCATATTCTCGAAGTAGACGCCATCCTGGCCGACGGCACCCAAACCCATTTCAGAAACATGGAAGCCCACGAACTGGAAGTCAAACTCAGCGGCACCGGCCTGGAATCGGACATCTACCGGGGCGTCCGCAACATCTCTCAGGGGAACATCGCGGAGATTAAGGCGCGCTACCCCAACATCATGCGGCGGGTAAGCGGTTACAACCTGGACGAGTTCCTCACCGACGACCCTTTCAACCTGACCAAGATGGTGGTCGGGTCTGAAGGGACGCTCTGTGTGGTCACCGAGGCCAAGGTCAACCTGGTTCCCCGCCCCACCATGACTGCTCTGTCGATTCTGCACTTCTCGGACATCGTTCAAGCCAGCGAAGCAATCGTAGAGGTGTTGCGGCACGCGCCGTCGTCCATAGAGGTCATGGACAACATCCTGCTGCAACGTTCCCGGGAGTCCCTGGGACACTCCGGCGACCTGTCCTTCATCCAAGGCGACCCCGGAGCCTTACTCGCCGTGGAGTTTTACGGGGAGTCGGAAGGTGAATTAGTCTCGAAAACCAACACCCTGCAAAGAGATATTGAGGGCAAGGGTTTGGCCTACGCCTGCGTGAATATCCTGGACCGCCCCGGACAGAACCGGGTCTGGAACCTGCGAAAGGGCGGCCTGGGATTGCTGATGAGCGTTCATGGTGACGCGAAGCCCCTCCCCTTCGTTGAAGACACAGCTGTCGACCCGGAGACTCTTGGCCCCTTCGTGAAACGGTTCGACGAGATTGTGCGCAACCACGGCACCGAAGCCGCTTATTATGGCCACGCCAGCGTGGGCTGCCTGCACATCCGTCCCCTCGTTAGCCTGAAAAGCTCCGAGGGCGTGGCAACGATGGTGTCCATTGCCGATGAGATTAGCGATCTGGTGAAGGAGTACGGCGGGTCCCTGAGCGGAGAGCATGGCGATGGGATAGTCCGGGGAGTTTACACCGAGAAGATGTTCGGACCGGAGATTTACCAGGCATTCCAGGAGCTGAAAAGGACCTTTGACCCCCAGGGCATCATGAACCCCGGTAAGATTATCAACTGCCCTCCCATGACCGAAAATCTGCGATACGGCCCGGATTATCATGCTCAAACTATTCCGGCCAAGCTGGATTTCTCCATCGACACCGACTTCGCCGGAGCGGTGGAGATGTGCAACGGCATGGGGGCTTGCCGCAAGCTGGAAGGCACCATGTGCCCCTCATACATGGCGACCAAAGACGAGGAGCATTCCACCCGGGGCAGGGCCAATCTGCTCCGGGCCGCCATGTCCGGACGATTGCCGGAAGGGACCATGACCAGCCGCCGCATGTTCGATGCCCTAGACCTTTGCCTGGAGTGCAAAGGATGCAAGCTGGACTGCGATTCCGGAGTGGACATGGCCAAGCTCAAGTACGAGTTCTTGGACCACTACTTCCAAGTCAATGGACTGCCCTTCAGGAACAAAATCTTCGGTCACATCAACAGAATCAACCAGTTGGGCAGCCGGTTGGCTCCCTTCTCCAACTGGGCTTCCAACAACCCCGTCGGCAAGTTTTTCGCTGGAGCGATTCTAGGAGTCCATTCGGACCGGTCTTTCCCAACCTTCGCCAGGGAGACGCTACCCAAGTGGTTCGCCGGACGGAAAATCCCCCTTAGTTCCCCTTTGGTAAAGGAGGAAACAGTTACGGTGACCGCAACGGACACCGTCGTCCTATTCAACGACACTTTCATGAACTACAACTATCCCCAGGTAGGTAAGGCTGCAGTGGAAATATTGGAGGCTGCCGGGCTCAACGTGGTGTTGGCCAACGGCGGGTGCTGTGGCCGTCCGATGATTTCCAAAGGCATGCTGGACGAGGCGTCCGCCCACGCCCGCGAAACCGTGGACCTACTCTATCCCTACGCCGAGCAGGGTATCCCGATCATCGGGTGCGAGCCCAGCTGCTTACTGACCTTCCGGGACGAATATCCCGAACTGGTCAAGAACGAGAAATCCGCCAAGGTTGCTGAGAACAGCTACATGATCGACGAGTTTCTTACGATGCTGGCCGAAAAAAAGGAACTGAAACTGGGGTTCAAGGACACCGGAAAGAAGATACTGTTCCACGGACACTGCCATCAGAAGTCGCTGGTGGGGACAGACTCGTCTCTGGCCGCCCTGCGGTTGCCACCGGGTAACCAGGTAGAGTTGATCAACGCCGGTTGCTGCGGCATGGCCGGGTCATTCGGATTCGAGAAAGAGCACTACCAAGTCTCCATGGACATCGGTGAGTACGCGCTCTTCCCAGCGGTGAACGCCAAGGGGCCGGAGTGGGAAGTCGCGGTGATGGGCGTTTCCTGCCGCCAGCAGATAGAGCACGGCACCGGGCGTCCTACCCGCCACTTGGTTGAGGTACTACGGGACTCTCTGTCCTGACGGACAAGCCTACTAGCACCTATTTCTGGCGAGAAGATTCACCCCCCATCCTAACCTTCCCCCGTTAAAGGGGGAGGGAACCCGCAACACCCCGGTCAACCCCCGCTAAGCACCGCCCACCGGAGCAGGAATCCCTGCGATTTTGCATTGAACGCTGCCCAGGGTGTTGCGGGAAGTGAAGAAGAGGGTCTTCCAATCGTCGCCGCCGAAGGCTACGTTGGTCGTCGCGGTCTCGCCGTGGGCAATGGTTCCCAGGTGCTTTCCGTTCGGGTCCAGAACCCACACCCCTCCGGAGCCGCCGCAGTAGACGTTCCCTTCCACGTCCACCTTCATCCCATCGGGAACGCCGGGCCTGTCTCCAGTCAGGTCGGCGAATACTCGGTCGGATTGGATGGCCATTGTGCCGTTGGGCTGCATGTCGAAGGCCCGGATATGCCCCCTCCGGGTGTCGTTAACGTACAGCACACTCTCATCGGGAGAGAAGGCCAGGCCGTTGGGCACGATGAAATCGCCCACCAGCAGGGTTAACGTACCAAGATCGGGCGTGACCCGGTAAACGCCGGAGAAGGTCAAGTCCCACTGTTCCCGGGGCAACGGGCTGGTCCAGGGATCGGTGAAGTAGATAGCGCCGTCGGACTTGACCACAACATCGTTGGGCCGGTTCAGGCGCTGACCCTGGAAATTGTTGGCCACAACGGTGATACTGCCGTCGGGTTCTTGGCGGGTCACCCTGCGGCTGTCGTGCTCGGCGGCTAGGAGCCGTCCCTGCAGGTCCCGGGTCAGACCGTTGGCCCGGTTGGTCGTCTCTTGAAACAGGGTCACCCCCTCTCCCTGGGCCCATTTCATACGCTTGTTATTGTGAATGTCGCTGAAGAGGAGGTATCCGCCCTCCTTCCACCACAGGGGACCTTCGGCGGGACCCTGGTCCCCACCGTAACCGTCTCCCAATTTTTCGATGCTTGCTCCGGATGACACAATGCGCTCCAACTCGGGCGCGTTTTGCTCTATAGGCATCATTACCTCCTAGACTTGCAAACTGCTCATGGTTGAGCCACCGGGCATTATAATACGGATTCTTTCGCAGTGTAGGCCCCCGCACCACGGCTCCTGTCCCGGTGGGAGAGGGGCAATCAGTTTCGGGGCGAAAGATAACCGGATAGCCGTGCGCTTGCCACGCCTCTGTACAGTCAATATAATGGCTGTCATCCCCCCGGCTTCACGTTCAAGATACATACATATCCGGAGATTAGTTAGAACAACAGGCTGAAGAAGGATCACCATGGCATTCAAACTGAACCACGTCCATCTCAAGACCTCGGACCCGCAGAAGACAGCCCAGTTCTATGTAAACACTCTAGGGGCCAACATTTTGAAAGAAACCACCGTGGGCAACGGCCGCAAGGTTTGCTTCTTCGAGGGTCCGGACGGGGTCCATCTAGAGTTCCTAGAATCCGTCGACTAATATCTGAAACAGCGGTCCGAGGCCGCTTCAAATAACAACCATCGAGGGAAGACATGCTTTATGAATTACGGGTTTACGACGCCAGAGCAGGCAAGTTGCCGGCTCTCAATGACAGGTTTGCCAACCATACCACCGGCTTCTTCAAAGACCACGGTATCGGCATCGTCGGGTTCTGGACCGATGAGATTGGCAGGAGCAATCAACTCACGTACATGTTGAGCTTCGAGAGCATGGCAGACCGGGAACAGAAGTGGGCCTCCTTTGCCGCCGACAAACGTTGGCAGGAAGTACGGGCGGAGACGGAGAAGAGCGGCGCATTCGTCGCCGGAATCCAGAACAGCTTCATGAGGTTGACTCCCTACTCTCCGGAGCCGCACATGACCACCGCCATCCAGGAGTTGCGGATATACAGTCCGATGACCGGCAAATTCCCCGCTCTGCACGACCGGTTCGCCAACCACACTATGAAGTTGTTTGAGAAGCACGGCATTGAGAACGTGGGTTACTGGACCGCCGACGTGGGCACCAGCAACAAACTGACCTACATGCTGGGCTACGATGGCCTGGGCGACCGGGAAAAGAAATGGGGAGCTTTCAGCGACGACCCCGAATGGCATAAAGCCCGTTCCGCCTCAGAGGTCGACGGCCCACTGAACCGCAGGAGTCTAAACACCATCCTGCGGCGGACTTCTTACTCCCCGTAAGCGGTACCTTGTCCCATCGCAATCTCGCTAGGACCGTAAAACTTCTTCAGGTTCGGGCGTAACGATGGGTCTGGTGGACGGTGAAATCTGGCGCGCTGTCCATTGATTCTGGGAGCTGGCGGTGTGGGATTCCTACTCATAATGACCTTGAGCTTCGGCCGCATCGCTTTGCGCCAGCTTTACTCCCGTGGAGTGCCCGAGACTTGAGCTTTATGGAGACTAGCCCATGATAGATGTGGAGAGTTTCAGGCAGCAAATCCCGGTTTGCCAGCGGGCGGCCTATCTAAACACCGGCATGTCCGGGCCGTCCCCGGTTCCGGTGGTGGACGCTATCAAACAACGTCTGGACTATGAGATGGAAGAAGGCTCAGGCAGCCCGGATGTTAACTCCAGCGGCAGGAGCGTCCGGGAGGCTGCACGCCAGTGCGTCGCTAGCTTCCTCAACGCTTCGCCTGAGGAGATCTGCGTCACTAAAAACACGACCGACGGTCTGAATATGGTGCTCAACGGCCTGACGTGGAATCCCGGCGACGAGATTGTTACATGCGATCTGGAACACAGCTCGGTGCTCGTGCCCACGTATTACAAGCAGCGTCAGAGCGGCGTGGTGATGAAGGTTCTCTCAATGGCTCCCGACGAGCCGATGGAGAACATCCTGTCCAAGATTGAGGATGCGCTCACCCCACGCACCCGGCTGGTCTTCCTGAGTCACATCGAGTACTCAAGCGGATTGCGGATGCCTGTGGAAGAGATTCGCCGGTTGACCAAAGACCGTGGCGTGATGCTCCTGTTGGACGGAGCCCAGACAGCGGGTCACATCAGGCTGGATATGAAGGAGCTGGGCGCCGACTTTTATTCCATCCCGGGACAGAAATGGCTGCTGGGGTCGGAAGGAATCGGTGCATTGTACATCCGGCAGGACCACATCCAGGACGTAGAGCCGGCCCACCTAGGCGGGCGAGCGGTCCTGCCTCACGCTGGACCCAGGGACCTGGAACCCAACTCCGGATCGATGGACAAGTTTTTAATGAGTTCCGCCAACACGGCCCTCCACGCTGGGCTGATTGAGGCTATAAATTTCATCCAAGAGGCCGGGATCACCGAGATTGAGCAGCGGGACGTGGACCTGGCCGGGTCGTTAAAGGATTCGTTACGGGAAATTCCGGGAGTTACAGTGCTTTCCCCCTTCGATCGCCGCACATCCTCGGGATTGGTCACCTTTGCCATCGATGGTGTGGATCCTGAGCAAGCCGTTGCCCACCTATGGGAGAAGAACCGCATCTCGGTCCGAAGGCTAAGCTATCCGGCCGGCATCCGAGCTTCATTACATTTCTTCAACACCCAAGATGAGGTTGGGAACCTGGCGGAGGCGGTCCGGGGCCTGGCCGAAACAGGTGTGTCCGGCTGACACCCACCCGGATGACATCCAACAATCGCATCACACCCGGAACGCCCCGTCTAGCTTCGATCGGTCACTAGGCATCCTCATCCGGTTG